>Ga0208219_1000127_pt1 | contig 32350 bp, 40 predicted proteins | sample NGESurshal072012_7_FD_184469 | JGI IMG/M metagenome (GOLD analysis project Ga0208219, IMG submission 184469) | Arctic peat soil microbial communities from Barrow, Alaska - NGEE Surface sample 53-2 shallow-072012 (SPAdes) | ecosystem: Environmental > Terrestrial > Soil > Wetlands > Peat ... | reverse complement strand
CCGCGTTCGTCGAGGGTGACCTGAGGACGCTCGCACGATGAGGACGTCGGAGGCGCCTGGAGCGTTTCTGCGCGCGTGCGCCGTTGCAGTCGCCGCGGCGACTGCGCTGGCGGTCGCCACCGGTGGTTCCGGTTCGGTGCATCGCGTCCTCGCGGCGCTCGCCGGGCCGCCGCTCGCGGCGCTGCTCGTTGCCGCGGTCGTCGCGCACCGGCGTCTGCTTGCGCCGGCGGTCGTCACCGCCGCGCTGCTCCTCGCGACCGCCGCCGTTCCGGGCAAGGCCCATCTGGCGCTCGCGATTCCGGCGTTCGCCGCCGCCGTCGTCCTCGCCGTGCTCGCGTGGCGCGGGGAACCTGTCGCCGTCGGAGCGTGGCGGGACTACGTCACGCTGACGAAGCCGCGGATCATGACGCTGCTGCTCCTCACGGGCCTGTGCGGCGCCGCCGTCGGCGCGCACGGCCGCCCCTCTCTGACGCTGCTCGCGACCACGTTCTTCGGCCTCGGCCTCGCGTGCGGCGGCGCGGCCGCGCTTAACCACGTGCTCGACCGCGACATCGACAAGCTCATGGGGCCGCGGACGGCGGCGCGTCCCGTCGCGTCCGGCCGGCTCACCGCACCGCGCGCACTCGAGTTCGGGCTCGCCCTCTCCGCCGCGTCGTTCACCCTGCTCGCGTCGACGGCGAACCTGCTGACGGCGGTGCTTGCCCTCGTCGGCAACCTCTTCTACGTCGTCGTCTACACGGGCTATCTGAAGCGGCGCGGGCCGGAGAACATCGTCCTCGGCGGGGTCGCGGGCGCCGTGCCGCCGCTCGTGGGCTACGCCGCAGCGACGGGCAGCGTCGCCGTGCCGGCTCTGTGGCTCTTTGCGATCGTGTGCCTCTGGACGCCGCCGCACTTCTGGGCGCTGGCGATCCTTCTCCGCGAGCATTACGCGCGCGCCGAGGTGCCCATGCTCCCGGTCGTCCGCGGCGAGTCAGTGACCCTGCGGCGGATCGTCGTCTACACAGTCGTGCTCGTCGCGGCGACCATCGTGCCGGTGGCGACGGGAACCTTCGGCGCGCTTTACCTCGTCGCGGCCCTGCTGCTCGGCGGGCTCTTCCTCGCGCTCAGCGTGCGTCTGCTCCGCGCGCCCACGCGCAAGGGAGCGGCCGGGCTCTTCCACTACTCGCTGCTGTATCTCGCGCTGCTCTTCATCGCAGCGGCCCTGGACCCCTTGCTCTAGGGACCGGGTCGTGCGGTGATCGTTGGCTTGCCGCCGCGCGTCACCTCGAACACGTCCCACATGCGCGCTTCCTCGTGCCCCGGGACGAGGCACGCGAACCGGTACGAGCCTACCCGTGACGCGATGAATGAGAACCTCGTGGTCGAACCGGGCGGGAGAATCGGCGTGGCGGCGCCGCGGAACGCCGGCGTGACGGTCATCGGGCCGGGCACGACCGCGCAGGAATGCGTCAGCGCGCCGCGGTTCGTGCACGTCACGCGAACGCGCCATCCGCGTGGGACGCTGACCATCAGCTCGCCACGGCCATAGCCGTCGAAGTTGAAGCCGTTGTTCTCGCCGTTGTAGCCCGCGACGAGCGTGACGACGGCGGTGCGCTGCTTCGCCTCCACGTGCAGGAACTGGGCCGGCGGCGGATGGGCGAGGAACACCCCCACATGATGCCCTGCCGCGAGCTCAGCGGCCGGTGACGTCGAGGCCGCTCGCGGCGACCTCTCCGAGCGCCGTGTCCGGCAGGCGGCCGGAGCTGTCGATCGCGGCAAGGACGTGCCGCTTGCCGTGCTCGTCGGTGACGCAGCGCCACGCCTGGTTCGGCGACCAGTACACCTTGTTCCCGCCCATCTGCAGCGTCTTCTGGGCGTTGCCCCACGCGCGGCAGTCAGCCCCCGCTGCCAGCGGCCGCACCTGCCAGGCCAGCGTCTTGTTCGTCCACTTCCAGACGCCGGCGCGGATGCGCACGCGGTCGCGGAAGACGACCGTGAGGATGCCCGAGCGGACCGCCGCGCCCGACCGGTAGCGATAGAAGAGCGGCGTTCGAGCCGGCAGGTACAGCGTGCCGCCCGACTCGTGCGCGAGCGTCGCCCGCAACGGAGCGGGGACGTAGCTCCACGCTGGCGTGAACGTGACCGCTGCCGCGGCGACGAGGGGAACGAAGGCGCGCACCGCGACCTACGGTAGCGGCGGCGCGCTCCACGGAAAGTCGATCCAGCGGTCGGTTCGGCGCCAGACGTACTCGCAATTGACGATCGACCGCGGCTTCTCGTACAGGACGGCGACGCGCGCCTCCCGCACCTTGCCGGCGATGAACTCCTTGACGAGCGCCAGGGTCTGCCCGGTGTCGGCGACGTCGTCGGCGATCAGCACGCGCTGGTCGTGCAGGTCGATCGGGTCGGGGACCGGCGGGAGAAGCATCGGCACCGGCAGGCGCTCGTCGATGCCCGTGTAGAACTCGACGTTGATCGTGAACGTGTTCTTGATCTCGAGCGCGTACGACAGCGCTCCGGCGGTCAGGAGGCCGCCGCGGGCGATGCCGAGAATGAGGTCCGGCTCCCAGCCGTCGGCGACGACCTGCGCCGCGAGCTCGCGGGCGCCGTCGCCGAGATCGGGCCACGTCATCCGCTCGCGCTCGGTGGCGACGCTCATCGTGCCGATTGTCCCACACTAGACTCGCGCCGTGGTCCGCGTCCGCTTCGCTCCGAGCCCGACCGGCTCGCTTCACCTCGGGAACGCGCTCAGCGCGGTCGCGAACCGCCGCTTCGCCGACGAGCACGGCGGCACGCTGCTGCTGCGGATCGACGACACCGACCAGGCGCGCAACGTCGAGGGCGGTGCATCGGAGATCGCGGCCGACCTGGAGTGGCTCGGCGTGCGCTGGGACGAGGGGCCTGTCCACCAGAGCAGCCGCTTCATCCGGCATCGGGAGGCGGCGCACCAGATCGGCCAGCCCGACGACGAGGGCGCGCTGCGCTTCGGGCGCACGACGTTGCTGCGCCCCGACGGGACGCCGACGTACCAGCTGGCGAGTGCCGTCGACGACGTCGACTTCGAGATCACGCACGTCATTCGCGGCAGCGACCACCGCGCGAACGCCGAGCTGCAGACCGAGCTGATTCGCGCCCTCGGCGCCGAGCCGCCCGAGTTCATCCACCACGGACTGCTGCTCGGCGAGGATGGAACGAAGCTCTCCAAGCGGCATGGTGCGGCGACCGTCGCCGACCTGCGCGCGGCGGGGATCCCCGCCGAGGCGGTGCGCGCGTACCTCGACGAGCTCGGCCTGCCGAAGCACGACGTACATCTCGATCTCAAGCGCCTGCGCCGTCTCTCGGTCGACGCTCTCGCCGCGCTGTCGGACGACGAGCTGGCCGCGCGCGTCGGCGTGGACGCTTCGCTTGCGCCCGTCCTGCGCGGCGCGCGCGATCTCGCGGAGGCGAGGGAGTACGCGCAGATCGTGCTCGAGCCGGAGCACGTCGACGTCGACGCAGCCGAGACGATGGCACGCTTCCGCGAGCTCGTCGAGGCCGGCGTCGAGCCGCGCGCGATGGTGCGCGAGCTGAAGGCGGTCGGCGGCGATCTGAAGTCGCTGCGACTCGCGCTCACCGGCCGCGACCGCGGGCCTGAGCTGGCGGCGGTGATCGCTGCGCTGCCCCGGGACGAGCTCCTGCGCCGGTCCGTAGGCTAGGAGCGTGCGGCTCTACAACACGCTGACGCGGCGGCTGGAGGAGCTGCCACCGCCGCCCGGGCCGATCCGGATGTACTTCTGCGGCCCGACCGTGTACGAGCGCGCGCACATCGGCAATGCGCGACCGTTCGTCCTCGGCATGTGGCTGCGCGCGTGGCTGCGCGAGCGCGGGTACGAGGCGATCCTCGTCCACAACATCACCGACGTGAACGACAAGATCTACGAGGCGGCGCCGAACGAGAGCGCCGCGCTCGCAGAGCGTGCGACCGCCTGGTACATCGAGGACACCGGCGACCTCGGCCTCGGGATGCCCGACGCGATGCCGAAGGCGACCGAGTCGATCCCGTCCATCGTCCGCTTCATCGAAGATCTCATCGAGGGCGAGTTCGCATACGCGGTCGAGGGCGACGTCTACTTCCGCGTCGCGCGCGACCCCGGGTACGGCCGCCTGTCGGGGCAGCGTCCCGACCAGGTCGAGGAGCAGGAGCCGAATCCGCTCAAGGAGGACCCGCGCGACTTCGCGCTGTGGAAGGCGAACAAGCCGGGTGAGGACACGTCGTGGGACGCACCCTGGGGCCGCGGCCGGCCGGGCTGGCACATCGAATGCTCGGCGATGGCCGAGGACGCGTTCGGGCCGGCGTTCGAGATCCACGGCGGCGGGCTCGACCTGGTCTTCCCGCATCACGAGAACGAGCTGGCGCAGTCGAATGCGCTCGGGCACGAATTCGCGCGTACCTGGACGCAGAACGGGATGCTTCAGTTCGGCGGCGAGAAGATGTCGAAGTCGCTCGGCAACGACGTCTCGATCCGCAACGTCCTCGACACGTGGGGACGCGAGGTCGTCCTGCTCTTCTTCATGACCGCGCACTGGCGCAAGCCGATCGACTTCACCGACGACACGCTCGCGCAGACCAAGGCGCAGGTCGAAGGCTTCCGCAACGTCTTTCGTTCGCCGAGCGAGCCCGGCGGTGACTGGGCGGCGTTCGCGGCCGCGCTCGACGACGACTTCAACACGCCTGAGGCGCTCGCGCTCCTGCACGGCTGGCGCGATCACGAGTTGCTGCGCCGCGGGCTCGAGCTTTTCGGGCTCGGCTCGCTCGCGGAGTCGGAGGACGCGCCGCCCGACGTGGTGAAGCTCGCCGAGGGGCGCCAGGCGGCGCGAGCTTCCGGCGATTTCGCCGAGGCTGATCGGCTGCGCGACGAGATTGCCGATCTCGGCTGGGACGTGCGCGACACGCCGGGCGGCTTCGACCTGTACCGGAGATGAGCCGGGAGCAGGTCTACGGGCGGCGCCCGGTTCGCGAGGCGCTGCGCGGCCAGCGCGAGGTGCTGGAGCTGTGGGCGACCGAGCGCGCCGTGAAGTCCGAACGGTGGCTGCGCGAGCTCGAGCGGCCGCGCGTCCAGACGAAGCTCGACCGCGACATCTCCGAAGAGGCGGGGACGCGTGACCACCAGGGCGTGCTCGCGTGGTGCGAGCCGTACAAGTACGCGGACGCGTACGAGCTCGCGGGACGCGAGCGGCCGCTGCTCGCGTGCCTCGACCAGGTCAGCGACCCGCGCAATCTTGGGGCCGTCTGCCGTAGCGCGGAAGGCGCGGGGGCCACCGGGGTCGTCGTGCCGGCCCACGGGTCGGCGCGCGTGACGGCGGCGGTGTGCCGCGCGTCCGCGGGCGCGGTCGAGCACCTGCCGATCGCTGTGGTCACCAACCTCGCGCGCTACCTCGCAGAGATCAAGAGCGGCGACCTCTGGGTCGCAGCCGCGGCCGGCGAGTCGGGAACGCCGATGTGGCAGGCGGACCTCTCCGGCTCGCTCGCCTTCGTCTTCGGGGCGGAGGGAAAGGGCCTGCGCCCGCTCGTTCGGCGGGCCTGCGACCTCGAGGTCTCGATCCCGCAGCTCGGACAGGTCGAGTCCCTGAACGTCAGCGTCGCGGCGGCTGTCCTCCTGTACGAAGCGCGGAGGCAGCGCGGTGGCTGAGCCGACGCTCTATCTCTTCGACGGCTTCAACCTGCTCCACGCGGGCGAGTTCCGCTCCCCGGAGGAGCTGCGCGACCTGCTCGCCAGCTGGGTCGCCGGCAAGGGCGCCCGCGGCGTGCTCGTCTTCGATGGGCACGGGCCCGACGAGCGCCACGGCCAGCTCGAGGTGCGCTGGGCCGAGAACGCGGACACGTTCATCGAGCGGCTCGCCGCCGAGCGCCGGGGGAGGGAACAGGTTGCGGTCGTCTCCTCGGACGAAGCCGTGCGCGGCACGTCCGGCGCCGAGGTGCGCAAGCTCTCCTCCAGCACGTTCCTGGCCGAGCTCGTCGCGCCGGAGCACGCCGACCGCACTCGCGGCGACATGCGCGACCGGCTCGACCCGGCGACGCTCGCCGCGCTCGAGCGGCTCCGCCGCGGCAAGTGAGCGCCGTCGTCCTTGTCGAGGGGGCGAGCGACCGGGTCGCGCTGGAGACGCTGGCGCGGCGCCGGGAACGCGACCTTGCAGCGGAGGGCGTCTCGATCGTCGCGATCGGCGGCGCGCAGGCGGTCGGCCGCTTCCTCGACGACCTCGGAGGCGCGAACCTCACGATCGCGGGACTGTGCGACGCGGGGGAGGAGCAGGAGTTCCGCCGAGCGTTCGAGCGCGCCGGGCTGGACCCGCTGTCGGTCTGCGTCTGCGTCGCCGATCTCGAGGCCGAGCTGATCCGCGCGCTCGGCGCGCCTGCGGTGGAGGATGTCCTCGAGGCCAACGGCGACCTCGGTTCCTTCCGCACGTTGCAGAAGCAGCCCGTGTGGCGCGACCGTCCGGTCGAGGACCAGCTGCGGCGGTTCATGGGCAGCGTGGCACGCCGGAAGGTCCGCTACGCGGCCCTGTTCGTCGACGCGCTCGACCTCTACGACGTCCCGCAGCCGCTGGACGCCGTGCTCGCCCGCGTCTAGGCGATCGAACACACGTTCGTATCATATTGGGTCCATCGCAAATGGACTTGTAAGAATTTGGACCCCTTGCTATGTTCTTCCTCAAGTTAAGGGTGAGAGTTTGCCCTGTCCTCGAACCGGGAGATGCCCGTGGCCGCTCGCAGCACTGCACGCGCGTACTCGCCACAGAAGGCTCAACGCGAGCTGGAGGATCTCCAGATCGTGCTCCGTGCCCGCAACGGGGACAGCGTGGCGATGGACGCCCTCATCCGCCGCTACACCGGCTTCGTCCGCCTGAAGGCGAGCTCGTACTTCCTCGCCGGCGGCGACTCGGACGACCTCATCCAGGAGGGCCTGATCGGCCTGTACAAGGCGGTCCGGGACTTCCGCACCGACAAGGAGACGTCGTTCCGGAGCTTCGCCGAGCTCTGCGTCACCCGCCAGATCATCACGGCCATCAAGACGGCCACCCGTTTCAAGCACGCGCCGCTGAACACGTACGTCTCGTTCAGCCACACGCCGGCCGGCCAGGAGGGCGACGGCGAGTGCACGCTCGGCGACGCGCTGCCAGGCCCTGGCGTCCGCGAGCCGTCGGTGATGGTCATCTCGACCGAGGAGCTGCAGAGTCTCGTCTTCACGCTTGGCTCCGGGCTGTCGTCGCTCGAGGCCGACGCGCTGCGCCTCTACCTCGAGGGCGCCTCCTACGAGGACATGGCGGAGAAGCTCGAGTGCGACACGAAGACGATCGACAACGCGCTCCAGCGCGTGAAGCGCAAGATCGTCACGCACCAGAAGACACGCGAAGTCCTTCTATAGAGACCCGGCCGACCTCGTAGTCGGCGGCGAAGCGGATGCGGTCGATCTGGTTGTTCTTCGGCGGATCTACTCGCAGTGCGCCGCGACGCTGGACGGGCAAGTGCGTGATCGGCACGAGGTAGACGCCTGCCGTCTCCGGGCAGTAGACGGCGAACAGGTCGATCTCGCCGTGATAACTCCGTTTCTCGACGACTGGGCTGCGATGATGAGCGTACGAACTGCAGACGTTGAACACCACCGCTCCTTTGCGAAGGCGTCCGGTCTTGCACTGGACACGATCGACAAAACCGTCGCGTTCGAGCATGAGATCGCAACGGGTGTTCTCCCCGTACGGGATGTAGAGGCCATATCCGAGCGAGCGGAGCACTAATGTGATTGCGAGTGTCGAGACGTCGCCGATGTCCTTCGGATGCTTCACGTTGCCACCGTTGCATACGAATCGGCTGGGCCGTGTCCGCTTCGGACAGCCTGGAAGTCGCTTACGATGAAGGCGTGCCGGAGTAGCTCAACTGGCGGAGCAGCGCATTTGTAATGCGAAGGCTGTGGGTTCGAGTCCCTCCTCCGGCTCTCTTTGCAGGCCTGCCTCGTGCGCCGTCGAGGGCTGCGTCGACGCCACCTCGCCGTGCCGCATCCAGGTCCTGATCCAATCCAGGAGATGACAATGCGCGCCTATCGCTATCTCGTCGTCGGCGGAGGCATGACCGGCGACGCCGTCTGCAACGGCATCCACGACGCCGACCCCGAAGGGGCGATCGGGCTCGTCGGCGAGGAGGCGTTTCCGCCGTACAAGCGACCGCCGCTGACGAAGGGGCTCTGGAAAGACGGGGACGAGTCCAAGATCTGGCGCAACGTCGAGGAGCACGGCGCCGACATCGTGCTCGGCCGCTGCATCGTCTCCATCGACCCAGCGACGCATACCGCCCTCGACGACGCCGGCGACGAGTACGCCTACGAGCGGCTTGTGCTCGCGACCGGCGGCACGCCGCGCCGCCTCGACGGGGCAGGCGACGACGTCATCTACTTCCGCACGCTCGCCGACTACAGGCGCGTTCGCGCGCTGAGTGACGAAGGCGCGCGCTTCCTCGTCGTCGGCGGCGGCTTCATCGGCTCCGAGATCGCCGCCGCGCTCCGATCGCAGGGACGCGACGTGACCATGGTGTTCCCGGACGAGGGGCTCGGGTGGCGCACGTTCCCGCCGGGGCTCGCGCACTACGTCGCGGACTACTACCGCGAGCGTGGAGTGGACCTCCGGCCGGGCACCACCTTCGAGTCGGCCGAGGGCTTCGACGCCGTCGTCGCCGGGCTCGGCATCGTTCCGCGCACCGAGCTTGCCGAGAGCGCCGGCCTTCCGGTCGACGACGGCATCGTCGTCGACGTCTACGGCCGCGTCGAGGGGCAGGACGACATCTTCGCGGCGGGCGACGTCGCGCGTTTCCCGATGCCCGCACTCGGAAAAAGCGGCCGCGTCGAGCACGAGGATCACGCCAACACGCACGGGCGGCTCGTCGGCGCGAACGCCGGCGGCGCATGCGAGCGCTACGAGCACCTGCCGTTCTTCTACTCCGATCTCTTCGACCTCGGTTACGAGGCCGTCGGCGACCTCGACTCGCGGCAGGACGCCGTCGAGCTCTGGCTCGAGCCGAACAAGAAGGGCGTCGTCGCGTACGTCGACGGTGACGCGCACCCGCGCGGCTTCCTCCTCTGGAACGTGTGGGGCAAGGTCGACGCGGCGCGCGACCTCATCCGCGCGGCCGGCCCTATCGACGAGGAGACGCTACGTGGGCTCGCAGGCTGAGGTGCGCGCCGCCATGTCGCGGTCGCGCTCCGTGATGCCGCCGGCCGAGTGCGTCGTCCAACGGACGAGCACGCGGCGGTACCGGATGTCGATGTCGGGATGGTGGTTCTCCCGCTCCGCCAGCTCGGCGACGCAAGAAACGAATGCGATCGCAGCAGGGAAGCTCTCCAGCTCGTACTCGCGCACGAGCGCTCCGTCCTCCTCGCGCCAGCCTTCCGGCGTGCTCATGAAGCTGACTATGCCGGACCGGAAGCAGCGCGCGGGCTTCGACCTCGTCTGCGAGCTCGTGTTCCGTCCGCCGGCCCACCTGGTCGCCCGCGCGCTCGCGCCGCTGCGCGTCCCGCCGCCCGCCGTCGTGCTCGTGGGCGCCGCGACCGGTTTCGCCGCCGCCGTGGAAGTGGGCCGGCACGCGTTCCTCGCCGGTGCGCTGCTCTTGCAGCTGAAGACGCTGCTCGACAACGCCGACGGCCAGCTCGCGCGCCGGACCGGGCAGATCACGAGCTTCGGTCGCTACCTCGACTCCGAGTCGGACCTGCTCGTCGACGCGGCGGTCTTCGCCGGCCTCGGCGTCTGGATCGGCCCGTGGCTCGCGCTGGCGGGATTCGTCCTGCTGACGACGGTGCTCTCGCTCAACTTCAACCTCGAGCGCATTTACCGCGGCAGGTCTGCTGGCACCGGCGACGGCTCGCTCCTGGCGCGCGTCTATGACGCTGTCTACAGGCCCCAGGATCGCTTCGCCGAGGCGGTCATTCGCCGGCCGCGCCGCGTCACCGTGTTCGCCGCCTCGAACTTCGGTCTCTCGCCTCAGCTCCTCGTGCTCGGCGTGTGCCTCGCCGTCGGGCATCCGCGGGCCTATCTCGTCGTTCTTCTTGGATGTACCGCGGTACTCGCCGCACTCATCTCCATCGACCGGGGGAGACAACCATCGTGAACACCGAACCTGCCGTCGTCCTGCCGTGGCACGGACGCGAGACGTCCGAGCGCCGCATCGCCGACGCCGACTGGGCGCGGCTCGAGCGCCACGCAGCCGAGATCCTCGCCGCCTTCGGCATGGACCTCGGCACGCCCGGCACACGCGAGACGCCGGCCCGGTTCCTGCGCGCGCTCTACGACGCGACCGCGGGCTACGACGGCGACCCGAAGCTGCTGACCTCGTTCCCGGCGGAGCATGAAGGCACACAGTCGGGGCTCATCCTCGAAGGGCCGATCTCGTTTCACGCCCTCTGCGAGCATCACGCGCTTCCGTTCCACGGCTCCGCCCACGTTGCGTACGTCGCCGGGGAGGAGATCATCGGCATCTCGAAGCTGACGCGCATCGTGCGGTTGTATGCGCGTCGCTTCACGGTCCAGGAGCGGATGGGGGAGCAGATCGCGGACGCGCTCGTCGATCTCGTCCGGCCCCGCGGCGTCGCCGTGCACCTCGAGGCGGCGCACCTGTGCACGCAGATGCGCGGCGTGGCCGAGGACGGATCGAGGACGGTGACGACGTTCTGGCGCGGGCTGTTCAACGAGGACGCCGATCTGCGCCGCGAGTTCCTCCTCCAGATCCAGCGGTAGTGGAGCCGCTCGAGCTCCTGTACGAGCCCACGGGGCTGCCCGCGTTCCCGCTCGCGCAGGAGCTCGCGGCGCTCTACCCGGGAACACTCGGTTTCCCCGCCGACTGCGTGTACGCGAACTTCGTGAAGACGATCGACGGCATCGTCGCGCTTCCCGGAATTTCACGCTCGAACCGCGTGATCGCCGACGCAAGCGACGCCGACCTGTTCGTCATGGCGCTCTTGCGCGCGTGCGCCGACGCGGTGATCGTCGGGTCGCACACGCTGCTCGCCTCGCCGAAGAACGTCTGGACGGCGGAGGCTGCATTTCCACCGGCCGCGGCGGAGCTCGCGGAGCTGCGCCACCAGCTGGAGCTGCCCGAACGTCCCGACGTCGTGGTGCTCTCACGCCGGCGCGAGATCGAATCGGCCGTGCTGGGCGACCGGCTCCACGTGCGATCCGACGTCGTCGGCGCCGTCGCCGAGCTGCGCGAGCGCGGCTGCCGGCGCATCCTGTGTGAGGGAGGCCCGACGCTCTTCGGATCAATGCTCGAAGCCGGCCTCGTGGACGAGCTCTTCCTGACGGTGTCGCCGCTCTTCGCCGGCCGCGGGCTCCCGCTCGTCGAAGGCGTCGAGTTCCTTCCGGACCGACGAATCGCCGCAAGCCTCGCCGGCGTCCGCCGCCACGGCGCGCACCTCTTCCTGCGCTACGCCCTCGAACGCTGACGCGCCACGAGCGCGGCCGCGACCGCGAGCAGCTCGTCCTCGAGGCGCGCCTTGCGCACGTAATCGGCGGCGCCGGCAGCGCGGATCTCGAGCACGCGCTCCTCGTAGTCGTGACCGCTGATCGCGAGCACCGGCAGCTCCGGCATGCGCGCGTGCAAGATGCGCGTGGCCTCGACGCCGTCGAGGACAGGCATCTCCACGTCCATCACCACCAGGTCGGGCTGGAGCTTCTCGGCGAGCTCGACAGCCTCGTGCCCGTTGCGCGCGCGGCCGACGACCGCGAAGTCGCCGTGGGCGTGCAGGGCGGTCTCGAGCGCGTCGAGAAATGCCTCGTCGTCCTCGGCGACGAGGATCCGATACGGGTGCGCAGGCCCCAAGCGCGCGACAGGCTAGCCGAGGATCTCGGCTGTTGCCGGACGGCCGTTCCCGGTTGGCTCACGCGTTGTCGAGCGCCTGAGCGAGGTCGGCCCAGATCGCGTCCGGATCCTCGAGCCCGATGCTGAGCCGGAGGAGGCCGCCTGGGACGCGGTCGCCCTCCCAGCGATGGCGGCTCTCCATGAGGCTGTGGACGCTGCCGAGTGACGTGGCGTTGGTCACGAGGCGGGTCGACGTCTCGACGCGCCGGGCGGCCTCGGCGTCGGCGACGTCGAACGAGATGAGGCCTCCGAGCCCGGGGTAGCGGACGAGGACCACCTTCGGGTGGCCGGCGAGCCGCTCCGCGATCACGGCCGCGGTCTCGGCCTGGCGGCGGACGCGCACCTCGAGCGTTCCGAGGCTGCGGAGCAGGAGCCGGGCCGGCTCGGACGCCGGCGAGATCCCGGTCAGCCCGCGGAAGCGGCGCAGCGCCTCGGCAGCGGCCGGGTCCCGGCAGACGACCACGCCGAGGAGGACGTCGTCGTGGCCGCCGAGCGCCTTCGTCGCGCTGTGGAGCGCGTAGTCGGCGCCATGGTCGAGCGGGCGCAGGCCGACGGGCGTCGCCACGGTCGAGTCGACGACGACAGGCGCCGGATGGGCGGCCGCCGCCGGGAGGTCGGGCATCGTCAGCATCGGGTTCGCGGGCGCTTCGAGCCAGAGGAGCTGGACGTCGTCCGGCGCCGGCCCCGTCTGGTCGAACTCGACGTGACGCAGGCCCCACGGCTCGAGCGTCTCGAACAGGCGGCCGGTGCCGAAATAGGCGCCTTCCGCGAGCGCGACGGTGTCGCCGGGGCGAAGCAGCGAGAGTGAGAGCGCAGTCGCGGCGCCGGTTCCGGAGGGAAAAAGGACGGCGGTGCCGCCGTCGAGCTCGCCGAGCGCCGCCTCGACCTCGGCGACCGCGGGGTGGTTGTAGCGCGCGTAGAAGAACTCCCCGACCTCTCCGTTCTCGTACGGCCAGAGGATCTCCATCCGTCGGACCTTACGCCGGTTGCAGTTCTTCCAACGGCCCCATGCGGGCGAGCTCGGGGAAGAGGCGCGTCCACGAGGCGGCGATGCCGATCATCACGGCGCCGCCGGCGACGACGGCTGCGACCGTGCCGATGAGCGACGCGACGACACCCGACTCGAAGGCGCCGAGCTCGTTCGATGCGCCGATGAAGACCCATTCGACTGCGTTGACGCGGCCCTGGAGCTCCCTCGGCGTGACCACCGCGAGCGTCGTCGCGCGGATGTTCACGCTGATCATGTCGACGAAACCGGCGACGGCGAGCGCCGCGAGCGAGAGGGGGAGCCACTTCGACAGGCCGAAGACGATCATCGCCGCTCCGAAGGTGGCGATCACCGCGAGCAGCGCCGGGCCTGCTCGTCGGCGGAGCGGCCGGCGCGCGAGCATGATTCCGGCCGCGAGCGCGCCCAGCGCCGGCGCGGTACGCAGCGCGCCGAGGCCGATCGGCCCGATATGGAGGATGCTCCGCGCGAAGACGGGTGCGAGCGCGATCGAGTCGCCGAACAGCACGGCGATCAGGTCGAGCGAGATCGCCCCGAGGAGCATGCGCGTGCTGAGGATGAACCGGACGCCCGCGACGAGGCTCTCCCAGTCCGGCGGCGGCTGGTCGGCGAGCGGCGCCGCACGGTAGGGCAACGCCACGATTGCAGCCAGGGCGAAGGCGATCAGCGCTGCGGCTACCGCGTAGACCGAGACGGGGTCGACGGCGAAGATCACGCCGCCGAGCGCCGGGCCTGCGACGATGCCGATCTGCGACGCGACGCTCCGGAGCGCGATCGCTCCCGCAAGCAGCTCGGCGGGGACGATCTCCGGCGTGAGCGCGCGCGTCGCCGGGCTGCCGACGGCGGACGCCACGCCGGCGATCACGCCGACGCTCAGGAACGGCCACAGCGCATGCACATCGGTGACGGTGATCGCGAGCAGCACGCCGACCGTCGCGAGCGAGAGCGCGAGCGCGATCGCGGCGATCGTCCGGCGCGAGACGCGGTCGGCGATCTGTCCCGCCGGCAGCGCGAGGATCGGAAGCGGCACGAACTCGGCGAGACCGACGAGGCCGAGGTCGAGCGGGTTGCGGTGGATGGCGTAGACCTGCCAGCCGATCGCGACCGCCACCATCTGGGATGCGAGGCCGTTGGTGAGCGACGACGTCCACAGGAACGCGAAGGCGCGGTCCTGGAGCGCTGGAGGAAGCCGTCGGCGCACGTGGCCAGGTTAGGCTCCTCGCGTGGCGGACCACGAGACAACGGAAGCGAAGCTCGCGTGGCTCGAGGAGCTCCGCGCCGAGGCGCTCCATGCCGGCAGCGAGAAGGCGGTGCAGCGGCGGCGCGACGAGGGCCGCCTCCTTGCGCGCGAGCGGGCGGAGAAGCTGTGCGATCCCGGCACGTTCGTCGAGCTCGACCGCTACGTGCGCCACCGTGAGTCGAACTTCGGGATGATGGAGCGGCGGCCGTACGGCGACGCGGTCGTCACGGGCCACGGCACCGTCTTCGGGCGCAAGGTCTTCGTCTTCTCGCAGGACTTCACCGTCTTCGGCGGCTCGCTGAGCGAGGTGTTCGCGGAGAAGATCTGCAAGGTGATGGATCTGGCCGTGAAGTACGGCTGCCCGGTCATCGGGATCAACGACTCGGGCGGCGCACGCATCCAGGAGGGCGTCGTCTCGCTCGCGGGCTACGCGGAGATCTTCTGGCGAAACGTGCAGGCATCGGGAGTCATCCCGCAGATCAGCCTCGTCATGGGGCCGTGCGCGGGCGGCGCCGTGTACTCGCCCGCGATGACCGACTTCGTCTTCATGGTCGAGGGCTCGTCGTACATGTTCATCACCGGGCCCGACGTGGTGAAGACCGTCACCGGCGAGGAGGTGACGTTCGAGGAGCTCGGCGGCGCCGCCACGCACGCGGCGAAATCGGGCGTCGCGCAGTTCACCTCGCCCGACGAGGAGTCATGCCTCGAGGACGCGCGCTACCTTCTCTCGTTCCTTCCGCAGAACAACCGGGAGCGGCCGGCGTTCACGACGCCGACCGATCCGCGCGACCGCGCGGACGCCGAGCTCGACACGCTCGTCCCCGACAACCCGAACAAGCCGTACGACATGCACGACGTCATCCGGCGCGTCATCGACGACGGCGAGTTCCTCGAGGTGCACGAGCGGTGGGCGGAGAACATCGTCTGCGGCTTCGCGCGGCTCGGCGGCCATGCGGTCGGCGTCGTCGGCAACCAGCCGCGCATGCTCGCCGGCGTGCTGGACATCTCGTCGTCGGAGAAGGCTGCGCGCTTCGTCCGCACGTGCGACGCGTTCAACGTCCCGCTCATCACCTTCGTCGACGTGCCCGGCTTCCTCCCCGGAACGGCGCAGGAGTGGGGCGGCATCATCCGCCACGGCGCGAAGCTCCTGTACGCGTACTGCGAGGCGACCGTGCCGAAGCTCACCGTCATTACACGCAAGGCGTACGGCGGCGCGTACGACGTCATGAGCTCGAAGCACGTGCGCGCTGACTTCAACTTCGCGTGGCCGACGGCCGAGGTGGCGGTGATGGGGCCGGAGGGCGCGGTAAACATCGTGTTCCGGAAGGAGCTCGAGGACGCTGCCGATCCGGAAGCACGCCGCGCCGAGTTGATCGCGGATTACAAGGAGCGCTTCGCGAACCCGTACTCGGCCGCGGAGCGTGGCTACGTCGACGACGTCATCGAGCCGCGGCGAACGAGGCCGGTGCTGATCGACGCGCTCGAGACGGCGCTTACGAAGTCCGAGCAGCGGCCGAGCCGCAAGCACGGGAACATCCCGCTCTAAATGTGTTGACACCGCTTCGCGGTGTCAGACACCCGGTTGACGCGTGCAAAGACCGATGCGCGCTCCGAGCACCACTTCGCGGAGCGGGCTCCGGGGCGGCCCTAGCCGGATAGTCCGGCTTCGCGCAGCGGCCGCCGTGCCCACGCAAACTCGTGCCGGTAGTACCCGGTGAGCTGCGCGACCGCGACGCCGTAGTCCGACGACTGGATGAACCAGCCGTTGCCGAGATAGATCGCCATGTGGTCGACCTGCGACGGGCTCGACCGCGGGCCACGCGCGCCGAAGAAGAGGACGTCGGCCGGCTGCAAATGGTCGAAGTTGATGAGCTCCGAGTGCGGGACCTCGCCGCTCATCACGTACGTCGTCCGGCCGCGCAGCGTCGACGCGAGGCCGCCCTCGTTCGGATACGGCGTGAGCTTGTACACGCGCCACACGAATCCGGAGCAGTCGTAGCCGCCGCGTGCGGCGACGCCGAAGTCCACTTCCGGCCCGTCGCTCGTCCCGCCCCACACGTACGGCATGCCGATCCGCGCGATGGCGGTGTCGAGGATCCGCCGCTGCCACGTCGAATACTGCGGGAGCGAGAACGTGTCGGAGAGGCCCTGCACGATCGGGACGAGCCAGCCCGACGAATGCAGGAGCTGCGCCGCCGAGTACGCGGCCTCCGCGCGCGTCGCCGGGTCGTTGGGCAGCAGCTCGAGAGAGTCCTCGCTCGCGGGATGGTCGGTGCGCAGGCCGAGGAGCCGCGCCACCACCTCGGTCCCGAAGCGCGCGGGGACGTCGAGCCCGGCCGCACGCGCGCCGCGGGCGAACGCCGTCGCGGCCGCGTCGAGGCCGACGCCGTCGACGAGCTGCGCGTCGAGCATCGTCATGGTCGCCGCGGCGGCGCCGTGCGGGACCTTCGGCGGAGTCGCGGGCGGCTGGGGAGGAGGCGGAGGCTCGGCGACGGTCGTCGTCGTCACCGGATCGGTCGTCGTTTGCGTGGGGTCGGTCGTGGTCTGCGTCGGATCGGTGGTCGTGTCGGTCGGGTCGGTCGTCGTCTGTGTCGGGTCGGTCGAGGTCGTCGTCGTGTCCGGCAGCGGCGGCGGCGGAGCGACCGGGGCAGGCGGGGGCGGCGGAGCGAGCAGCTGCTGCAGCTGGAAGACGAGGTTCGCGAGCGCCTGGTCGGTGAGCTTTGCGCCGGGACGGAAGGTCGCCGGCGACTTCGTGCCCATCAGGCCTGCGCCGGTCACGACGCGGATCTCCGGCAGCGCCCATGAGCTCGAGCGATGCGAGCGATGCGTCGACGCCAAAGCGCTCCCCGCCGGGAGCAGCACGAGCACAACAGCAGTGACCCCTATTCGTAGACCCACGTACACCTCAGATCGACCCAACCTCGCAATGACTTTACTCTTTGCATTCATGAAAATCGAGATCAGCCCGGAGCCGAGCGAGGAAGAACGCGCTGCCATCCTCGCTGCGTTGGCGGAAGAGGCGGAAAAGCCTGCGCTCGCACCCTGGGAGCCCGAGGAGGCCGAATCGCCGTAACCGCGCCGCTCGCCGGGCCGTTTCCCCAACATGTTCGACGAGTGCATCCGCTGCAACACGGCCCCCGCCGTGGACGAGCTCGGGTATTGCGGTCACTGCCACCGGGCGGTCCGGGCGGAGGTCGAGGAGGGCTTGTACCAACTGCGCGAGTACCTGCGCAGCTGGGCGCGCTTCGAAGACTGGTGCCAAGCGCGGGGCGCGATTACGCACTGACGCGAGGCCGAAACAGCGCCGGCGCACTGCGCGCGTAGTCCAGCCCCGACGCCCACGTCAGCGCCACCGCGACGAGCATCGTCCACCACGCCACGCCGGTGCCCCACGCTCCCGCGGCGGCGAAGCCGCCGACTCCGGCGGCGACTGCCTGCGCCCACGTCTTGACCTTCGCCAGGTCGCGCGCCGCGATCACGATCCCGCGCTCGATCGCCGCCTGGCGTAGGCCGGTGATCAGCACCTCACGCACGACGATCGCAGCCACCATCCACGCGGGGACGACGTGCTGGCCGACGAGCATCACGAGCGCGGCGAGCACGAGCACCTTGTCCGCGATCGGGTCGAGCAACGATCCGAGCGGAGACGTCCTCCCATGCCGGCGCGCGAGCCGGCCGTCGAACCAGTCGGTCGTCATCGCGACGCAGAACACGGCGGTTGCCAAGTAGGCGTGATCGTGGAACGGCCAAGCGAAGAGGACGACGACGACCGGGACCGAGAGGGCGCGAGCGACGGTCAGCTGATCCGCGGGGCTCACAACGGGGACAATACGGCCCGCTGATGTTCGACAAGGTCCTGGTCGCCAACCGTGGTGAGATCGCCGTCCGCATCTTCCGGACGCTGCGCGAGCTCGGCGCGGGCGCCGTCGCCGTCTACTCGGAGGCAGACCGTGGCTCGCTCCACGTCGCGTACGCGGACGAGGCGTTCCTCATCGGGCCGCCGCCGGCGGCCGAGAGCTACCTAAAGATCGACACGCTCGTCGAGACCGCGCTGCGCGCCGGCGCCCAGGCGGTGCACCCCGGCTACGGGTTCCTCGCCGAGAACGCGGCGTTCGCGCGTGCGGTGCAGGACGCGGGGCTCGTCTGGATCGGCCCGCCGCCCGACGCGATCGAGCTGATGGGGGAGAAGACGCGCGCGCGCACGGTGATGCAGCGGGCGGGCGTCCCGATCATCCCCGGCACGACCGAGCCGGTTGCGACGGTCGACGAGCTGCTCTCGCTCGGCGAGTCGATCGGCTATCCGCTCCTCATCAAGGCGGCCGCCGGAGGCGGCGGCAAGGGGATGGAAGTCGTCGAAGGCCCCGAGCACGCACAGCGCGCCTTCGAGACGGCGCGCCGGCAAGGCCAGTCGTATTTCGCGAATCCCGACGTGTACGTCGAGAAGCTCATCGTCGATCCGCGCCACATCGAGGTGCAGGTGCTCGCGGACGCCCACGGCAACGTCGTGCACCTCGGCGAGCGCGACTGCACCATCCAGCGGCGGCATCAGAAGCTCGTCGAGGAGACGCCGTCGCCGGCCGTGGACGACGAGCTGCGCGCGCGCATCGGGAGGATCGGCGTCGAGGCCGCGCTCGCCGCCGGCTACGTGTCCGCGGGAACGATCGAAGGCCTGCTCACGGCGGACGGCGAGTACTTCTTCATGGAGATGAACACGCGCATCCAGGTGGAGCACACCGTCACGGAGATGGTGACCGGGCTCGACCTCGTGCGCGAGCAGGTACTCATCGCACTCGGCGAGCCGCTGTCGTTCACGCAGGAGCAGGTGTCGCTGCGCGGGCACGCGATCGAGTGTCGCATCAACGCCGAAGATGCATCGCGCGGCTTCCTGCCGGCGCCCGGCCTCGTCACCGCGTACCGCGAGCCCGGTGGCCCCGGCGTGCGCGTCGACTCCGGCGTCGACGGCGGCCGCGAGGTCGTCGCGGCGTACGACCCGATGATCTCGAAGCTCATCGTGAACGGCGTCAACCGCGAGCACGCGCGCCGCCGCATGCTGCGCGCGCTCGGCGAGTACGTGATCGAGGGCCCGACGACGCTGATCCCGTTCCACACCGCGCTGCTGTCGCACGAGTGCTTCATCCGCGGCGAGACGTGCGTAGGCGTCGTCGAGTCGCTCGACCTCGACGGCAAGGCTCCGACGAGCAGGTTGCTCCCCGTGCCGGGACGGACGGTTGAGCGCGTGCGCACCGTGGAGGTGGACGGACGTCGCTTCGAAGTTCGCCTTACCGAGCCGGAGGCGCCGTGGCTCGAGCTGGCACGCCGGCGGCGCGAGCGCGTGAGTGCAGGGGCCGCCGGAGGCACCGACGTGGTCGTGTCGCCGATGCAGGGGACGGTGCTCTCGGTTGCGGTCGCCGAGGGCGACGAGGTGGAAGCGGGCGCGCTCATCTGCATCGTCGAGGCGATGAAGATGGAGAACGAGGTGCACGCCCACCGCGCCGGCGTCGTCGCCCAACTCTCGGTCGCGCCGGGCGATCCGGTCGCGACCGGTCAGGTCATCTGCGTCATCTCGGGCTGACGAGCCCGGCGTCGTACGCGGCGATCACCGCCTGCACGCGGTCGCGTACGCGCAGCTTGCGGAGGATCGCGGAGACGTGCGTCTTCACGGTCGTCTCGCTGAGGAAGAGGTGCTCGGCGAGCTCGGCGTTGGAGAGGCCGGTGGCGAGCAGCCGCAGGATCTCCTTCTCGCGATCGGTCAGCTCGTCGAGCGCGTGGCCGGCGTCGGGCGCCGCCTGCTGCGCGAAACGCGCGACGAGCCGTTCCGTCGCGGCGGGGCCGAAGAGCGAGTTCCCGGCGGCGACGACGCGGATCGCGTCCACGAGCTCGGCGGGCTCGACGTCCTTGAGCAGGAAGCCGCTCGCGCCCGCGCGGATGGCGGCGTACACGTACTCGTCCAGGTCGAACGTCGTCAGCACGAGAATCCGAGCGCGCGTGCCGGACTCCACGAGCTGGCGCGTCGCCTCGACACCGTCGAGGTTCGGCATGCGCACGTCCATGAGGATGACGTCGGGATCGAGCTCGCGCGCGAGCTCGAGCGCCTGCGCCCCGTCCGACGCCTCGCCGGCGAGCTCGAGGTCGGGGCGCTCCTCGAGCACCATGCGGAAGCCGCTGCGCACGAGCGGCTGGTCGTCGACGACGAGCACGCGAATCAGAGCGGGAACCTCGCGGACACGGCGAAGCCGCCGGTGTTCTTCGGGCCAGTCTCGAGCGAGCCGCCGAAGGCGGTGACCCGCTCGCGCATGCCGATCAGTCCGCGCCCGTGGCCGTCCCCGTTGCCTGCGGGTTCGCCGTCGTCGCGCACCTCGACGCCGAGCTCGTCGTCGCTGTAGCGCACCGAGACGTCCGCGCGCGTCGCATTCGCATGCTTCAACGTGTTCGTCAGTGCCTCCTGGACGACGCGGTACGCGGACAGGTCGACGCCCGCCGGGAGCGGCCGCGGGGACCCCTCGATGCTGACGCCGACGGCGAGCCCGGCAGCGCGCACCTGTTCGACGAGGTCGTCGAGACGGTCAATGCCGGGCTGCGGCGCATAGTCGGCGCCGTCGGCGCGCACGACTCCGAGCAGGCGGCGCATCTCGGCGAGCGCGGTGCGCCCGCTCGCCTCGATTGCGCGCAGCGCCTCCCGCGCACGCTCGGGGCGCGTGTCGAAGACGTCGTTCGCCGCGGCGGCCTGGACGACCATGACGCTCACGCTGTGGGCGATGACGTCGTGCAGCTCGCGCGCGATGCGGGCCTGCTCCTCCGCGCGGGCGCGCGCTGCCTCGGCCTCGCGTTCCCGCTCGAGCCGCTCGGTCCGCTCCTCGAGCGCGCTCGTGTACGCGCGTCGCGTGCCGAGGTTGTCGCCGACGACCCACGCGCCTGCGAAGAGCAAGAGATCCGAGACCGTACGGCCCCAGTCAGTGAGCCCGAGTGTGGTGAGCGTCGTGGCGAGCGTCGCGAGGGCTGTGGCCCAGAGACCCTCCGTGCGGCCGAGGTTCGCCGATACGGTGTAGACGGCGACGAGCGACGCCACCGGTGGCCACGCTGAGACGAAGATCGCCTGCGCGATCCACGCACCGGTGACGACCGCGAGCACGGTGCGCGGGTACCGGCGGCGGACGAGCAGCGGCGTCACCTGGACGACGGCGAGGGGCACGCCCTCCGCCCAGTCGTCGAGACGGCTCGCATGGCCGATGTACGCCGCCGCGAGCACGAGCACCACGCCGACGTCGACGAGGCTCGGGTGCCGCCGGAGCCAGTTCCAGACCATGGTCTACGAACGCTACTGCGCGGCCGCAAATCCGCCTCGGGCGCGAGGACGGTTCGGCCTCCTCCGAACGGAGGATTACTCGGCTATGCGAACGCCGGCAAAGACGCCGGCGATGCCGCCGATCGCGCTGAAGAGGACAGACGCCATCGACAGCTGGCCGGCGCCCCACAGGGCCGGTACGAACCCGCCGACCGTCAACCCGAAGGTCCCGCACATCGCGATCACGCCGCGTCCCATACGGCAACTAATCGGCACGGAGAGGCGAGACCGTTAGAGTCACCCGCCGGTGGACCTGTACGAGTATCAGGGCAAGGAGCTCTTCAAGCGCGTCGGCATCCCCGTGTCCGAGGGGCGCCGAGCCGATTCGCCGCAGGAGGCGCGGGCGGCGGCGCAGGAGCTCGGCGGCCAGCTCGTCGTCAAGGCGCAGGTGCTCACGGGCGGCCGCGGGAAGGCCGGCGGCGTGAAGCTCGCCGAGGGGGCCGACGACGTGGAGCAGAAGGCGAAGGACATCCTCGGTCTGGACATCAATGGCCACGTCGTCCGCCGGCTCTGGATCGAGCGGGCCTCCGACATCGAGCGCGAGTACTACCTCTCCATCACGCTCGACCGCGGCGCGAAGAAGCCGCTCTTCATGTTCACGACCCAGGGCGGCGTCGAGATCGAGCAGATCGCGGAGGAGCGCCCCGAGGCGCTCGTGCGGCTGCACGTCGACCCATCCGAGGGATTCCAGCCATGGGTCGCGCGCCGCCTGATCTACGGCGGCGGCGTCACCGATCCATCCGAGCAGAAGCAGATCGCGTCGATCGTCGAGAAGCTCTACCGCGCGTTCGTCGAGTTCGACGCGGTGCTCTGCGAGATCAATCCGCTCATCGTCACGCCCGACGGCTCGGTGAAGGCGCTCGACTCGAAGTTCACGGTCGACGACAACGCGCTCTTCCGGCATCCCGACGTGGCCGAGATGCGCGATACCGCGGCGGCGGATCCGATCGAGGCGTTCGCGCGCGAGAAGGGCGTCACCTACGTGAAGCTCGACGGCAGCGTCGGCATCATCGGCAACGGCGCCGGTCTCGCCATGTCGACGGTCGACGTCGTCGCGCACGTCGGCGGCCGGCCGGCGAACTTCTGCGACCTCGGCGGCGGCGGCTCGGCCGAGGGCGTCGTCGATGCGCTCGAGGTGATCACGCGCGACCCGCAGGTGAAGTCGATCTTCTTCAACATCTTCGGCGGCATCACGCGCGGCGACGAGGTCGCGCGCGGGATCCTCGAGGCGCTCGACCGCCTCGACATGTCGAAGTACCCGATCGTCGTGCGGCTCGACGGCACGAACGCCGAGGAGGGGCGGCGGCTGCTCGCCGAGGCGGGCAACCCGAACATCCACCCGGAGGCGACGATGCTCGACGGCGCGCGGCGTGCGGTGGAGCTGGCGGCGTGACCGACCTCTGGTCCGATCGCGCCGACGCGTATCGCCACAGCGCGATCCACGCGGCCGGGGAGGATCTCGACCTCGTCGTCGAGTGGTGCGAGCCAGGGCCCGGCGTCACCGTTCTCGACGTCGCCACCGGCGGCGGGCACGTCGCGCGGCGCCTGCGCGAGGCGGGCGCGACCGTCGTCACGACCGATCCTGCGCCCGGCATGGGCGCCGACACGACCGCGCCCGCCGAGAGCCTGCCGTTCGCGGACGAGAGCTTCGACGCCGTCGCGTGCCGGCTCGCAGCGCACCACTTCGCCGACGTCCTCACGGCGGTAAAGGAGATGGCGCGCGTCGCCCGCGGCCGCGTTGTGATCTGCGACAACACCTTCGTCAGCGAGTCGTCCGAGGAGGCCGACCGCCTGCGCGACCCGAGCCACGTGCGCAACTACGGCGTGGCCGAGTGGGAGAGCTTCTTCGAGCTCGCCGGGCTCACGATCGCGGAAGAGCGCCACTTCACACGGCCGCTCGAGATCGAGCCGTGGCTCGCTCGCGTCGAATGCACCGGCGAGGACGCGGCGCGCGTGCGCGAGCTGCTCGGCGACCGCGTCGTCGACGGCTGGATGCCGCTGCCGACCCTCGTCCTCAAGGGGACGACGTAATGGCGATCATCGTCGACAACGAGACGCGGCTCGTCGTCCAGGGCCTGACCGGCAGCGAGGGCCGCTTCCACGGCTTGCGCAACCGTGCGTACGGGACGAACCTCGTCGCCGGCGTGACGCCGGGCAAGGGAGGCCAGGACGTCGAGGGCGTCCCCGTCTTCGACACGGTCGCCGACGCGATCGAGCGGGCGGGCGCGAACACGACCCTCATCTTCGTGCCGGCGCGCTTCGCGGCCGACGCCGTGTACGAGGCGGTCGACGCCGGGATCGGGACGGTGATCTGCATCACCGAGCACATCCCCGTGCACGAGATGCTCAGCGCCTACACCTACTTCCGCCCAAAGGGCGTGACGATGATCGGCCCCAACTGTCCTGGCGTGCTGTCGCCGGGGAAGGCGAACGTCGGGATCATCCCGGCGGAGATCTTCAGCGAGGGCGTCGTCGGACTCGTCTCCCGCTCCGGCACGCTCACGTACCAGATCGGGCACGAGCTGACCCAGCTCGGCCTCGGGAACTCGACCATCGTCGGCATCGGCGGCGACCCGATCGTCGGCTCGTCGTTCATCGACGTGCTGGAGAAGTTCGAGGCCGACCCGGAGACGGAGCTCGTGGTGCTCGTCGGCGAGATCGGCGGCGACGAGGAAGAGAAGGCGGCGCAGTACATCGGCGAGCACATGACGAAGCCCGTGCTCGCGTACATCGCCGGCTTCTCGGCCCCGCCCGGCAAGGCGATGGGGCACGCCGGGGCGATCATCTCCGGCTCCTCCGGGACGGCCGTGGCGAAGAAGGAAGCGCTCGAGGCGAAGGGCATCGACGTCGGTGCGACGCCGACCGAAGTCGCACAACTCGTCGCCAAGCGCCTCAAGTAGCCCTACCCGAACGCGACGGAGCCGACGACCTCCCAGGGCTCGAGGATCGTCGTCCGGGAAGCCGGCATCAAGCAGAGCGTCGCGGTCGCGACGTGCTGATCGCCCACCTCCGCCTGGCGACGCGGCATGAGCACTTCTCGGAGCGGCGTGGGCTCGTGAGGCGCGTTGAACGTTCCGAGAGTGAGATGGGGCAGGAACGTGTTCAGCTGGACACCGCCGATGCCTGCCTCGACTAGTCGACTCACGAGTCTTCGTGGGCCGTCGCCTTCGGTCTCGGCGACAACACCATCGTGGAAGCAGTTGATCCGCGGGTATCTGAGATCGAACGGCGCGATGCCTGCCCACGCGCGCTCTGCTGCTTCGACGGCGGAGCCGATTTCATCAGCCGTGGGGCGGCGCGTTGCAAACGAGACAATGCTGAGCCAGACGTGGAGAAAGTGCTCCGGCGGCAGCGTGATCCATTCGAGGTGCGAGAAGGATCGCTGAACGTTCGTTGCCGCCGGACGAAGCCTCGGGTCGAGCGGGAGCAGCCAGCCGAGGAGAAAGTGGTCGTCGAGCGGGAACCGCGCGAAGAAGTCTTCGAGGTCGGTTTCGCGGTTGACGAAGAACTCCCACGCCTCGTCGAAGCTCGTAAAGAAGCGCCCCACCGGCGCGACCATACTCGGACGGAACAACCGGTTACGCGGCCGCAGGTGCGCGCGGTAGGCTGGGTTTATGGCCGTGATCTCCTTCGCGCGCGGGATTCCCGCTCCCGAATGCCTTCCGGTGGAGGAGCTCGCCGACTGCGCGAAGGCCGCGATCGAGCGCGACGGCAAGGCCGTCCTCTCGTACGGCCCGGGCGGCGGCTACGGGCCTCTGCGGGAATGGATCGCGGCGCGCCACGGGGTCGAGCCCGGCCGCGTGGTCGTCACGAGCGGCTCGCTCCAGGGCTTCGTCTTCCTCGCCGAGCAGCTCGTGCAGCCCGGCTCGCGAGTCCTCGTCGAGGCGCCGACCTACGACCGCCCGCTGAAGATCCTTCGCCGCCTCGGCGCCGAAATCGTCGGGCTGCCGATGGACGACGACGGCCTCGAGCCGGACGCGCTCGAGCAGGCCCTCGCCTCCGGGCCGAAGCCCGCCTTCCTGTACACGATCGCCACCTTCCAGAACCCGAGCGGGCGCACGCTCAGCGAGGCGCGCCGCCGCCGCGTCGTCGAGATCGCCCGCGAGCACGAGCTGTTCGTGCTCGAGGACGACCCCTACGGCCTCGTGCGCTACGACGGCGATCCGCTCCCGACGCTCTTCGAGCTCGAGGGAGGCGTCAACGTCACGTACGCATCCTCGTTCTCGAAGACGGTCGCTCCCGGCGTCCGCGTCGGCTACTTCGTCCTGCCGGCGCCGCTCGCCAAGCAGATCGAGGCGCTCGCTGTGTCGACGTACATCTCGCCTCCGTTCATGACGCAGGCGACGGTGCACGAGTTCCTCCGCCGCGGCAACTTCGAGCCGAACCTCGAGCGCGTGAACGGGCTCCTGGGCGCTCGCCGCGACGCGATGCTCGAGGCACTCGAGCAGCATCTGCCGGACGGCGCGACATGGAGCCGTCCCGAAGGCGGGTACTTCGTGTGGGTCGATCTTCCGCACGACGCACCGACCGTCGCGCAGGCGGAAGCGGCCGGCGTCACCTTCGTCGCGGGCCAGGACTTCTTCTCCGACGGCGGCGGAGCGCAGTCGATGCGCCTCGCGTTCAGCTTCGTGTCGCCGGACGAGATCGCAGAAGGCGTTGCGCGGCTAGCGCCGCTACTCGTCGGCGCTACGGCGCCTGCGCCTACGGTCTAGCTGCGAGAGCAGGATCCCGCCGATCGCGCCGAGCGCGAGGCTGAGCAGGACGACCCAGACGAGGGAGACCCTCGTCGTCGCGAACACGAAGTGCACGGAGACGTGCTTGCCGTTCTCGAGGACGAATGCGATGGCGTACGCGACGACGAGCGCGAGCGCGATCCAGCGCACGTAGAGACGCGGCTGCCACTGCTCCTCGAGCCGGTCGGCGGCGTCACGTTGGCGGCGCAGAAACCGCATGTCGTGATCCTACGCCGCGGACACTGCGGCCAGCGGCCGGGCGACGAGCCTCGGCTGCGGCGGCGGAGCCAGATGGCCGGCCGCCATGAGTCGGAACGTGGGGCAGATCTCCTCGCCCGGGAGCGCGCACAGGCCCGCGCAGCGGAAATAGCAATCGTTGCAGGTTGTTTTTGGTTTTTTGCTCACGGGGCCTTTTGCTCGATGTCGACAGCCGGATTCGAGGAGCGATCATAGGCCCGTCCGGACCGGCTTGAAAGCGTTGCCGGAGACGAAAACTAACGAGTTTCCGGCAGATTCCAACCAGCCGAAAACTGCTGTTTCTAGCCCTTCTTAGGCAGAGTTGCCAGGGCGCGCAACGCCTGGGGAAAACTTGTCACAGCGATGATGCGGAGGCCGTGCGCGTACTGCCTCGCCTGCGCCGCGTTATCCCCAGCGGCGGGCACGAGGAAGACGTCGGCGCCGGCCGCGCGCGCGCCGTAGGTCTTTTGCTTCACGCCACCGATCGCGCCCACGCTGCCGTCGAGCGAGATCGTGCCGGTGGCCGCGACGCGATAGCCGTGGTCGACCTTCTGCCCGAGCGCCTCCATCACCTGGAGCGTGAACGCAAGCCCTGCCGACGGGCCGCCGACATTGCCTGCGTCGATCTGCACGCGAATCGGAAGATGGATGTCGGCGGCCTGGCCGGGCGCGAACCCGATGATCGAGCGCGACCCCTCGGACGTCGTCTGAATCCGGAGTTTCAGTTTCGAGGAGCCGCGCTCGACGCTGAGCGTGACGAAGGCGCCGGGGCGAATACGCGTCAGCGCGCTGCGCAGTGCCGACAACGTCAATGTCGCCCGGCCGTCGACGGACGTGATCACGTCCGTCGGCTGAAGCTTGCCGATCGCGTGCGTGCCGCCGACGACCTCCTCGACGATGACTCCGTCGGGCGTCGCTGTGACGTGGTAGCCGAGCCGCCGCAGCGCGACGGCGGCGGCGACGCGCTGCGAGACGCTCATCTCCTGCAGGTCGGCGCGCCGTACCTGCTGGTCGTTCGAGCCCGGCGGCACGATCAGGTTCGCCGGAACGAGCGTCGCGCCCGACCGGATGAACGGGAACAGGGACTCGAGCATGCTCGCCCGCCGCTCGAACACGTCGACGAAGTAGATCGCGCCCGGCCCCTTCGCCGGATGCGCGCCCTGGACGTGCACGAGCGGGGCCACCGGATGCGCGCGGTCGGGGAGCAAGAGGTAGTTGTTCGACGGAACGAGGTACAGCACGATCGCGGCGACGACGACGAGGCCGACGAGCGCGCCGGCGATCTGCGCCGGGCCGACCTGACGCCGCATCAGAAGAGCGCCCGCTGTAGGCCGCCGTCCACGGCGATTGTCTGGCCGGTGATGTAGCGCGCGCGATCGCCGGCCAGGAAGCAGACGACGTCGCCAAGCTCGCGCGGCTCACCCCAGCGGCGCAGAGGGATGTCGGCGAGGTCGGCGTCGGTCGGCCCGTCCGGGTACAGCTGCTCGAGGCGAGCGGTCGCAATCCGACCGGGCGCGACGCAGTTGACCGTGATTCCCTGCGGGCCGAGCTCGCCTGCGAGTGTCTTCAGCCAGCCGGAGAGGGCGGGACGGAACGCGTTCGAGAGAGCGATGTGCCGCACAGGCTCCTTCGCGGCGATCGAGGTGATCGCGACGATGCGCCCGGCGGGGCTCCGCTCGAGGTACGTGAGGCAGAGCTGGACGAGTCGGACCGCGGGCTCGAGCAGCAGCGCGAGCGCCTCCTCGAGCGACTCGGGCGTGACGTCGCGGGCGGTGCCCGGCGGGGGGCCGCCTCCGTTCCAGACGAGGACGTCGATGCCGCCGAAGGCGGCGACGGTCTGCTCCACGGCCCGCTCGAGGTCGCGCGGCGCCGTGACGTCGCCGCGGACGGCGAGGCCGCCGATCCGTTCCGCCTCGCGCTCGAGCAGGTCGCGCCGGCGGCCGACGAGCGTGACGTTCGCGCCCTCGGCGGCGAGCGCCTCGGCGCTCGCGAGGCCGAGCCCGGACGACGCTCCGGTGACGAGCGCCGTGCGACCGCTCAGTCCGAGGTTCAACGCGAGTGCCTTACGTCGTCAAGACGCCGACGACCTCGCGCACGGCCTCCGAGGAGGCCTGCAGCGCCGCGCGCTCGTCGTCGGAAAGGTCGAGCTCGACGATCTGCTCGATCCCGCGAGAGCCGAGCTTGACCGGCACGCCCATGTATAGGCCGTCGATCCCGTACTCGCCTTCGAGGTACGCCGTGCACGGGAGCACGCGCTTCTCGTCGAGCATGATCGAGTCGACCATCTGCGCTGCCGCGGCGCCGGGCGCGTACCACGCCGACGTGCCGAGCAGGTTGACGAGCTCGCCGCCGCCCTTCGCCGTGCGCTCGACCATGGACTGGATGCGTTCATCCGACACGAGCTTGCGCAGCGGGATTCCGCCGACGGTCGTCGCCGACACGACCGGGACCATCTGGTCACCGTGGCCGCCGAGCACCGTTGCCTGCACGTCCTTCACCGACGAGCCTGTCTCCCACGCGATGAACGTGGAGAAACGCGCGGTGTCGAGGATGCCGGCCATGCCGAACACGCGCTCCTTCGGCAGGCCGGAGACGTTTCGCGCCACGTGGCACATCGCGTCGAGCGGGTTCGAGACGACGATGAGGATCGCGTGGGGGCTCTGCGCCACCACCTGCTCGGTGACCGAGCCGACGATCTTCTCGTTCGTCGAGACGAGGTCGTCCCGTGACATCCCGGGGGAGCGGGGCAGGCCGGCGGTGATCACGACCACCGTCGAGCCCGCGGTCTCCTCGTAGCTGTTCGAGCCGACGACGTTCGGCTCGTACCCGAGGACGGCGCCCATCTGGTTCACGTCGAGCGCCTTGCCCTGCGGCAGGCCTTCCTTGATGTCGACGAGGACGACGTCCGCGTAATCGCGTGTCGCCAGCACCTGCGCGCAGGTCGCACCGACGTTGCCGGCGCCGACCACGGTGACCTTCCGCCTGTCGCTCATACGGGGACTCCAGCCTCCAGCTTCTCGATGATCGCGTCGGCGACCTCGCTCGTCCCGACGGAAGTGGGGTCAGTCCGGGTCGGCTTCATGTCGTACGTCACGCTCGCGCCCTCGGCGATGACGTCGGCGATCGCGCGCTCGAGCCGCATCGAGGCGCTCTGCTCGCCGAGGTGGCGGAGCATGAGCATCCCCGACAGCAGCTGCGCCATCGGGTTCACCTTGTTCTGTCCCGCGTACTTCGGCGCGGAGCCGTGTGTCGGCTCGAACACGGCCACGTGGTCGCCGTAGTTGGCGCCGGGCGCCATGCCGAGGCCGCCGATCATGCCGGCGCAAAGGTCGGAGAGGACGTCGCCGTACAGGTTGGGGAGCACGAGCACGTCGTACTCCTCGGGGCGCTGCACGAGCTGCATGCACATGTTGTCGACGATGCGGTCGTCGAACTGGATGTCCTCGTTCTCGGCGGCGACCTCGCGCGCGACGCGCAGCCACAGGCCGTCGGTGAACTTCATGATGTTCGCCTTGTGCACGGCCGTGATCTTCTTGCGGTTGTTCTTGCGCGCGTAGTCGAAGGCGAACTCGAAGATGCGTCGCGTGCCCGTGATGGAGATGGGCTTGATCGAGATGCCCGCGTCGTCGTGGCGCAGGCGGCCGCCCTTGGACTCGATCCAGCGGATGAGCTCCTCGGCGTCCGGGGTGCCTTGCTCGTACTCGATCCCCGCGTACAGATCCTCGGTGTTCTCGCGCACGATGATCAGGTCGACGTCTTGGAAGCGGGAGCGCACGCCGGGGTAGCTCTTGATCGGACGCACCTGGGCGTACATGTCGAGCTCCTTCCGGAGCGCGACGTTGACCGAGCGGAAGCCGCCGCCGACCGGCGTGGTGATCGGGCCCTTCAGGGCGACGCCCGTGTCGCGGATCGCCTCGAGCACCTCGGGGGGCAGCGGATTCCCGCCGTACTGGTCCATCACGTCGGCGCCCGCTTCGCGCACCTCCCAGTCGAAGTCGACGCCCGTCGCCTCGAGGACGCGACGCGTCGCCTCGGTCAGCTCGGGCCCCGTCCCGTCGCCGGGAATGAGTACGACTCGATGGGCCACGGGTCAGTAGTGTATTTAGAGTCTCCGGCGTGACGTTGCAGGAAGCGGCCGCGCAGGCCGACGCGCTCGCCCAGGCCGGATCGGAGCGTGAGCTCGCGGACCTGCGCGCCCAGTGGGGCGACGAGCTCGAGGCGGCGGCCCGGAGCCAGGACTTCCGCGAGCGCGCGGTCGCGTACCGCGCCATCGGGCAGTTCCACTGGCGCGCGAAGGAGGAGCTGCTGCGGCGCGGGCTCGACGACGAGAGCCCGGCGTGCCGCGGATCGGCGCTCCTGTCCGTCGAAATGCTCTCCCGCGACCATCCGTCCACCGTCAACGGCGTTCGTCCACTGCTCCACTCCCTCGTCAGCGCGGACGGGAACGCGGCGGTCCGCCGGCTCGCCGTGCTCGCGCTGAAGAACGGCTCGCCGCAGCGCGACACGATCGTGCTCCTCGAGGGCCTTGCGGGAGACGACGAAGCGGACGCCCAGTTGCGCAAGACGGCAGCAAGCGTCGCGCAGCAGCTGAAGCGACGAGTGCCGCGGCGCTAGTTCAGGACGCGCAGGTGCTGCAGACGCGGGCGTGGATCTCGCGGCCGCACGAAGGGCAGACGCGCCGCTGGCGCCGCCACTCGAGCGCGTTCTTCTGCACCCCGGCCGTCAGCATCATCCAGCCGACTCCGACGGTGAGGATGGCGAGCATCGCGATGTGGAGATCGATCGTCATGTCAAGCCTTCTTCCGCGCGTGGGGGTGCGCCTGGAAGAACAACTCCCTTCGCCTCCGATCGGATACGTGGGTGTACCGCTCGGTGGTGGAGAGATCGGCATGCCCGAGCATTTCCTGAACGGACCGGAGGTCGGCACCGCCCTCGAGCAGGTGCGTGGCGAAGGAGTGCCGCAGGAGGTGGGGATGGACGCGGCCCGGCTCGAGGCCGGCCGTGGCTGCGAGCTTGCGCAGGATCAGGAAGGCGCCGGCGCGCGTGAGCGGGCCGCCCTGCGCATTGAGGAAGAGCTCGGGCCGGTGCCGGCGGTCGAGATACGGCCGCCCGCGGGCGAGATAGCGCCGTAGGGCCTCCACGGCTTCCCGGCCGATCGGGACGACGCGCTCCTTCGAGCCCTTGCCGAGGCAGCGGACGAGACGGCCGTCCAGGTCGACCGCCGAGCGGTCGAGGCCCACCGCCTCGCTGACGCGGAGGCCGGCGCCGTACAAGAGCTCGACGAGCGCGCGGTCGCGCAGCGCGCGCGGAGCCGTTCCCGACGCGGCCTCGATCAGCCGCTCCGCCTCGCCGGGCGAGAGTGTGCGGGGAAGCGTACGTGCGCGTCGCGGCAGCTCCAGATCCGCAGCCGGGTTGTCGGCGCGTGCGCCGATGAGCATCTGGTGGCGATAGAAGGAGCGGAGCGCCGCGATGCGGCGCGCGATCGTCGTCGCCGCGAGCCCGCGTGCGCGCATGTGCGCGACGTATGCGGCGAGCCGCTCGGGCGTCACCGCGGCGGGCGAGCCCTCGAGGAACGCGGTGACATCGCCGAGATCGCGCCGGTAGGCGTCGACCGTGCGCGGCGCGAGCCGCGTCGCCGAGAGCGCGAGGAACGAGTCGACGGTGGGATCGGCGCTCATGAGCGAGGGTGCGCGTGGTCGTACACGCGGCGCAGGCGCCGTGCGTCCACGTGCGAGTAGACCTGCGTGGTCGAGAGCGAGCTGTGCCCGAGCAGCTCCTGGATCGTGCGCAAGTCGGCGCCGCCCTCGAGCAGGTGCGTGGCGAACGCATGGCGCAGTCGGTGCGGATGCGGGACGAGCCGGCGGAGCGTGCTCGTGTCGAGCCGCTTCCCGCGGGCAGAGAGGAAGAGTGCGTTCTCGGCGCCTCGGGCGAGCTCGGG
>Ga0208219_1000126_pt1 | contig 32470 bp, 42 predicted proteins | sample NGESurshal072012_7_FD_184469 | JGI IMG/M metagenome (GOLD analysis project Ga0208219, IMG submission 184469) | Arctic peat soil microbial communities from Barrow, Alaska - NGEE Surface sample 53-2 shallow-072012 (SPAdes) | ecosystem: Environmental > Terrestrial > Soil > Wetlands > Peat ... | reverse complement strand
ACCGATCCGCGCCCCGGGAAGCGGCCCCTGATCGTCGCGCTCGTGGCGCCGGGCGTGACCTTCCGCGTCACCCTCACCCGCGTCCCGGCAGCGACCCTGCGCCTCGCGCCGTTCCAGACGGACGCGACCCTCATTCCCGCGCCGGCCCGCGAACCCCGGCGCGGGCAAGTCAGCCTCACGCGCGTCCCCGCTCGCGCGGTGCGCCTCGACGCCTTCCAACTCGCCGCGACGGTCACGCCGTCCCCCGCACGGGAAGCACGGCGCGGCCTGGCGTCGATCAGTCTCCCGCACCAGAGCACCGATCCGCGCCCCGGGAAGCGGCCCCTGATCGTCGCGCTCGTGGCGCCGGGCCGCACCGGCCGCGTCACGCTGGCCCGCGTCCCGGCACTCACCCTCCGGCTGGCAGCGTTCCAGACCGATGCGACCGTCATTCCCCCGCCGGCCCGCGAGCCGAAGCGCGGGCAAGTCAGCATCACTCACGTTCCCGCGCCGACACTGCGGCGGGAGAGCTTCCAGCTTGCGGTCACCGTCGCACGGCGTGATGAGCGCCGTTACGCGGGCCAGGCCTGGTCAAATCGCGTTCCCTCGCGCGCGGCCGGCCCCAGTCGCTTTCAACTGAATGCGACGGTAGCTCCTTCACCCGCGCGCGACACGCGGCGCGGGCAGGTCTGGCTTTCGGGCCCGCACCGCGTCACGGCTTCCCGTCCCCGGCCGCCGGTGATCAGCCCCGCGCTCCCGGCCGCGGCGCGCTGGGGACCGGGCCGCATCATCCTGAACGCGGGCCAGCCCATGCTCCGGCAGGCCGCACCGCCGGGAGCAGCGGCGCCCCGCGCCGCCCTCATCGCTCGCCGGGCGCCGCCGCCGCTCGCTCCCCGGCAGCCGGCCGGTGTCATCCTGAATACCAGTCTGGTGCTCTCGCGCCAGACGGTCGCCACGAGCATCGGGGTTGTCGGGACGCCGCTGGGCATCCGCACCGCCGGGCGACGCAACTGGGTCACGCTCCCCCACCCGCCGCTGTTTGCGCAGCCGCTCCCGCGGCCGCACGTCCTGATCGTTCGCCTCTCGCTGCGTGACGAGCGCCGGCATCGCGGCAGCATCCGGTTCAGCCTCCCTCCCAGCCGCACGGGCTCAGCCGTCATCATCCCGCCGGCGCCGCCGCTGCGTCCCGTCATCAGCCGCCGCGACGAGCGGCGCTATCGGGGAACGGTCCTCACGAGCCGCAGCGTTCCCCGCACCGTTCGCCTCGACCCATTCCAGCTTGACGTAACGGTCGTCCCGCCGCCAGCCCGGGAGACGCGGCGCGGCGCGGTATGGCTCGGGACGCCGCACCGGAGCACCATCCCCCGGCCGGCCCAGCGGCCGCTCTTCGTGCAGCCGGTCCCCGCCGGCCGGGCGGGAAGCATCATCACGAGCCGCGCCCTCGCTCCGACGCCGCGGCTCGCCAGCTTCCAGCTCGACGTTACGGTTCTTCCGCCACCGGCACGGGAAACGCGGCGCGGCCTGATCTGGACCGCGGCGCCGCACCGCACTACTGATCCGCGCCTCCGGAAGCAGCCCTTCATCGTCCTGCCCGTACGGCCGCCCGAGCCCGGCCGCATCTCGACGAGCCGTGTGCCGGCTGCTACTCTGCGGCTGTCTCCGGTGTTTTCGCGCGTGAAGCTCTTCCGCCGCGACGAGCGCGCTTATCCCGGCCACGTCATCCAGACGCCGGTCCATCGCCCCGGCGCGGCCGTGATCGTCCCGACGACCGCCAGGCTAACGGCTCGGGTCGTCCGGCGCGATGAGCGGCGTTACGCGGGCGCGACCGCCGTGGAGCACGTGCCGGCCCGCACGCAGCGGGTGGGCAACTTCCCGGTCACCGTAAGGCCGGCGGCACGGGACGAGCGGCGCGGGCGGGGACAGGTCTGGATCGCCGGGCCGCACCGGCTGACCGTGGCGCTGCCACCGGCGCTCCTCGTCTTCCACCGCGCGCTCCAGCGGCCGCCCGAGCCCCCGCGCGGCCGGGTCATCCTCACCGGGCGGGTCCGGATCGCCGGCCGGGCCGTTCCTCCCGTCCGGGTCGTCCGGCCGACTGCGCCGAATGCTGGCGGCCGCGTCCTCCTGCAGCGACCCCCGAAAGCCGCGGTGCTCCCCGCCGGTCGCGCCGCGGCCGGCGTCCGGCCGGTCATGGCCCGGGCGCGGCCCGGAGCAGGACGCCCATTCCTGGTCCGCGTCCCGGCGCGGACCGCGCGCCTGGCACCTCCGCAGACGCGGGCGACGGTCGCCGCCCCGCTCTGGACCGAACCCCGGCGCGGGCGCCTGCTGATCACCCGCGCCCAGCGCCCGAACCCGCCGCCGCCGCCGCCCGCCGCCGCGCGCGGCTCACTCATCGCCCAGCGGCCGCCGGTCAGCCCGCGCTCCTCGGTCAGCCAGTCCCGCCCTCCCATCACTCCGTTCAGTGTGCCGGCCGTGGGCATGATCCGTGCCTCCGTCACGTTACGCCCGCGCCCGACCGCGACCTTGATGCTGCGTCCTGTCCTGAAGGGGACGGGGAAGTTTCGCCTTTAGGAGACCACGATGAACGCCAGTCCACCGCGCTTACCGCCGGCCTACATTCGTCACGAGAAGCCGCGCAAGAGCCCTGCTCTGGGGGCTTTCAGTCAACCGTTCGACTTACGCTTCAGCGTGTCGGGAATTCCGTACGCGTGGAAGGGCACGATCACCTTCACGCCCCAAGGCACCGAGTCGGTGCGCAGCCTCTCGGGAGTAGGCAGCTTCACGCCCGCCTTCGGACCGTCCCCCGTCCCCGCCCCCGTTCCGCCGCCGGTTCCCGTCCCCGTCCCGCCGCCGGTGCCGGTTCCCGTTCCGCCGCCGCCGGTGCCCGTCCCCGTCCCCGTTCCCGTTCCGCCGCCGCCCGTTCCGCCGCCGCCCGTTCCGCCGCCGCCCGTTCCGCCGCCGCCGCCTGTTCCCGTTCCCGTCCCGCCGCCGCCGCCCGTCGATCCGGCCGCACAGGTGTTGGCGCTGGTCAACCAGGCGCGGGCGCAAGCGGGACAAGCAGCCCTGACGCTCGACCCGGCGTTGACGCGCGCGGCGCAGGGATACGCGGCCCTGATGGCGCAGACGAACACGTTCTCGCACACCGGACCGGACGGCTCGACGCCCGTCACCCGCATGCAGGCTCAGGGAGTGAACGCCGGCGCCTGGGGCGAGAACATCGCGGCCGGGCAAGCGGACGCGGCCGCGGTCATGGTCGCCTGGCTGAACTCGGCGGACCATCGCGCCAACATCCTGCAGGTCGCTTTCACGCGGATCGGCATCGGCGCCGCCGTGCTTCCCGGCTCTCAATATCAGACCTACTGGGTGCAAGACTTCGCGGACGGCAGCCCGCTGGTGTTCACCCGCCCGACGATCACCGATCCCCTGAGCCAACCGGTCACGCACGCGGCGGCCGGGACCCCCCTGTGGGTGCAGGGACCGGACCTGGGGACGCCGGGCGTCCTGTACTTCCCGACTGCCGGCTGCGCGCCGATCATCGAATGGACGAAGACCCGCATCCGGTTTACCGTGCCGCCGCGCTGGAGCTTTACGGCCAACGGGCCCTTCGAGCTCTTCACGGGCCGGCCAGGCGGCGGCTTAGGCGTGGGCAGCGCCGACTATGTGAGCCCGACGGCGTTCACCATCGACACCGTGCCGCCTGCCTGGGCCGCCGACGCGGCGCTGCGGGCGAAGAACGGCCCGCTGCCCCGGCGGCCCCGACAGTGACCGCGCCGGAGGTGGAACGGTGCATCCACACCGGCCTCGCGCGCTTTCGCCATGACCGCGATTACGAGGACCTCTGCCAGGAAGCCCGCGTGGCCGTCTGGCAGAAGCTGGCGCCGCCGCTCTCGCCGGGGCTGGTCGCGACGGTCAGCTTTCGCGCCGCGGTGGATTGCCTGCGCGTTCGCGACGGCAAGGTGACCAACCCGCATCCGCAGTTCATCTCCCTCTGGCAGGGGCACGGGGATCACGGCAGCGCCGGCAGCGGGGACGATCCCGGCTGCGCGTGGCTGGAACAACTGGAGGCCGGCCGCACGCCGGACTTCAGCGGCCCGCTGATCGAAACCCTCTGGGCGCGGTCCCTCTTCGCGGCCGCCGCGCGGCAGGGCAAGGGGAAGCCGGCAGCGGCGCTGCTGACCCATTTCCGCGATGGCGACACCCTCGCGGAAATGGCCGTTCGCCTCGGCGTCAGTCACAGCCGCGCCTATCAATTGCTGCAGCAGGGGCTGAACCGTCTGCGGGCCCAGTTGGGCCTCCCGGAGCGGGGCATGGGGCCGGCGCGCTGGCGAGCGCGGTGGGTGCGCATCCGGGAGCAGCCGGCGCACCGCGCGCGCCGGCGTGAATATGCCCGAGCTTACTACGAGCGCAACCGCGCGAAAGTGCTCCAGCAGCAGCGAGACCACGCGGCCGCAGGGCGCGCCGCGCGGCCGAAAAGTGGGTAGAATATCAGCATGGCCGACGACTTCACCCAGTTTGCCCTGGAGCTCGATCGGGGTGATACCGCCTATCTCGACTTCACCTGCACGGTCCTGGGCGCCCCGGCCGACATCACCGGCTACCAGTTCCGCTTCACCGGGAAGCGCCGGCTCTCCGACAGCGATGCCCAGGCGGCGCTGCTCAAGACGACCGGCGGCGGCGGCATCGAGATCACGAACGCGGTGGCCGGCCTGTTGACGGTCTTCCTCGCGCCGGGCGACTTCAGCAGCCTCTCGAGCGTCCGGGAGACGTTGCTCTGCGACCTGCAAGGCGTCTCACCAGCCGGCGACGTGTTCACCATGGAGAAGGGGACGCTCCTCATTCGCAGCGATGTTTCGCTCACCGTCCCCTGAAAGGAAAAGCGCGTGGAAAAAAAGAACGACCAATTGATTCTCACCGAATCCGAAGCAGCGGCCTTAGGCTGCTTGTTCGCGGGGGCCGGGACCACCAACGCGGCCCTGAACGCGGGGATCGACAGTGTTCTGCTCGCGGCCGTCGCGCAGGCGCTGACCGAGGGCGCGAGCATTACCCGGAAAGCGGCGCCGGAAACGAAGAAAGAGGTCAAACCGTGAGCGAGAACGCCTTCATCCAGACCCGCGCCTCCGGTGACGCCCGCTACGACGGCACGAACGGCAGCGGGAGCATCGACTACGGCACGGCGCAGTACAACGGCACTGGCGTCGTGACCGGGATCGGGGGTCAGCCGGCGGACATGATGGGCCGGGGCGGCACGCCCACCGACGCCGAGGTGACGGTCCCGTTGGAGATGTTCAACAACGACACCCAGTCACTGGAATGGGCGCAGCAGGCGCCGCCGTTTCTCGACGCGACGGAGAGCCTGCGGGCCGAGGGCTGGACGCACAACTACATGGACGTCATCCCGCGCGTGTTCGACTTTCCCGGGAACACGGCGAACGAAATGGGAAGCAAGTAGAGCGTGCCAATCAACCACATCACCCGCGCCGCCCGCCACGAGTGGGTCATGCGAATGGAGTTAGCCGTGGAACTCTTCAGTCTGCCGCGCGAAGAGTTCCAGCACGCAGCCCCGCACCTGGGCCAATTGACGGAGCGGACCCTTTGGAAAGAGTGGGAGAAACGCCATGGCATGGCCGAACTGGCTGCCGGAGCCGGGAACGGGGACCGTCTCCGGTGAGTTCCCCTTTCAAGTGCCGCCGCTCCTGCCCCACGCGCCGGTGGAGCAGGAGCTGGTCCCCGCCACGCCGTTCAGCAGCGCCACGTTGACCGATGAGTTCGTGGGGCAGGTCACGGCGCCCGGCCTGGCCCAGGCCCAGGAACAAGAGCTTTCCTACGGCCCCTTTCAGAGCCCGGTGCCGGCCGCGATCACGGCGGCGCTGGGGAAACACTGATGCGCGCGGAGACCACGGGCGAGCGGCCCGGCAGGAGGCATACGGGGGTGAGAGGCGACAGTTTCCATTATCACAAGCCGGGCGAGTCCGGCAGTAAGCGGCTGGCCGAGAACCGGAAGCGGTTCCGCGACCTGCGCGACTATCTGCTGGAGCTACCGCAGACGAAGGAGATGAGCCGGGCGTTGGACAGTTTGCAAGAGGCGGCGATGTTCTCCAACGCGGCCATTGCGCTGACCGACCCGGAGGCGGAGGTGGTCGACTAGTGGCGGCGCGGGACAGCGGGGAGCGCGGCGGCTACCGGGCCGCCGATGACCCGCCTGACGGAGCGAGGCCGGCGCGGGACACCGGCGTTCCCCTCGCCCTCCACACCGGCCCTCCCTTCCGCTGCGCCGTCCGCGGCCTCTTCTCGACGGCCCTCGACTGTGCTCCCGTCCGCGGCGCCGGGGAGGACGTTTTTCTCTGCACCGAATGTATCGCCGAGGCGATGACTGAATACGCGCGGCGCTCTGGAGAAACACGCGATGACTGACTTGTCCATGCCGGCGCCGCCCCTCGCGGCGCAGCCGAGCTTGAAGAGCGAATTGACGCCGGTGAACCTGTTCGGCGACGGCACGCTGCCCGATGAGTTCGCCGGGGACGCGACCGCGCCCCCCTCGCTGAAAGCGGTCCCGGAGGCAGCGTACAATCCGTGGCCGAACCCGGCGCCGCTGCCGGGCGGCCAGTAGCCGATGCCTTCTATTCCGAATGATGAGCGGTTCTGCATTTGCTGCGGCGGCGAACTCCGCCACGTCCGCCAGCGGATCGCGCCCCATATTCTGACGTTCCTCGTCTGCCAGATGCAGTGCGGGTGGAGAAAGCTGATGCTGATCTACGACGAGACGACCGGGGAAGACCGGGAGCCGACGGAGGCGGACCGCGATGAGCTTTGAGTGGAAGAAAGTGGACCTCTCCGGCCTGGACCCACTCGCTGACCGGCTGGAGGCGGAAGTGCTGCACCGGCTGGCGGTGCTCGCCCACGAGACGGTGGTCGACGCGCAGACCCGCTGCCCCGTGAAGACCGGGACGCTGCGGGCTTCGATCAACTGGGGAGTGGCGGGTGACGTGCCGGCGGGCACCCTGGGCGTGCAGATCGTGGCCGCGGCGCCCTACGCAGGATTTGTCGATCTGGGCACCCGTTACCAACCGGGGCACCCCTATTTTACGCCGGCATTGGATCAGGCCCGGGAGAAGCTGGCGGACGTGGGCACGGCGGCGCTGCGCGCCGCCGCCGGTGAAGCCTAGAACCTAGCGCCGCGGCCCGATATCGGGTAGAATAGAGGCGTACCTACCGCGACTGATTGATCTTCCCTGTGCTGAGCCCTTCTGAGCCGCCGCGTTCAGAAGGGCTCTTTTCGCGTATGCCGTTTCCCTATGCGGGACACGAGCTCTCCGGGGTCGATCTCTTCCTGGAGACGCACCTCCTGGCTTCCGCGTCCCTGCTGGCGCTCCTCGGCGGCCCGTTCGTGTTCGCCGAGCTGGCGCCGGAGAGCCAACCGCCGCCGTTCGTCACCTATCAAATGCTGTCCGCTCCGGACGTCAATGCGATCGGGGCAGATGCCCGGCTGTTCGTGCGCGTTTTGTACCTGGTGAAAGCGATCACCGCCGGTAATTCGGTCGTGCCGGGAGAGCAGATGGCTGCCGCCGTGGACGCCGCCCTCCTCGGCCAAACCGGACCGGTCCCGACCGCGAACATCCTGGTGGGACCCCTGTTCCGAGAAGAAATGGTGCGCTACACGGAAGTGCTGGAGGGAGTTCGCTGGAACCACGTGGGCGGCCGCTGGCGCTCGATGGTCTCGGCGCTCTAGCTAGACTTGAAGTCGGTCACTGACCCATGTCACGAATAGGGCCCTCCTCTACGGTTAGCCATGAAACACCGAGGAGTCGTTCCTATTCCAGGAAGGAAATACGATGGCTGGCGAGAGAGCCTCTGTCTATAATGTTTTACAGGTGGGAGCCGAGGCGACCGTAGGGGTTCAGGTGGCGGCGCTCAAAAGGCTGTTGGCAACGCAGGCCGATCCGACCCCGATGGTACCGACCATTCCTTTTCGCGCCCAGGGCGCGGTCAGCCCGGTCACCGCCGTCCAACAGAAGGAATTCGTGCAAGCCGCCCTCAGCGGCGCCCAGTCCTACACTGATCTTAACTACCTGTACAGCGGCCTGCTGAAACAGGCCGTCATCAGCACGCCGGCCGGCGCCACGAACACCCGCCGGTTCACCTATAAGCCGTCCCAATTCACGCCGGACGCGCCGGTGACCTTCACCGTCGAACACGGGTCACAGGCCGGCGCCGAGCGCGTGACGGGCGCGCTGGTGGAGAGCCTGACGCAGCGCTGGACGCGCACCGAGGCGAACCTCACGGGCCAGTTCACGGCCCTGGGCCCGATGCAAGAGCAGATCACCCTGACGCCCAGCCCCACCGACATTCAGCCGTTACCCATCGACCCCAAGTCGGTCGGGCTCTACGTCGGGAGCACGCTGGCCACCAACTTCGTGCAGACCGCGACGATCACCGGCACACCCACCGGCGGCACGTTCACCCTGAGCCTCGACACGCAAACCACCGCGCCGCTAGCCTGGAACGCGACGGGCGCGACGGTGCAGACGGCACTGCAGGCGCTGTCCAATATCAACACCAACGGCGTGACGGTGACGGGGTCAGCCGGCGGTCCCTTTGTCATCACGGGCGGCGGCTCACTGGCAGGCCTGGACGTCGACCTGATGACCGCGAATTCCGCCCTGCTCACCGGCGGTGCGTCACCCACGGTGACGGTGGTGAAGACGACGCCGGGCAGCCAGACGAAGCTCCTGCGCGCCAGCTCCTTCGAGTTCGCGATTCCGACCCGCTACGCCTACGGCTACACCCTGGACGACGGCCTCCCGAGCTGGAGTTATTTTGTCAACATGGGCATCGAACCGGCGGCGACCCTGGTCCTGGAGCATGATTCGGTATCGGCGGCGTACATGGCCACCTTGCGGGCCAGGACCACGAATTACTTCACGCTGCTCGCGCGCGGACCGGCGACGGAGGCGGGGTTCGCCTACACCCTGAAACTGCAGTTTCCGTTCAAGTTTCTGGAAGCGTCGCGGTCTGACGTCGATAATGTCTATAGTTCGAGCTGGAAACTCGGGGTGATGTACGACTCGACCTTCGGGGGCTTCATGCAAGCCGACGTTGACACGCTGCTCACGGCGCTCTAGACCGTGGAGCACGTCAGGGCGCGCAACCCGCAGTTCTTGCCCGGAGGATATCGCATGTCGATGTCGCCATGGATACCGCTGGCGGGCGGCCTGGTCAACATGATCGTGCTGGCGCTGGTGGGCCTCGCGGTCGTCGGCAAGTTTCGCTGGCGGGCCCTGGAAGAATACGAGAAGCTTTCCGAGGCGCGCGGCGAGCGCATCGCGGTGATGGAAGTCGATCAACGGCGCTATGCCGAGGAGACGGCGGCGAAACATCGCAATTATGAGAACCAGATCGATACCCTGATGGTCTCCATCGAAGCCCTGCGGGGGACCGTCGCGCAATTGGAGCGCAATGAGTCCGACACGGCGCGGCGCAACGTCGACCTCCAGCGTCAACTCGAAGCCAGTAAGCTGTTGGTGCAGGATCTGCAGCGCGAGGCGCTGGCCCGAACCAGCGCCTCCCCCGAGCGCCGCGCCGCTTCCGCCGAGCGCGAGAGCGCCTCGCAGGAACGCGACAGCGCCTCCCAGGAGCGGATACACCATCACGGGCATGAGGAAGGTGAGAAAGGTTAGGGCCATGTCTGCGATGGGTCAGTACCTGCTGCTGTCGATCGCCGGAGGACTGCCCGCCGGGCTCTTCGCCTTGCTCGCCTACATCAAGGGCCGGGAGAATGAAGCCCGGCTGGAAGGGCTGCGCATCGCGTTGAACGGCCGCATGGACGACTTGCTGCGGCAAAAAGGGATTGCCAGCCGCTCCGAGGGCCGGCAAGAAGGCATCGACAGCGTCCGCTCGCCGCCACGCACCGGAAACGACGCCCCGCTCGGCTCAGCATAAAGTCGCGCTATGCCTCAAGACGAGACGCGAAGCGATGCCCATAACTGGGGGAGCGGTCCCGATCCGAGCGCCCTGACGACCGCACAGCTCTTGCGCGAAATTGCTTCGCTCTCCGAGCGGATGGAAATCCGGGTCGATGGCGAAATCAAGGTACTGAGCGCGCAGCTTGAGGCGCTCGAAAAGTCGATCACCAAAGCGGCTGATGATTACACCCGCGTGCCGACCGACGTCGAGAAGGCGGTAGGAAATCTCCAGGCGCTTCACGAAGTTAGGTTTGAGGGGGTGGGGGTGAAGTTCGACGCCGTTCAAACCCAATTAGCGGAACGCGACCAAAAAGTTTCTGAAGTTGCCTTAGCGACGCGGACGGCCGTCGATGCCGCGCTCGCCGCCGCGGAGAAGGCGAGAACCAGTCAGGCAGAGTCAGCGGGGCAAGCGGCGGCGAAGGCGGAAGCGGCCACGGTCAAACAGATCGACCAGCAGGCGGCTCTCTATCAAACGGAGACGCGGGCTTTGCGGGATATCTGCAACACGTTGGATCGACGCTTGACGGCGATAGAATCAATGAATCTGGGGAGCCAGACCTCTCAGCGCGACACGCACAGCGCCAGCACGCTCGTCATTGCGATCATCGCCGTCCTGTTCTCGGCCTTATCGGCCGCGGCCGCCTGGGTCCACACCGCCTTGAAATAGAAAGCGACGGATGCCCTTCACACTAGACGATATTCGCGGCGAGAACTCAGCCGCGAAAGTGCCCTGGAACGACAAAGAGCTGTCGATCACCTACAACCGGAACGCCATCTCCATGCGGGAGTGGCGCCGCTTGCGCCGGCAGATCGACGCGAGCGACCCTGACAACCCCGACGCGGATTGGATCGTGCTGGCGCTGACGGCGCTGTTGGTGAAGTGGGATTTACTGGACGCGCGCGGGAAGACGGTGCCGATCACGGAAGAGGCGCTGGACAACCTGCCGCCCTTATTCCTCTTGAAGATCCTCGAGACGATCTGGGGTGAGCTCGTCCCAAATGGGACGGCGCCGGCAGCCAGCTCGGGATCTTTCTCTTGAGTGGCGGCCGGCGCGGCGCGTGTCCGGAATGGTACGGCGATATCCGGGCCGCGCAGGTCCTGGGGGTCAGCGTCGTGGAGTTAGAGGCCATGCCGTTCTACTGGCGGGAGCGGGCCCTTTTATCCCTCTCTGCCGAAAATTGGGCGACGGATGAGCAGATGGCGCACGCCAGCGCAGCGGCCCGAGGGCGAGGCCGTTAGATGCCGCTTTCCGTGGCTGATCTTGAAGCGACCTTAAATATCAACCTCGACCCGTTGAAGGCCGCCCTCCTCAACGCGAAGCAGCAGCTCACCGCCTTCACCAGTGCTGCCGGGACGCAGGGCGCCGCCGACCTGACCGCGTTCGAAAAAAGCGCGAACGCCGCTTCGGGCACGCTGGGCGTCTTCAAAGAACGGCTCGCGGACGCGAAGATTTCCATGCAGCAGTTGGGCGGCGCGGTGGCCGGTGTGGGGCGGCTCATGAGCGGGGGGATCACCGCCCCCTTGGCGGCGCTGGGCGCGGGCTCGCTCGCGGCCGCGGCCGACGTGAACAAAGCCCTCATCCAGATCGAAGCACAGACGGGGGCGACCGGCGCGCGGGCCGCCATGCTTTCCGACTCGTTCAAGCAGGTGGGCGCTTCGGTGCCGAACAGCCTGGGACAGGTCGGGCAGGCGATTGCCACCCTGTCACAGCGCACCGGGCTCCTGGGCGCGCCGCTGAACCAGCTCTCCACGCAATTCCTGACGCTGGCGCGGCTGACCGGCAGCGACGTGAACCCCTTGATCACGCAAAGCACCCGCGTCTTCCAGCAGTGGGGCGTCAGCGTCAAGGACCAGAGCGGCGCGCTCGATCAGTTCTTGCGCGCTCATCAGGCCACCGGCATCGCCGTGCAGCAGCTCCTTCAGCAGATCGACCGGTTCACCCCTTCGCTGAAGAATGCCGGCCTGTCATTGGCGGACAGTGAAGCGCTGTTAGGTGCGTTCGGTCGCGATACGGGGACGACCGACAAGATCATGCAGGGGCTGAATACGACGTTCACCAAGTGGGCGAAGGCGGGGATCACCGACGCCCACGGCGCGCTTTCCAATCTGATCACTGCCATTGAGAAAGCGCCGACGCCGATGAAGGCGCTGCAGGTGGCGACTGAGGCGGGGATGGGCGGCCGGGGCGGGGCGGCGTTCGTGAACATCGTCCGCGCGGGCGGCCTGGAGTTCCAGAAGTTCGTGGCGCAGATCGCCGGCGGCCGGCAGACGATCCAGAGCACCGGCCAGGAGACGGAAACGTTCTCGCAGACGTTCCAGCGCCTGCGCAACAACGTCGAGTTGGCGCTGGCTCCCCTGGGGCAAGCGTTCGGGCAGGTGCTGGCGAAGCTCGCCGACTTCATGGTGCCGGTGCTGCAGCGCGTGCAAGAGCTCGGGACCGCCTTCCTGGCGCTGCCGCTGCCCGTCAAGGCGCTCGCCGTGGCGCTGGCGGCCCTGGCGGCGTCGATGGGGCCGGTCCTGATGGCCGGGGGCTTCCTGATCGCGCAGGTGCCGGGGATCATTGCCGGCTGGGAAGCCGTCGCCACGTACGCCACCGCGACGTTCGGGCCAGCAGTCACCGCGCTCGGGGCCACCTTTACCGCGCTGCTGCCCGTCCTGGCACTCGCGGCCGGCGCGACGGCCTTATTGGCGACCGCGTGGACGCGTGATCTGGGAGGCGTGCGGACGACGGCCACGGAGTTCTGGGCAGGAATGACCGTGCTCTGGAACCAGGGAATGGCGGTCATCGGCAGCCTGCTCGCGAAAGACTGGGCCGCGGACGTGGAGAACTTCCAGGCGGGCATGCGGTTCATCGCCGACGGGGCCGCCTCCGGCTGGGCGTCGATCACGGCCGGGTTCACCGCGGGGATCGAGCGCATTCGCGCACTGCTGACGGGCGGCTGGGGCGCGATCACCGCGCCGTTCCGCGCCGCGTTCTCCAATCTGCCGCCGTTCGTGGGGACGATCTTCGAAGGCGTCGGACACGTCATCCAGACGGCGTTCGCGACGATCGGCAAGTACATCCACGACGCCGCGCCGGGCCTGTTCGACGCGGTGGCCAAAGTCGGCGGCTTCTTCGCCCACTGGTTCAACAAGGCCGGGTTCGACGCGGGCGTCCAGGAGCTGAAGGCGGGCTGGAACACGATCATCGACGCCGGAAAGGGCGCCATCGCGCAAGCGAATGCCGAGGCGGCGGCGGCCCAGAAGGCCGCGAACGCGGCCGCGGCGGCCGAACAGCGGCGCAGTCTGGCCGAGGCGATGAAGGGGGCCTTCCAGCCGGGGACCGGGGCGCCGCCTGATATGACGAAGCCGAAGAAGGTTAAGCTCTCCCCCGAAGACCGCGAGGAGGAGCGGCTGCAGGCGGCCGTGAACGCCGCGCAGGAGCAGTACAACGCGCTGTTGGATCAGAGCAGCACTATCGCCGGCAAGGTCGCGCGCGAGTTCGGGAACCTGCACACCGCCGACGCCGCCGGCCTGCGCGCCCGGCTCGTGCTGCTCGATCAGAATATCGCGAAAGAAACGAAGCGCTTGGACGGTGCGGCGCGGTTCCGTCAGGAACTGGAGTCCACCGAGCAGAAGATCCGGGAGATCCAGGACGGCGTGAAGCCCGGCGCGGCGGTCGGAGCCAACTTCGGGCCGGGGGTGTCACCGGCGCAGATCAAGATGCTGGAAGACCAGCGGCAGCGCCTGAAGGCACTGGACGAAGCCGCCACGAAAAGCGCCGCTTTCCAGAAGCAGTTATCAGAGGCGTTGAAAGGACAGCAGGAGCGCCACGCGGAGCTGACCGGCACGACGAAGAGCACCGCTTCGGCCGAGGAGTTGTTCACCCAAGCGGTCGCCAGCAATAATGTGCTGACCGTGGCTGCCGCGCGGAAGGTGCTCGATCTCTCGCGAGCGAACGACGCCCTGGCCGCAGCCAACCACAAGCTGACCGCGGCCTTCGACGGCCAATACACCGCCGTCCAGGCAACAGTGAAAGCCCTGGATACCGTAACCGGCCATCACGAGGCCCTGTTTGGAATCACTCATGAAGTCCAGAAGGCGACGGACGCCTACGACGACTCGCTGAAGACGGGCATTCCGCTGCTGCAGAACTTCGGGCTGGCCAGTATCGTCGTCGCGCAAAACGACGCCGACCGCGAGGCACACCTGAAAGCTATCAAGCCCTTGCAAGCGCAGATGAACGCGCTTCTGACGCAGGCACAGGAAACCATCGCCCAGTACGGCGCGAAGATCACCCTGACCGCGAAAGCACAGGAAGATTTGAGCAAGGCGCTGGCAGACGGCGACGCGGCGCTCATCGCGCAGGCCCGGTCCACGCTGGCGGCGGCGCAGGCGGCTGACGCGCTGACGGTGGCGCACAAGGACGGCGTGAAAGCGCAAAGCGAATACAACAAGGGGATCAACCAGGTGGCCAACGCACTCGAAGGTCAGTTCACGAAAGCGTTCGAGAACGTCAGCAAGGGCGGCTTCCAGCACTTCTTCAGTAACATGCTCACGGGCCTGGATCAACTCCTGACGCAGATGGCGGCGAAGATTCTGGCGGCGGACTTGACCAACCTCTTCTTCGGCGATCCGAACAGCCAGGGGCAGCGCACCGGCGGGCTGCTCGGCTCCGCGACGGGCGCCATCGGCGGCGCGGCCAGCTCCTCCGGCGGCCAGGGCGGGCTGGGCGGCCTGCTCGGGGGGCTGGTGACGGGGATCGGCGGCCTCATCGGCAGCCTCTTTGGCGGCGGCGGGAGCAGTCTGGGCGGCGGCGGCGTCGCCGGCCTGGGGGCCGGGCTGACGCCGGCCCTGAACGCGGGGGCGCTCGGGCAGGCGTTCTCCGGACCGGGCGCCACGGATAGCGTGTTCGGCGCTATCCCCGGCCTGGCGTCCGGCGGCAATCTGTTTCCCGGTCAGGCCGCGTGGGTGGGCGAGAAAGGGCCGGAACTGCTGATGCCGACGCAGGGGGCACACGTCATGTCAAACGCGCAGAGCCGGCAGATGGTGAGCGGCCATACCTTCAACATCAACGTCACGACCCCCAATCCGCAGGCATTCCAAAAAGCACAGGGTAATCTCATGAGCGACTTATCCCGGAGTGCGAAGTTGTGGGATACCCGCAATAACAGTCAGGACAGCACCTGATGGCGGTCGCCTACGATAACGTGCTTTTCCCGGCTGACATTTCCCGCGGCGCGCAGTTCGGCCCGAGCTTCTCCACGATCGTGGTGACGACGACGGCCGGCACGGAGCAGCGGGTACAGCAATGGGTGGTGGCCCGGCATCACGGCACCATCTCGCTGGAGAACCGCACCCCGGCCCAATACGCGGCGCTGAAGGCCTTCTTTCTGGCCCGGGCCGGCCGCGCCCGGGCTTTCCGGTTCAAGGATTGGTCGGACTATACGGCGGTGAATGAGCCGCTCATCCCGCAGCCGGCCGTCAATCCGGTCGTCGGCGGGCCGACCCTGCAGCTCCTCAAGACCTACACCGACGGCTTGCTTCCCTACGTCCGGAACATCTACGCTCCCAGCCTGACGGTGCCGACGGTGCTGCTAAAAAATGGGGGGGCGTTTGGCGCGTACGCGTTGGATAACACCACCGGCATTGTCACCCTGAACCCCGTGGCGACAGACACCGTGACGGGCATCACGCAGGCGGCCAACGCCGTTATCTCCCTGACGGCGACGCAGCCCTTCACCACCGGCGATTTAATCACCCTGAGCAGCGTCGGGGGCATGACGCCGATCAACGGCCTGGTCGGGACCGTTTCAGCCCACACGACCACGTCGATTACCACTTCGATCAACTCCAGCGCGATGCCAGCCTATACGTCAGGAGGCAATGCGACGAAGTACCTGGCGAGCGCCGATCTCATGTCCTGGTCCGGGAACTTCGAGGTGCCGGTCCGCTTCGATCTCGACTCTCTCGACGTCGTGCACACGGACGTCGCCATCCTCGATCTGCAGAACATGACGATCTTCGAGGTCCTTTAGCCGATGCCGCGAACCATCGACCCCGCGCTGGAAGCCGCGCTCCAATTGCCCGTTCTCAACCTCGCCACCTGCGTGAAGCTCACTCGCACGGACGGCACAGTGCTGGGCCTCACCTCGACGAACCAGTCCTTGACCTTCGCGGGCACCGTCTACGAGCCCTTAGATTCGATGACCGCCTCCGAGATGCGCCAGACGACCGCCTCCGGGATCGACAACCTGGAGGTGGTCGGGGTGCTGCAGAGCAGCCGGATCACTGACGCCGATCTGCTGGTCGGCCGCTACGACGGCGCCGCGATCGAGTTGTTCGTGGTCAACGTCAACGACAATCCCCTCGTCCATCGCGTGCTGCTCTTGACCGGGACGTTCGGAGAGGTGACGTTCTCGGAGGGAACGTATCAAGCCGAGCTCCGCAGCCTCTCGCAGCGGCTGCAGCAGCGGATCGGCAGCCTGACCTCACAGACGTGCCGCGTGCGGCAGTTGTTCGACGCGCAGTGTTTCGTGGGCGGCGTCAATTACCAGGCCACTCACGTTCCCGCCGACTTCCGCGCGGTAGGAACGGTCGTTACGGTGAACAATCAGGCGGATGTCATTTTCTCCGGCGGCGTCTATGCGAGCGGCGTCTACGACCAGGGACAGATCACCTTCTTGACCGGCGCGAACGCGAACCTGCCGCTGGAGTGCAAGAATAGCTTCACTTCCGGCGGCTCGAATATGCGGCTGCAGTTCGAGCTGGCGTGGCCGTTTACCGTGGCGGTGGGGGATACCGCGACACTGGAGCAGGGCTGCGACCGGACCTTTTTGACGTGTGCGGCCAAATTTCAGAACCTCGGGAATCACCGGGCTGAGCCGTTCCTCCCGGGGAATAGTCGTTTGGTGCGCTGGGGTCGTAGATAAAATCATCACCACAATTCAGCTTGAAGCAGCATTCCTTTTTGAAAGGAAGGGTAAAGCCATCGAACTCATCATCATCGTCATCGTGCTCGTCTTGATTCTGGGAGGGGGTGGGTACTATTGGAGGCGGTAGGAGAAACAGCGCCGGCGCTGCCCGCGCCGTTCGTTCACTCGCTCCTCACCGAGGCGCGGGAATGGCTGGGCACGCCGTACGGGCACGCCTGCCGCGAGAAGGGCATCGCCGTCGATTGTATCGGGCTCATCATCGGGGCCCTGCGGGAAATAGGCCGGCTGTCCTATGACAACCGGAGCTATTCCCCGGAAGAGGACCCCGCGCTGTTGAGAGCCGAGTTGGAGCGGTTCTGTGTCGAAGTGGCGCTGCCAGTACCGGGAGACTTCTGCCTCTTCGAGATCGGGCGCGTGACGCGGCACGTGGGCATTGTGGGGGTGGAGAGCAGCGGGGAGCGGACGCTGATCCACTGCTACCAGTCAGCTAATCGGGTCGTGGAACACCTGTTCGATCATCACTGGCAAAGGAGGGTGGTCGCTGTGTACCGCTGGGCAGGAGAGGAACGATGATCTCTCCTGCCCAGCCCTTGCCACGCCACGCCTTGCCACGCCGCGCCATTCAACCAAACGAAAGGTTCATTTTTTGGCGACCTTAATATTGGGCGGGGTCGGAGCCGCGATTGGAAGTTTGGCGGGCGCTCCGGCTTTGGGGTGGAGCGCCGGAACCCTGGCAGCAGGGGTTTTGTTTCCTGCACGCTCGCAGCCTCAACAAGCCAATAGGCTAGCAGATTTAAAAGTACACGGGTCGGGGTACGGCGGAATGATTCCCGTTATCTTCGGCCAGTTTCTCATTGCCGGTAATATCATCTGGGCCACCGACCTCGTGCCGATCACGCAGAACTCCGGCGGCTCCGGCGGGAACCTGCAGGCGACCAGCAAGACGCACTACGTCGTCGATCTGGCCATCGGCGTCTGCCGGGGGCCGATCACGTCCATCGATCGCATCTGGGCCGAGGACCTGTTGATCTATGACGGTTCCCAGAGCCCGGCGGCGCTGGCCAACGACACGATCCGGATCTACCTGGGGGACGAAGCGCAGACGGTGGACAGCCTCATCGCGGCGGTGCTGGGCGCCAACGGCAGCCCGGCTTATCGGGGCCTGGCGTACGTCGTCTTCGATAACCTGGACCTGCAGCGCTGGGGGAACCGCATCCCCTCCATCACCTACGAGGTGACCAACGTCGTTCCGTATCATACGATCATCGAGAACACCGGGGGCTTGCAGGTCTACTACCGCTTCGACACCACGCCGGGCTGGTTCACCGATTCTGGTCCTAAGGGTTACAACCTGTCTTATTCAGGAGGCGCGCCGACTTCCACCGGCGGCCACGCGAATCAGGCCCTGGTACTGCCGGTATCAACAAAGGTGTTCCACGTCTCCGGTAATGACCTCGATCTCCAGCCGGCGCAGTTCTCCGCAGAGCTCTGGTACGCCTATCAGGGGGGCCTGTCTCCCAACGGCACGACGGCGCAGTTCGAGTATCACAACCCCACGACCGCCGAACTGGCCTGGCGGCTCTGGATCGAGCCGAATATCTTCACCGGTCAAGTCTTTATCGATCTCCGCATCTTCACGAACACCTCCGGCGTGGTGGACGTGTTTACCTACAATACCGGCCTGACCGATAATTTCTGGCATCACGTCGTCGCCACTTATGACAGCGCCGGCATGGCCATCCTCTACGTTGACGGCCTCCCGGTGCAGCAGACGATCGCGCCGGTGGCGCCGATCACCATCACTCCCGACGCCGCGAATGAGGTGGAAATCGACGAGGGGAACACGACTTCCGCCTCCCAGGTCTATCTCGACGAGTGCGCGTTCTACAACACCCTCCTCTCCGCGTCTACCGTCGAGGCGCATTACCAGGGCAAAGGCTCGACCGTCGGGACGATTCTCGCGGACGTGTTCGATCAGGCCGGGCTCACCCCGGCGCAGTATGACGTCTCGCAGGCCGGCGATTACGTGCAGGGGTTCATCCAACACACCCGGCAAGACGCCCGCGCGGTGCTCCAGTACCTGCTGATGGCCTACGACACCGACCTGGTGGAGGTGGACGGGAAGATCGTCGCCAAGAAGCGCGGCAGCGCCCCCGTCCTGACCGTGCCGGTGGGCGATCTGGCGGCCCACGTCTCCGCCGGTGCGGAAACCGATCCACCGCCCAAGGTGCAGACGAAGCGCCTGCAGGACTTTGAACTGCCGTTTCGGATCGACCTCACCTACTACGACAAAGCGACGAACTACCAGCTCGGCCTCCAGGGGGCGACCCGGTTCACCAAGGACACGGTTCAGGAGCCGGTCACGCTGCACACGACCATGGTCTTCGGCGCCAACTCGGCGCGGCAGTTAGCGCAGAAAGAGCTCTACAAGCAGTGGACGGAGCGGCAGCAGTATCAATTCAGCCTGCCGCCGAAGTACCTCCAGCTCGCCGCGGGAGACGTCCTCAACATTCCGGTGGCCGGCCAGACGAAGCGCTGCCGGATCGTCGACCTGGACGCGGCGCTCGTCGGCCCCCTGGCGATCACGGCGGTGGAAGACGACGCCTCGCTGCTGACGCAGACGGCATTAGGGGCGGCAGCCGTGCCGGCCTCGGACCTGATCCCCGCCACTGCCACGATCCTGGCCGCGTGGAACAGTAACGCGCTGCGGGACGCGGACGCCGCTGGCGTGGGCTACTACTCCGCGATGAACGGCCCGGCGGGGCAGAATTGGCTGGGCGGCGCGCTCTACGCCTCCCGCGACGGTGGGGCTTCCTATCAGGAAGTGGCGACCCAGACGGCGGGAGCGGTGCTGGGCACCGCGAACACCCTGCTGGCGCCGGGCAGCGGCCTGAACGACGGCGGGGCCGATCTCTGGGACACCACCCATACGGTGGACATTCTCATCACCTCCGGCAGCGCGCCTGTCTCGACCTCGGATGCGGCCGTGCTGGCCGGCGGGAACGCCTGTTATCTAGGGACGGAGATTCTGCAGTTCGGGACGGTCATCCCCCAGGGCGGGAACGTCTACCGGCTGTCGCGGCTGCTGCGGGGCAGGAGAGGAACAGAGCCGCACCAGAATGAGCACGTCATCGGGGAGGCGTTCGCGCTGCTGGACACCGTTTCCGTGACGCACGTCCCGCTGACGCCGGACATGCGCGGAGGAACCGTGCTTTTGAAAGCCATCACGCTCGGGGAGCCGTTGTCCGCCGCGGCGGCAGTCGCCGTTTACATCGAAGGACAGGAACTCAAAACCTACTCGCCCGTTCAGCAGGCGACCAGCCGGGATGGGAGCCATAATATCACGTTTACGTGGGTGCGCCGGACGCGAATTGCCGGGGAGCTCGTCGATGGCGGCGATGTCCCCCTCTCAGAACTCGTCGAGTCGTACGTCCTGTCCGTCATGCAAGGGCTGCCGGCCAGCATCAGCAGCATCACCAATGATCCCAGCAGCGGCGTCGTGACGGCGGCCGCCCACGGCTTCGCGAATGGTCAGCAGGTCGCGCTCTCCGGCATCAAAGGGATGACGCCCGTGAACGGGCAAGTCTTCACGGTGGGGAACGTGACGGCGAACACGTTCACCATCGGCATGGCGACCCAGTATTTCGGCGTCTATGCCGCGGGGACCGGCACGGCGGAGCGGGTCATGCGGCAGATCACCGTCAGCAGCCCCACCGCTTCCTATACCGCCGCCGCGCAAACCACGGACTTCGGCGCCGCGCAGAACCCGGTCCGCTGGTGGGTGCAGCAGATCGGGCTCTATGGCCCCGGCTACGCGTCGACGCTCGTCTCCCAGTAGCGAGGCATTTGTTATGGCAATCACCCCGAACCTCGGCCTGAGTCTGCTGGTCGAATCCCAGGCGCAAAAAAGTGTCACTCTGAACAATAACGCCACCCTCATCGACGCCATGCTGGCTTCGGGCATCCTCACCGGCACGCTGGCAGCCCGGCCGGCGGCGGGCTGGGCAGGCCGGCTCTACCTGGCTACCGACGTGGGGAACGAAGCGTTGTACCGGGACACGGGCAGCGCCTGGGTCTCACTCCTGTCCGGCGGCGCGCACCTGAACCTCGGCGGCGGCACGGCTCCGACAGCAGCGGCGGGCAGCAACGCGGGCACGAGCCCTCCGGCGCCGGTGGTGGCGGCCGCGGCGGACGATAGCCGGGGCAGCCTGACCTTCGGAACGGGCACCAGCCCGGCGGCGGGGAACGCGGCGGTGGTGACGTTCCACGCGGCGTTCGGGACGGCGCCGTTCGTGCTCATCACCCCGAACAACGCGCTCACGGCGGCGCTGAACCCGTACCTGGCCGCGGTGGGGACGACGAGCTTCACCCTCGGGTTCCAGACGGCGCCGGCCGCTTCGCAGGCGAATACCGTCTATGGCTGCACCTGGTTAGCGGTGCAGTGACTGCTCCCCGTCCCTCAAGGGAGGGGCATCCGAGGTATCGCACCTCTGCCGTGCAGCCCCACGGCAATCTATGGTTTGCACCGTTACGACGCTACCGACGACGTTTTACCTGCCGGCGGATTGCCCGGCAGAACCCGGCGAACATCGCTGTCTAGCAAGGTGCGCCTGCTTCGAGGAAGCAGCAGCCTTGAGTATGTTAATCTGCAAGACCGGGAACATGTTCACCATCAGGCAGGCGATTTCCTTCTTACTCGGTTCAAGACTGAATAGCGGAAACGGTCGTATCCTGATAGGCACGTCGTTCGCGGTGAGATCAGCACTCATCGCCGGCACCCCTCCCGCGCCCCGGATCGCACGCCGGCATGGGGATCAAGCCCGCGTCGAAAAAGCGGATGAACTGCTCGACGCGGGGCCGCAGCCGGAGGGGCGTCTCCTCCACGCCGCTTGCCGAAAACGCCGCCGCCATGGGGCAGTCATACCACGAGTGGCACTCCCAGTGGCGTCTTTGCGCCACCTCTGACAGCGGGCGGCCGCCGGCAGTGAGCAAGGCGGCCACTTCCCCGGCGAGATACATGCCCCACGTCTCACCGCTCTCCAGGGTGGTGCCAACATCCAGGTGAGCGCCGTTCAGGCGAGCGCCGTTCAGGGCGGCGTCGCCCAGGTTGGCGCCGCCCAGGTTGGCGCAGCGCAGGTCGGCGCAGCGCAGGTCGGCGCCGCGCAGGTCGGCGCCGCCCAGATTGGCGCCGCCCAGGTTGGCGCAGCGCAGGTCGGCGCCGCGCAGGGCGGCGCCGCGCAGGTCGGCGCCGCCCAGATTGGCGCCGCCCAGGTTGGCGCAGCGCAGGTCGGCGTCGTTCAGGTCGGCGCAGCGCAGGTCGGCGCCGCGCAGATCGGCATACGGCTGTATCTTGTCACGATTAATCACTGCGACTTCCTCTCTCCGGAACTCCAATAAACCTGTCAACGGAACGCCTCCTGCTCGATTCTGCCTCACTCTCCTCTTCCATCCAAAAGTCATCCTCAACCCGGAACTCGCAGTCAGCCGGGTCAGGGCCGAGGCCGAGAGCGTGCGCCGTGCCGGCAGCGATCAAGCCGTTGTTCATCGTTTCCCCTCTCCTCGCGCAGCGTTGATCATCCGATCCAGAGTATTAGGTGATGCTCGGCATCGTCACTCCTCCCCGCAGGCCGGGCAACTGCTGCCGAAGGGCAGGCCGGCATGGCGGACGTGGCAGAACTCAACCGCAAGGTCGGCGGCGCGCTCGGCCGGCGTCATCCGCTCGCGGGCCTGTTCCACGGTCTCTTCCTCCATCCAGAACTCGCCGCCACTCTCGAAAGCCGGTTCCGCAGCTCCCCGCCCGAGGGCGTTGGCTATCGCGACGGCGGTGATGCTGTGGTTCATCTCGTTTCTCCTTTTCGCTGTCTCTCGTCTGCTTCCATAGTAATAGACCGACCCTCTACTTAAAAGGTTCCAAGATGAAACCGCCGGGAGGGGCTTTTTCCTTTGGTGCAAAACTGCCGTCTGGCCGGTGGCGGGGCCGATCTCTTGTCTGCCAGGACCGAAGAGCTGCGGCTCTGCATTTCTCGCGCATTTCAGCAGTGACCACTTTTCTTTTGCTCGCTTCGGATAGTTTGATACGCGTCTCTTCGCTTGGGAACGGGCGATGCTTTGCTTTCTCGGAGAGAATCTGTTTCGTGGCTTCACTGCAAGGATGCCCCAGCTTCCCCCGTTGAGCGTCTCCAATCGCTTTCCGGTGCGCTTCCGAGAGGGGTTTGCCGCGACGAGGGGCAGCAGCCGCTTCAGCAACTCGGGCTCGCACAGCCGCCATTTCCGGCCTTGCCCAGGCGATTCTATTTCCTTGGGCAGCTTTCGCTTTTCTCGCTTCACTGGCGGGGGGTCTTTTGCGCCCCCGACGAGCAAGGCTCATTTGAAGCCGCATCTCCGGGGTCCTGACAGACCCCGGAGTGCCTTCACCGCCGTCAGTAAGATTAGTAAGCGGCAACCCTGCCTGGCGATAATGAGCGATCCAGAAGCACTCGCGACTTCGATCTTCTGTCTCTTCGATCAGGATCATTACCGGCTCCCATCCCGCTTGCTGAAGCTGCCTGATCCAGCGGCTGCAGTAAGTGCGGCACTTGCCCTTGGCGTCGCAGATATGTCCCAGGAGCCGGTTCGCTAGAGTCTGACAGGTAATACCCACGTACCGCCCGGAGGCAGTCCGTGGGTCCACCAGAATATAAATCCGGTTCATTCGAGGATTTGTGCGCCAATGCTATTAGCCAGAGCGCGAGGCAAACGAGCCGTCGTCATGTCGAAATCTTGCACCCACTCTCCGGCGGTCCTGCACAGATCTCGGCGCAGCCCCGGCGCTAAATCCCCGTGCGTTCCCATCCGGGTCAGGGCTTGCAAGATCGCCCAATGATTGTCTCCTGGCTCCTGGTCGAAGGCAGCGAACAATCCCGGCAGCAGCCGCTTCGGCAGCTTCATCGCTTTTGCTGCTGCTTGTAATGCCGTCCGGGGATGCCCCTCGAACTTCTCCGCTTCCATCATGCGGCCGTGCTCCAAGAAGCGGTCGAACTCCGCCGGCAGCCCGGCGATCACGTCATCAAGCCAGGCGAGCTGTGCGCCTTCCGAGCGATCCTCTTTGACGCGCCAGGAGTACGCGTGCCGGACTGAGGTGGCCGAGTTGTAGCAGAGGAGGCGCTTGACGTGCAGTTCGACGGCCAGCCCATCCCGGAACTCGTGCCGCACCTGCACGCCCAGCGCGAGGACGTCCTCTTTGAGCATCTCGTGGCGCTGGGGGTCGAGCTGGACCCGCTCGCCAGTCAGCGCCTTCGTGAACGGGGTGGTGAACCGGAGCCAGTGCTCCCCGTTGTACGCCTTCGCTTCGTCGATTTCGACGCCCCCATAGAGATCGAGGAGCCGGTCGTAAATCCGGTCTGCCACGGCGGGAGCGGGCAGCACCGCTCGATCTCCCGGCAGGAACCGGACGCACGTCTCGCCGTTCATCACGAGCGACATGAGCCGGGGCGGCGTCTTGTCCAGCCGCTCGTTAATGATTTGCGCCTGGAGAGCCGGCGAGAGCTTCCCGACGAACTCCGGGGGGAACGTCGTTTCCCCGCCGAGACCTTCGAGGAAGGACTGCGCCACCCGGTAGGGCGCCTGCCCCGGCAGCTTCGCGGTCAACTGTCCATCCAGGCATTCCATTCGCAAGAGCGCCAGATCGGCGGGCATTACTTCCAGCTTCTCCCAGGTCGTCCAGGGGAGGTCAGCCGGGCGGCGTCGGGCGGCGGCTTCGGTTTCTGTGAGCTGATCGTTGAGCGGGATAATTGCAGCGGTCATTGTCGTTTCTCCTTACCTGGTACGGTTTGGGGCTGTTTCCAGCCCATTGCTTGAAGAAGGGAAGGGGCCGAAGCCCTATCCGGCGAGTTCCAGAACCTGTGAGAAGAGCAGCACTCGCTGGGTTCCGTTATCGTCGAGGATATAGCCCCGCTCTCCCGTGGCAAACGGCATGGCGCCGCTGTCTGGGATGACCGTCAGGCTGATCAGGCTGATGCCCTGGCGGGCCAGGGAGCGGATTGTCTTTCGGGAGAAGTCGTTCATCGGAAGGCTCCTTTCGGTCGGGAGTAAGCTGTTTGCTTACAGTAGTATAGACTAACCGATTACTTTAAAGGTTCCAATAGAGGAAAATTAGCCTAGGACCAGTTCCTGGTCGGTCTGGGTCTGGGTGGCAGTGCTCATTTTCGTTGCCTTTCTCTTCCGGGGAACCTCGCGGTTGGTTCACCAGTTATGACGTTCGTAAACGGAAAAAGGTTTCAACTATTTTGAGCCAGTAGCGTGCGGTGGATAGCGTTAACGCCTTTAACGTTTCCAACGTCTCTAACGTTGATGCATAAGCATCAAAAGTCAAAGGCCTTGACGCATGGGCGCCCGTACGCATGCGAGAGAGTTCCACCCTGAGCCCCGCCCGAGTCTCAGAATGGCACACAGCAGGCGGGCGTCTGACGGGCTGACAAGGGAAATATTGGAAACTTTTGATCGGGAGCGCCCGTCGTATACTCGGGGAGGGACAGTGATGCCACTTGAATCAGTCGAACTAAACAGGTATACTCGCTCTATGAGTAGGAAACCAACCAGGCCAGGGCGGGCGGTGCCCGGATTGATGAGCATCAAGCAGGCCGCCGAGAGGAAAGGCGTTTCGCGGACCGCGATCTACAACGCGATTGAAGCAGGGAAGCTGCACGCGCAGAGGGTAGGAGCGATCCTCGTGCTGTCCGAGTGGGAGGTCGAAGCGTGGCAGCCGCAGCCGCGGGGACCGCAGCCGCGGGATGGGCGAAGACACTTGGAACAGTCCGAGTAGCTGGAACGTCTTACGCTTGTCAGTAAGCCAAGGAAGCTAGAAGGAGAAGAGATGAAAGAATTTGCGGTTGTCGATACGCTCAAACTTGAGCACCGGATCAAGTCACTGCGTGATATCCTCTTCAGCGAGGCGGAGCGTTGATCTTCCACGATCTCACCCTCGTCGCCGGCCGCGTCCATTCGCGCCGCCAGCAGGACACCCGCGAGCTGTCTACCAGCGCCGTCGAGGAGTGCCGTGGCTACCTGCGGCAGCTCAAGGCCGGCGAGCGGCTGGTGTCCGTCGATTTTCCCGGGCTCGACTTCGCGGTGCGCTTGGGGCTGCCGGAGCAATATCCGGCAGCCCCGGGGAACGACCCCTTCTTCTGCGTCGGCGCCGTAGGCAGCGTGCCGTTCCAATACAACCTCGTCCTGCCGGCGGACGTTCCAGCAGCCGCGGCGCGGTGGGGACTGACGACGCTCCTCGGTCTCTCGCTGGCGGATGCGATGTCGCCGGCCGAGCTGGAGGAGAGGGTCGAGCCGCTGCGCGACCTAGCCCCGCTACTGGCGACGGCGCTCGTGCCGCTGGCCGGTCTGACCCCGCACCTCGTCATGGTCGCCAGCGACTTCGCTACCTGCTTCGCGGCAGCGTTGCTCCTGGAAGCGCCCTAAGAGCCCGGCTGAGCCGCTTCAGCCGGTCAACCCGCGCTTCCAGGCCCTACCCCTGACACTTGCCCGCCTCCGGCCCTTTCAGCCCCGAGAAACGCCTCACAATCGGTCCAGCGCCGTTCGCTCATACCGGTATGACCGGCTTTTCATCCCCTCCCGGCGGAACTCTCCCCCGATACAAGCGTCTGAAAGATTGTAGGACAAGGCAACAGCGATGAGGAGGAAAAGATGAAGGTGATCGTATTGATCGGCAGCTTGCTGGGCGGTTTGCTGCTCTTTATCACGTTACTCGGCGCCATCGCGGGCCCGGTGCCCGGCGGCGCCGCGGGTGTCCCGGCCCTGGCAGTTACCCGCCGTCCCCGTCGCCCGGCCCTCCCGCTTGTCGCCAGGTCACGCCGCCCCCGCCGCCGGCATGCGCGCACCCCCGTCGCCAGCGTCGATCCGCAGGCCTACCCGCCGACTTTGCATCTCGTGAAGTGGGGCAAAGCGACGACCGATGCGATCGGGATTCACCACGTCCGCGGCACGGCGATCAACAACACCGGCCATGACCTGTCGTATGCCCAGGCCACCTTCCGGCTGCTGGACCGGGAGGGCGCCCAGGTGGGAACGGCCGTCGCCAACACGGCGGACCTTCCGGCCGGCGCTCGCTGGACATTCGACGCGATCGGGACAGGGGAAGGCGCGCTCCACATCTCGCCGCCGGCCATGACCGGCTATTGAGGGCTGAGCTTAAAGCCCTTCCGCGTCCTGGTACTCCGGCGGGGTCTAAACTCCGAGGTCCGCGATCTCCGGCTGCCAGATGACGGGCAGCACGCGGCGCGGCGGCTGGCGCTGCCCGGGCTTCCGGTCGATCTCGACGGGCACGGCGGCGAGGAGGACCTGCACGATGGCCCGCTTCAGCGCGGGCGGCGCCGCTTCCCAGTCGCTCCCGGTCAAGGGAGCGGCGCGGGCCAGCTCGGCCAGCAGCGGCGCGTGCCAGGTCGTATCACGGGGGGCCGGTGATTGGTGCAGCCGCGCGGCGAGGGCGCGCGCTTCACCCTCCAGGGCCCGCAGGACACGCGCTTGTGAGTCGGCCCCCTCTCCTGGGGGCAGGGTTAACTGCGCGCGGGTGGCCCGGTCCAGTTCGGCGCGCTTCGCTTCCAGTTCGGCGGCGAGCGCTTCTCGCGCGGGACCGCGCGTTTCGGCGGCGGTCCGCGCCGCCTGCGCCGCCAGCACGCGCGCGAGCAGCTCCGGCTTCGCCAGCACCCGCAGCAGCGCCGGAGTCACCTCCGCATGGACCGCGGCGCGCCGGACGAACGCGGAGACGCGGCCCGGTTCCGGCCCCACGGCCGCGTAACACGGGAGCCGTCCATAATTCTGCAGCCGCACCCACGACCCGGGCGCGGCCTCGCGGAACCGCACCACGTCCCGGCACCAGCCATCCGGGGCGCCGGTCCAGAGCGGCCGGCGGTCGCGCTCCCCGAGGGCGCGCTGGATCGCTTCCCACTCCTCTCGCGTGCAGGCTGCCTCCCAACGGCCCGGCGCTTCCGCCCAGAGCCATTCGGCACGCGGGAGAATGAAGTCGGCCGCGCGGCCGTCCGCGCCCCGGCGCAGCCCATAGCGGCGCGCGGCCCAGCCGCAGATGGTCGGGCAATGCAGCGCGCGGGCCAGCACCGACTCCGGGACCTGATAGCGGGCGGCCAGCCGGGCGAGCGAGTCAGTCAGCGCCGCGCGGCAGCAGGCGACGAGGACCCGGAACTCCTCCGGGTGCGGCACCGGGCGGCGGGCGTTCCGGTCCCAGCGGTAGCCGAACGGCACGGCGCCGTTGGTGATCTCGCCCCGGCGCAGCTTCTCGGCGCGGGCGAGCGCGACCCGGCGCTTGAAGCGCGCCAGCTCGTGTTCGGCCAATTCGCTGCGGACCCCAGCCAGCAGCGCCTGATCCGGGTCGGCCAGGTCGATCCAGCCGCCGGGGGTGCGGATGAGGATGCCGGCGCGGCACAGCGCGACGCGGACTCGGGCCCGCTCCAGCGCGTCGCCGCGCGAGAGCCGGTCGAACGCCATGCAGTAGAGGACGCCGCCCGCCTGCGGCGGCAGCCGCTCGACGGCTTCGAGAAACCCGAGAAAAGCCGGGCGCTGGCCCAGGTACTCCCCCGACTCGACCTCGGTGATGACGCACTCCGGCGGGACCGTCACGCCATCGGCGGCGGCCAGGCGCCGCAGGATGGCGAGATGGGTCAGGAGGAGGGCCGGGTCGTCCGGATCGCCGAGGTGCCTCGACTTACGAGCGTGCATCCATAGGTGGTGCGGATTGATCTCCATCAGCGGTTGCCCGTCGGTGCCCATGTGCCGTATACTACCCTTGAAACGCAAACACCTGTTTTATAAAAGGAGCAAGATGGCTGACCGGTTGACGCGTGAAGAATGGCGATGGCTCGCTTCGCTGATCCGGCGAGCCGCTACGGCCCCGGAGAATCATCCGGGGGAAAGAGATCCTTCAGCGCGGGCGCCGCGCTGCCGGAAGCGAACGTTTCGAGAAGCCGAGGCCCCAGAGCGTTGAGCCGTTCCCGGTCAGCGGGTGACAAGAGCGCCGCGCGGCCGGTCGAAAGGTCGTAGGCCACGACGGGCGGCACTCCAAGACGGACGAGCTCGAGGAACAGCCTCCAGATCGAGGAGGCTTCCCGCGGCGGCTCGCCAATCAGGTTCCCCAGATCGACCCCGCAGAAGGCGGCGATGCGCTGCAGCTGAGCCAGCCGTAGATTGCGGCCCTGTTTGAGGAGGCGGTTCAGCGCCGAAGGCTCCACGCCCAGATCCTTGGCTACGGCCGCTTGCGTCTTCCCGGCCCGCTGGATCGCCTGCTTCACGCGCGCTCCGAGATCGTCCCATTCTGTCACTTCCGGCACCCTTCCGCCTCCCCCTTGATCTTACCATGATGGATAGGTAATAGCCAGGTTCGTTAACGCTACGCGCCTGGGTTGACAAAACTTACCATTATTGTTAATATAGGTTAACGTGGTTGATAAGGAGGACTGAGGGGCCATGATGAAGACACCGCAGATGCGTTTGCTGGAACAAGAACGCGGGACGCGCCTGGAGGACCTGATCCGGGACGGCATTGAAGCGGGGCGGACGTGGGATGAGATCGCGTATGATCTGGGCGTCACGCGGCTGACCCTCCGGGATTGGACGCGGCGTATGGGGGGACGGGTCGAGATGCGCCGCACCGTGCGGTTCGACACGGGCGAGCCCGTCGGGCCGTTCCAGCAGCCATGAGCGCGCCGGTGGGCGCGCCAGCGGTGCAGATTGCCCCGGTGCCGGGGCACACGGGCTGGTATGAGGTGTGCTGTGGCGGCGGTACGTACGCGGTCTCTCTGGACGGTCAATGTACCTGTCCGTTCTGGGAGCATCGCCTGTCCAGAACTCCCGGGGCCTTGTGCAAGCACGGTGAAGCACTCGCGGCCTACCTCGACAAACAGCGAGAGTGCCCGGTCTGTGACGGCCGCGGTCTGCTCGTGCCCCGCGCTCGTTACCTGGACAACCGCCCGCTGCCTTGTGTCGGGTGCGGCGGCAGCGGGCTCCGAGAGCGGGCCGATGGCTGACCGCCAGCCGCTCACTCATGCGCAGGTCGAGGGGCTCTGCGCCTGGATCGAGCACGTCCGGCGGCGGCAAGCCGAACGTGATACCGGCGAACAAGGGCTTGCTTCAGAGCCAAACAAAGAGGGCTCTGCCGGCACAGCAAAGCCCTCGGAACGAGCGGACGGTTGCAAGTCTATTCTACCACAGGAGACGCTATGTCGTCAACCAATGAACCAGCCGACGCCATCCTGATCGGCACGGCGTTCTGTAGCCGCACGGAGTTCGAGCGGGGGATGCGGTCGCTGTTGCGGGCGGCGGTGCTGCTCTCTTCGCATCCGGAGTATCTCGCCGCCTCGCAGACGGGGGACGCGCTGCGGAAGACGCGCATCAGCCTGATCGCTTTGCGCGACCTGCTGGAGCGCGGCGTGGGCGAGGAGGTATGGGAGTGAACTGCAACCGAGTGAGGGGACGGTTCCCAGACGGCACGAGCGTAGTGATCTACGGCATCGCTCTCGATACGATGGAAGGCTGGCTTGGCGGCAGCAAAATCCTGGTACTGTCTCGCCCCGGAGATGAGGAAGTGGTCGCGCTGGTGATCGGTGAGGCGACCCTGGCCGACCTGCGGGGCCTGGCCGTTCGTCTCCGGGAGCAATCGGCGGCGCCGGAGCGCGGCGCGGGCGAGGAAGTGGGTTAATGGCACAGAGGCAGGCAGCGGAAACATGTTCATCCTGATGACCTATACGCCTTGGGAAGCGCTTGAGCTGGCGGCGACCAACTATCCAATGCCGTCAGGAAAGATCCAACCCACTGACGGCCAAATCGGCTTCCTTCCCGTCTACGCCAGCCGGGCCGCGGCTCTGGCCGCTTCCGGAGGCCGCCCGGAGTTGGTGCGCGAGATCAAGGAGAGCATCCATGACGAATGACCGCGAAGCCCGCTGTCGCCGCTGCGGCGGCGCTGGCCTGATCGCCCCGGACGGCTGGACGCGCCCCTGCCCCGACTGCCGCCCGGAGAAGTACGCGGCCACCCGCCCGCTCTCGCCCGCGATCCAGGCATTCCTTGAGGGAGAACCGGAGCCGCCGCGCTCCGGCGCCTGATTTCTCACTGAGCCACTGAGCCTCTTGGCCCCGATTTGTTGCCCGCTCAACCAGCGGGTGTCAGGTGAGTATGAAGACACGAAGCAATGACAGGAAGCAATAGACGACGGGGGAGAGGAGGGCAGGGCGCTTGCGCGGGGCCGGGGTAGCCGGCGATGAAAGCGGACGACATCAAGTTACTGCGCGCCGCCGCGCCGGATCTGCATCACGAGGGGCTTGAGGAACGGGGCTCATGCCCGCTTTGCCATACAGCCGAGCAGATGGTCATCAAGCCCCTGGACGGGGGCGGGGAAGATGTTAGCCTGCGCTGCCGGTGCGGGCTGGACGAGGTTCTCGCCGCTGCCTCCGTGCTTTGGGAAGCCCAACATGCGCCTCGGAACGGCGCCCGGCCGGAACCCCGGCTTTCCGATAAACAGCTCACGGAGCAGTTGGCGCTGGCGCTCATGGAAAACGACTATTTCGCGCGCGATGGGGGAGGCAAGCTCTACGCCTATCGGCGGGGCGTCTACGCGGCCGACGGTGAGGCGCGGATTGAGTCCAGGGTCAAGGCGCTCCTGAAGGAATGGGGGAAGGAATGGACGCAGCATCGCGGCCGGGAGGTGGTGGAGTATATCCGGATCGATGCCCCCCTGCTCTGGGATCGGCCAAAGCTTTCGACGGTGAACGTGGCTAACGGCCTGCTCGATCTGGAGACCGGACGTCTTCGGTCTCACTCGGAGCGCTATCTCTCGCCGGTTCAGATTCCTGTGAATTACGACGAGGCGGCCGACTGTCCGTTGACTCGTGAGTTCGTCCGGACTACCTTTCCCGAGGACGCGCAGGAACTGGCCTGGGAGATATTCGCCTGGCTGATGCGTCCGGACACGTCCATTCAAAAAGCCGTGCTCTTTACGGGTGAAGGAGCGAACGGAAAGAGTACCTTCCTTGCCGCATTGGCTGCCTATCTGGGGCGCGCCAACGTCGTCAGTCTGTCGCTGCAGAAGCTGGAGACCGAGAGGTTCATGCCGGCTCGGTTAGTGGGGAAGCTTGCGAACATCTGTCCGGACCTTCCTTCGACTCACCTGGAGGACACGAGCATGTTCAAGGCGATCACCGGCGGAGACATGATCTCTGCTGAATACAAGCACCGGGAGGGTTTCGACTTCATTCCCTTCTGCCGGCTGGTCTTCTCGGCTAACCACCCGCCTCACAGTGCGGACTCTTCGCCGGCTTTCTTCCGGCGCTGGCTCGTGGTGCCGTTCACAAGGCTCTTTGAGGGAACTGACGCAGTGCCCCGCGTCGAGATGGACCGGCGCCTTTCTGACCCGGTGGAACAGTCAGGCATCCTGAATGAGGCGATGCGCGTGCTTTCCGGTCTGCGCCGGTCCGGGTTCACGGAATCAGAAACCATGCGGCAGGCATGGACGGAATTGCGCGAAGCCACCGATCCGCTCGCGGTCTGGTTGGACCGGGCGACCGAGGAGAACCCGGAAGGGCTCTGGGTCAAGCGCGAGTTGTGGCGGGCTTACCAACGCGACTCCAACGCT
>Ga0208219_1000125_pt1 | contig 32618 bp, 31 predicted proteins | sample NGESurshal072012_7_FD_184469 | JGI IMG/M metagenome (GOLD analysis project Ga0208219, IMG submission 184469) | Arctic peat soil microbial communities from Barrow, Alaska - NGEE Surface sample 53-2 shallow-072012 (SPAdes) | ecosystem: Environmental > Terrestrial > Soil > Wetlands > Peat ... | reverse complement strand
CGGAGTCGAACGTGCACTCGCCGAACGAGAAGTTCCTCGTTCGCTACTTCGCGCAGGGCGTCGATACGGCCGCCGCGGTGTACACGAAGTACGCGGACCTTCCGGCGACGTAGCCGAAGCCGCTAGGCCGCGGCTTCGAGCTCGGCGTCGGCTTCGGCCGCGTCGTCCACCATCGTCGCGATCTCGCTCTCCGAGTGACCCGCACGCTGGGCGGACTCCACGAGCAGCAGCATGCGCTGCAGATCGGTGTCAGTCTGTTCCATGACCCCCACGGTACGGACAGCCGCGTTGCGACGCGGTAAAGCTTCTGTGCGGGTCCTGGTCAGGAGGGTCTGGCGGAATGGTGCTCGTCGCAGGGATGCGCTGGTCGGATGCGATGCAAGGACGCAGCGTTCGTACGAAACTAGGGCGCGTAGCGCAGCGGCCGAGGACGCCGCAGCGCGCCGATCCAGCGCACCATCTGCGACTCAGCCACTATTTCGCCAGACCCTCCTACTAATGGTGGTGGTGGCAGGGGAGCCACTGGTGGCCGAAGTCGCGCATGGCGTCGATGATCGGCAGGAGCGACTCGCCCTTCGCGGTCAGCTCGTACTCGACGCGCGGCGGTGACTCCGGATAGCTGTGCCGCTCGACGATGCCTTCGGCCTCGAGCGCACGCAGCCGCTCGGCGAGCGTTCGCGGGCTGATCCCGTGGCACGAGTGCTCGAGCTGCGAGAAGCGGCGCGGGCCCTCGGACAGGTCGTGGACGAGGAGCGCAGTCCACTTGGCGCCGATGATCTCGGCGGAGGCGGCCACCGCACACGTGCCGGCCTCGTGGACAGGGAGCATCGTCCGGGTCGCGGGGGTGGCCATGCCTGAATTGTACGCGCAGGTGCAGCGGTACTTCGTTAGCCGTCCCCGGTGATGCCCTCCGACTCGGCCAGGCCGCGCCCGATCTGCCGCGTCAGGCCCGGGAACACGACGGTGATCGCAGCCCCCAAGACGGCCCACCCGGCGATGATCAGCGGGAACAGGTCGTAGGGGTAGACCGGCTTCGGCCAGACCTGCTTGTAGAAGGTGTAGACGATCGCCGCCGTTGCGAGCACGAGGATGCTGAAGCGCCAGCGCGGCTCACGTCGCTCCCAGTGCAGGTACTTCGCCGCGCCGAACTGGATGACGAAGTAGGCGACGAGCATCGCCAGTACGCCGATCGTGCCGGGGTAGAAGAACGCGTTCACCGCGTTCGTGCCGTTGATGCGGAACGCCGCTGTGAGGATGATCCCGAACGCCATGATCACGAGCAGCGAGTTCGCCGGCGAGCCGGTCCGGCGCGATGCATCGCCGAGGCGCTTCGTGATGAAGCCGTCGCGCCCGAGCGCGAACAGGATGCGCGAGGCGCCCGCGGCGCAGCCGAGCCCGCTCGCGAACGCGGAGAGCGTCGCGCCGAAGTTGATCGCGTCCTCCATGCCGCTGCCGACGTACTGCTTGCCCAGGGTGCCGAGCGGCGAGCTCGACGTCGAGAACGCCTTGATGCCTGCGGCGCCGATGCCGAAGCCGAGCGACTGGGCGAGCATGACTATCGTGTAGAAGATGCCGCAGAACCCGACGGCGACTGCGATCGCGAGTGGGATGTTGCGGCGCGGGTTGTTCGTCTCCTCGCCGAGCGCGGCCGCGCCTTCGAATCCGCCGAACGAGAGCAACCCGAACACGGATGCGAACGCGACGGCCCCCACCGTCGTTCCCGACGCCGGTATGAACGGCTTGAGCGTGAAGCCCTGGTGATTCGGCGCGGTGTGGCCGATGACCTTCCAGAAAATGACGACGACGAGAATCACGATGAGCGTCACCGAGATGCCCTCGAACGAGAGCAGCGCGCGCGTCGCGATCTTCACGTCGCCGTAGGCCATGAACCAGATCAGCGCGGCCGCGATGATCGCAAGCAGGATCCACGACGGGTTGCTCCAGATGTGCGCGCCGCTGAGGAACGAGGTGCCGAACAGCCCGACCTCGGCGATGTCCGCCGCGAGGAAACAGGAATACGTCGCGAGCAATGCCCAGCCGGCGAAGAAGCCGAAGCGCGCGCCCAGTGTCGCGCCCGCAAGCGCGTACGTCGAGCCGGCGTGGTTGAAGTACCGCGTCAGGCGCACGAACGAGTACGAGATGAGCGCGATCGCGATCGCCGCGAAGAGGAATGCGAGCGGTACCGCGCGGCCGATGATGCCTGCCGGCGCGACGCCGTTGAGCGCCATCGCGGCGGTCGGCGCCATGATCCCGACCGAGATCGCGATCGCCTCCCAGAACTTCAGCTCGCGACGCAGCTTCCCATGCGAAGGCTCTTCGTTTGCAACCGCCGTGCCCGCCATGCTCAACCTCCTTCGAAGATCGATTCCGGGATGAAACAACCGACGACCCAGTTCGGGGCGTCGACGACTTCGTGGATGCGGAGATCGCACGCGACGCTCGCGACCGCGTAGGCCTCCTCGCGATCGAGGCCGTGCGCATCTCCGAGCCACGCGATGGTCGCGTGCACCGCGTCCTTTGCAGCTTCCATCAGGTCCGGCCCGACGCCGGTGCACACGTGGTAGCTCGTCTGCTCGTGCACGGCGATCGCGCCGGCCGGCACGTCGTACTGCGGCGCGTCGACGCGGACGTCCTTCCGCACGCTGAGGCGGAGGACGACATCCATCGCCGTCTCGATCGCCGTGCCGCACACCTCGCCGTCGCCCTGCGCGGCGTGCGTGTCGCCGAGCGAGAAGAGCGCGCCCTCGACACCGACGGGCAAGTACAGCGTCACCCCGGGATTGAGGTGCTTCGTGTCCATGTTCCCGCCGAAGCGGGAGGGAGGCACGATGGAATGCTGCCCAGGTTCCGGGAGCGCGACGCCGAGCGTGCCGGGGAATGGACGGAACGGGAGCGACACGCGGTCGGAGAACCGCACGCGCCCCACGGCTCCGTCCACCTCCGAGATGCGCAGCCACGGGTCGGGGAACTCGTCCGCGAGCAAGCCGAAGCCTGGGATGATCGCCGTCCAGCCCCAGCTCTGCGGCCGGAACTCGAGTAGCTCGACCGCGAGTGCGTCGCCCGGCTGCGCGCCCTTGACGAAGATCGGGCCGCTGACCGGGTTGACGTGCGAGAAGTCGAGCTTGAGCACGTCGTCGATGCCCGATGACGCGTTGATCTGCTCGTCCGAGGCGTCGCGCACGTGCAGGAGCACGGTCTCGCCGGACTCGATCTCGAGGGCAGGCTCGAACGAGTTGTCCCAGGCGTACTCGAAGGCGTCGGAGCGCAGATCGTGGATCGAGCCCGCCGGCATCCGGCGATTCTCTCTACCAGGGAGGGGGCTTGTAAACCCACCGGCCCGCGACCATCGTGGCCACGACCTGGACTTCGGGCAACTCGTCCGGCTCGATCGCGAACGGATCCCGGTCGAGGACGACGAGATCGGCGGCGCGGCCGGGCAGGAGAGTCCCACGAACCCGCTCGTCGTGCGAGAGCCAGGCCGGCGCGACACAGGTTGCGTGCAGCGCCTCGTCGAGCGTCAGCCGCTCGTCCTCGCGCCAGTGGCGCAGTACCGCAGCGACGACGCCTGCCCACGGGTCGAGCTCCTCGACCGGCGCGTCCGAGCCGTTCGCGAGCAGCGCCCCCGAGTGGAGAAGCGACCGGTACGAGTAGACGCCGTCGAGCTTGTCCGGCCAGAAGCGCTTTGCCAGCTGTTCGTCCGAGGGCGCGTGCGTGAACTGCACGGACGCCGCTACACCGATCTTCGCGAAGCGCGCAACGTCCTCCGGTGCGAGGCACTGAGCATGCTCGATCCGCTGCCGCAGGCCGCGCGGCTGCCACAGGTCGCGCGTCGCTTCGAACGCGTCGAGCGCCTCGCGGTTCGCGCGGTCGCCGATCGCGTGCACACCGACGGGCCAGCCTGCTTCCGCGCCTGCGCGCACGATCTCCGCGAGCTCCTCGCCGCTCGTGATGCGGACGCCGCTGCCGTCGAGCATCCACGCCGTCTGCGACCCGAGCGTCCCGTCCATGAACACCTTCAGGTAGCCGATGCGCAGGAGCGGCGACCCGAAGCCGCTGCGCAGCGACAGGTCGCGCAGCTCGGGCAGCAGCGTTGCGGGCACGGACTGCCACACGCGGAGCTGTGGCTCGAGCTGCTGCCACAGACCCGCGGCGCCGAGCCAGCCGTCCTTGTCGTGGACGCACGTGACACCGCGCGCGTGCACGAGCTTCACGCCGGCACGCATCGCATCGAGGTACGCCTCGTCGGGAACCGTGAGGTGCTTGTCCTTGAAGTGCCACGCGGACTCTTCCCGCAGCACGCCGGTCGGATCGCCGTTCGCGTCGCGCTCGACCACGCCGCCCTCGACGTCGAGGTCGCCGCCGGCGAGCGCGAGCGCGGCGGAGTTGAGCCAGAGCGAGTGGTAGTCCTTCGACCACATCGCCATCGGCTCGCTCGAGATCGCATCGAGCGCCTGCCGGGTCGGCGGGCCGTCGGGCCACTCGGCATCGCGCCACCCATAGCCGCGCCCCCATCCGCTCGACCGGATGCGGTCGAGCGCCTCCGCGAGCGAGGCGCACCCGTCGAGCTTCGCCTGTCGCTGCGCGAGCGCCCACGTCGGGAAGTGCACGTGCGAGTCGGTGAAGCCGGGAAGGACGCAGCGGCCGCCGAGGTCGACGACCTCGGGAGAAGCGAGCGCGGTCTCGTGCGTCCCGACGCCGCCTGCGATGCGATCGCCGGCGATCGCGAGCGAGCGGGCGAGCGGCAGCGACGGGTCGAGCGTGCGGATCGTGCCGTTTTCGAGGATCATGCCCCTATGTTCGACCACGTCGCCCTCAACGTGCGCGACTACCGCGCGAGCAAGGCCTTCTACGAGCAGGCCCTCGAGCCCCTCGGCTACCGGCTCATCCGCGATTCCGAGGACAGGCACGTCGCCGGCTTCGGCACCGGCGACAAGCTCGAGTTCCTGGTCAACCAGCGACAGCCGTTCTGCATCGGTGCGCACGTGGCCTTCACGGCGGCTGACCGCGCCGGCGTCGATGCGTTCCATGCCGCGGGGCTTGCGGCGGGCGGGAAGGACAACGGCGCGCCCGGCATGCGCCCGCAGTACCACCCGACCTACTACGGCGCGTTCGTCCTCGACCCCGATGGAAACAACATCGAGGCCGTCTGTCACACGGGCTAGCCGAGCATCCGATCGGCGAGGGCGACGCTGAACGCGTGCCCGTGTGCCGGCCGAACGTCGAGGCGGAATCCCCAGCGGCCGCTCATGCCGACGACGGGGAACATCCGCGTGTACGTGCCCGACGTCCGCTCGGGCAGCTGGACGGTGAAGCCGCCCATGTTCATGTCGAGCATCGTGACGGTCATCCGGACGCGCGCTCCCGCGACTGGACGGCCGCCTTCCCTCAGCGACACGGACACTCTCCCCGTCTGCGACGCCAGGTTCGGCGTCAGGTGGAACCCGATCCGGTAGTGGCCGGCGGGGAGCGCAACGCCCACCGGTCCGGGCCCCACAACGGCGAGGAGCATGGCGCTGACGAAGGCGGCCGTCATCCGTCGATCCTCAGGCCTTGACCCGGATGGAACCGCGCATGTATCCGTTGTGCGTCATCGACCACGGGTCGCACGGGCTGCCGCACCACCAGTCGTAGCTGCCGGCCTTCTTGGCGTCGAGCGTGACGGTGACGCGACCGGGCGTCGACCCCTTCGCGGCCGGGATCTTCACGTTCAGGCCGAGACCGGGGGCGACCATCGAGTGGACGCCGCCGTCGTAGTTCACGAACGTGATCGTGGTCTTGATGCCCGCCCTGACGACCGGGTTGGCCGGCAGGAAGGCGTCGTGCCACTTGCCGTCCGGGCCTTTCTTCGCGTGCTCGTCGTCGGACTTCACGAGGATCGTGAGCCTCGGCGTCGAGCTGGAGGGCTTCGCTGCCGCCGTGCCGGCCGCGCTGACGGCCAGCGCCGCGACAGCGGCAACTGCAAAAAAGAGTGCGATCGAACGCTTCATGGTGCGACTCCTTGTCGGTTTCGCCCATCCTGCGGGGCGGCTGCCGGGCCGGAATCGGGCCTTCCGCTGAAGGCCCGTGCGTAGCTTTCCGCGTGCAGAAATAGAATTGCCGCATGCCCTGGGACGCCCTGAGCGACGAGCAGCGCGAGCTGCGCGACCTCGTCCGGACGCTGGCCCGCGAGCGGATCGGCCCGCGGGCGGCGGAGATCGACGCCTCGCACGAGTTCCCCTGGGACGTCGTCGAGCTCTACCGGGAGAACGACATCTTCGGGCTCTTCTTCGAGGAGGCCTACGGCGGGCTCGGCACCGGGACGTTGATGGCGCTGATCGCGATCGAGGAGGTCGCGAAGGTCTGTGCCACGAGCGCGCTCATCCTCGCCGTGCAGGAGCTCGGCTCGCTCGGACTGAAGCTCGCCGGCACCGACGAGCAGAAGGAGCAGTGGCTGCCGCGGCTCGCGAGCGGCGAGTGGTTGTGCGCGTACGCGCTCACGGAAGCCGGCTCGGGCTCCGACTCGGCGGCGATGCGGACGACCGCGACGCGCGACGGCGACGAGTACATCCTGAACGGGTCGAAGCGCTTCATCACGAACGCGTCGGTCGCACACGTGTACACGGTCTTCGCGAAGACGGATCCGTCCGCCGGTCACGCCGGCATTTCGGCGTTCGTCGTCGAGGCGGACGCGCCCGGCTTCGAGGTGACGCGCCTGGAGCCGAAGATGGGCATCTCCGGCTCGACTACCGGCGAGCTCGCCTTCGACGACTGCCGCATCCCGGCCGCGAATCTCCTCGGCGCGGAAGGCGACGGCTTCAAGATCGCGATGCGCATCCTCGACCGCTCGCGCCCCGGCGTCGCGGCGCAGGCGCTCGGCATCGCGCAGGGCGCGACCGACTACGCGCTCGACTACGCGAAGACGCGCGAGACCATGGGCAAGCCGATCGCGCAGCACCAGCTCATCCAGGCGAAGCTCGCCGACATGGAGACGGAGTGCGAGGCCGCGCGCGGGCTGCTCTACCGCTTCGGGCGCATGTGCGACGACGGTGTCGACGGCGCGGAGCTGACGAAGGCGTCCGCGATGGCGAAGCTCAAGTGCGGCGACGTCGCGATGGCGGTCACGACCGACGCGGTGCAGATCCTCGGCGGCTACGGCTACATCAAGGAGTACCCGGTCGAGCGCTTCATGCGCGACGCGAAGATCACGCAGATCTACGAAGGCACACAGGAGATCCAGCGGCTCGTGATCGCGCGCGAGATGGTGAAGGAGTCGCGCGCGTTCCTGCTCGCAGGTGTGACGTGAGGCTCGACGGGAACCGCCCCTCGATCCTCGCGGGCCCCTCCTAACGTTTTCGCAGGGCCGTCACAGGTCGGCGCACGACGCTGGTCGTGTACTCGACCGAAAGGAAGACGCATGTTCCACAACCTCAAGAAGACGGCCGCAAGTGTCGCCGTCGTCGCGGCGATCGCCGTGGGCGGTGCGGCGGTCGGCAGTGCGGCGACGTCGTCGAGCACGACCACAACCACGACGACGACCTCAGGTCCGCCGGCGGCGTCGAACATGCCGGCACACGGAACGGCCGCACACGAGGACGCCGAGAAGGCGGTGACCGGCGACGCGGCGGCGAAAGCACAAGCCGCGGCGGTGAAGATCGTCGGTGGCGGCACCGCAGGAGCGGTGACGACCGACTTCTTCGGCAGCGGCTACGAGGTGACGGTCACGAAGTCCGACGGCACCTCCGTCGAGATCCACCTCGACAGCTCGTTCACCGAGCTGCAAATGCCCGGCGGACCCGGGCACTGACGTAGTGCACGAGACCGGACGAGTCGCGCGGTGGCGCGATCGAGTGGAGAAAGCGGCCGAGCCGCCGCGCCTCGTCCGGCTCGAGCGATACAACGGCCTGCGCCTCTCCGTCGCGCCAGATGCTCATGCGGAGATGACGCGGCGCGGTGAGGTATGCCGACACGCGCAGCCAGCCATCGTCGAGCTCCGGGTGGCCGCGGAAGTGCTCGACGAGCTTGCTTCGCTGCGCGGCACCGCAATGCGGGCAGAACCGGAACTCGTCGGCGAGCTCCCGCGAGCACTGGACGCACGATCGCGCGGGCATGCCCTCCTTCTATGCCCTGAAGGCACGGAGGTCAACCGGAGCGGTACGGTGCGCCCGTGAGGCTCGACGGGATCCACCACGTCACGTGCATCACGGGCGACGCGCCGCGGAACGTCGAGTACTACACGGGCACGCTCGGCCTGCGGCTCGTGAAGAAGTCCGTAAACCAGGACGACCCGACGGTGTACCACCTCTTCTACGCCGACGAGGACGGGACGCCGGGCTCGGACATCACGTTCTTCGAGTATCCGGGCGCCGCGCCCGGCCGCGCCGGCTCGGGGATGATCCACACCGTCGTCTGGCGCGTCGCATCGGAGGAGGCGGTCGACTTCTGGCGCGACCGCGTCGGCAGTGTTCCGTTCACGGATCCCGAGGGGCTGCGGCACGACCTCGTCGTGTCGACCGTTCCCGACCGCCCGCTCATCGCCGACGATCCGCAAATCCCGCACGAGCTCGCGCTGCAGGGCTTCGAGGGAGTCCGCGCGTACGCGTCCGACCTCGACCGCAACACGGCGTTCCTCGACGCGCTCGGCTTCGAGAACGGCGAGACGCGCGGCGAGACGCGCGGCGGCTGGATCCACTACGAGGAGTCGCCGGGACCGGGCGCGCCGGGCGCCGGCACCGTGCACCACGTCGCGTGGGCGTGCCCGATGGATGAGCAGGACGCGTGGCGCAAGCGCGTCGAGGAGGCCGGCGGCCGCCCGACGCCGATCATCGACCGCTTCTGGTTCCGCTCCATCTACTTCCGCGAGCCGAGCGGCGTCCTGTTCGAGATCGCGACGCTCGGCCCCGGCTTCGCCGCCGACGAGGATCCGGCGCACCTGGGAGAGACGCTCATCCTGCCGCCCGACTTCGAGCACCTGCGCGCCGAAGTGGAGCCGATGCTGACGCCGCTGCCCGACCCTAGGCGGGGTCGAGCCGGTACAGGCTCCCGTCGTTCGTGACGAGATAGACCCGGCCGTCCGGCCCCTCGCCGAACGACGTCGGCTTGTCCACGTGCAGCCCGAGGTCTTGTTCGTCCGTCGCCGCGCCGCTCGCGTACGTGAACGAGCGCAGCTCGCCGTCGCAGAGGTCGGAGTAGAGGAAGCTTCCCGCGAGGGAGGTGAGCCGCGGATCGTGCACGACGACACCGCCGATCACCGCGCACCGTCCCTCGTGCGGATACGTGAGCACGGGCGCCGTCAGCTGCGACGCGGGGGGACACTGCACCGTCGTCGGGTCGGTCTGCGTTCCCTCCACGCACGGCCACCCGAAGTTGAGCCCTTGATCCGTGATCGGGACGACGTCGATCTCCTCCTGGTCGTTCTCGCCGACGTCGGCGATGTAGTACAGGCCCGTCTTCAAGTCGATGTAGTCGCGCCAGGGATTGCGCAGGCCCTTCGCCCACTGCTCGGCCGCGCCCGTCACGGGATCGACCCGGACGATGCCGCCGAGCATGCTCGTCGGATCCTGCGCGTACTCACCGATGATGGTGTAGGTGCCGTTGTCGCCGTCTCCGATCGGGACGTAGATGTCGCCGTCGGGGCCGAAGGCGATGTCGCCGCCCCGGTGGTTCGCGCCCGGCGTCGCGACCTGGAGGACGATGTGCACGGACTTCATGTCCACCGCCCAGTCGTCGTCCATCGTCGCCGACACGAGCGTGTCCTCGCCGCTTCCCTCGTCGGAGATGTAATAGAAGTAGACGGTTCGGTCCTGCGCGAACTGCGGCGAGAACGTCATGTCGAGGAGCCCGTTCTCGCCGTCGTCGCGAATGTCGCTGCCGAAGTCGGCGACCACGTCCTGCGTCGTCCCGTCGAGCATGACCACCTTCCCGTCCTGCTCGACCGCGAAGACACGGTTCGGGTCGGTCGGCGCGACCGCGACGTCGGTGAGCGGCCCTAGGCCGGACGCAAGCTGCGTGAACGCGAGCTTCTGCGGCGCCGGCGGCGGCGGCGCGGCCGCGGTCAGCCGGCCGCCACGCTTGGCCACGGTGCACCGGTAGCCGTAGCTTCCGGCCTTCGCGAAGTCGACCTTCAGCGTCGCGGTTCGGCCGGGGCGCAGGAGCCGCGTGCGCGAACCGTCCACGACGAAGTCGTCAGAGCTGGAGCCACGGTTCGAGACGACGAACGTGACCGGCCCGACCGGAACCGTGTTCTGCGAGAGGACGCAGTGGCCGCCACCGACGGTTACGTGCACCGTCGCCGCCGGATTCCGCGCCACCCCCACGACAGCCACGAAAGCGGCCGCCATTGTCATCGTTGCCCGACCCACGGCGGGATTCTGCGCATTCCTGTGTAAATGCGGCGTAAGAACCGTTCTACGGGCGGAGCGAGGTCGTATCGACGACCTCGAAGTCGCTGCCCGTGATGCGGTCGATCGTGTGCAGCGCGTCGTTCGACCAGTGCGGGTCCGGCGCGCCGCTGATGTACCAGTTGGATCCGTTGTCCGCGAGGATCATCCCGTACGTCTTCAAGGCCTGGAGCACGATGCGGGCCTGGCGTGGGAAGCCCGAGATGTCGACGCTGGCCTTCAGCCGGACGCGCAGGCCCATGGGCGGCAGCGAGGGATCGTCTGACGACGACGCGTAGTGGCGGGCGGGATAGATGAACGCGCGCCTCGTACGCGCGGCGGTGAACCGGAGCGCGTGATCGATGACGCCGCGCGCGACCTCGTCGTAGCGCGCGAGGCCGGGGAAGATCGGCAGCCCTGCCGCGTCGGCCGACGTCCAGCCTGCGGGGCGCAGATGATTCGACTGGAGATTCCAGGTCGCGCCGGAGCCCGCCTTCCAGCCGCCGCTCGACGTGGGGTAGAGCGCGAACAGCTCGTACAGGCGGCAGGCCGACTTGTCGACGAGGATCGCGTGCCGGTCGCCCGTCGACGCGCGTCCGCCTTCGATGTGCACCGTCTTCGGGATCGGATAGGCAACGTGGTCGGACGCGTCCGAGTAGCCGAAGCTCACGTGCGAGCGCGGCGTCGACTTGGACACGACGTCGAAGGGGATGCCGATCGGTTGGCCGTCGTAGAGGCCGGAGCCGAAGTCGGGATGGAGCCCGGTGTCGAGCCCGATGGACGCGATCATCTGCGCCGAGTTCGCCGCCACCGGCAGCGCGTCGACGCGCTCGTTCCACGCGTTCCCTGCCGGGAAGATCGGGCACGCGGGCGCGCCCGGCAGCCGCAGCGCCTGCGCCGACCCACCGCCGAGCAGGAGGACGACTGCGCCAACGACGACGGCCCGCGTCATGCGGCCGGCAGCCGGACGGTGACGGACGTCCCTTCGCCCTCGCTGCTCGTCAGGTCGATCGTGCCGCCGTGCTGGTCGACGAGCGTGCGCGTGATCGCGAGACCGAGCCCGGTGCCGGGAACGGCGAGATCGTTCGCGGTACGCGCGCGGTAGAAGCGCGAGAAGACGTGCCCCTGCTCGTCGGCGGCGATGCCGATCCCGCTGTCGGTGACGACGATTCGCGCAGCTCCGTTGTCGTTCCCGACCACGACGTCTACGACGCCCCCGTCGCGGCTGAACTTCACCGCGTTCGAGAGCAGGTTGTCGAGCACCTGGCCGAGTCGCCGCTCGTCTCCGAGGATGGTGGGCACGTTGTCGGTTTTGAGGTCGACGCGGACGTGTTTCTCACTCGCCCACGGACGCACGGCCTCGACCGCGCGCTCGGCGACGACCGCGAGATCGATCGGGTCGTGCTGGAGGTCAACGCGCCGGGCCTCGATCTGTGCGACGAACAGGAGATCCTCGACGAGGTGATGCAGGCGCTCGGCGCTGCGACGGATGACATCGAGATACGTGCGCCCGGTGTCGCCGATCCGGTGCTCCTCGTCCCGGAGCATCTCGAGGAAGCCCGAGATGGAGGTGAGCGGCGTCCGCAGCTCGTGCGACACGGTGGCGACGAACGCATCGCGCATGCGCTCGAGCTCCTTGTCCGCGGTCACCTCGCGCAGCGTCCAGATGCGGCCGACGGGACGGTTGCGGCGGTCGCTGACGGGCGACGTGTAGCCGCGGAAGACGCGCCCCGTGCCCTGGAGCTCGAACTCGTCGGTGGTCGCCTGCCCCGGCGACTCTGCGATCTCCAGCATGCGCTGGCGGTAGCGATCCGGGTCCGCGAGCTTGTCGGCCACGGCGAGCAGGCGCTCGGCGACGGTTCCCTCGGTCGGCATTCCGAGGTCGATCGCCATCCGGACGAGGGGCTCGTTGACGATGAGGATGTTGCCGTCCACGTCGGTGAGGCAGATCCCGTCGATGGTCGCGTCGATCAACGCGCGCTGGCGCGCGACCGTTGTCGCCCGCGCGCGCTCGCTCGTCCGGAGCTGGTTGCCGACGACGCCGGAGCCGAAACCGAGCACGCAGAGGATGCCGACGCGGACGATCGTCTGCGCTGCGGTCGGGTGCGTCGAGTCGGCCGATGCGGCCGCGATCCAGAGGGCGCCCGCAAAGCCGCCGGTGACGATGCCGGCCGCTGCGCCGCTGTCGACGCCGATGAGCATCACCCACGGGGCGAACACGATCGCCCCGGTGAGCACGCTCGAGTCTGTCGCGACCACGACCCCGAACGTGACCAGCATCCCGACGAGCGAGATGGCCGCGACGACGAACCTGCGGCGAACGAGTGTGTGCCTCATGAGAGTTGCACGGGCGGGTACTTCGCACGCACTTCGTCGATGAACGCGGCCAGCCGCTCGGCGAGTGCGGCATCGGCGATCTCGAGGACGTTCTCGGCGTTGAGCTCGCCGGAGTGCGAGAGGTTGAAGCTGCCGACGAAGACGACGTCGTCGGCGACCGTCACCTTCGCGTGCATGTAGTCGTGCACCGTGCCCGGCCCGTACGGCGTCGAGATCTTGCCGGAGAACGGCGCGTGCGTGAGCACCGTCCGCAGGAGCGGCTCCTTCCACGACGCGTTTCCGTTCTCGTGCCACTGCTGGATGACCTCGAGCACCTGCGTCCGGTCGACGACGCCGGCGACGTCGAGCTTTCCGTCCGTCACGACCTGCGCGAGCGTGGCGAGAATCGGCGCCGACGAGAGGACGGGCGACGCGATGCGAACGCGCCGCGTCGCGGTGCCGATCGCTTTCGCGATGCGATGCGCGAGCTGCTCGCCGCGGCCGGGGCAGAACCACGGCCGGATCGTGGTGTCAGACACCGAGAGCGGGGACGTGTCGACCTTGCCGCTGTGCTGGACGTCGCGGCGCGTCCAGAGCTGCTCGAAGTCCGCGGTATAGCGCGTCGCGAGCTCGGGCGAGTCGACCGTGACGATGACGTTCTCCTCGCGCGTCCATGAGTCGCCGGTCCAGTTCGTCGATCCCGTCCACACCGATGCCGCGTCGCGGACGATGTACTTGTGGTGCATGAGGTCCGGGATGCCCGGGATGGCGGCGGTCGGGAACGGCAGCGACGCCATCAGGTCGGGATCGGTGCGCGACGGCGGCGGCACCGGAATGTTCTTCGAATGGTCGACGTTGTACGCGAGCCGCAGTGCGACGCCGCGCGTGTTGGCGTCGCGAAGCGCGCCGCCGACGATCGCCACGAGGTCGTCCGGCAGATTGAGGTCATACACCGCGATGTCGAGCGTGTGCTGCGCCGCAGCGACGAACTCGGCCAATGCGTTCGCGGTGTCGACGGCCGGCTGGCCGCCGTCGGTCAGTGTGCGGACTTCGATCGCTTGTACTCGCGCTTGGCGGCCTGGTAGTCGGTGAGCGCCTGCGCCGAGTCGACGTCGCCCAGGGTTGGATGATCCGGTGCGACCTCTTTTGCGACGTCGACGCCGAACCGCTTCGCAAGCACGGCCGTCATGCTCCGCACCTTCATGTCGCCGAAGCCGGGCAGCGCCGCGAGTCGCTTCTTCAGGTCGGCGCCGTCCTTCGCGTCGCGCCACAGGCGGGACGCGTCGCCGCCGTACTCCTCCGAGACGAACGCAGCGAGATCGTGCACGCGTGCGGCCATCGTTCCGGGAAAGCGGTGGACGGCCGGCTTCTCGCGGAACGCCGGCTCGAGGTCGGTCGTCGCGAGCTTCTGCGGATCGAGCGTTCCGACGCGTTCCTTGATCCGCAGGGGGCCCTGGAAGGCCTGCTGCACGGTGATCTGCTGGTCGAGCGCGAACCCGACGAGGAGCGCGAACGGATCCTCCGCCAGGAGCCTGTTGGCCTCGTCGTTCTCGGTGAACCAGAGCCGGTCGGGCGCGGCCATGCGGTGATCCTATGACCTACTCTGCTCGTATGGCTTCTCTGGACGTTTTCAGCCCGGAGACGCGGGCCTGGTTCGAGCGCGAGTTCTCCGCGCCGACACCTGCGCAGGAGAAGGGTTGGCCTGCGATCGCGTCCGGCAAGCACACGCTCATCCAGGCGCCGACTGGCTCCGGCAAGACGCTCGCCGCGTTCCTGTACGCGATCGACAAGTTGACGCCGACGCCGGGCGCCGGGCTGCGCGTGCTCTACGTATCGCCGCTGAAGGCGCTCAACTACGACGTCGAGCGCAACCTGCGCGGACCGCTCGCAGGACTGCGCTCGCAGCTGAAGATCGCGGTGCGCATGGGCGACACGCCGCAGAAGGAGCGCCAGGCGATGCTCCGCGACGCGCCCGACATCCTCATCACCACGCCGGAGTCGCTCTTCCTCCTGCTCACGTCGCAGGCGCGCGAGCTGCTGCGCACGGTCGAGACGGTGATCGTGGACGAGGTGCACGCCGTCGCAGGGACGAAGCGCGGCGCGCACCTGGCCCTCTCGCTCGAGCGGCTCGAACGGCTGGCCGGGGGCTTCCAGCGTGTCGGGCTGTCCGCGACGCAGCGTCCGCTGGAAGAGATCGGCCGCTTCGTCGCAGGCGGCCGCGCGATCGAGCTCGTCGACGCCGGCGTCGCGAAGCAGCTCGACCTCGAGGTCGTCGTTCCGCTCGAGGACATGCGCGAGCCGACGGAGCAGCACTCGATCTGGCCGTCCATCTATCCGGCGATGCTCGAGCTCGTGCGCGCGCACCGCTCGACGATCGTCTTCGTGAACAACCGTCGGCTCGCCGAGCGGCTCGCGCTACGCCTGAACGAGCTCGCAGAAGAAGAAGTCGCGCGCGCGCATCACGGCTCGCTCGCGCGCGAGCAGCGCGTCCTCATCGAGGAGGACCTGAAGGCGGGACGCATTCCGTGCCTCGTCGCCACGTCGTCGCTCGAGCTCGGCATCGATATGGGCGCCGTCGACCTCGTCATCCAGGTGGAGTCGCCGAAGTCGGTCGCGCGCGGGCTGCAGCGCATCGGCCGCGCCGGACACACGCTCGACGCGGTATCGAAAGGCCGCATCTTCCCGAAGTTCCGCGCCGACCTGCTCGAGTCCGCGGTCGTCCTCCAGCGCATGCTCGCGGGCGCGATCGAGGAGACGCAGATCCCCCGCAATCCGCTCGACGTGCTCGCGCAGCAGATCGTGGCGATCTGCGCCGACGAGGAGATCGAGGTGGCCGAGCTGCACACGCTCGTGCGCGGCGCGTATCCGTTCGCCGACCTTTCGCGCGCGCAGCTCGAGAACGTGCTCGACATGCTCGCGGGCCGCTATCCGTCGGACGAGTTCGCCGAGCTGCGGCCGCGCATCGTGTGGGACCGCACCGCAGGCGTGATCCGCGGGCGTGAGGGCGCGCGCCGCCTCGCAGTTACCAATGCGGGGACGATCCCCGACCGTGGCCTCTTCGGCGTCTTCATCGTGAATGGAGGCGGGCGCGTCGGCGAGCTGGACGAGGAGATGGTGTACGAAGCGCGCGAAGGCCAAGTCATCGTGCTCGGCGCGTCGTCGTGGCGCATCGAAGAGATCACGCGCGATCGCGTGCTCGTGTCGCCTGCGCCCGGCGTGCCCGGCGCGGTGCCGTTCTGGAAGGGCGAAGGCGTGGGGCGGCCGTACGAGCTCGGCGCGGCGATCGGCAAGTTCTCGCGCGAACTGCTCGCGCAGCACGAGCCGAAGGTCGAGGGGCTCGACGACCGTGCTGCGTGGAACCTCATCGAGTATCTACGCGAGCAGGAGCGCGCGACCGGCGTCGTTCCGTCCGACCGAACCGTTGTCGTCGAGCGCTTCCGCGACGAGATCGGCGACTGGCGCATTTGCATCCTCACGCCGTTCGGCGGCCGCGTCCACGCGCCATGGGCGATGGCGGTCGCGGCGCGGCTGCGCGAGTCGCTCGGCGTCGACGTGCAGTCGATCTGGTCCGACGACGGCATCGCGTTCCATCTCCCCGAGTCGGACGCGCCGCCGGCGACCGACCAATTGATCCTCTCGCCGGAGGATCTCGACGAGCTCATCCTCGCCGAGGTGGGGCAGACCGCGCTGTTCGGCGCACGCTTTCGCGAGAACGCGGCGCGAGCGCTGCTGATCCCGCGGCGCCGGCCGGGCGAGCGGTCGCCGCTGTGGCAGCAGCGGCTGAAGGCGCAGAACCTGCTCCAGGTCGCGCGCAAGTACGCGAGCTTCCCGATCGTGCTCGAGACGTACCGCGAGTGCCTGCAGGACGTCTTCGACCTGCCCGCGCTGAAGAAGCTGTTGCACGGGCTGCAGACGCGCGAGATCGATCTCGTCGATGTCGAGACGTCGAGCGCGTCGCCGTTCGCGTCGTCGCTTCTCTTCGACTACATCGCGACTTACATGTACGAGGACGACACGCCGCCCGCGGAGCGCCGCGCGCAGGCATTGTCGCTCGACCGCGACCTGCTGCGCGAGCTGCTCGGGCAGGAGGAGCTGCGGGAGCTCATCGACGTGGACGCACTCGCAGAGGTGGAGGCGTCGCTGCGGTCGAAGCCGCGCAACGCCGACGAGCTGCACGACCTGCTCCGTCTGCGCGGTCATCAGATGGAGTTCGATCCGGGATTCGCCGAGACGCTCGTGCGCGAGCGGCGTGCCTACCGGTTCCGCGATGCGTTGGCGGCGGCCGAGGATGCCGGGCGCTACCGCGACGCACTCGGGATCATGCCGCCGTCGGGCCTGCCGGAGGTGTTCCTCGAGGGTGGCCCGGACTCGCTGCCGCAGCTCGTGCGCCGGTATGCGCGCGGGCGTGGGCCGTTCACGACCGCGCAGGCGAACGCCGCCTTCGGCAGCGATGTCGAAGAGGAGCTGCGCGCGCTCGAGCGCGAGGAGCAACTTGTGCGCGGCGAGCTGCGTCCCGGCGGGACGGAGCGCGAGTGGTGCGATCCCGAGGTGCTGCGCCGCCTCCGGCGTGCCTCTTTGGCCGCGTTGCGCCGCGAGGTGGAGCCGACGGAGCAGGCCGCGCTCGGGCGCTTCCTGCCGAACTGGCACGGCATCGACCGGCGCGCGTCGTTGCGCGAGGCGCTCATCCCGCTGCAGGCGCTGCCGCTGCCGGTGTCGCTGTGGGAGTCGGAGGTACTGCCGCGCCGCGTGCCCGATTACAGGCCGGAGCAGCTCGACCAGCTGTGCGCGTCCGGCGAGCTCGTGTGGGCCGGCGCCGGGCTCGACCGCGTCGCGGTGTTCTTCCGCGACGACGCGGGTCTGCTCGGGCAGCCGTCCGCGGCGCCCGCGCCGGGAGAGCCGGAGCACGACGCGATCCGCGCCGCCCTGGCCGGCGGCGCGCTCTTCTGGAGCGACTTCGGCAGCGACGAGCTTCTGCCCGCCCTCTGGGATCTCGTCTGGTCCGGCGAGGTGACGAACGATGCCTGGCAGCCCCTTCGAGCCACGTCCCGGTACCAGGTACCGTCACAGAAGCGTCACGGAAGACGGTTCTCACGGTCACGCGCCGCGGCGTTTACGGCAACTCAGGGACGCTGGTCGCGCGCCGCTCCGTTGTTCGCGGGCGAGCGCGATCCGCGCGCACTTGCAGAGCTTTTGCTCGAGCGCCAGGGGATCGTCACGCGCGATGGCGTACGCGGCGAAGGCATACCGGGGGGATACGGAGCCGTGTACCAGCAACTGCGCGCACTCGAAACCCTCGGCACATGCAGGCGTGGCTACTTCGTCGAAGGACTCGGCGGCGCGCAGTTCGCGCTCGGCGGCGCGGTCGAGCGGCTGCGCGAGCTGCGGCCGCGGGAGGGCGACGAGCCGGAGGCACTCGTGCTCGCAGCCGCCGATCCGGCGCAGCCGTGCGGCGCGGCGCTGCCGTGGCCGAAGCGTTCGGGCGCTCGTGCCGCGCGGGTCGCGGGCGCGCACGTCGTCCTGCTCGGCGGCGAAGCGGCGCTCTTCGTCGAGCGCGGCGGCCGCTCCCTCGTCCCGCTCCGGGATCCGGAGGAGGAGTGGCTGCGCGTCGCCCTCGCCGCACTCGTCTCCCACGTAAGACGCGGCCGCGCAAAGCGGCTCGCAGTGGAGCGCTTCGACGGCGAGCAAGTCGTCGACACCATGGTCATGCCGCTGCTGATCGAAGCCGGCTTCCTCGCGGGCCCACGCCGCGCCGTTCTCCGCGCATAAGTCGTCACACCTACGCCGGGGTACCTGGTACCGGTCGTTTCGGGTGACGCATGGCCCCGCGAAGGCCGGTAACAGTTACCGATACGTCAGCGTCACCGAAGTGTCACGCCGGCTCAGCTGCGCGGCAGGACGAGGTCGAAGCGCGTGCCCCACGGGCCGGGCTCGTAGTACAGGTCGCCGCCGTGCGCGTTCGCGTACGCCTTCGCGATCGCGAGGCCGAGCCCGGTGCCTCCGCTCGGGCCGCCGTGCTCGAATCGCTCGAACAGTCTCGGCACGAGCTGCTCGGGGACGCCGTCGCCGGCGTCGGTCACCGTGATGCGCAGATGCCGGTCGCGCGCCTCCGCGCGGACGTGCACCGGCGGCTTGCCGTGCTGTCGCGCATTCGCGATGAGATTCGTCACCACGCGCTCGATCACGAGCGGATCGGCCACGACCGCCAGCGAAGGATCGACGTCGACGAACACGTCGTCGCCGGTCACGAGGTCGGCGAGCGTCCGCTCGAGCACGATCGGCTGCGGTTGCACCTCGATCGCGCGGGCATCGAGCCGCGAGAGATCCAGGAGCTGCTCGATCAGTCGCCGCAGCCGGTCGCTCTGGCACCACGCCGTCTCCTCGAGCTCGGCACGCACGTCCGGCGCGAGCTCGTCGCCCCGCGCACGCAGCGTCGTCAGCAGCCCGTACACGCTCGTCGCCGGCGTGCGCAGCTCGTGCGACGCGATCGCGACGAAGTTCAGCTTCATCTGGTCAAGGCGTACCATCTCCTGGTGCACGCGCGCCTTCTCGATCGCGAGCGCCGCGCGCTCTCCGACGAGCTGGAGCAGCTCGACATCGTCGCGCGTGAACTCATGCGGCGTCAGCGTGCCGACGTGGATCACGCCGATCACGTCGTCGTGCACGATGAGCGGCACGCCCATCAGCGACTTGATCCCCTTCTCGTGCAGGATCGGATTGAGCACGTGCGCGTAGTCGACGTCCGGGAGGATGACCGGCCGCCGATCGGCGGCGATGCGCCCGGCGAAGCCACCGCCGACAGGAATGCGCACACCCTGCTCGACCTCCTCCTCGATTCCGACCGCCGCCCGTGCGACGAGCTCGTTGCGCTCGGGATCGAGCAGGAGGGCGGCGCACGTGTCGACCTCGAGGATGTCCCGGGTCCGGAGCAGGAGTGCCTGGAGCAGCTCCTCGAGCTCGAGGTGCGCAAGCGCGACGTCGGTCACGGCCTGCACGCACTCGAGCCGGTGTCTCGCCTTCCGCTCGGACTCGAAGAGCTGCGCATGCTCGATCGCCATCGCAGCCCGGGCGGCGACGAGGTGCAGGAGGTCCGTGTCGAAGTCGTGCGGCGTGAGCGTCGCGACCCGCAGCTCACCGAGGATTACGCCGGAGAGCTCGAGCGGGACGACGTACGTCGAGACCGTGTCGTGCTGCGGCCCGGCGCAGAAGACCCGGTCGTGCTCCGCCGCGTGCACGACGATCGTGCACGAGTCGACGCCGAGGATCTCGCTGATGCGCACGGCGAGCGTCTGGAGCAGCGCATCGAGCTCGAGGTGAGCGAGCGCGGCGTCGGTGATCGCCTGTAGCTGCCCGCCCTGCCCGGACCCGGTCGAGGTTCCCATCTGCATCCCTGCGGGCGATATCGCCGCTAAACCCTCCTTCCAAACCGGAAGGGCCTAAATCGAAAGCAGCTTGTAGCCCATCCCGCGAACGGTCACGAGCCTCTGCGGCCGCGTCGGGTCGCGCTCGATCTTGCGCCGCAGGTTGGAGACGTGCACTTCGCACGCGTGCTCGTCGCCGACGTGGTCGCTCGACCAGAGGTGCTGCATCAGCTCGCGCCGGGAGACGACCCGCTCGGGCCGCTCGGCGAGGAGCGACAGCACCTTGAACTCGGACAGCGTCAGCCGGACGGGGTCGCCGTCGACCGTCACCTCGTGACGGACGAGGTCGAGATAGAGCCCGCCGAGCTGCCGCACCGCGGAGCCGCCGTTGGCGCGGTCGAGCTCGCGGCGGCGCAGGATCGCGCGGACACGACTGAGCAGCTCGGCGCTCGAGAACGGCTTCGTCACGTAGTCGTCCGCGCCCAGCTCGAGGCCGAGCACGCGGTCGCGCTCGGCGTCCCGCGCGGTCAGCATCACGATCGGTACGTCGCTTTCGGCGCGCAATGCGCGGCAGACCTCCGTGCCGGACATCTGCGGCAACATCACGTCGAGGATGACGATGTCGTACTCACGTGCCCGTGCCGCCGCGAGCGCGCGCATGCCGTCGGACTCCTCGTCGACGTCGAAGCCTTCCCGGCGGAGCGTGAACGCGACGACGTCGAGAACGCCGGGATCGTCGTCGACGACGAGCACGGTGCTCATGCGGGCACCTGCTCGCGCACCTGCGCACGCTCGAGGACGATGCGCACGCGCGTGCCCTCCCCGGGCGCCGAGTCGAGCTCGATGCGGCCGTCGAGGCTGCGCACCGCCTGGCGGACGATCGCGAGCCCGAGGCCGAAGCCCTCCGGGTCGCGGTCGGCGCCGCGGAAGAACCGGTCGAACACGTGGCGTTGCGTCTCGCTGCTCATCCCGATGCCCGTGTCCTCTACCTCGACGCGCACGGTGCGTCCCGTGGCGTACGCGCGCAGGACGACCCGACCGGCGACCGTGTGCTTCGCAGCGTTCTCGCCCAGGTTCCGCAGCGCCTGCTCGAGCAGGTCGCGGTTCACGTTCGCGGCGAGGCCCGGCGGGCACTCGATCTCGACGACGACGCCGTCGCGCGGCCGCAGGTCGTCGGCCACTTCGCGCAGGATCGGCTCAAGGGTGGTCGGCTCGAGCCGCGGGCGCTCCTGGCCCGCGTGCGCGCGTGCGAGCGCGAGCAATGCGTGTGCGAGCCGCGCCAGCCGCGCTGCCTCGCGCTCGATGTGCGCGAGGAAGCGGTCGCGCTCTTCGGGGTTCTCCTTGGCACCGGCTTGCAGCACCTCGACCGCACCGATGATGGTCGTCAGCGGCGTACGCAGCTCGTGCGCCGCATTCGAGACGAACTCGCGCTCGGCCAGCTCGCGCCGCTCCTGCTCGGTCAGGTCGTCGAGCACGATCAGCACGGTGTCGCCCTCCGGCTGAGCGGGAATGCCGACGAGCGCGAGCGCGTGTTCTTCGTCCGGCCGCACGTGCGCCTGCGCGAGCGACGCGTCGGGATCGAAGAGGCGTTCGACGAACTCGCGCAACGAGAAGCTCTCCCACGGCTCCGGCAGCTGGTCGCCGGCGGCGAGCCGCACGCCGAGCAGCCGCCGCGCCTCGTTGTTCGCGAAGTTGACGGCGAGCTCCTCGTCGACCGTGACGACGCCCTCGTGCAGGCGCTCGAGCAGCATGCGCAGGCGGTCGCGTTCCCCCTCGATGTGCCGGAACGAACGGCGGAGCTGCCGCCGCATGCGCTCGAAGTTGTACGTGAGCGCGCCGAACTCGTCCCGGAAGCGGAAGCGCAGCGGGGTCTCGAAGTCGCCGTGCGCGAGCGCCTCGGCAGCGAGCGAGAGCCGTCGCAACCGCAGCGCGATGAGTTGCGCGAGCAGCAGGCCGACGATGACGCCGACGACGCCGGCGATGACGCCCGCGCGCAGCGCCTGGTTCCGGACGATGCCGATCGCGGCGGCGACGTCGGGCCGGTCGCTCAGCGCGACGATCGCCTCTCCCGGCAGCGGCACGGCGGCGACGAACGTCTTCCCGTTCGTCGTTCCACCGACGGACTCCCGCCCGCCGAGCGCCGCCGCGACCGCATGGCGCGCCGGCCCTGCAGCCGGGATCGTGCGATAGACGCGCAGCTGCACGTTCAGCTGCTTCGCGAGGCGCTGGAGCCTCGCCGGTGTCGGATCCTTGGCGGCGAGCCGCGCGTCGGTGAGTGCAAGCGCCTGGGCGTTGCCGCGGAAGGCGTTCTCCGAGCGGGTCGAGAACTGGGAGACCACGATCGCCGTCGAGGTGGCGGCGACGACCGCAAAGGCCGCCCCGAGCCACCAGCGCACGCCGATGAAGCGGCGAGTCATGTCTAGATCGTAGGCGAGGTCCCAGAGAGGAGGCTGCCAGCCGAAGTCGTAAGCAGACGGTCCAATGCGGTCCCCGCATCTCTACGACACGCTGCGCCGATTCTGCCTCGGTGCCTTCGCCGTTTTCCACGGCGAGGACTTGCCGTTCGCGTTCGACGAGCACGCGCCCTCCTTCTACGAGTACCGGCCCCTCGTGAAGGGCTTCATCGAGGGACAGGCCGAGCGGCTGCGCTCGCGCGCGGACGTGCAGGCCGCACTCGACGATCTTGCCCGCGAGCCGCTCGCGCGCGTGTACAAGGACGCGTATCGCACCGTCCTCGTCCCCCTGCTCGTGCGCGTCGCGGAGGGCTGCGGCGGCTTCGACTGGGACGACGTCGCGTTCGACCGGGCGTACGAGGAAGCAGAGGCGCTCCTCTTCGGCAGCGGTCACGCGTACGGCGCGATCGCACCGCTCGTCGGCCTCTCGTGTGGCAGCGACATCGAGCTCGGCCAGGGAATGCGCGTGCGCCAGAGCGCGACCGGCGAGTTCGCGGCGCTCTGGCCCGAGTCGTCGGGACTGCTGCCGCGCGACTTCGGCCGCGAGGTCGACCGCGCGTGCGTGCTCGAGCTCGAGCGACAGCTGGAATCCGGAGCAGAGGACGCGCCGGACGCGCCCGGCGAGCTCGCCGACGCAGTCACCGCCATCCGTCTCGCCACCGCGGCGCCCGTCGCGGCCGGCCCCGTGCTGTTCGAGCGCCTCGACTGGCGGCCGTTCGGCATCCGGCCCGTGCTCCCGATCGCGGCAACGCCGCCGCCCGGCGAGGCGACGCGGCTCGATCCGTTCCGCGCCCAGGTGGCCGCGAAGCTCATCCCGCAGCTCGCGCTCGCGGACGGCGACGCGCACTTCGGCGACGCGCTCGACCGCTGGGAGCTGTCGCTCTTCCAGGACGACCCGTTCCGCGGGGAGCAACTCCGGCACGCCGTCGACGCCGCTCTCGGCGAGGGCGACGGGAGGTGGGCGGCGGCGATGCGCGCTGCGGCCTTGCTCGGCGAGACGGCCGAGGAGCGCGGCGAGCTGGCCGAGTCGTTCCGCACGCCGACGCCTGATCTCGTCCGGCGCATGCTCGTCGCGATGCTTCTCCACGGCGATCGCGCGCAACTCCTACGCGAGCTCGACCACGCGCTGCTCGGCCTGCAGGCCGGACGCGCGCGCGTGGCAGAGCTGCGAGCAAGCTGAGACGGTTGCCCGACTACGGTCACGGAATGGACGAGGCCCGCGCGGTGCTGCACCGGCTCGAGCGCATCGAGGCACTCGAGCGCGAGGGCGCGCACCCGGCGGCGGTGCTCTCCGAGCTGCAGGAGCTCGTGCGCGAAGCCGAGGCGTGGGCGCGCCTCGAGGGCGACGATCGTGCGACTCGAGCGGCGGCAGCGCTTGCGGCGCATGCGATGATCACCGTGTGAGCGTCGTTCACTGGGACGAGATCGCGCCGCGCCGCTCGCCGAAGCCTGCGGCCGGCGGCGACTGGTTCTTCCTCGGCGAAGCGGCCGGTTCGGTCGGCGTCGGCGTGAACCGGATCCTGCTCGGCCCGGGGGAGATCTCGACGCCCGCGCACGTGCACGGCGCCGACGAGGAGACCTTCTTCGTCCTCAACGGCACCGGGCTCTCGTGGCAGGACGGCGAGACGTTCGAGGTGCGGGCCGGAGACACGCTCGTGCACGCGCCTCGCCTCGCCGCGCACACGCTCAAGGCGGGCGCGCAGGGGTTGGACGTGCTCGCGTACGGCCCGCGCAGCCGGCTCGGCGGCGCGTACCTCCCGAAGATCGGCATCTACTGGCTCTGGCCGACGTGGACCGAGGCAGGCGCGGGCGCGCATCCGTACGACCGCGACCAGAAGCTCGAGTGGCCCGAGCCGAGCGAGCGGCCGCCGTCGATCGTCAACGTCGACGACGTCGAGGCGCACTTCGGCGGACGCTCGCGCCCGCTCGGCGCCGCCGCGGGCGCGAAGCTCACCGGGCTCAATCTCGTATCGCTCCCGCCCGGCGAGGAGGGAGCGCCACCGCACTGTCACACGGTCGAGGAGGAGCTCTTCGTCATCCTCCACGGCGAGGGCGAGCTGGAGCTGTGGTCGCAGCCTGATCCCAAGCACCCGTTTCCGGCCGATCCGACGGAGGCGCTGCCGGTGCGCGCGGGCCACATCGTCTCGCGCCCGCCCGGGACGCGCATCCCGCATTCCTTCCGGGCCGGCGTGAACGGGCTCACCTATCTCGCGTACGGAACGCGCGATCCGGCCGACGTCTGCTGGTACCCGCGCTCGAACAAGGTCTTCTTCCGCGGCCTCGGGGTCATCACCCGTTTGGAGCTTCTGGACTACCTGGACGGGGAACCGGGATAGCCAGTTCGAGGTAGCCGGGCCGTGAGGTTCCTGCCGATAACTGCATCGGAACGACTGTGCGGCGGGTTCTCACAAATAGAAAAGTCCAGGTCATCTTCAACGGTGGTCTCGCGGCGGTGCTCCTCGTCGTCGCGGTCGTCGGCGGGCGGAAGTTCGCCCACAGCGGCTTCCCGCTGAGGCACGCCGACCCGCTCCTCGTCTCCGGCGCGATCCTCCTCTTCCTCGTCGCGTACGCCTTCAAGGCCTGGGGATGGCAGCGGCTGTTCGCGGCCGACGATCGCCCCGGCGCCGCCTCGCTCGCCTTCGCAGGCGGCGCGGCATGCGTCGGCGGCGTCGCGCTGCCGGGCCGGCTCGACGACGCGCTGCGCATCGCGTGCGTCAAGCGCTTCCCCGGCGTGCGCACCGGGCTCGGCGCGGTCGCGCTCAGCCTCGTCGTCCTCGGCCTGCTCGACAACGTCGCGCTCGCGCCGTTCTCCGCGGTGGCCGCCGTGCATGCGCACTCGTGGACGGTGCGCGTCGGCTTCGCCGTCGTGGCCGGCGCGGGGATCCTCGCGGCGCTGCTCGTCGCCTCGCTGCCGCGCCTCGCCGGTCGCAGCTTCGTCCTGCGCTTCCGTCTCGGCCGCTGGCTCGCGGGGCACACGCACTCCAACCGTCGGGCCATCGCGGCACTCGTCTTCATCTCGGTCTCGTGGACGTTGCGCGCGACCGCCGTCTTCCTGCTGCTCGACGCGCTCTCGATGCGCACCTCGTTCCCGCTCGCGCTCGCGTTTCTCTGCGCATCCGCCGCGTCGGCAGCGCTGCCGATCGCACCCGCGGGTGCGGCCACGCAAGCGGGCGCCGGCTCCGCGATCCTCATCGCGAGCGGCGTGCACGCGGGCGACGCGATCGCCTTCGCGCTCTCGGCTCAGCTGCTCGTCGTCGGCACCGGCGCGATGGTCATGCTCGTCCTCGCCGGCTGGCACTTCGCCACGCGCGGCCGCGCTGCGGTCAGGCTTGCGCCTGCGCTGGCTGCCCGCTAGCGACGAAGTCCTTGCCGCGCACGAGCACGAACGCCAACACGGCTCCGGCGAGCGCGACGAACGTCGACACGAGCAGGATCTGGTTCAGCCCGTGGATGAACTGCGCGGGCGTGCCGCCCGGCCGGTAGTACGACTGGAAGATCGCGCCGAGACCGGCGATGCCCGTGGCGATCCCGACCTGCCGGAACGTGTTGTTCACGCCCGCCGCCATCCCCGCGCGCTGCACCGGCACGACACTCACGGCCGTCGTCGCGAGCGGCGGGTTCACCATCCCTATGCCGATGCCTCCGATGAGGAAGCCGGCGAGCAGCGTCGTCCACCCCGACGACACCTTCACGCCGTACATGAGGTAGAGCGCGATCGTGACGAGGCCCATGCCCGACCCGAGCAGGACGCGGATCGGCACGCGACCCATCAGCCGCCCCGTCGCCGGCGCGACGAAGAACGAGATCATCGACAGCGGCAGGAAGCGCAAGCCGGCCTGGAGCGGCGAGTACAGGAGGATGTCCTGTAGGTAGAGCGTGAAGTACAGGAACATCGCGAACATCGAGGCCGAGATCGTGAACGCGACGATCTGCGCGCCCGCGAACGCCGGCACGCGGAAGAGGCGCACGTCGAACATCGGCCGCTCCTGCCGCAGCTCGACGAGGCCGAAGACGACCAGCGCCAGAACCGACCCTGCCAGCAATCCGACCACGCGCCCGCTCGACCAGCCCCAGTCGTTGCCGCGCAGGAGGCCAAGGACGAACGCGAAGAGCCCCACCGACAAGGTGATCTGGCCAGGAATGTCGAGCCCCCCGTGCTCCTCGTCCCGCGACTCGCGCAGCATGCGCGCGCCGAAGAACAGGCAGGCCACGCCGATGGGCAGGTTGACGAAGAAGATCCACCGCCAGCCGGCCCACTCGGTCAGCGCGCCCCCGACGAGCGGCCCGATGGCGACCGCCGCTCCGATGGTCGCGCCCCAGATCCCGAAGGCCGTCCCGCGCTCCCGCCCGTGGAATTCCTGGGTCAAAAGAGCCAGCGAGACCGCGAACATGATGGCGCCGCCGATACCCTGCGCGCCCCGTGCCAGGTTCAGGAACAGAGGGTCCGTCGCCGCGCCGCACAGGGCGGAGGCGGCCGTGAACAGCACCACTCCGGTGAGGAACACCCGCTTGCGGCCGAGCAGGTCGCCGAGCGACCCGGCATTGAGGACGACGCTCGCCAGCATGAGCGAGTACGCGTCCACGACCCACTGGAGGTCGGTGAAGGAGCTGTGCAGGTCCCGCTGGATCTTCGGGAGCGCCACGTTGACGACCGTGATGTCCAGCAGCAGCATGAAGATGCCGACGCAGACGATGATCAAAGTCCGCCACTTCCGGTCCATGGCTGCGACCGTATCGGAGCAGGACTCGGCTATGCCGGATGGAATGGTGAGCGACTATGGCGCTTGCGCGTTTGCTTCCGCGCCCCCAGGGCCGGGGGCGGGCAGATCGGGGACCGTCGGTGGCTAGGGTCATCGCGTTCGCCAACCAGAAGGGCGGCGTCGCCAAGACGACGACGACGCTGAACCTCGGCGTCGCGCTCATGGAGCAGGGCAAGCGCGTGCTCGCGGTCGACCTCGATCCGCAGGGCAACCTGACCATGTCGCAGGGCTGGAACCCGGACGAGATCGAGCGCTCGCTCTTCGACGTGCTCGTGCACAAGCTTCCGATCACCGAGATCGTCCGCAAGGGCGAGATCGACATCGCCGTCTCCTCCATCGACCTCGCGGGCGCCGAGCTCGCGCTGTCCTCGATGATCGGCCGCGAGCGCGCGCTCGACAAGGCGCTGCTCCCCGTGAAGGAGGACTACGACTACATCCTCATCGACACGCCGCCGTCGCTCGGGCTGCTGACGATCAACGCGCTCGTCGCCTCGAACGGCGTGATCGTGCCGGTGCAATGCGAGTACCTCTCGCTGCGCGGCCTCGTCCAGCTCGAGAACACGCTGACGATGATCCGGGAGAACCTGAATCCGGACGTGGCGATCCAGGGGATCCTCCCGACGATGTACGACAAGCGGCTCCTGCACTCGAAAGAGGCGGTCGAGATCCTGCGCGAGAACTTCGGGGACCTCGTGTTGAACACGAAGATCCGCAAGACTGTGCGGTATGCGGAGGCCCCGGTGAAGGGAATGTCGGTGTTGAAGTACGACCCGACCGGAGAGGCTGCGAGCATGTATCGCGACCTCGCCAAGGAGGTGCTCGATGGCGCGTCGGCGCGCCAGCATGCGTGAAGGCCCGCTCGCGGAGCTCTTCCGCGCGACGGAGGCTGCGCAGCGCCAGGCAGAGCAGAAGCCTGGAGGCGACCGCGGCGATGTAACTCAGGCGCGTAGCGCAGAGCCGGAGGCTGCGCCGAAGGAGCCCGAGGAGCGCACGGTCGAGCACGTCCCAAGCTGGGAGGAGGCGCGTGCGGAAGCGCCGGTGCCGCAGCCTGTGCCTGTTCCGCTCCCGCCGCCGCCTATGCCCGTTCCACTCCCGCCGCCGCCTGCGCCCATTCCGCCGCCGCCTGCCCCGGCGCCCCCGCAGATTCGCCACGAGCCTCCCGTCACCCGGTACGTCGAGCCGATGCCGGAGGCGCCGCCGCGCCTGTACCGCGCCCCGTCGGCCGACACCGGTGCGTACCTCGCCGTCATCAAGGTCGTCGGCGTCGGCGGCGCGGGATTGAACGCGGTCAACCGGATGATCGACGCCGGCATCAGCGAGGTCGACTTCGTCGCTGTGAACACCGACAGCCAAGCGCTGCAGATGAGCGACGCGCCCTCGAAGATCCACATCGGGCGCGAGCTCACGAAGGGGCTCGGGTCGGGCTCAGATCCCGACGTCGGCCGCCGCTCCGCCGAGGAGGGTTACGACCAGCTCAAGAACGCGCTCCGTGGGGCGGACATGGTGTTTGTCGCCGCAGGCGAGGGCGGAGGCACCGGATCGGGCGCCGCGCCGGTCGTGGCGAAGATCGCGCGCGACCTCGGCGCGCTCACGGTCGGCATCGTGACCACGCCGTTCAAGTTCGAGGGCACGAAGCGGCGCACGCAGGCCGACCAGGGCGTGCAGGCGCTGCGCGCGGCGTGCGACACGACGATCGTCATCCCGAACGACCGCCTGCTCGAGGTACTCGACCGTTCAACCTCGATGCTCGATGCGTTCAAGGTCGCCGACGACGTCCTCCGCCAGGGCGTGCAGGGCATCACCGACCTGATCACGCTTCCCGGCCTCATCAATCTCGACTTCGCTGACGTGCGCACGATCATGAGCAACTCCGGCACGGCGCTCATGGGCATCGGTTTTTCGTCGACGGGCGACAACCGCGCGCGTGAGGCGGCCGAGCGCGCGCTGCGCTCGCCGCTGATCGACGAGGAGATCACCGGCGCGACCGGCATCCTGCTTTCCGTCGCCGGCGGCGACGACATGACGCTCATCGAGGTGAACGAGGCGGCAGAGGTGATTCGCGCCGCCGCCACCGAGGAGACGAACATCATCTTCGGCGCCACGGTCGACGACCGGCTCACGGGCCAGGTGTGGGTGACCGTCGTCGCGACCGGCATCGGCCGCGGCCGGCGTGCGCATCGGCCGACGTTCGCGCCGCCGTCGCTCGTCGACGACGTCGACGTCGACGTGCCGTCCTTCCTGAAGCAGTAGTGGCCCGCCCGGTGATGGTTTCGCGTTCCTGGCGGGCGAAAAGCCAGCGATGCAAGGACGCAGGGAGCGTTCGTAGCCGTGGCTACGGACGCGACCGAGGACGCCGCAGCGCGCCGCTTTGCGGTCGCCAGGGACGCACTAACTATCGCCGGGTGGGCCACTAGGTGGACGCGTTCCTCGCGATCGCGAGCAAGCGCGACGAGCGCCGCTACGCCGATCGCCCGGTGTCGGAGGAAGACGTGCTGCGGATCCTCGACGCCGGCCGGCTCTCCGGCAGCTCTCGCAACACGCAGAAGTGGCAGTTCGTCGTCGTCTCCGACCAGGCGGCGCTGGCGGAGGCCGTGTACGCGCCCGAGAACGTGCAGACCGCGGGCCTCGTCGTCGCGATCACGGGCGAGGCGTTCCCGTTCGACGTCGGCCGCTGCGCGCAGAACATGATGCTCGCCGCCTGGGACCTGGGCGTCGTCTCGTGCCCGAACGGGATCCGCGATGCCGAGCGCGCGGCGGAGCTCGTGGGCGGCGAGGTGAAGATGATCCTCTCCTTCGGCTATCCGCAGCGTGAGCTGCACGTCGAGTCGCGGAGCGCGGAGGACTGGTCCGCCAGCGCGAAGCGCAAGCCGCTCGACGACCTCGTCATCCGATAGCGTTTCGGCCATGGCGCCTCCCCGGAACCGGCCGAAGCCGATCGTCGCCGTCGGCGAGGTGCTCATGTGGGTGCTCTTCGTGCTGCTGCTCTTCCCGGCCGGAGTCGTCGGCTGGGCGGTGGGCCACTACACCGGCCACCAGGGCGGCGGGACGCGCACGGTGACCGTGTCGGCGTCGGCTCCCGCGACCACGACGGCCGCCGCGCCCACGACGACGACGGCAAAGGCGGCCGCGACGACCACCGCCGCCGCGGCGCCGACCGCGGCCGGGAAGGCGATCTTCACCTCCGCCGGCTGCGCCGCGTGCCATACGTTCAAGGCGGCCGGGGCGACCGGGAAGGTTGGTCCCGATCTCGACACCGCTCCGGCGGTGGACGCGAAGAAGGACAACATGGCGCTCGCAGCCTTCGTGCGCGAGTCGATCGTGAGCCCGAACGCGTTCATCGCGCCGGGCTACACGAAGGGCCTCATGCCGCAGACTTTCGCCACGACGCTGAGCAAGGCGAAGATCGACACGCTCGTCTCCTTCATCACGGGCGGCAAGTGATCGAGGCCATCCACATCGGCCCGGAGGACGGCGGCCCGCTCGAGCAGGTCGACTCCGTGCGCGCGTTCGCGGGCAAGGGGCTCGAGGGCGACAGGCACTTCGACGCCGGCGGCGCGAAGCCCGGTCAGGCGCTGACGCTCGTCGAGGCGGAGCAGGTCGAGGACGTCGGCCTGGGCGTGGGCGAGGCGCGCCGGCAAATCACGGTGCGCGGCGTGCCGCTGAACGACCTCGTCGGCAAGACGTTCAAGGTGGGCGAGGTGGAGTGCTACGGCGTCGAGCTGTGCGAGCCGTGCGAGCACCTCGAGTCGATGACGCGGCCGGGAATCATCAAGGATCTCGTCCACCGCGCAGGCATCAACGCCGACATCCTGAGCGACGGCGTCATTCGCGTCGGCGATCAGATCTCGATCTAGCTACGGCAGCGTGCAGGTCGGCGACTGGCCGGCGAGCGTGTCGAGCGCGCTGTCCGCGCTGACGATGAACCCGATGCTCGCCGTGCGCGCGTGCAGCGTCGTCAGGTGCAACATCCCGTCCGCGCCCTGGCTCAGGCATCCATCCGACGTGCGCCAGTACGGCGACCAGCGCACGGCGATGCGGTACGTCCCGCCGCTCTTGACGCCGACGATGATGCGCGTCTGCGTCATCGCATCGACGCGCGGCTTGTCCGGCCCGGTGACGATCGGCCGGAAGTGCGGGACGCGGTAGATCGTGATGACGCCGTCCTCGTACACGCGCGTGAGACCGGCGCGGCCGCTCCGCACGAGTGCCGCCTCCGCGATCGAGCTGTAGTCGGGCGTCGTCCGCGCGAGCACGACGTACCCGACGCCGAGCCCGTGCAGCCACTGCAGATACGTGCGCGGGCCGAGCTTGCTGTACAGCACTTCGTTCTGCGGGAAGTCGTCCTGCCGGAACCAGCCGCGCGCGAGCGGGATGTCGGCATCTGCCAGATAGACGGCGGGCCAGTGCCCGGCCGTGTCGACCGCTTCGACGCGGACGTTCGGTCCTGCGTGCGCATGCAGGAAGGCGATCGCGCCCGACCATGTTGATGCCTTGGCGGTCACATCTGCTTGCCCGTGGATGAAGCTCGCGGCGAGCGGCGAGACGTTCCACGAGACCGCGAGCGCAACGACGCCGATCGCGACCGGCAGCGGCCGCCAGCGCCGCAGCGTCAAGACGAGCACCGCGAGCGGAATGGCGATGAAGCGCAGCCGCTCGATGTTTCCGCCGAGCTCGGAGGGAACGATGTACGAGCCGATCATCGCGGCGAGGTAGACGGCGAAGAAGAAGCGGAGCACTCGCGCCCGCTCGATGCGCCACGTCAGTGCGAGCCCGAGCACGCAGAACGCGGACCCGGCGAGGACGTCGGCGGTGTAGAACGGGAAGCGCCCACCGCCCGGGAACAGCCGCCACAGCACAAACTCGCCGAGACCGGCGATCGCGATGACTGCGACCGGAACCCACGCGCTCCGTAGCGAGACACGCCGGCCGAGCGCGATGCCGGCGAGGACGATCGCCAGAAGGAGGAACGCGAGCGGGCTCGCGGCCAGCGTCAGCACCGCAAGGCCGGCGAACCGCCAACGCGCGTTCGCCTGCAACGCCCAGATCGCCAGAAGCGCGAGCGCGAATCCAAGCGCGAATGGGAATGCGGCCGAGAGGACGATGCCGGCCCACACGGCCGCGAACGAGCGGCTCGACCAGCGTGTCGTCGGGCCCCATTCGCGCCAGACGATGACCGCGAACGCGAGTGCCGCAAGCGCGACGGTCGCGACCGCGAGCAGCTTGATCCCGAATGCGGCGGCGAGCGGGTAGTAGATGAGGCTGTACGTGATGAAGCTGTACCGGCCTGCGTACCAGAAGTTGTTCCAGAGCGTGAAGCCGTGCTCGAGGAAGAGCGTGCGCTGGTATGCGTGCGCCGCGAGGTCCGTGCCGGGCGGG
>Ga0208219_1000122_pt1 | contig 32849 bp, 34 predicted proteins | sample NGESurshal072012_7_FD_184469 | JGI IMG/M metagenome (GOLD analysis project Ga0208219, IMG submission 184469) | Arctic peat soil microbial communities from Barrow, Alaska - NGEE Surface sample 53-2 shallow-072012 (SPAdes) | ecosystem: Environmental > Terrestrial > Soil > Wetlands > Peat ... | reverse complement strand
CTCGACGTCGTTCACCGTGGGTGGCAACGGCGTGCAGTTCACGGGCCCCATCTTCTCGATCACCGGGGATCGCGCCATCTACGCCCAAGTGCGCGCCCAGGCGGTACGCAACGCGAAGGACAAGGCGATCGAGCTTGCCCGGGGTGCAGGCGGGTCGGTCGGTGCCGTGGTCGCGATCAGCGAGCAGGAGAATGCCCCGACGCCGAGCTCGCCCCTCTACTTCAGCCGCTCCCTCAACTCAGCCGAGGCGTTGCCGAACGTGCCAGTGAGCGCAGGAGCACAGCAGATAAGCGTCTCGGTAAGCGTGAGTTTCGCGCTCGGCTGATCGCAACGTGACGAGACGACGGCCTGGCGTTCCGATCGAGCTGGCGTGGACCTCAGCTAGCGCGGTCGGCAAGTGCATCGGCGTCGGCGACGCCGCAGGGTATGCCGTGGCTGGTCACCCATGTGGCAAGGGTGACTGCGACGACGGGCGCGAGCGGTCACTGCTCACAATCAGGGCACTCCCGGGACGGTGCGCAATCTGATCTGTGTCCTCACTCGGGCGTACAGTCAGCTCGATGTGGAGAAAGCATTCGGCGCTGCTCGCGTTTACTGCAGCCATCCTGGTTTCGTTGTTGACACCTGGCTTCGCTGCGGCGTCCAGATCCGAAGCATCTGCAGCACCGCCGTACAACCTCGTCGGATGCACTACGAATGGTGCGTGTGTCGCCGTTGGCTTCGCCGGGGGTCCGGTGGGCACAATTCGCGCGGAGTGGAGCAGCTCGGGAGGTCCTTGGCACCCACTGCATGCGGCCCGATCGCCCCATTCTCAGCTGTCGGATCACGGTTCGAGTTGTTGGTCCTCTGGATGCCTCTTCGTCGGCGAATCCTCGGGGCGCGATGCGGTGTGGGCATTCGACGCGAGCAATCACACCCTGGTCCGAGTCCGTGCTCCCGATTCGGCAGCCGCTCCTGGCGTGAGAACCGTTGGCGTTAACTGCTTTCCCGCTGGAAGATGCGTGGTTGCGGATGCAACACCTGGCGACCAGAGCGTCGTCCGCCTCTTCGCGACGACCAACGCCGGAGCATCGTGGTCGCACCCCCGCTGGAACGCGGCAGCGCCGCCGAGCGAGACGCTCGACGGATTCTCATGCGTGTCACTGCGCGACTGTCTGGCGGTCAACGTGTGGGCGTGTGGATGCGGCTTCGACGCCACGAGCACGCATGACGGTGGCTCGACGTGGGCGCAAGGCTTCGCCTCGCGCAACTTTCCCTACGCCACGTCGCTGTCGTGCGCATCGCTCGTTCGCTGCGTCTCTGTAACGGCCAATCCTGGGTTGGAGGCGACCGCGAACTTCGGCAAGAGCTGGCGTCCTCAAGCCCCTCCCAATTGGTACTCCCCGTATCTGGTCAGCTGTGCGACGCCGACACGGTGCCTGCTGCTTCTGGACGGGTACCGGAGGGAGCAGGGCAAGGGGGCCGTCGCGATTGGACCAAAGGGAGGGTGGAGATCCATCGTGACGTGGAGATACACAATGCAGAGTCCAGGCCCTGGCCCGCCGTCGCTCAGCTGCGGCGTCCGCTGGTGTGCCCTGCTCGCCGTCTCGCTCCCGTTTACCTTCCGCGAGTAACGAGCCCCTCCACGTCATTAGATTCCCAAGACGGTCCGCCGTCCCAAGGGATTCCCAGGAGGCGCATCGTGACTGCGCGTCGTGAGGTCATCGTAAGTCGCCGGGTTGGGTCGCCTTTCACGAAGTCCGACGCGATGCATTCCACGACGTGGGCGCGGACCCTTGCATGCATGGGAAACCCGCCAAATCTGCGCCCTCGGCAGGATTCGAACCTGCGGCCTGCGGTTTAGGAATCAGTTTGACTCAATCTTTCCAGTGACGTCTGATGACGTCGGTCCAGTTCAGGAGGTGTTTTCAATCTGCCCCGTGATGCCAGATCTGGGGGTTCCGCCGCGTTTGAATCCCAAGGGATTCCCAAAGTCGACCTCGGAGAGGCCCGCAGCCTGGGGGGCGCAACCCAACTTCCTGACCGGTTGAGCATGGCAATATCGCTTGAGTGCGCTTGTACCTGTCGTCCTTCCGCATTGGGAACCGGTCGGACCAGCTTCTTGGGCTCGCTGGAGGGGGTACACGCGCGGCGGTGATTGCAAATGCGATGGATGCCGCTCCCGCTGATGTCCGTTTCGGCGGCGTAGAACGGGAGATGCAGGCACTTGGTCAACTCGGTTTCGTGGGAGTTGAGCTTGACCTTCGGGACTACTTCAACGAGCCTGACCGCCTTGCTGCCGATCTGGGGCAATTCGACGTGGCATGGTTTCGGGGCGGCAACTGCTTCATGCTGAGGTACGCATTGGCCAGAAGCGGTGGCGACAGGGTGCTGCTGACGCAACTGGAGAATGACGCGATCGTCTACGCCGGGTACAGCGCCGGTCCTTGCGTTCTCGCCCCGAGCCTCAAGGGGCTCGATCTGGTGGATGAGCCGCACGACGTCGAGGAGAATTACGAGGAGTCCCCGATCTGGGACGGGTTGGGCGTTTTGTCCTTCGCATTCGTACCTCACTTCGAGTCACCAGGGCACCCCGAGTCTGAGGCAATGAACAACGTGGTCGCGCACTACGAAGCCAACGGAACCCCCTACAAGACTCTCAGAGACGGTGAAGTCCTAGTGGTACACGGGGAAGAGTCCACGCTCTTCATGTGACGGCGTGCTCAGTTGCCGGAGCGGTGCACCGGACGGCGCTCATTTCCGATCTGCAGATCATCTTTCCAGGCGTAGTTATGGCTCCGCGCGATACACGACACGTTTTAGGAATGAGAATCCGGCTGTCTTGTCCGTGACGTCTGATGACGTCTGTCCAGTTCAGAAGGTACTTTCTGTCTGGCCCGTGACGTCAGATCCAGGGGCTCCGAGGCGTTTGATTCCCAAGGGATTCCCAAAGGCCCCCCCGAGCAGAGCCGGATCATCACGATCAGGAATGAGCATTGGTGAAGTTGCCGGACACAAGCGGAGGTCTCGACGGCGAGGGTCGGCTCGTCACCGATGTTCCTTCCGGATGATCTTGGCCATCTTCAAGTTGATCACTACGAAGCGCCCGAGCTGAACAACCAAGTTCTTACGAACTCGCAATGTCCTGTCGGTGGGCAGCGGAGCGCACGCGATGTTCCTCTTGGACTCGTCCATCGTCGTGTCCTCTTCTACTCGGGGATGAGCCACCAGCCCGGACGGGCTTTGGCCTTGTAGATGAACATGTAGTGGAGCAGCAGCTTGATCCAATGCCCGGCCAAACCAATCTCTCCAAAGGTGTCATCGAGGCTTCGGCCGGTGTTGGGGTACCTGATCGTGTCTGGGACGACCGGATACATCGTCATCGACGCTGCACTCCCGTGACGGAGGCCGGAGCCGGCAGAGGCGACGCACGCAGCGGCCATGTCGGCCATGGAGGCGGTGTGGCTCGGCGTCGAGCTGGCGTTCTTGATCATCCCGGCGATGTTCGTCGCGGCGAGCTTGCCCATGATGCCCGACGGCATGCCGGTTCTCGGCGGCGATGGAGCGATGACCGTGCCGTTCGGAGACTTCCTCGGCTCCGAGATCTGATGAGGCGGAGCGAAGGCGATGCCCACGGCGAAGATGTTCGGATACCGAGGAGTCTGGTAGGTGCGCGGCCAATCCTCCGCCCGCCATTCGTCGAAGGGCTTGACGGAGTAGTCGGCATCGACCTTCATGAACCCGTTCGGCGCGAACAGCTCCTCGGTGATGTCAGCGCCACCGGCGTCGTACGCCTTCAGGTCCACGCCGCGGAACGGCGGAAGCAGCATCGCAAAGTCAAAGGCCAGCGTGCCCTTGGTCCCGTCGACCTGCTCGTAGAAGACGACACCCTCGTCAATCTTCTCGACGTGTGCCCCTGTGATCGCCCGGATGCCGCGCTCGCGGAAGAGCGACTCGGTCCAGAGCTTCGACGTCGTCTGGAATCCCCGCTGCGTGAAGATCAAGCCACCGACGCCGAAGTCACCGAGCTCGTACTCGTTGGTGAGATAGACGATGTCAGCGAGGTCTCGAACCCCTGCCTGGCGAACCTCGTGCTCCACGTTGAACGCATACTCGAACGCGGCTCCCTCGCAGGTGCAGGTTCCATGTCCGACGCCGACCACGATGACCTGGTGCTCACCGCGCGTCATCTTCTCGATCGAAGCTTTGAGGGCGTTCGCGGCATCGACGGCGTGCCCCGCCGTGCAGACTGACTTCGTGTGTCCGTCGGGGCCGAGTCCGGGGGTGGCGGCGAAGTTCAACTTCGGACCAGTGGCGTTGATCAGGAAGTCGTAGCCGATCCTGGCCGTCTCCCCGCCTCGGGCGGGCTCTGTATAGGTGATCTCCACGTAGGGACTCGTGGTGACGCCGTCGCCCTCACCATGGATCGCGGTTGCCAATGCCTGGTGGTACTGGATGCCCTTGCGCTCGTAGATCGGGCCGAGCTTGAAGGTCACCTGCTCGGTCCTCATGCGACCGACGCCCACCCAGATGTTCGACGGGATCCAGTTCCACTTCGAGTTGGGCGTCACCACCACGACCTCATCTGAGTGCGTGAGCATCCGCTTGAGATGGAGCGCCGCGGTGTGGCCCGCGATTCCACCGCCTAGGACGACGACACGAGCCATGGGCACCTCCAATGGACTTCCAGCCAGCAGCCTACTGCATACCCCATGGGGTATCAAGTTATGCGGACGGCAGCCAGATTTAGTGCGAGAACCGAATCTTCGGCAGCACCTTGCCGAGCCATTTCGGCTGGTGCCACGAGAGATGCCGTCCGTAGCGCAAGACGACTGGCAGCAGCACCATCCGGACGACGATGGCGTCGAGCGCCACGGCCACCGCCAGGATGACGCCCATCTCCTTCGGTGCCAGCGGGCCCGACAGGGCGAAGGTGAGGAACACGGCGATCATGACCGCTGCGGCCGAGACCACGACTCGGCCAGACGTCCGGACCGACCCGACCATCGCGTGCTCGGGATCTTCGTGCATCTCGTAGCTCTCCTTCGCGGCCGACAGGATGAAGAGGGTGTAGTCCATCGCGACGCCGAACACCATGGCGCCGAAGAACAAAGGTCCCCATGCGTCGACGAAGCCCTGCGGGTGGAAGTTGAGCAGTCCAGCGAGATGACCGTCTTGGAAGATCAGTCGAGCGACGCCGAATGCACCCGCCACCGAGAGTCCCGTCAGCAGGACGCCGGCAGCGGCGATCAGCGGTGCACCGAGCGCGATGAGCAGAAGGATGAAGCCGAGCGCCAGGAGGACGCCGAACACGAGCGGCGTGTACCTCGACAACGATTGCTGGAGGTCGTAGTTCTCGGCAGCCGCGCCGCCCACGAGGCTCCCAGCCGGGAGGGCCTGGCGCAGTCGGGAGATCGTCGCCTCGGTCGCCGTCGTCGACGGGCCGGTCGTCGGCACGACCTGATCGAGCGTCCATCCGCTGTTGGTGGGGCCGGGCGTCGTCGCCTGGACCCCCTGAAGGGCGGACAGCGTCGCCATGGCCTCCTTCTGGTGGGCGGCCGGGACGAGCACCTGGAGCGTGCCGTTGGCGCCCTCGCCGAAGGCCGCTGAGACTCGGTTGTAGCCGATGCGGGCGTTGGCGTTCGCCGGGATGATGGTGATAGACGGCATGTTGGTCCTCATCCCGATGACCGGCGCCGCCGCCAGGAGGAGCACGGCGAGCGCTCCAAGCCCGAAGATCGTCGGGTGCTTCCAGAGCGTCTTGCCCCAGCTGTGCAGCATCGCATCGAGGCGGCCCGGATGGTCGGGGTCCAAATGCTTCCGACCGATGTGGACCTTTCCCGCGTTGATTCGAGGGCCCAGCCGGCCGAGTACCGCCGGGAGGAGCGTGAGGGTGGCCGCCAGCACGGCGATGACTGAGAGCATGATCCCGAGTGCCATTGACCTGAAGGCGGGGCTCGGGACCAGGAGGATGGCTGCCAGCGAGGCGAGGACGGTCACGGCGCTGAAGGCGACCGCCTTGCCCGCGGTGTCCATCGTCTCGGCCACCGCAGCGACGATCACGTCAGTGTCACCTGAGGTCGCACCTCTTCGCTTGAGGGCGGCACGAAAGCGCACGACGAGGAACAGGGCGTAGTCGATGCCGAGCGCGAGGGCGAACATGAGGGCGAAGTTGAGTGCCCAAATCGAAACCGGTGCGACGTGCGAACTCATCACGAGCGCTCCAGCAGCGACGAGAAGGCCCACCATCGTCAGCAACAACGGGAGACCGGCGGCAACGAGGCTCCCGAACACGATGACAAGAATGATCATCGTCACGGGCCACGAGAGCATCTCTGAGCGAAGCATCGCGGAACGGTTCGCGTTGTTGAAGTCAGACCAGAGCGCACTGTCGCCAGTGAGCACGACGGTCACCCCGGCTCCCGACAGACTCTGAAGCGGAACGGCGAGCGCATCGGCGGCCTTGACCATGGCATTTGTGCCGACCGCAGAACCCGCCGTGATGATCGCCGTGCGTCCGTCTCGGGAGATGGAGATGCCAGCTCTCGGGAGGACCACGACCGAGACTCGCGGATCAGCGCGGAGCAGTGCCGCTGCCTTGCCGATTGCAGCCTGCGCATTGTGATCCGAGGCGATCGGGCCGATGTGGTCGACGATCACGACGTCGAGGGCCGCAGCACCGAGGCCAAAGAAGTCGCGCTGGATGATGTTCCTGGCTTGGACCGACTGGCTCGAGGAGTCCTGCCACCCCGCACCTGCCAGCGCTGTCTCGACCGTCGGCGCGAAGGCGCCGAAGATGAGGAGGATGATGCCCCAGGCGAGAAGGACCGTCCGGAAGTGCGTCGCAGTCCACCGACCCAAGCGGGCGAACGCAGTGCGCGGTGGGCTGCGGTGACTGTCGTCCCCGTCGCGAGGTGCGTCATGGCCTCTGACTTGCAGTGTCTGACTCATTCGCCGGTACTCCTCTTGTCGTGACAGATGGGACGCTGGGGACCGTCGCTCATCATATACCCCCTAGGGTATATGATCTGGACCGGTCGCGCTTCGCGATCCGCGATTGGCCGCAAGCTCACCAACGGAGTTGGCGGCTTCGCTCGGAGAGCACGTCTTGGCATCCAGCGGCTCGTCTTGGTGCGCAGATCAATGACCGCGGGAGTCGGGGTTCGCGTCGCGAGTGTGCTCGCCAGCGGTCACGCCAAAGTCATCTGCACATGGCTACGTCCGAAGATCGAGACAATCGCCAACGAACTGGATCAGTCCTGTGGCGTCGCGAGCGATTGAGAGGCCGCGATCTGGATCCTTCGTGATGTCGAGTGACGGGCAGAACGCGTCAATCCCTCCGCAGAAGAAGTGGGGCGAGCCGAGAACACCGCGCTGCTGTCCTTCATGCCAATCGTCGATGACCTGATCGTGTTCCAACCGATCGGGCAGCGTCAGATCGAGTTTCTCCGCGATTTCCCCGAGGACCTCACGGTCCGAGACATCCAGGCCGTTCTCAAAGAGCGCGTCGCGAAGCGCGAAGCTCGCCCGCTCGCCGAGGTAGGGACTGGCACGGTAGGCAGCTGCAGCCAACGCCAGAGCGTCGAGCGTCGAGGTGGGGAACCGGCTTGGATCGAACCTGCGGAACAGATCTGGGGCAACCTGCTCGCGTAGATGATCCACATGTTCCTTGGTCACGGCTGCACTCAGCGGTGCCCCATTCACCAGTTCGAGCGGCCACGAGCGCACGATGATCATGACGTCGGAACGAGCGTGGAGCGTTCGCTGCTCGGCTATCGCTCGGAGCCCGACGTGGGTGAAAGGACACCAGATGTCGGCGAACACCTCGATCGATGGAAGGTCTTCACTGCTCATCCAGCACTCCTCTCACTCAAGCGCACGCAGGGACATGCTGGCCCGAACGACCTTCGGGTCTGCCGTCCATCGCCTGTCGACACGGGCATCGACGAGACCTCGATCGCACTGCGCGAGCGACGAGCTGTCGATGCCTGAGGTCACCGGGTCCGAAGACGCGAGAGGAGTCCACGGCCCTTCGAGCCCGACATCGCCTCTGACGTGCAGGTGCACCGCTGATCCTTCGGGACACTGGCGAGCGCCCGTTCGACGTGCTTGCCGCATCCCTTCCAGGTGGCCCTCTTGCATCGCCGACACGTTGTCTTGCTACACATCTGTCTCTTCCCCTCTCTTCACGCATTTACGCCTGGGTTGAAGAATCTTGGACGGCGGGCGAGTGACGCCACGTCTCATAGCCCCCGTCGAGATTCTTGGCGTCAATGTTCAACTCGCCAAGCAGCAACGTCGCGGTGTGACCACGTTGGCCTACTTGACAGGTCACCACCACGTGGGAACTGCCAATCTCGCCGATGCGCTCGCGCAGTTCGTCGAGCGGGATGTTACGAGATTCGGGGATGTGTCCGTCGGCATATTCCTTCTCGGTCCGCACGTCCACTAACTCGAATCCGCGCGAGCGATAATCCACTAACTCGCTCCACTGGACTGGATCGCAGAGACCGCTCAAGACATTCTCGGCCATGTAGCCGAGCATGTTGACGGGGTCCTTCGCTGATCCGAACGGAGGTGCGTAGGCGAGCTCGAGATCGGCGAGCTCTGGAGCGGTGATGCCACCACGTATGGCGGTTGCCAGCACGTCTATCCGCTTGTCCACGCCGGTGCGACCCACTCCCTGCGCACCGAGGATCTCGCCGCTCACCGGATCGAAGAGCAGCTTCAGTGCCATCTTCTCGGACCCGGGGTAGTAGCCCGCGTGCGATCCGGGGTGCGAGTGAATGCATGCCAACGCCCGACCAGTCTGACGTAGTCGCTTCTCGCTCCACCCAGTTGTCGCGATGGTCAGATCGAAGACCTTGACGATGGCGGTTCCGATCGTGGCGACCGGACGGACCTCTCGCCCAGCGATGTGGTCGGCGACCACTCGGCCGTGACGATTCGCGATGTTCGCGAGTGGAACCAGCGAGGCGCTGCCGTCGAGCGCATCGGTCTTCTCCACCGCGTCACCCACGGCGTAGATGGAGCGGTCACTCGTCCGGTTGAACTCGTCGACTTCGATGCCACCCCGAGGGCCAATCGTCAGATTCGCCGTGAGCGCGAGGCCGACGTCGGGGCGAACACCGATTGCGACGATCACCAACTCGCCCGGTAGGCGCTCGCCGCTCGTCAGCTCAACGCCAGCGGGATCGATGCTGATGACCGAGGTACCCAATCGGACCACAACACCATGACGTGTCAGCTCTTCGGTGACCAGTTGGGCCATCTCGGGATCTAGTGGCGCCAAGACCTGATCCAACGCCTCTACGAGCGTGACGGGAATCCCTCGACGACGAAGATTCTCGGAGATCTCAAGGCCGATGAAGCCGCCACCGATCACCACGGCTTGAGCGGGGCGTGCGTCGACGGCATCGCTCATTCGCTCAACGTCCTCCACCGTCCGAAGTGGCAGTGCTCGTTCAATTCCAGGTATCGGTGGGATGACGGGAGAAGCCCCCGGGCTGAGCACGAGCCTGTCGTAGGCAAGCTCGTAGGAGGTCTCGGTTGTCAGGTCAGCAACGGAGACGGTCTTGGCCTCTGGGTCAATCGACTGGACCTCGCTGGCTACGCGCACGTCGAGGCGAAACCGTTCATGAAGCGACGCAGGGGTCTGCAGGAGCAGGTCGGCTTCGTCCTCGATCACACCGCCGACGAAGTAGGGCAGTCCACAGTTCGCGTAGCTCACGTGACCGCTTCGCTCGAGCACGACGATCTCCACCTCGGTGTCGAGGCGCCGCAGCCGCGTCGCAGCAGACATCCCACCGGCGACACCGCCGACGATCACAACGCGCACGGCAGCCCCCTATGCCAGGCTCAAGAAGAGCTTCTGGAGCCTCGCGGATACGTCGTCAGCGTCGAGCGATGGATCAGTGAGGCACTCCTTCAGGCTGGAGGAGATGAGGGTGAAGGCGGCCGCGTTGATGGCCTTGCTCACCGCGGCCATCTGCGTGACGACCGCCTCACAGTCACGTCCCTCCTCCATCATTCGCACGATGGCACCCAGCTGACCGTGCGCGCGCTTCAGCCGCTTCGTAATCCGGGTCGCCTGCTCGGCGTCCTGCAACACGTGTCCGGGACTTCTAGTCATGCGCTCCACCTCTCATACCCCATAGGGTATCGCATCGGGACGCGCTGTGCTCAGGGATGACGGTGGATCCCTGGTTCTTTTCAGGTGAAGATGATCTGGCCTCCCGCTGCCTTCCCAAAGAACTCACCCACGGTGATGATGTCCAGCACCTGGGGAATGAAGTCGTTCTTCTCGAGACCGAACAAGTCGACGGAGGCCTTGCAGGCATAGAGCCCCGCGCCGGTGTCGGCGATCATCTCGACGAACTCGGGGATCGACGGGATGTCGAGCTGCTCCATCTTGTGGTTCATGTAGTGCGTCATCACCGACGAGACTCCCGGGAGCCCACCGAGCATCGTGGCGAAGTGGAGTCCCGGGTTGCCCACCGTGGCCATCTTGATGTGCTCGTGGCGAGCCTTGTGGATCGCATCGAGCCCGAAGAACGTGAAGAAGAGGTTGGCTTCGATGCCTTCTGCCCGTGCGCCGTTGGCCATGATGAGCCCGGGGTAGACCCCGTCGAGGGATCCCTTGGAGATGATGATCGAGACTTTCTCGATGGTGTCAGCCATGTCTGGCTCCTCTCTCAGATGCAGCCGCGTGGCTTTGGAATGCCGGCGATCCTGGCCGCGATCTTCGCCGGACCCTTTGGGAAGAGCCGGTAGAGCTCCTTGATGGAAACGCCCGAGGTCTTCCCGAGCACGCGGACCGACGGTCCAGCCCCCTTGGTGAGGTACTCGTTCCGCATGAAGCGGATGACCTGCCGGTGGGCGTCGGTGACGGGCTCGATGCCCTCACGCCGAGCGAGCTCTGGCACCATGTCCTCGGTCCACTGCTCGGGATGGGTAAAGAACCCTTCCTCGTTGAGCTCCACGTCTGTTGAGGCGAATGTCACAGTTGACATCGATCAGTCCTTTCTCGTGCCGCCGAGCGCGGTCGTGGTCTTGCCAGCTGTCGGCATGCTCGATCCGACGCCCGGGATGTCGCGGCCCGGCAACAAGCTGTGCCAGTAGAACCATTGGAACATGAGCTTTCCGAGGTGGTTGAGCCGTGACTCCTTGAGCAGGGGAAGCCCCACGCTCGTCGGGAAGTGACCGGGCAGCGGCTCGGTGTCGTAGTTGAAGTCGATGAGCAGCGCCTTGTGGAACCCGCTCTCGATGAAGCAGTTGGTGTGTCCGTCGAAACCCGGCTCCAGCGGCTCTGCTTCCAGGTATCGCCGGACGTTGGCAACCAGGGTCTCGCCCTCGAAGTGGGTCACCGATCCTGCCTTCGAAGCTGGCACGTTGGCCGCGTCGCCGATCACGAAGACGTTGGGAGCTGCCTTTGACTGCAGGGTGTGCTCGTCGGTCGGCACGAAGTTCAGCTCGTCACCGAGACCAGGCGACCGAGCCACGTACGCCGCCCCGCTGTGCAGGGGAACGATGACGGCCAGGTCGAAGTCCACCTCGCGACCGTCGTAGGAGGTGAGCCTGCCACTCGCCCCGTCGACGTCGCCGGTATTGAATTCCGTGACGAGCTCAATGCCCTTCTCGGCCAGCATCCCGCCGAGCTGCGCCGATGCCACCGGCTTGGTGAACGCTCCGTCGAGCGGCGTCACGTAGGTGAGCTCGACCTGGTCCCGAATGCCCCGCTCTCGGAAGTACCAATCGGCCAGGAAGCAGAACTCGAGGGGCGCGACCGGGCACTTGATCGGCATGTCGACGACGTTCACGGCGACTCGGCCGCCGTCGAACGTGGCTAGCGCCGCTTCGAGCGCGCCGGCACCTTCCGGGGTGTAGAAGGTGAAGACCTTCTCCATCCACCCTGGCCCAGTCAGGCCCACGGTCTCTTCAGGTACGAGGACGGCGCCCGTGGCGATGACGAGCACGTCGTAGTCCAGAACCGAGCCATCAGCGAGGTAGACGTGGTTCGTCTCGATATCGACGTGGTCGATTGCACACTGTCTGAACTCGATGCCGTCATGCAGCTGGCGTCCCCTGGGCCGGACGATTTCCTCAGGGTGTGCCAGTCCGAAGGGGACGAAGAGAAGGCCGGGTTGGTAGACGTGGCGGTCGTCCTGATCGACCACCGTGATCCGCATCTCCGCCGCCGAATACTCCCGACGGAGTCGATTCGCCGTCAGTGTCCCTCCCGTGCCACCCCCCAGAATCACGACGCGACGCTCCATGTCTCCAGTCAACGAGGCCAGGGCCAGCGTTGGTAGGGACGAAGGTCATGAACCTGTGGACTTTCGTCAACTTCGGAGTGGCGCCACTTGACACTCTGCCGACAGGCTTCACGGCTTGCTTTCCCGCCGAGTCGCTATTGGTGTCGCCTATGACCTAGGGCAAGGCGAATCCGTGACCCCTTCGTGACGGCAGAGTGAATCATCGAAAGATCGTGAAATGCATTCAGTACGCTCCTTGCGACATCAGGTCGAGAAGTTTCGGCATTGCATCGCCAGCTCACCGCGCGGGCTGATGTTTTCGGTGGTTCGGGCGACGACCATTTTGACGCCAAGAGCCGTACTGTCCGCGCGTGCCGGCTTGGCTCGCCTTCACAGCGTGTGGTGCGGTCATCCGGCCTGTTCGGGATCGGCGGCTCATCGGTCGCCACACCACTCATCGCGGTTCTCGGAGTCCCGGGCTTGCTCGCGGTCGCCTCGCCGCTTCCTGCGACGATCCCTTGGGCTCTTGCCGCGCTGCGACCGTACGCATCAAGTGGCGATGTACAGGCGACCGCAGCGAGGTGGACGATCCTTGGCGGGCTACCCGGCGTGGTTGCGGGCGCGCTCCTCTCGACGGTTGTAGGAGGACCTCGCCTCTTGGTCCTCTCGGGCGTGGTACTCGTGGTCGTTGGGGCGCGCGTGCTCGTTCCAAGCAGTGGAGTCGCATCGTTCGACCGAGTGGCACTCAGTCAGAACCGGACATTCGTCGTGAGCCTGTCACTTGGTATCGGGCTCTTTACCGGCCTGCTCGCCAACGGCGGGGGCTTCCTTCTCGTGCCCATGTACTTGCTGGTCTTCGGGCTTGACATGCGGCAAGCCGCCGGCACGAGTCTGCTCGTCGTTTCGGTCCTCACCATTCCCACGCTTGCGATACATGCGCTCCTGGGGAACATCGACTGGGTTGTTGCCGGAACCTTTGCGCTCGGCGCGGTCCCTATGAGCCTCTTGAGCGCGCACTTTGCGCAACGAGCCAAGAACAAGGTTCTTCGTGACGCCTTCGGTGTGCTCCTGGTTGTCTCCGGGCTCGCGTACATCAGCTATCGCCTCATCTCGTCGTGATTTTATGGACAGCTGCAAACAGGTCACTCGCTGATAGAAAGTCCAAGTCCGGACTCGTGCGTCAGCGGCAAACACGACTTGGTCGAGCGGCTGTCAGAACGAGACCAGCTCTTCGACAGGGGGTCGTCGAGGCGGCTGACGTTGACTCGCCACGTCATTTCACCGACCGGTCACCTGTTGTTCGACTTCCAAGTGGGCAACTGAGCCAGAGTGGACCATCCACTCGGAGTTTGTTGGCACTTCGGAAGTTAGTGGGGGCAGCGGTCAATGAACTGAGCACGGTGGCCACGCCGCCTCATCCTCATCCTCATCCCGTCGCCCTGTAGGGCGTTGCGGGAACGGCGTCGTGGGCGACCTGGCACACGTTGCAGCGGATCATGCGAGCCGGGGGCTCGACAACAACGATGCGGTTGATCACTGCGGTGCGGGTGAGCCAGTGGGGTGAAACGTGGGCGTGCTCGTGGCAGAGCGCTGCACCGCAATCGGTGCACATGGCATCCGCATTCGCGGAGCGGCCCAGCGAGGCACAGTCGAAGCAGTTCATGAAATGACCTCCTCATTCCGATAGAAGTGGCGACGAGCCCACAAAGCGACGTAGACCAAGCCCACCAGCACCGGGACCTCGATGAGCGGTCCGACGACACCAGCAAGGGCCTGCCCGCTTGTCACGCCGAAGACCCCGATCGCGACCGCTATCGCCAACTCGAAGTTGTTGCTGGCAGCTGTGAAGGCCAACGTGGCTGTAGAGGGGTAGCCAAGGTGCATCCGATAGCCGAGGGCAAACGATCCTGCCCACATGAGTGCGAAGTAAGCGAGAAGCGGCAGGGCGATACGGGCCACGTCGCCGGGGTTGCGGCTGATTGCATTGCCCTGGAGGGCGAAGAGGAGGACGATGGTGAACAGCAGGCCGTACAGGGCGACGGGCGCGATGCGTGGGATGAAGCGGTTCTCATACCAATCCCTGCCCCGGAAGTGCTCTCCGAGGCTGCGGCTCGCCCAACCTGCAGCGAGTGGGATGCCGAGAAAGATGAGGACGCTCTTTGCGATAGCCCAGATCGAGACCTCCACGGAGGCAGTGGACAGACCGAGCCAACTCGGCAGGAGGTGCAGGTAGAAGTACGCGAGACCGGAGAAGGCGACGATCTGGAAGAGCGAGTTCAGAGCAACGAGAACGGCAGCGGCCTCTTTGTTACCGCCTGCGAGGTCGTTCCAGATGAGAACCATCGCTATGCAGCGCGCGAGTCCGACAATGATGAGGCCGGTGCGATACGCAGGCAGGTCAGGAAGCATCAACCAGGCCAGGGCAAACATGAGTGCTGGCCCGATGATCCAGTTCAGAACGAGCGACGGCACCAAGAGCCTGCGGTTGGAGGTGACCCGGCCCAGCTCGCTGTAGCGGACCTTCGCCAGTACTGGGTACATCATCACGAGTAGACCTATGGCGATCGGCAGGCTGGTGCCAGCGAGCTTGGCGCCAGAGAGCCCCGTGTCGAGGCGGGGGAAGATCCGACCAAGCACGATTCCCCCAGCCATCGCTGCAGCGATCCAGACCGGCAAGAAGCGGTTCAGGACCGACAGTCGAGCGATCACCTCGGGCTCGGCGACGGCCGGAGGCTTCCCCAGGTCAGAAGGGGTACGACTCATCGCTCTGACTCCACGATCTCGCACGTTTCGCCGAGCCACGCGTCGGTGTTGGGTTCGCCGGGAAGTGGCACGCCTGCGGTGGCCATCTCCGCCCACAGGGTGGCAAACCCATGACCATCAAGGCCGTAGTCCACCCAGCGACCTCGTCGGGTCGCTGTCACCAGCCCTGCCTCACGCAGCACTCGCAGGTGATAGGAGAGCAGGTTGCTCGCTATGGGTATCTGATCCTGGAGGTTGCAGACGCAGCAACCACCGCGAGCCAGCACACCCACGACACGGACCCGCACAGGGTCGGCCAGTGCTGCCAGACGCACCGTCAGTTCAACCGGACTTGCTTCAATCACCGTTGAAGTATCCACATAGTGAACGTACGGAGACCGGCGGGTCTCGGACTAGGGCCATTGGTCACTTGCTGACCAGATCGGCCGTTGGGGTTGGCACCTCTCCGGAACGCTCAAGTCGCCGAGCCCATCAATGTCAGAGACTTTTTTATATCGATGTGCATGCGATTCTTCGCGACCCTGACCTCGTCCACCCGCTGAAGGAGCATCTTCGGGCTTGGTCGACCATCTGGCATGAGCAGCTGGTATTTCTCGACTGATCCGACTAGGAGGTAGTCGATGGCTTCTGCCCAAAAGGGAGCGAGAGCCTCGGGATCCCGGCAGTCCAAGACGAGCCCGATCCCCGGTGGGTCAGACATTGCGGCTTCCATCGAAGACGTGTCTTGGATCGGTCCGACGCGCAGCCAGCCACGTGAACGGCTGCTTCGCTCCAGTAGGCGTGACGTGGATCTCCCGCAACTCTTCGACGACTGCAAAGTCGGGGCCGAGGACCTCTTGCAGATCCGATGACGAGTAGCGAGCAACTGGCACGCCTGAGCAGATCTCGGGCCCGTCGGGCGCGAAGGTCGCCACGATGATGCCGCCGCCGGTGCGGAGAACGGAGCGCAGCGTCCGGAGATAGGCGGCACGGTCGGCCTGTTCGACCATGAAGTGGAACACCGCTCGGTCGTGCCAAAGGTCGAACTGTCGATGCGGTCTCCAGCCAAGGAGGTCGTGATGAATCAACTCGACAGGGGCGCCCGTTCCGAGCCGAGCGGCCAGACTCTCCAAGGCACTTGAAGAAATATCCAGCACGCTGACGTCGTGGTATCTACGCTCGGCCAGCGCGTCGACCAGGAGGGACGCACCGCCGCCGACATCAACGATCGCGGCGTCCTTGGCCGTCTTGAGGGCCTCGACAAGGTCAAGGGACGTTGTCACCGTCGGTTGGAACCAACTCACCTCGGTGGGGTCCCGACTCGCGTAGGCGGCGTCCCAATGACTCGCACGCCGAGATCGGAAATCGGAGGCTCCGGTCATCACAGGAGGCTAACTGCGGCCCCATCGTTGGCTCGCAATGCGACGAGTGGTCCAGGCGCGTAACACTGGATGTGCCACCGACGCGATCAACGCTTCAGCGAGCGCTCCGACTACCTCAAGCTCGCGGAAGACCGACCAAGATAATGGGAACTCGGCTCGGCCCGACACCGGTTCAGATTGCGTGTCCGGATCTGGAGCGGCTTCGAAGATCGGACTGACTCGGTGGCCTCATTTACGAGTACGAGCTTGCGGCGTCATAGCGGCAGACGAGATATTCGGCACCGTCAGGTTCCGATTTAGATAGTCGTCACGGGCGCACTTCGTAGAAAGCGTTTATCGGGTGTTCGATGTCCAAGCGGCGAAATCGGCCGAATCCTCCGACGCCGACAAGCTTGCGAAGCGCCGGTTCGGGGAGTCCGCAGGTCCCCAGCCCGGCGCCACCCGGCTCCGACAGGGCCGACGACAGACACGAATAGACCGAGGTGGAGTACAGCATGGTGGCGAAACGCCTCCTGCGAAGGTTCTGCTCGAAAGTTGGAGCGCAGTTGATATCGACAATGAACCAGGTTCCATCGTCGACTATCGCTTTCCGGATGGCCTTCACGGTATCGACCGGGTGTGTCATGTCATGCAGGCAATCGAACGTCGTCACCAAGTCGAAGGTGGGTGTAGCTGGGAGCGGGTCTCCATCGACACGGTGGAAGGTGACATTTCCCGCACCGAGCGCAGCGCGATGCGACTCCGCCCGCTCGAGGGCATGGGCCGACACGTCATAGCCGTGGAAGGTGGAGGTCGGGAACGCTTGGGCCATCTCGAGGAGCGCGATCCCCGTGCCGCAGCCCACGTCGGCGACCGCCGCCCCTTGGCGCAGGCGACTGATCACTCCCTCCAACTGCGGCAGCGCGGTGGAAACGAGCACCTGGCGATACCAGTTCACCATCAGGACCTCGGAATCCTCGGCGGACTCGCGACCGCGGTCATCGTAGGCAAGCCCGAGCCCGGTGTGGAACGACTGGACCAGCCGGGGGAGCAGGCTTAGATGGTTCGGGAGCGTGGTGAAGCTTCCGCCCATGTAGAGGATGCTCGACTCATCGGCCAGCAGCGCCGCCACCGCGTCGGTCACTTCGAATCGTCCGTCGCCGGCGTAGTCGACGACCCTGGCGGCGGACTGCGCATGAAGCCACTCACGGACCCATCGCTCGTCGAGGCCGGCCCGCTCGGCGATGTCATTGCTGGTGAGCGGACCCTGACCGGCCATCGCCCGGTAGAGGCCGAGCCGGAGCCCGAGGGCGACGAGTCCGGCTGCATGGGCCGCCACCATCATGCCGCCGAGGAGATCGAAGGCCTCGTCCGCCGGCGTGGCGGGGGTGGTTGACTGTGCCTGTCGGCGAGGTCCTGTCGAGCTGGAAGCCACTGGCGCTTCGGTTCGCGATGCGCTGTTTTCCGTCTCGCTCATGGATCCGACCTTGGAATGACTCTGACGAGGAAGTCGGCAGTTGCCCCGCCGATCCGGACCGAGGCCAACGCGGGGGTGACATCGGAACCAGATTCTCCAGGTACCACCGGCGAGCCGCTCATTCCTCGAGTCGATCGAGCGGAACCCCGCAGCTCCCCACGACGCCCTCCATGGCCTCTTCGAGCGGAACCTCGAGCGCACTGGCCACCGCGGTCGTGCAGCGCATGAGTGCCATCGAGGCCACGATCTCCTCGATCCGGGTCTGACCATCCCAGGCCGCGCAGCTCGTCGGTCATCTCGTTGGTCACCCCCGCCGGCCCGCAGAGCCGAGCGGCCCAGGTGCCGCCCTGGTCGTCGTAGGCGACGACGGTGCTGTCATCGCCGATCCCGAGCGGACCATGAGGGCTTCGAACCGGTCGGGCAGCACGACGACGACCGGTCGTCGAGATCGGCCAGGTCACTCAGCACGTCGACGAACACCGCGCCGGGGATGTGGGCCTCACCATAGGTATCGCGCTCGGCGACCGCCGCCAGTGTTCCCTCGGCGGGTACCCGGATGTTGAAGTGGGTATCCACCACCCGGACCGACGGGTCAGCGAGATGCTCGGCGAGCCATTCTGTTTGGGCCAACGCCTCGGATTGTCGGGAGGTCACGCCATCGATCACCGACCGGCTCCCGTCGACGCGTCCACGGCGTCCCGTGCGACTTCTCCGGCGAGTGTGTCGGTGACCGCAGCCACCACCGATCGGACCGGTTCGTAGCCGGTCTGCAAGAGGAAGCTCGGCACCCGCCCATAGCTCTTCATCCCCACAATGTAGAACCCGACCTCGGGTTGGGCCAGCGTATCGACAACGTTTCACCTGTCAGACGGGGATTCTTGACTTCGAGTCGCTAACCGAGGCAAAAGTAGAAGTTCGAACCTCGGCGTTTCAATTGCATTGCATCAGCTATCGCCATTCGCGCCACCAAGCAAGGGACGGCATTCAAGATCGGCAAGTGTCCGACATTGTTGGCAACTGGGGCTGGGGCTCAGACGCCATGCTCGTCAGGTGCGCCGCAAATTCGCAGTGCCGACATGTCTACTGAATGGCCTGGTACGAGGTGTAACCCGCCACATAGGGAGCACCGGCCGTGATCTTGCGGAGAGTTCGACTGCATCGGGTTTCCCGCCATCGAGCGGCACGACGCCGAGCTCTCGAGCGGAGCGACTCGGTGCCGATGCCGAGCTGTCGCGCCACGCGAGTGATGATGCCGTGGTCGTTCGGATCCTCGGCTCGAAGGTCGAGCACCATCTTCACGGCTCGTTCCTTCAGCTCAGGCGGGTACCTCTTCGGCGCTCCTCTGCTTCTTGGCATGCTCCATCCTCTTCCAAGGTATGGAGCCTCCGAGAGACCCAGTCCGATTCACGGTTTTCGACAGTCTTGTCCTGTGACGTCCAATGACATCGGTCCAGTTCAAGTGGTATTTTCTATCGTCTCGGTGATGCCCGGTCTGGGGGTTCCGCGGCGTTGATGCCCAAGGGATTCCCAAGAACGCACGTGCACGGGGACGAGCGTGAGCTGGCAGGAGTGCCGAAGCCCGCCTTCACGTACCTGACGCGCGTCTCGTGCTACTCGGATGACAGCTGCATGGCGATCGCCAAGCGCTCAGCGCCAGGTTGGGTCGGAGGCTGGCGGCGCTCACGCGCTGGGCGGGGACGTCGGCCAGCGCCCCGCCGAGGCTGAAGGCGTAGACGTTGCCGTCGAAGGACCCCACGTAGACGACGCCGTTCACGACCGCCGGTATGGACTCGACGGCGCCGCCGGTCGCGTAGCTCCACAGCCTGGCACCGTTAATGGCGTCGAGGGCATAGACGTTGGTGTCGTCAGAGCCCACGTAGACGACGCCGTTCGCGACGGTCGGCGAGGAGTCGACGATGCCGCCGGTCGCGTATTGCCACAGTCCGAGGCCGTTGCTCGCATTGATGGCGTAAAGGTGGTCGTCGAAAGACCCCACGTAGACGACGCCGTTCACGACCGCCGGCGAGGAGTCGACGGGGCCGCCGGTCGGGTAGCTCCAGATCTCGGCACCCGTGGTGGCGTTGATGGCGTAGACGTCGACGCCAGCGCCCAGGTAGACGAGGCCGTTCACGACCGCCGGCGAGGAGTCGATGGCGCCGCCGGTAACGGCGGTCCAGATCTCGGCACCCGTGGTGGCGTCGATGGCGTAGACGTCGCCGTTAGAGCCCGCGTAGACGACGCCGTTCACGACCGCCGGCGAGGAGCCGTTGCCGGCGCCGGTCTTGTAGCTCCAGATCTCGGCACCCGTGGTGGCGCGGAAGGCGTAGATGCTGGCGTCGAAAGACCCCACGTAGACGACGCCGTTTACGACCGTCGGCGAGGAGTAGACGGCGTTGCCGGTCTTGTGGCTCCAGATCTTGGCACCCGTGGTGGCCTTGAGGGCGTAGACGTTGTCGTCGCCAGAGCCCACGTAGACAACGCCGTTCACGACCGTCGGCGAGGACTCGACGGTGCCGCCGGTCTTGTAGCTCCAGAGCTTGACACCCGTGGTGGCGCTGAGGGCGTAGACGTCGTCGTTCCAAGACCCCACGTAGACGACGCCGCGCACTACAGCCGCCGAGGAGTCGACGACTTGGCCTGTCCTGTAGCTCCACTGGCGGTCGATGCCCCCGACGTTGGACATGTCAAGGGTGTTCTCGTAAGGGTTGGTGCCGCGGTGCGCCGGCCCGAAGCCTTGCTCGGGCCAGTTCGTTCTCACGGTGAAGGCGTCCTGGGCGGCAAGGCCGCTGCGGCGCCCGACGGCACTGATCCATGCGGTGCCGGGCTGGGTCGAGGCTGGGATAGAAAAGCCCCCGTGGGAGAAGGCGCCGGTGGCGTTGCTGGCGACGAGGGCCTCGTCGGTCTCGCCGACATACAGATCGACGAGCTCGTGTGGGTCGAAGCCGGTCCCGTTGACCGTGACGAGCGACGACGGCGGGCCGATCGTCGAGGAAAGGGCGAGCCCCAAGGCGACGGTGAACTTGGAGGTCCTGGCCGTCGTGTCGCCTGCGGTCGTGACAAGGATCGTTCCCGTAGCCGCCAGGGCGGGGACCGTCGTCTTGATGTTCGTCGCCGAGCTGACGCTGCAGGTCGCAGACGTCGTGTTGAACTTGATCGAGCACGGAGAGGTGAACCCGGTCCCGCGGATCGCGACAGCGGTCCCCACCCCACCAGAGGCGGGGGTGAACGACGTCACCGTGGGGACGATCTCGACGATCTTCGGACTGGTGGTGCTCGACGACCCGGCGGTCACGCTCACCAGACCGGACGTGGCGTTCGCAGGTACCGTCACGCTGATCTTGGTGGCCGAGAGCACCTTGAAGCGAGCCGTTGCTCCGTGGATTGACACCTTGGTCACGTTGAACAAACCCGTACCGGTAATCACCTGAGTGGCGCCGGCCTTGGCCCGCGACGGGACGACCGAGGTGATCGATGCTCGAGAGGCTGCCGACGCAGACGAGGGACCAGCGGCAAGGAGGCCTCCGGCCATCGTCACGAAGGCCGCCAGCGTCATGGCGACGGGTCCCATCGACCTCGGTCTCATCAGTCGCATGACATTTCACTCCATCGTCGTGATCCCACGGCTGTTCGTCGGCAACATGGAGTCTCTCACCGAAGGAGTTCGCGCGCCGGGGGCCACTCCCCAGCGACACCCGTGGGGTGAGCGAGACCGGCTCGCGCGACCTCAGCGGTCTGTCAGGAGCGGCTCGAGAACAGTGGTCAGATGCCGGCGCTGACCTTCGGCGTCGCGGCCGAGGTACACCGTCGCGCGCCAGACGTTCCCTGTTGCTCGCCTTCCAAGTGGGCAACTGAGCCAGAGTGACCTTCCACTCGGAGTTTGTTGACCCGGCCCCACGAACTGAACCCAAAGGACGACAAGGCCACGATCAAACTCATGTCTGATGAGTGCGACGGCGCTATGAGTCGCACCGTCGGCGACCAGCCGTCCCTCAGCCAGTGGCAACCACTTGGCCAGCAAACGTGATCGTCTGTTCGCCGGCCCAGGTGCACATGCAGATACACGCGTCATCGAGCGCTGGAATCCCGCCGATCGCGACCGATTGCGATCCAGGGGTCCATGGTGAGGTGGTGACCGGTACGCACGGCATGGGCGTGAGGACACCGCCCGCAGCTGCGGTGGCGGCGGCCACTGCGGGGTTGGCAATGCTTGTACACATGCCAAACGTCGGGACGTTCACTTCTGGTTCGAAGTCCATGATGGTGGCGACGGGCAGCCCATCGACCAGGACCTTGGATTGCGAGGTCACGATCAGCGCCGCCGGCGCAATCCCGAACGAACACAGCATCATCGCGTTCTGACAAACAAGCTCAGACACAAGACCTTCCTTTCTAGGGCAATGCTCTGGTCAGTTCACGATGAACCATGCAACCTTGGCCGTCTTTCCTGACGGGACCTTCTTCGAGAGGAAAATCTCAAAGGACTTGCCGGACACACTTGGCACCACGGCCTCGACGTAGACGCCGGGGATGCTGTTCTGAAGACTGGCCAAGACGAGGCTCGTCGACGTCAGCGTCACGCCAGTGTGGGTGACCGAGGTCTTGCCCGCATGCATGGTCAGCATGCCGCTGCGCGCGAAACTCACCACGTCCGAGAACGAAGAGGTGCCTTGGACGGTGAAGTCAGCTGAGGCGTTGAAGCTCCGCGGTGAGACCTTCGCATCGCTGCCCGACACGCTGCGTCCGGTCGCATTCCCCTTGGGAGGGGTGACTGCACCAGCAGGCGAAGCGCTCGCGACGGCGCCGACTGCCGCGGCCGCCACGCCTATGCCCATCGCTGCGCCGGTCAGGACTGTTCTCCGGGAGTGAAGGCGCTCGCCGAGCGCGCTGGAAGTCGCCGCATCGCTCGCGGCGCCGGTCGTCACTTGATCGTCCACTGTCCCCCCACCTTCTCGCCACAGGTAGGGCCGGTCCACTTACCTGCCGAGTGCCCTGCAGCGCTGGATCGAACCTAGCAATCGGCACCGTTGCATGCAGGGTCTTGGTGGACCTGCCTGTCGTTGGAGAGCCGCTCGAACAAGGGTGTCCGGCGCTCCGAATCATGTCGGCGAGTGCCATGGGTTACTCGCTGGTAGTCGTGCCTACGAGTCGGCTTTTCTCGACGCGGCATCGAGGCGAGCGAGCACGTCGTCGCCAAGCGCATCAGCGACCTCCAGCGGCCCCAGGTTCTCGCTCACCTGCGCGACGGTGCTGGCACCGGTGATGACAGAAGAGACGTTGGGGCAGGCACCACGCGATGGCGAGCTGTGCCGGCGTGCAGCCGATCTCATTCGACAGTCGGACGACCTCTGTCGCCATCCTGCTCGAAGCTTCGTTCTGGACCACATCGGCGAGCCACTCGACGCCTGGCACGTTGGCCCGGCTCGATGCCGGGATGCCGTCGAGATACTTGCCCGTCAAGACGCAAAAGGAGAGTGGGCTCCACGTCGTGAGCCCGATGCCAAGCTCGCTGCACACCGGCGCCAGGAACCTCTCAACTCGATCCCGATGCAGCTGCGTTTGAGTTCGGCAAGTTCAACACCCATGTGCCTGTCGCAGAACAGCTTCGGAGCCTCGGGGGAACCCTGGCAATCGGGCTCGTCGGTATCCGCACCGCCTGGTTGAGAAGTCTCCGGAGAAGTGCGTGGATGTGCTGGATGCTTTGCGCTCCAAGATGTCTTGCTCCACTTCGGCCCCGCCGGAGTTCGGCATAGAAGGCGTCGACGTCATTGGCTCGGATCGCCCGGACCTTGGTCTTCCCGAACCGAGGCAGGATGCGCTTCTCCAAGAGGCGCTCGTACTCGGCCAGCGTGGTGGGTGACAGGATCAGGGTGCCGACCTCTCGCCACTTGATCACCAGATCGGCGAGGGTGTCCTCCGTCACGACACGATCGCTCGTGCTTCACCTCGCCGCAGGGACAGGATTGCGCCCGCTACGGCACGCGCAGTTCGATCATCGTGTCTGTCTCGCGCCAATGTTGTATCGGAGGGCCCTCCTTGGAAAGCAAGGATCGCGGACGCCCCAAGTAGAATCCCTGTCCGTAGTGAACGCCAAGGCGACGGACCGTGTCCAACTCGTCCTGAGTCTCTATGCCCTCCGCGATTATCTTCGCACCGGTCTTGGTGGCGAATTCGACGAGGGCGGATACGAGACACCTTCGAACGGGGTCCAAGTCCACACCCGAGATCAGGTAGCGATCGAGCTTGATGAATTCTGGCGCCATCTTAACGATGTGCGCCAAGCTGGAGTAGCCGGAACCGGCGTCGTCGACCGCTATTCGGATGCCCGTCGCTCGCAGTCTTTCAAGGTCGGTAATTAGTCCAGGGATGCAGTCGAACGCCTCGTGCTCGGTCAGTTCAAGGATTATCCTATGGAGCGGCGCTCCGAGCAGCGCGTCCCGAACGGGCTGTGAGACTGCTGCCTCCGGTCCGACGTTGATGTTGAGCATCACTTCATCAGGTATCAAATGCGCCAGTGCAACCGCTCTCGCGACCGCGAGCGTCTCGAGCTCGATGCCGAGTCCGACCCTTTGGGCGTCTGCAAACCACGCGTCCGGTGGGCGAGGGGGGCTCGCGTCGAACCGGGCGAGGGCTTCGAGCGCCATCGTGTCTCCCGTCAACAGGTCGACAATCGGCTGGACCACGATCGTGACCGCATCCGGGGCGTCGAGGACGCCTTGGATGCGCCGCCGGGCGTCAATCAAAGCGTTCGCGTTCGGAGCAAGCACGCTGAGGACGTACCGGCTCGACGACTCGCGACGGACTGAATCGCCCCGTTCGCTACTCGTCGCCGGTGGATCAGGCAGGCTGAGAAGTTGGTCGCTGATGCGCTGCAACTCGCATGCCGACCCAATCGTCACGCTCATGAATTCGGCCAGCTCTGTCAAGACAGCGACATCCCGATCGTCGAAGGCGTTCGGAACCGACGAATTTACCGCCAGCACCCCGAAGGCCCTCTGGGACTGGATCATGGGCACGCATATCAGCGACAGCGCAAGAAGACGGCGGCAGGCCGCGGCGTCCACTCTCGGATCGTTGAGCGTGTCGCGCGACTGCTGGATCGTGGCGGATTGGATTGCAAGTCCGCTGAGACTCGAATCCTCGTCGACTCGCGTGCCGACTGCAAGCTCGGCAGTTCCCGCACCCGCGACATAGGTCGCCCCACCTCCGCCGACCAGACCAAACGCCACTCCGCTCGCCGCAGGGATGAGTTCCAACGTTCGATCCGCAACTCGCTGCATCAAGGTCAGCGAATCGACGACCTCGTCGCTGATCGCAGTGAGATCTGCCAAGTTAGGCATCGCTCAGCATTCCGGTTCGGCCATGGGAGGCGCAATCAATCGGTAGCGAACCGTATGGGTATGGCGGTCAAAAGATCGCATGTGCTCCCTCGCCCTTCTATGCGGTGACTTGCCATGTCGAGTGACCGGGATGTCTTCACAAGCGTGTCGGCACTGGACCACGTCCCGCTACACGAAGACACAACGGCGGCCCAACTTTGGCGTTTGAGCTCTCCACGGCACTACCTGAGCAGTGACCAGTAGACATTGCCCAAACAGAACAGTTGCCGCGGAGTTCGGGTTGGTCGACCGCTCGACGAAAGAACCTGGGTCACCGTCACCTCACCCCATGACCCCACCAGATCAGGTTGGAGTCCAGTCGACGCCAGCGGACATCGAGACTCGAACCTTGGCCTGACAGATGGACCCCCTGCCCCTTTCCCTCTGCCCCGCGTTTCCGGTGTGTGCACCGTGGCGCCCTGTCGTCCTGGGTCCACGCGCCCGCCGTCGTGTTTCCCGCCGTTCGCGGTCCCGGGCCCCTCTCTCCTAGGGTCCATCTGGCGCGCTCGGTAGTGTGCCCTCGGCAGTGTGCCCTCGGCAGTGTGCCCTCGGCAGTGTGCCCTCGGCAGTGTGCCCTCGGCAGTGTGCACCCTCAGCCCAACTGGTGCCCTCGGCAGGATTCGAACCTGCGGCCTGCGGTTTAGGAATCAGGCTGAGTCAGTCTTGTCCGTGAGCTTTCGTGGCATATGGCCAGTTCGGCGTACATGTCGGATCTTTGCAGTGGCCCCGATTCCTGCCCGTCCACGTCATTTGATTCCCAAGGGATTCCCAAGACGGTCTGTCGTCGGACCCGCGAACTACTGGAGCCCGAGCCAACTCGCCGGAGTCCTCGCATTTTGCTAGGGGCAATCAGGGACGGCGATACGGGACGCGCCGAGTCGGTGGCGATGTCAGCGTGTCACCCTCCGGACTTCCGAGTTGCCGTTCAAGATCGGTGAACGCGTCGACGATTTCAGAGGCTTCGAAGGCACGATTGCGCTTGCCGATCGTTACTTGGCTCAGAACCTTCGCTGCGACCAGACGTGTGATTGCCTCGTTGGTCTGTTGAAAGCTTCGCCCGATCAATTCGCTTGCTCCACCGACCGTCACGATGGGAGCGCCCGGAAGAGTCCGAATGAGTCGAGCTGTGGCAGAGTCGGCGCGGATGCGACCGACTCGTTCGCGCCAGGCCACTTCTATTTCGCCGACGCGCTCCTCGAATGCGAAGGCATCAGTCACCGAACGAGTCGCTGCAGATGCGAATGTTCCAATCCAACGATTCAATCCGTCGTGCGCGCCCGGCGATGTCGCGTCTCCGCGGTACCGCGTTGCCGTCAGTCCGGAGATGTAGTCATCGGCACGCGTTGCGAGGATGAGCGAAATCGGAGGGAGCACCCGCTCTGCAAGTCCGCGACGTCGCATGATGACGTGGATGAGCGCACGCCCGGTTCGACCGTTTCCATCCACGAATGGGTGGATGGTTTCGACTTGCGCATGCGCGATTGCGGCTTGCGCAATCGTCGGCAGCGAGTCGCTGTTGCAGAACGTGCAGAGATCGTCAAGCAGATCCTGGACCTCCTCATGAGGTGGTGGGATGAATGAAGCGGAGCAGGGGTTGTAGTTGCTCCCGCCAATCCAGTTCTGCTCCTCGCGGATCTTGCCTCCGAAGCGCTCGTGACGCGTTCCCGCCAAGAGTCTCCTGTGGACCTCCAAGAGCCCGTCGACAGTGATCGTCTCGCGTGGCGCAAGTGTGTTGACGGCCCATGACATCGCTTCGATATTCCCGAGCACTTCGTCAGCTGTCACATCTCCCGACGCGTCTCCTAGGACGCGTGCCGCCTCTGCTCGGATCAATCGGCGTGGTCCGACTTCGAGTCCCTCGATCTTCGAGGATGCAACACACTCAGCTCGAAGAAGCAAGCGCGCTAAGGCCTCTGTGTCAACCAGAGCTGACGCCGTGGAGTTGAGTCGGGCAATGGCAGCTTCAGCGTCAGCCATGTCGGCGGCGACGAGGCCGTTAAAGGTGAACTGGCGGCCCACGAGCGCGTCAGGGACGTAAGCCTCGTAATCGCAAAGTTGACGGTCCCGGCGGGGCAACCCGGCGCCAGGATCGGCCTGCCATTGGCGCTTCACAGCCCTGCTCATGGGTCCTCCTTATTCAGGGTTAGTATAGACTCCAGAATAAGAAGCGAGGCAGTTCAGGGATACGGTCACCGTGGGCGGCGACCGTTGAGTCCCAACAGAGTGACTCAGTCATGCGTGCACCTTCACCCGTCACGATCCCAGCCCTTACCTTCTGGGCTCCCACGATCGGGTTGCGAGACCGAGGGCCGATCGCCGGCTTTCTGGGGGCTGCTCAGTGGCTCGAGATCTGGGTCGCCGAGACCCCGGTCAAGTTCGTGACCCACAGGTGCGTGCCGTCGAAGGCGATGCCGAAGGGGCTGTTGAATCCGTAGGAGCCGCCGGAGAGGGTTCGCACCCAACTGCCGTCTGAGGCGTTGAACTCGGTCACCGAGTTGCCGCCCCCATTTGTGACCCACAGATGCGTGCCGTCGAAGGCGATGCCGATGGGGCTGTTGAATCCGTAGGAGCCGCCGGAGAGGGTTCGCACCCAACTGCCGTCAGACGCGTTGAACTCGGTCACCGAGTTGCCGGTCTCGTTTGCGACCCACACGTTCATGCCGTCGAAGGCAACACCGTTGGGACCGCTGAATCCGTAGGAGCCTCCCGAGAGGGTTTGCACCCAGCTGCCGTCTGAGGCGTTGAACTCGGTCACCGAGTTGCCGATCCCATTTGTGACCCATAGGTGCGTGCCGTCGAAGGCGATCTTCCTTGGACCGTTGAAACCGTAGGAGCCACCCGAGAGGGTCTGTACCCAGGTGCCGTTCGAGGCATTGAACTCGGTCACCGACTTGCCGCTCCCCAGGGCGTAGTTCGTCACCCACAAGTGCGTGCCGTCGAAGGCGATGCCAACGGGATTGTTGAACCCATAGGAGCCGCCCGTGAGGGTTCTCACCCAGCTGCCGTCAGACGCGTTGAGCTCGGTCACCGAGTTGCCCGCTCCATTCGGGACCCACACATGCGTGCCGTCGGAGGCGACCGCGTTGGGGTTGCTGAACCCATAGGAGCCTCCCGAGAAGTTGGCGCCCCAGGTGCACAGCGTTACGAGGATGCACGCGACGGGGGAACCCGCTGCGCCCTTCGGCCCCTGGACTCCCTGGATGCCCTTGATTCCCTGGACGCCCTGAGGCCCGACGGCATTCCAGCTGACGGCCTTGTAGCCCGTCGGACAGGTGTGCGCACTGGTCGAGACCCTCGACAGCGTGCCGCCCTTCAGGCAGGCATGGAACGTCGTCGTAGGCGTGCCGGACGCTGCAGCAGAGACCGCGAGACCTGCCCCGAAGGCTGGGATAGAGAGCAGGACGGCGACAGCCCAGCGTGGAAGCTTGCGAATCAACATGAGAAGTACCCCCTGTAGGCCGTACGGCTCCGCGATGCAAGTTCCCGGAGATGACGGGAGTCTTGCACTCTTCATTCGTGCTGGCCCTTGGCGTCTGGATTCGGGGTGTGGACTTGACATTCACCCGCGATGTCTCAATGCCGCCGCGAGGCGTCGACGATGCCTGTTTTCGTCAGCGCATGCAAACCCCGCTCTAATCCGAAGTGCCAGTTTCCCTGAGCACGGTTTATCCACCGGCGCTCAGCGCCGCGGCCGAGACACACTCACCCGTGTCAGACGTTCTTTCTCGTTGCTCTAATCGCCCTCAGTGTCTTAGCAGGGCGTCTTCGCGCGGTCTAACGGTCTCTGGTGCCCCCGGGAGGACTCGAACCTCCGACGCACGGTTTAGGAATCGGAATGAGCCTGTCTATGCCGTGAGCCCCAGTGTCGTCTGCCCAGTTCAGGAGCTATATCCAGTCCGCGCCGTATCCTCCTTTCTGGCCAGAATCCTACATTTGATTCCCAAAGTGATTCCCAAGAACGGCCTAGCCGGCGACGTCCCGCATCTCGAGATTCGGTTGCCGAATCGGGCCCTACAGCGACTACGGGACGGTTGCGTCGCATCTCAGTCTTCCGCCTCCGGCCCACAGCATGGCTCCCCCGTTCGGCTCCCTTGAAGCGAGCCGCTCGGCCGCCGATCATTCTCCTATCGCCCAGTCGCCCCCGGTCTCTTCGGACTGCCGGAATCTATGTGCCTTCAATCCAGCACGCCTTGCCCGGGTGGACTGCCCTGTGTCATACGTGAGAAGCGTCACTGGTCTCTCCGCAAGGCCCTGGATAGCGAGGCCGCGGTCCACGATTTCGTCGTCCTCAATGGGCAGTCGAAAGTGCCCAGGGGGATCGAAGAGGATTTCAAGTTCCACGACGCCTCGGGGCTTACTCTTGCCGTCTTCGGGGACGAGGTTCTCGGATTTGAGCACTCCCACTTCGACCTTCTCTCCAACGACACGATCGATCACGGCCAATGCATATCCTGCACGCCACCTGACATCGTTGATCTTCGATTCCTTCAGTCGATCGAGTTCGTCGATGACGACCATCGGAATCAGCACGACCAACGGCTCCTCTCTCATCCCGAGTGTGGGAGCGAGGTCCCATTCCTCCATCTTGCTTGGGTGGTGTAGGTAGAACGACGAGTCGGGAAGTGCGATCGCTCCCACCGATCCCCAGCGCTTGGCCATCCGATCGATGACTTCCTTCTCCTCTCGTAGGGCGAAGACTCGGTTAGTGATCTCGGTGTCGACAAGATCGGTGACCACCTTTAGCTCTGGCGTCGGCGCCATCGTTTGGAGGGTCCAGTACATCTTCGTGAGCACCAAGCGGTCGATTGCCTCCTGCGCGATGAGTGGACGGAGTCTGCGGGATGCCAGGTTGGCCCACTCCATGTATTTGAGATAGCGAGCGAGAGGCTTGTGCCCGCCACCTTGCACACTTCCGATATTCGCTTCTTCCTCCCAGAGCACATGTCGTAGATCGTCCCTGCGCGCTCCCGGCACCAACCTGATCGGAGCATCGTTCATCGTCAAAATCTGTAGCACTGGTGTGACGCGGCTGCACGCGCGCGCCCCGAACGTCAGACCTTGCTGCAACGATGGGGCGATGACCTCGGGGTTTCGTCCACTTGGTACTCATGGTTTGGAGAGAGTTGGCACGTGTGGTCTGTGCGGGACCGTCGGTCCACTAACCAAGACGCATGTCCCGCCAAAGGGAGCCGGCAACGACCAACCGAGTGCGACGATGGGCTACAGGAACACGGACGGCATCGCTGGCGCGCAACCGGGGTCGCCTCGGGAGGGCGGCGCCTTCGCGTGGCTTCTGTGCGAGACCTGCAACGGCCTCACTGGTCGGTACGACGAGGACTTCATCAAGTGGTGGACTCTCATGGTCATCGACTGGCCAAACATCGATGCACTTCACTCGGGCGAGATGCGGATCGGATCGTTTCGCAATGCGCGCCCTGGAGCATTTGTCCGCTCGGTGCTGGGCGGAATGTTCGCATTCAATCCGACCCTGAGGGAGCGATTCCCTTCAGTGGCATCGGCGATTCTCACGGGCGATCGCCTGGTTCCGCCAACGGACTTTCGATTGTTGTTCAGTGCGTACCGAGGCAGCGTTCGAGGAGTGCTTGGCATGATGGCAGCGATCACCCAGTGGCCCGATGGACGCGCCTCGATGACGTGCATGGATGGTGAGTGGGCCTGGCCACCGATGCACTTCATGCTCACCAACGACGAAGGACGAGTTCTCTGGCCGAACGCGATGGACATAACTCCGTGGCTTCGAGATCTGTACGCAACTCGCCGAGATGTGACTGTAACCCTTGGAGTTCTCGATCTACATGATCTTCACATGGCCCGATTCATGAGACGTGAGACTGACTGATTCGGGGCACTAAAGGGTGGTCTCGAACTGCGTCTCGCCCGATCACATCTCGGCATCCTCGACGTCTGCCAATACGGTCGGGGATCGCTGGACTCTGCAGGTTCATCGTGCGGCTCCGGATCAGCCCCACCGTCCCGATTTACACACTTGCGATAAGGGGGTGGGACTTTGACCGAGCTATGACAACATTCTCAACGGGGATCGATCAGTGGCGTGCATTTTCCGGCAATCCCTCTCCTCGTGGCCGACTTGCCAGCCAAGCCGCCAGCTCTTCATCGAGAGCAGCGGAGCCCTTGCAGACTCTTGGAATCGCATATTTCCCCGGCTCCCGAATCACCGAGAGTCGTGACTCTCTGATGTCTTGGATAAGTGCTGTCGCCTGATATTGAAGCCCCGTGATCATCTCGAATTCAAAAGGTGCGGCAGTTATCCACGTATCCGGGAAATAGGGATCGACAATGGTTAGCACCCGCCTCTTGTCTGCATTAAGCCATCTTCGAATTATCACGTTTACATGTTCATCTCCGAACCCGTAGCCGATGACGACTAGGTGCGCACAATCTCTGAGATCGTTAATGAATTCGGCTCGGAGGTCCAGAAAGGGTCCTTCCGGTCGAAGTTTCTGTGCCGTTCCAAATACGACGAATGGAGGCAGCTCTTCGATCGTGGGCGACTCGGGAGATCTGGTTACCTGTTCTTGGCCCATGTTTAGACCCGTAGCAAGCTTGTAATCCCTTCCCCACGTAATCGAGCCATGGAGCTTCATTAGTTTGACTCCGGCTTCTGCCCAAGTCAGCTCTGACTCCTCGTTCCACGTGTCCAACCCTTCCGAACAAGGGATACCAAACCGATCCGATGAGATCTCGATCGTTCTGTCGTAATTGAGTGTCGCGATCGAAACCAAGTCGTCACTTCCCAACTCGACAAGTGGAGCGAGGTAGTCAAGTGACTCGCCGTTACTGACGGCCAGTAGCTTGCGAAGCAGTCCTGTGACGGCGTTCAGAAGATCCTTGAGTACTCCCGTCGGACTCAGGTCGATCGGCGTGCCGTCCGCCGCGTAACCAAGCTGCGGGCCGCCGGATTCAACAAGGAGGGGTTCCCACTCGTCTACAAACGGTGCAAGTTCAAGGCGATCTCGCTCTGCAAGCATCTGGACTGCACCGACAACGACTTCAATGTCCGGAACTGAGCCTTCCTTCAATCCATATTTCTCACCGTTTGAAGAGATCACTTCAACGACGTGAGTCAGCATGTCGAACAACCTCGAGTCGCCGGAAGCCTCGCTTGTTTCTCTTTGGGCTTGATCCGGTTTCACGGACAGGTTTGGTGTGGTGATCATGCCGCCAGAGCGACGGCGTTGCAATTGACGGACTCCCACTCGGCGGGACTGCAGTAGTTGAGCGAGCTGTGCAGCCGCTTCGTGTTGTACCAGCCCTCGATGTAGTCGAAGAGCGCACGGCGAAGCCCTTGGCGCGTCGGCCACGAGCGCGTGTCGACGAGCTCGCGCTTGATGGTCGCGAAGAAGCTCTCGGCGACGGCGTTGTCCCAGCACTCTCCCTTGCGTCCGATCGACAGCACGACGCCGTTGGCCGCTGCGAGCGCGGCGAAGTCCTTCGACGTGTATTGACAGCCCCTGTCCGAATGGAAAATGACGCCAGCGTCGGGACGACGCGTCGACAGGGCCATCGTGAGCGCGTCTTCGACGAGCTCGGTGCGCATGTGGTCGGCCATCGCCCAGCCGACGATGCGGCGTGACGACAGGTCGATGACGGTTGCCAGGTAGGCCCAGCCCTCCCAGGT
>Ga0208219_1000120_pt1 | contig 33358 bp, 38 predicted proteins | sample NGESurshal072012_7_FD_184469 | JGI IMG/M metagenome (GOLD analysis project Ga0208219, IMG submission 184469) | Arctic peat soil microbial communities from Barrow, Alaska - NGEE Surface sample 53-2 shallow-072012 (SPAdes) | ecosystem: Environmental > Terrestrial > Soil > Wetlands > Peat ... | reverse complement strand
CCTGCTGGTGCTCGGCCTCGGCGGATGGTTCACCGGCCTGATCATCGTGCTGGTGGCTTTGCCGACAGTGCCCCTCGACAGCGAACTCATGGCTGTTCTCTCCATCGGCACGCCGATCGGCCTCGGCACCTACTGGGCCTGGGTCAACCGCGACCGGCCGGCCAGGGCCACGACGATCGGCATCTGGGTCGCGCTGACGGGCGCCCTCGTCGGCGCGCTGCTGGGGTTCAACGCAACACCCGGGCTCATGGCGGTCATCACCACGATCGTCGGAGCAGCCGTCGGTGCGAACCTCGGCCTGATCGCCCTCGACGTCGCACGAATCGGCGAGCGGCCGGAGACCGTTCCACCAATCGCCATTCCAGCGGTCGAACACTGACCCCCGGAATCCGTTCGCGCAGAGCATGTGGCGGTGTGCTGGTTGCCGCCACATGCTCTGCTGACGTACGTGCGCGCTCTTGTGCGCGCCCAGCGTACGCGCCGCGGCATGCTGCGCGGCGCTCTCTAAGCCGCTGCCTCTGTTGCGCAAGGCACACGGAGCAGCAACAGGCCAACCCTTCCTTGGGTGCGGCTGGCTACACCCACAGACGCCTGCCTGCCACCTTCCGACACGACCGTCGCCAAGTGAGTCTCCAGCTAGATCGCACCCCCTGCACAAAGGAGTCTCAGATGTCGACCACGGACACGCATAGCAGCAAGCCCGATCTCGGGCGGCTTGGCCGCCTCGCGCATTTCACGGCGCGCTACCGCTGGCCGGTGATCGCGACTTGGATCGTTCTGACGCTGATCGGCGGCGTTGCGGCCGGAAAGCTCTCGACGCGGTGGTATCAGAGCACCGCCGTCCCGGGAAGGTCAGCGTACGAAGGGAGCCAGCGGACACTGAAGGCGCTCGGGGCCGGCGTGCGACCGCCGAACGTCGTCGTCTTCCACTCGGCGAGCCTCGACGTCACCAAGAGCTCCGCAGTTCGTGCGGCGATGGCACGGGTGGCGAAGGCGAACCCCGGCGCGCTCACGAGCTCGTACTTCTCGACGGGGAGCCTGATGTATGCGTCACGCGACCGGCACACGACGTTCCTGCAGGTGTACCCGCCCGGCCCGAATCGACTCGATGTGAAGAGCGGTGCGGCAAAGATGCGCGCTGTGGCAGCAGCCGGACTGCCTGCCGCCATCACCGTCAATGTGACGGGCTACCAGCCACTCGAGGAAGCAACCAAGGTTGGCTCGAGCGGTGGCTCGAGCGTCCTCTTGGAAGCGCTGATCGGTGGGCTCGGCGCGCTGGTCATCCTGCTCTTCGTCTTCGGGACGCTGCCGGCGGTGCTGATGCCACTCGTCGTTGCGGTCGCGGCGATCCTGAACACGTTCACGCTCGTCTGGGCGCTGACCTACATCACCAACGTCTCGATCATCGTCCAGTTCCTGATCGCGCTCGTCGGTCTCGGCGTCGCGATCGACTACGCGCTGCTCATTGTCTTCCGCTTCCGTGATGAGCTCCGCGACGGAAACGACGTCGAGTCGGCGCTGGTGGAGACGATGACCCACGCCGGCCACTCGGTGATCGTCTCGGGCACGACTGTGGCCGTCGGTCTCCTGTCGATGATCATCTTGCCGCTGCCGTTGCTGCGTGGAATGGGCATTGGCGGCATGCTGATCCCGGTCGTTTCGGTGCTCGCCTCGCTCACCTTGCTGCCGGCGATGCTCGCCGTTCTCGGAACACGCATCAACAGCATCCGTGTGATGCCGCGTCGCCTGACCGACAGCGGCCATCCCGAGGACGGTGCGTGGGGACGCTGGGCGCGCTTCGTGCTCCGGCGCCCGGTCGCGGTTGCGGCCGTCGGCGTGGCGATCGTTGCCGTGCTCGCGGGGCTGGGTACGCAGCTGAACCCGAACGAGGCGCAGATGAAGTACTTCCCCGGCACGGGCACGGCGATCGCCGGTCGCACCCAGCTCGCCGCGGCAGGGATCAGCCCCGGTGTGCTGAAGCCGCTCAACGTCCTCGTCGAGCACGGAGGCAACGCTCAGGAGATCGCAGCCAGGCTGCGCGCCGTCCCCGGAATCGTCGGAGCAACTGCGCCGCCAGGATGGCAGCGTGGGCAGAACTCGCTCGTCGAAGCGTTTGCCACGATCGACGGTGCCGCCCCCGGCATCCAGACGATCATCAACAACGCCAACGCCAGCCTCAAAGGAACGAACGGCACGCTGACCGGCATCGCCGCGGTCGACCGTGACTTCCTGCACGCCCTCCTCGGCAGCTTCCCTTACGCGCTCGGTCTCGTCCTGCTCCTGACGCTGATCCTGCTCACGCGGGCGTTCCGTTCAATCGTGCTCGCAGCCAAGGCGGTGCTGCTGAACCTCCTGTCGCTCACAGCAGCCTTCGGGATCATCGTCTTCATCTTCCAACAGGGCCACGGCTCCTCACTCTGGGGTATCGCCGCGACCCAGTCCATCACCGCATATATCCCGGTGATGATCTTCGCCTTCCTGTTCGGGCTCTCGATGGACTACGAGGTGTTCATGCTCTCGCGCATGCGAGAGGCATACGACGAGACAGGCTCGACCGACAAGGCGATCGAGCTCGGCCTGGCACGCACCGGCAAGCTCGTCACGAGCGGTGCGCTGATCCTCATGTTCGCCTTCCTGGTGCTCTCGTCGAGCCCCGGCTACGAGATCAAGTCACTCGCGATCGGCCTCGCGGCAGGAATCATCTTCGACGCCACCGTCATCCGTGCCCTCCTCGTCCCGGCCCTGATGAAACTCCTCGGCAACGCAAACTGGTGGATGCCGAACTGGACCGGGGCCGTTCTTCGCGTCCCACGCCGAAAGCCGGCACCCGAGATCGCGATCGAGGCCGCATAGACCTATCCGTGTTCGCGGGGGCAGCCAATCAGGCGGCTGCCCCCGCTTGTTCTTGTGAGGCACACAGCGACAGTTGGTACCGCGTTGGTACCGCGAACGCTGATGAGGCCGAGCAAACCGGCATGGGCACCGGCTTCGCGGCGGATGCGGCTTAGATCGTCTTGAACTGCTCGAACGGCTGCCGACAGCTCTCGCAATAGCGAAGTGAACGGCACGGCGTCGGGCCGAAGATGTTCTCGAGCTTCGTGTCCGTCGAGCCGCAGTACGGGCACCGGTGCACCTGCGCCTGGATCTGCACGAGGCGCGGCGCCGGCGGTGCAAAGCCGGCGGCGCGCAGCTTCTCGCGCCCCGCGGCCGTGATCTTGTCGGTCGACCACGAGTCGTCCTGGATGACTTCGACGTTCACACCGGGCACCTTGTCCTCGATCGCGCGCTTCATGAACTCGAGCGCCGGACAGCCGAGGAACGTCGGCGTGAACTCCACGTGGACATGTCCCTCCGAGACATCGACCGAACGGATGACGCCGAGGTCGACGAGCGACACGACCGGGATCTCCGGATCGGGGATCTCCTCGAGCGCCGCCCACACCTGCTCGGTGGTCACCATTGCGAGCCGACCGGCGCCGAGCGGCGCACCATCGTCATCTCGTCCCACAGCGGCGCGAAGTCGTCCGTGTGCAAGCCGCGCTCGACCGCCTCGACCTCGTCGAGGCCGACACGCGCCGCGAGCTCCTCACGCTGCGCGGGAAGCACGACGCCGAGCGCGTACGGCCACAGCTCGGTCACCGCGTCGCGGAAGCGCGGCTCGTCACGCAGCCGCTCGCGCCACATCTCCGCGTGCATGCGGTGGTACGCCTCCTCGCGGTTGATCTTCGCCGCGAGCCCGCCGACGTCGGGATCCTCCATCAATGCGGTGATGCGGATCTCGTCCGCGACCTCGTACAGCCAGCGGCGCGCGATCGTGCGCCCCCAGTCGAGCAGCCGCAGCTCGACGAGCGGCGCGCAGCGGTACTCGTCCAGCGGCCGGTCGAACGCGAGCGCGTCCGCGTCGTCGGTGAGCCGCTCGTACACGGCGCGTGCGTGCCCGATCTCGTTCTGCGCGATGGACGAGAACGCGACGTCCTCCTCGAGCAGCGGCGCGATGCCCGTCCACTCCGAGTCGCGCCAGCCGATGACGAGCTCGTCGTCAGCCAGCCCGAGCAGCAGCTCGTTCACGGGCCTCCTTCAACCGCGCTTTGATCGAGTAGCCGTCGACGCGCCGGTACTTGAGGTCGAATTCGTCCGCCCAGTCCTCGACGTCGTGGATGGCGTCACGCGGGACGAGCCACAGCGCGACCGACTCACCGCGGCGCCCGTACTGCTCGCGCGCCCACGCCTCGGCAAACTCCGTGTCGGGCGCGACGACCGAGCCGGCGTGCTCGAACGCCTGGCCTTTCCGTTCTCGGCGAAAGACCTCGTAGATCATGCGACGAGAACCGCGTCGCGCACCCACTGCTCCTGGTCGAGGAACCGGCGGCGGAACGCGAGCCGCTCGTCGGTCTTCGGCCCATGCCCGGTGACGACGTGCATGAGCTCGTCCCAGTCGGGCTCGCTGTACTCCCACACTCCGTCGTCGCGGCGCCGCAGCTTCGTGTCGGGAACCGTGAGCCCGAGCTCCCAGATCTGCGGCACGTAGCCCTCGAGGAACTGCTGCCGCGCCTCCTCGTTTCCCTGCGACTTGATGCGCCACAGGTACATCGGGTCCTCTTCCTTCGGGATCGGGTTGCCGTGGAACTGCATCAACGGGCCCCACCACCGATTCAGTGCCTCCTGCACGAGCTCGAACTGCGCCGGCGTGCCGGTGACCATGGCGAGGATGACGTCGCGGCCGTGGAGGATGTGGAACGACTCCTCCCAGCAGATCTTCTTCATGATCCGCGCGTACGGCGCGTACGAGCACTTGAGCAGCGCCTTCTGGCTGATGATCGCCGCGGCGTCGACGAGCCACGCGATGACGCCGACGTCACCCCAAGTCTTCGTCGGGTAATGGAAGACGTTGTGGAACTTCGCCTTCCCGTCGACGAGATCGGCGAGGCAGCGCTCGCGCGGCTTGCCGAGGTCCTCAACGACGCGGTAGATGAGCTGCGCGTGCCCGACCTCGTCCTGCACCTTCGCCGTGAGCGCGAGCTTGCGCTGGAGCGTCGGCGCACGGAGGATCCACTCGCGCTCGGGCAGGACGCCCATGAGCTCGGAGTTGCCGTGCATCTCGATGAACTTCACGAGCTTCGCCCGGTAGTCGTCCGGCATCCAGTCGGCCGTCTCCACCTGGCCGCCAGCCTGGACGTAGGCGAGAAATGCCTGCTCATCCTGGGGTATCTCTACGGCAGCCATGGCTCCCTTCGGACCGAACGATCGTTAGCCTAAGTCTAGATGAGCACCCGCCGGACCGAGTTGACGCGCGCCGCCGCCCGGCTCTTCGCCGAGAAGGGCTACCACGGCACCTCGATCGGCGATCTCGCCCAGGCCCTCGGTGTCCAGAAGGGCTCCCTCTATGCGCACATCGAGTCGAAGGCCGACCTGCTCTGGGCGGTGGCGAGCGAAGGCGCGGCCGCGTTCCACGCCGGGCTCGACACCGTTCCCGAGGAAGGTCCGGTCGTCGACCGCATCCGCGCTGCATTGCGCGCGCACCTGCGCGTCGTCTCGGAGCAGCTCGACGTGGCCACCGTCTTCATCCGGGAGTGGCGCTACCTCGAAGGCGAGCGGCGGGACGAGTTCATCGCCGAGCGGCGGCGGTACGAGGAGCGGTTCCGCGCACTCTTCCGCGAAGGCCGCGAGCGCGGCGAGCTGCGCACCGACCTCGACGACGCCACCGCCGCCCTCCTCGCGCTCTCGGCCGTGAACTGGGCGTACACATGGCTTCGGCCTGGCCCGGACACCGACGGGCTCGCCGATCGCTTCACCGCTCTCCTCGTGGACGGAATGCGCGGCTACGCGACTCCGTGATTCACTGATGGCCCTGACTCCCGTCACGCTGGTCGTCAATCCGTTCGCCACGCGAGTCACGCAGGCGAAGCTCGCAGCCGTGCAGGCCGAGCTCGAGCGTGTCGTCGAGCTGACCGTCCAGCTCACCGAGCGTCCGGGCCACGCGACGGAGCTCGTCACCGCAGCGGTCGACGGCGGTGCCGAGGCGATCATCGTCTTCTCCGGCGACGGAGGGTTCAACGAGGCACTCAACGGGCTCGTGCGCGACGTGCCGATCGGCTTCCTGCCGGGTGGAGGGACGAGCGTTCTTGCGCGTGCGCTCGGCATGCCGCCGGACCCGACCCACGCTGCGCGCCGGCTCGCAGTGACGATCGAGGCCGGGCGGACGCGGCGCATCACCGTGGGTCGCGTGAACGGCCGCCGCTTCGCGTTCGGGGCCGGAATCGGCATCGATGCGGAGGCGGTTAGGCGCGTCGACCGCATGGGCCGCACCGACGAGGGCAAGCGTCCGGGCGATCTCGCGTTCGCGATCTCGGTCGTCCGCTCGCTCGGCGCCCGGCACGGGCACATGGAGCCCGCGCTCGAGGTGAAGGGATACGGCCGCGCCGCATTCGCGTTCGTCGCCAACGGCAGCCCGTACACGTACGTGAAGCGACTGCCGCTGCCGATCGCGTCGGAAGCGCAGTTCGAGCTCGGCCTCGATCTCGTCGCGCCCGTCCGCGTCCGCCGCCGGACGCTCGTGCCCACGGCGCTGTCGATCCTCTCCGGGCACGTGCGCGGACGGCGGGAAACGCTGTACGGCCACGACCTCGACCGGTTGGAGATCGTGTGCGACGCGCCGATGGCGCTGCAAGCAGATGGCGAGGATCTCGGCGACGTGCGGGAGGCCGTCTTCGAGGCAGAGCGCGGCGCCGTCTCCGTGTTCGTCTAGTCCATACTGGACTAATCCATGCAGGAGTAGTAGCGTGGCTCGCATGCAGATGCCGAGCCCGTTGCGCTACGACCTCATGCTCTGGTTGGCAGCGCGTGGCCGGGAGGCGGCATTTCGCGACAAGCAGCTCGATCTCGCGCGCGTTACGTCGGGCGAGTCCGTTCTCGACGTCGGCTGTGGCACCGGCACGCTCGCAATGGCGGCAGCGCGTCGCGCGGCGTCCGTGCACGGTCTCGATCCGTCGGCCGACCTGCTGGCGCGGGCGCGCAAGAAGGCGCGCCGCGCCGGACTCGGCGTGGTGTTCGAGCTCGGCACGGGCGAGTCGCTGCCGTATCCGGACGAAAGCTTCGACGTTGTGCTGAGTTCGTTTGTGCTCCATCACCTCTCCCACGACGCTTTGCACGACTCGGCGCGAGAGCTACGGCGTGTTGTGAAGGCGACCGGGCGCGTATTCATCGTCGATACCGGTCACGGCGCCGTGCACGGCGGCGGCTTCGACCTCGAGGCCATGGCGCCGAGGCTCGCCGCCGTCGGATTGCATGCAATCGAGAGCGGGCCTGTCGACTTCCCATTGCGAGGCATCGGGCCGGTGCACTACGTCCTGGCGTCAGTCGCATGACGACGCGGGTGAAGAAGGCTGTCACGGAGCTGACGACGACCGAGGCTGCGGTCCTCGCGCTGCTCGCCATCGAGGGCGAACGGTCCGGCTACGAGCTGCTGAAGCTGGTCACGAAATCGATCGCACACGTGTGGGCACCCGCGCGAAGCGGGCTCTACGCGGTACTGCCGCGGCTCGAGCGCGGCGGGCTCGCGCGCAGCCGGCACGTGAGTCAGGCGGCGCGGCCCGACAAGCAGCTGTACACGATCACGCGCGAGGGCAAGCGCGCGCTTCATGGATGGCTCACGACTGTCGAGCCGGGCGCGACCGAGAGCTTCTTCCTCAAGCTCTTCGTGGGCGGCCTCGCCACGCCCGAGGTGCTGCGCGCGCACCTGGAGCAATTTCGCGACGACACGCAGGCGCGGCTCGCAGTCTATCGGCTGATCGAGCCGACGAACACGAATCGCAGCCACGATTGGTACCACCATCACCTGCTCCGTCTCGGCATCGCACGTGCGGAGACCGATCTCGAGTGGGCAGACGGCGTCTTCCGCTCGCTTGCGCGCGCACCGCGATGATCGCAACGGCGGTGAGCTGGACGGGCACGTATGCGCTGCCGGTCTCCGCGGCTCCCGTCGTGATCGTCGTGCAAGCCCACGGCAGTACCGCGACCGTTTCACTCGGGCCGGGACATTCGGGCGCGACGTCGGTGGCGCTCCTCGTCAACGGCACGCGGGTTCGCTTCACGTTTCCCGGGCTTCCACAGAAGGTCGCGTTCGCCGGCGTCGTCAGTGGTGCACGGCTGATCGGCACGGTGAGTCAGGGTCGGTTGCACGGGACTTTCACTCTCCGCCGGGGGCTCTCGCGCCTCCTGCCGCTCCTCGGCGGTTACCGCAGCGTTACCGGCGCCGAGGCGGCGATCGTGCATCCGCTGGGCGCGCCGGCCATGCTCGTCGAGCTCCCCTCCGGGGCGATGCACGGAATCGGCGCTGCACTGACGGTCGGCGTCCGGCTCGGCGACACGAGCGGCGACGGCGCGATTGCTCCAGACGCGTCCGGCTTCACCTGGAGAGGAACGCACTACGCGCGCATGGCGCTGCGGCAGCGCGAGGTGCGCGTCGGCACCGACGCGGCGACGCTCACGCTTCCGGCGGGACACGTGCCGTTCGCCGCCGTCGCGATGGTGCACGGCTCTGGACCGAGCACCCGCGACGAGTTCGACGTCTTCACGATGGCACTGGCTCTAGGCGGCGTCGCCGTCCTCGCGGACGACAAGCGTGGCGTCGGGGAATCGGGTGGAAGCTATCCGGGCGAGGTCGCGAGCACCGCGACCATCGATGTGCTGGCGCGGGACGCTCAGATCGAGGTGCGGTTCCTCGCGAAGCTGCCCGGGGTCGATCCGTCCCGCGTCGGTCTGTGGGGGGACAGCCAGGCGGGATGGATCGTTCCGCTCGCAGCGGCGCGCGAGCCTGCCGTGCGCTGGGCGATCCTCAACTCCGGGCCGTCGGTGACGGTCGGCGAGAGCGATCTTTGGGGATCGCTGGCGGGCGAGTCGGAGTCGCCGCCGAGCGGCACGCGGGCGCAGATGCTGGCGCAGGTACGAGCAGCCGGACGGTCCGGCTTCGACCCGGTTCCGTCGCTCCGTGCGCTGACGATCCCGGTGCTCTGGATGTTTGGCTCCGACGATCGCAACGTCCCCACCGAGCTCTGCGTCGAGCGGCTCACCGCGTTGAAACCCGGGCACGACTTCAGCTGGTTCGTGCTGCCCACCGCGCACACGCCGATCCAGTTGCCGGACGGCCTCCTGTCGAGCCTCCCGCGGTCGCCGGGGCTCGATCCGCGCTTCTTCCCGTCGCTCGCCGGCTGGCTGCACCGCGAGGGAGTCGAGCACTAGGCTTCAGCTCGATGGTCAGGGTTGCGCCCGGTGAGCACGACCTTCGTCGCGTCATCGACGAGGACCGCGAGCTCGACGGCGTCGGCGAGCAGGAGTTGCTCGACCTCTACCGCTCGATGGTGCTGTTGCGCACGTACGACGAGCGCTCGCTCGTCTACCACCGGCAGGGCCGCATCGGGACGTACGCGATCTTCTGGAATCACGAGGCCATGCAGGCCGGCTCCGTGCACGCGCTCGCGCGCGAGGATTGGATCTTCCCGAGCTATCGCGAGTCGGCGATCGGCCTGCTGCGCGGGATGCCGCCGGCGACGGTTCTGCACTGGTGGCGCGGCCATCCCGCCGGCTGGTGGAACCCGTCCGAGTACAACGTCGCGTCGATCTGCGTGCCGATCGCGACGCATGTGCCGCACGCCGCAGGACTCGCGTGGGGGAAGAAGCTGAAGGGCGAGAGCGCGTGCGCGATCGTGTACTTCGGCGACGGCGCCACGAGCGAGGGCGCGTTCCACGAGGGCGCGAACTTCGCCGCCGTCATGCAGGCGCCGCTCATCCTCTTCTGCAACAACAACCAGTGGGCGATCTCGACGCCGCTGTCGGCGCAGACGCGCGCCGAGACGCTGGCGGACAAGGCGGTCGGCTACGGCATGCCGGGCACGCGCGTCGACGGCGGGGACGTGCTGGCCGTGTACGAGGCGACGCGTGAGGCGGTAGAGCGCGCACGTGCCGGTGAGGGGCCGTCGTTCATCGAGGCGGTGACGTATCGCGCCGCGCCGCACGCGACGGCGGACGATCCGCGCGCGTACATCGACCTCGAGCGCGTCGAGCAGGAGAAGAAGAACGAGTGCCTCGGCCGGTACGAGCGCTACCTTCGCCGCCTCGGCGTTCTCGGCGACGAGCTCGAGGCCGAGGTCAAGTCGGAGGCGGCGGACGCGATGCGCGCAGGCATCACGGCCGCGGAAGCCGAGCCCGATCCCGATCCCGACCTCTTGTTCGAGAACGCGTATGTCATTCCGCCGCCGAACCTGCGGGAGGGCTGGATTGACTGAGAAGCTCCTCGTCGAGGCGGTGAACGACGCGTTGCACGTCGAGCTGGCGCGTGACGAGTCGGTGATGGTGTTGGGCGAGGACGTCGGCCGTGCCGGCGGCGTGTTCCGCGCGACCGCGGGTTTGCGCGACCGCTTCGGCGAGAACCGCTGCGTGGACACGCCGCTCGCGGAGGCCGGGATCCTCGGCGCCGCGGTGGGGTTGTGCATGGCGGGGTGGCGGCCGGTGTGCGAGATGCAGTACGACGCGTTCTCGTATCCGTGTCTCGATCAGCTGATCACCCACGTGGGCCGCTACCGGTGGCGCACGGGCGGAACGATGGAGTTCCCGATCACGGTGCGCATGCCGTACGGCGGCGGGGTGCGCGCGCCGGAGCTCCACGACGACTCCCCGGAGACGTACTACGTGCACACGCCCGGGATCAAAGTTGCGATCCCGTCCACGCCGGCGGACGCGAAGGGGCTGCTCGCGGCCGCGATCCGCGACCCGGATCCGGTGGTAATCCTGGAGCCGAAGGTGATCTATCGCACCGAGCGCGGCGAGGTTCCGGACGGCGAGCACGTCGTCCCGCTCGGCAAGGCTCGCATTGCGCGTGAAGGAACCGATGTCACGCTCGTCGCCTACGGCGCCATGGTGCCGATGTGCCTGCGCACGGCGGAGGCGCTTCAGGGCGAGGTCTCGTGCGAGGTGCTCGACGTGCGCTCGCTGCGTCCGCTGGACGAGGAGGCGCTGCTCGCATCCGCGGGGAAGACGGGCCGCGTCGTGATCGTGCAGGAGGCGCCGCGCACGGTCGGCTTTGGAGCCGAGCTCGCGGCCATCCTCGCCGAGAAGGCCATCCTCGACCTGCGCGGGCCCGTGCTCCGCGTCACCGGCTTCGACGTCCCCTATCCGTACTGGAAGATCGAGGACGCATACATGCCGTCGGTCGAGCGAATCTCGCACGCGGTCCGGCGCCTCCTTGAGTTCTGAGCGTCTGCGCATCTGGCTCGAGCCCGGCGAGTCGGGCTTCTGGCTGCGCAACGCGGCGACGGGCGAGGCGATGTCGTTCCGCGATCCGCGCCTGCTCGTGGTGAAGGTCGCCGGCGTCTCGCACCGTTCGGAGGCGATCCAGGACGACGCGTTCGCGCCCGGGCGCCGCGTGGCGCTCGTCCCCGAGCCGGACAACAAGCACGATCCGGACGCGGTCGGGATCTGGGACGTCGACCGGCGCGTGCAGGCGGGCTATGTGCCGGCGACGTTCGCGCCGGAGTTGCGCGGCGACGAGCAGGCGGTCGCGATCTGGGAGTTCCGCGACGACGAGGGACGGCGGATCGGCATGCGCGTCCTCATCGCGCCGTCGGACGCGTGGATCCAGGAGCCGCCGGCGTGAAGGGCTTCTTCTGCCTCGACTACGAGCCGGAAGCCTCGGTCGCGCCGGGAGAGCCCGTCTCGTTCCACGCGTTCAACGCGGGATGGCACTGGGACCCTGGTGACGAATCGACGCGGCCGGAGGGCGGCGGCCACGCGCTCGCCGGCCCGTTCGAGGTACGCGGCGCACGCGCAGGCCAGACGCTCGTCGTCCGCGTCGACGAGGTGACGCCGCGCGGTTGGGGCGAGACGTTCGGGGATGGCGAGCGCTTCGAGTGGCAGCTCGATGGCGACACATGGCGCATGCGGACGCACGCTGTCCAATCCGCGCCGTTCCTCGGCGTCATCGGCATGTCGCCGCCCGACCCGGGAAAGCATTCGACGATCCCGCCGCGGCGCTGGGGCGGGAACATCGACTGCAAGCTGCTCGTCGCCGGCACGACGCTCTATCTCCCGATCCCGGTCGACGGCGCACTGCTGATGGCCGGCGACTGCCACGGCGCGCAGGGTGACGGCGAGGTCTCGGGAACCGCGATCGAGTGCCCGCTCGAGCGCGCGACATTGACGCTCGACGTGAGCGACCTCGATCTGCGCATGCCGATCGCGCGAACCGACGACGCCTGGATCGCCTTCGGCTTCGATGAGGATCTCGACGCCGCCGCGTCACTTGCCACCGCGACAATGCTCGACCTGATGGAGCGCGAGCTCGCGATCTCGCGAGCCGAAGCGCTTGCGCTTGCGAGCGTTTCGGTCGACCTGCACGTGACGCAGGTCGTCAACGTGGCGAAGGGCGTTCACGCCATACTCCGCGCGTGAGCTATGAGTTCAAGCTGCCCGACCTCGGTGAGGGCCTGACCGAGGGGGAGATCGCGCGCTGGCTCGTCGCCGAGGGCCAGGAGATCGCCGAGGACGACCCGCTCGTCGAGATCGCGACCGACAAGACGACGGTCGAGATCCCGTCGCCCGCAGCAGGCACGGTGTCGAAGATCCTCGTCGGCGAGGGCGAGGTCGTTCCGGTCGGGACGGTGCTCGTCGTCATCGGTGGTGGAGGCGAAAGACCGGTACCTGGTACGGCTGCGCCGAACCAGGTACCTGCCCGTGCTACGCCACTTGTTCGGAGTCTTGCCAAAGAGCTCGGCGTCGACCTCGACGCGCTCACCGGTACCGGGCCGCAGGGGCGGATCACGGAGCAGGACGTGCGCGGCGCCGCCGGTCCGAAGGAAGGACGCCGCGAGCCGATCCGCGGGATCAGGCGGCAAATGTTCGAGCACCTGACGAAGGCGCACTCGGTGCCCACGGTCACGTGGGTCGAGGAGTGCGACTTCACCGGTGTCGACCTGAAGCTGCTCGTGCCGCTCGTGCTGAAGGCATGCGCGGTGTCGCTGCAGGAGTTCCCCGAGTTGAACGCGCGCGTCGAGGACGGCGACCTCGTGTACCTCGACCGCTACGACATCGGCATCGCCGTGCAGACCGAGCAGGGGCTCGTCGTCCCGGTCGTGCGCGACTGCGACTCGCGGACGCTCGAAGAGCTTGACGCCGACGTCCGCCGCCTCGCCGAAGCAGCGCACGGCGGAACGCTCCCGCCCGATGACCTCCGCGGCGGCACCTTCACGGTGACCAGTGCGGGCCGCTCTGCCGGGCTCTTCACGACGACGTTGCTGAACCATCCGGAGGTTGCGATCCTCGGCATCCATCGCATCGAGGACCGCATCGTCGTGCGCGACGGCGAGATCGTCGCACGGCGAATGGGGAACGTCTCGGTCACGTTCGACCACCGCGTGATCGACGGCAAGCGCGCCGCCGACTTCGGTCTGGCGGTGATCGCCCGCCTACGCGATCGCGCGTAGGTGCGAATCGAGCATCTCTTCGATTCGCGGCGTCGTTACGCGCCCGTCGAGACGAGCGACGATGCGGCGGTTCTGCACGAGCGCGAGCGCCGGCACGGTGCCGACGTGGAAGCGGGCGGCGATGTCGGGCCGCTCGTCGACGTCGACCTTCTTCACCGCGAGATGCTCGCGCTCCTTGCGGGCGATGTGCGCGAGCAGGCTCTCCATGCGCCGGGCCGGGCCGGATCGCTGTGAGGTGAAGAAAACGAGAACTGAGCGTTCCATCACGACTACAACGCGCGATCGGCCCCAGGAGGTACGTCACTACACTGACGACGATGGGCGCCTGGTACTGGATCGGCGTTGCGGCCGGGCTCGGCGCGGCCGCCGGCGTGTTGTTCGCCGGGGCGTTGCGGGTTGCGCTCGTCGGCGTTGCCGTCCTCGCCGCAGTCGCCGGCGCCGCTCTCGGCTATGGGATCGACGCCTGGCAGTCGGGTGGCTGGGGCGACATCGTCGCCGGAGTCGTCGGCGGCGCGCTGGGCTCGGCCGGCGCCTTCCAGATCGTGCGCGGCGCGTTGCGCCGCGGCGGGACGAGGGGTGGGACCGCCGTCATCGTGGCGGGAGCTGCGCTTGCTGCGGGCGGGCTCGCCTGGGTGCCGGCGCTCGGGTACCTCGAGGCGATCGCACTTCCGCTCCTCGCCGTCCGACTTAGGCGTCGCGCGCCCGAGACGTACGCAGGACTTCGCACGCTCGCCAAGGACTGACGTTTGCCCGCGAAGAAGCTCGTCCTCATCGTCGTCGACGGGATGACGCCCGAGGCGTTCGAGCGCGCCGCCGACGGTCGCGCGCCGGCGCTCGCGTTCCTCGCCGCGCACGGCGACTACCGCCGCGGCACCTCGGTGTTCCCTTCGCTGACACCGGTGTGCCTGTCGTCGATCGCGACCGGCGCCGGCCCCGGCGTGCATCACATCCCCCACCTCGTCTGGTGGCATCGCGGCGAGCGGCGCATCGTCGAGTACGGGTCGTCGTTCTCGGCGGTGCGCGCAGCAGGCATCACGCAGTCGCTCACCGACACGATCTACAACATCAATCAGCAGCACCTCTCGCCCGACGCGACCACCGTGTACGAGGCGATCGACGACGCCGGCCTCGTCGCCGCAGCGGTGAACATCACGTGCTACCGCGGCCGCACGCGCTACCTGCCCACGCTGCCGTGGGTGACGAAGCCGGCGTATGGCCCGAAGCGGTTCTACTTCTACGGCCTGTTCGAGTCCGACCAGACGGGTGCGCCGTTCGCGGTGCACAACCGCGCCGGCGGATCGACCGACGCGTACGCCTCCGCGGTCGGGCGCTGGCTCGTGACGCGCGACGGCTTCGACTTCCTCGCTTACTACCTCTCCGACTTCGACTACTCGTCGCACGTGCACGGTCCAGACGGCGCGGAGGACGTCGCGCTCGCGCGGACGGACGCAGCCGTGCAGAGCCTGCTCGACGCAGCCGGTGGCGGCGACGCGTTCCTCGAGCGCTACGCGGTCGTGCTCGCGTCGGATCACGGGCAGACGACGGTCGAGCGCACCGCCCGGCTGCAAACGCCGTTCGTGTCGCTCGAGCGTGACGTCATCGTCACGGCGTCGAACCGGGCCGGGCAGGTCTATCTGCGCCGGAGTGCGCGGGTGGACGCGGCTGCGCTCGCCGCACTGCTGGACACGGAGCCGTCGGTCGAGGTGACCTTGCGCCGCGAGGGCGAGGACGCGGTCGCACGGCGCGAGGGCGAGGAGCTCCGCTTCCGCCCCGCCGGCGACAGTTGGGAGACGGCCGGTGATGTGGGGATCCTCGACCATCCGGACGCGCTCGCACGCTCCTGGTCGGCGCTGGCGAACCCCAATGCCGGCGAGCTGCTCGTGTCCGCGACCGAGGGGTGGGAGTTCACGGATCTCGGCGGACGCCACCACGCGGGCGGCGGAAGCCACGGCTCGCTCGTGGCCGGCGACTCGACCGTTCCGTTGCTCACGATCGGCGTCGACGCCGAGATCAGCCGCATCACGGACATCACGCCCGCGGTGCGCGAGCACTTCGGCGTCGGCGTCACCGCCGATGCTCGCTGAGCGTCACGTGATGGTCGAACGACAGCTGCGCGCGCGCGGCATCGTCGACGAGCGCGTGCTCGCCGCCATGGAACGCGTTCCGCGCGAGCTGTTCGTGCCGCCCGAGCTGCACGGCCGTGCGTACGCCGACGCGGCGCTGCCCATCGGCGAGGGTCAGACGATCTCGCAGCCGTACATGGTGGCGCGCATCTGCGAGGAGCTCGGGCTGCACGGCACTGAACGCGTCCTCGATGTCGGCACCGGCTCCGGCTACCAGGCCGCGGTGCTTGCCGAGCTCGGGGGCGAGGTGCACTCGATCGAGCGGATCGCGGCGCTCGCCGACCGCGCGCGCGAGCTGCTCGACGCTGCAGGGTACGGCGACCGTGTGCACGTGCACGTCGGCGACGGCAGCCGCGGCCTTCCGGAGCACGCGCCGTTCGCCGCGATCGCGGTCGCGGCCGCCGCGCCGAACTTGCCCGAGGCCTTGTACGAGCAGCTCGAGATGCGCGGCCGCCTCGTCGTGCCCGTCGGGAACCGGTGGGAACAGCTCCTCCAGGTGGTCGTGCGGACGCCCGAAGGCCCGGCGGTGCTCCGGACAGTGCCCTGCCGGTTCGTGCCGCTCATCGGCGCCGAGGGGTTCGACGGGCGCTGATTCCCGGTCGCGTTTGCCCAGCGTCCACTCGGACAGGAAGGATGTCGCCATGGGGTCACGTTCCGCGGCCGGTCTGGTCGGCACTCCCGTTCGGCTGCACGGCATCCTCCTCGGGCGGCCTGTCGACCTCCTGCTCGATGCTGCCGGCCGTCGTCTCCTCGGCTTCGTGGTGGAAAGCGGCGACGAGGCTCCGCGCTTCCTGCCCTTCGCCGCGTCGCAGCCGGCCGAGGACGTCATCGCCGTCGCCTCGGCGCTGATGCTGCTCGACGACATCGGCTTCTATCGCAAGCGGGGCGCCTCGTTCCGGTCGCTCCTCGGCACCCAAATCGAACGCGGCGGCGCTCCGGCAGGGACGCTGGTAGACATGTGGGTCGTCCCGAACGGCGATGTGATCGAGCTTGAGTTGGAGCTGGACGGACGGCGCAATCGCATCCTGGCCGCGGGCTCCTCGTTCGCCGCCTCGGCGGCGACCGCGGCCTGACCGTACCGTGTCCGTGATGGTCGTCACCGGTGCACTCCGCGCTCGGCACAACTGGGAGCAGCTCGGCAAGTTCTGCGTCGTCGGGGCGGTCGGATACGCGATCAACCTCGGCGTCTACGCAGGGCTCCTGCATCTCGGGCTGCACTACCTCCTCGCGGCCACCGGGTCGTTCCTCGTCGCCGTCACGAGCAACTACACGTGGAACCGCCTCTGGACGTTCCGCGACCGGCGCCGCGGTGTCGCCGCGCAGGGCATGCGCTTCTTCGTCGTCTCGCTCGGATCGCTGGGCACGAACCTCCTCGTGCTCGACCTGCTCATCTCGGTCGGCGCGGGGAAGCTCGTCGGCCAGGCGATCGCGATCGTCGTCGTCACGCCGCTGAACTTCGTCGGCAACAAGCTCTGGTCGTTCCGGCACACACACGCCGAGTGAGGATCTAGCCTTGGCGGCGTTGGCGCGCCGTCTCCTCGTCGTTCTTGCCTGCGCGTTTGCCCTCGTGCCTGCCGCCCGCGCCGCGACGACCGTCACGTCGCCCGTCTACGACGCGCACGGCCACCTCATCCAGACGCCGTTCGCCCCGACCGCGAACGTCGCCCGGCTGACGAAGGGGCAAGCGCTCGCGATCGTCAAGAGCAACCCCAAGGCGAAAGCGTGGCTCGCGCGCTACCCGAAGACCGGGTTCACCGACGAGGAGACGTACGACGCGACCACGCACCAGTGGACGGTCAAGATCTGGTGGAGCAAGGCGGGCGAGGTGGTGGAAGGGACCGTCGACGACACGAGCGGCGCAGTCGTCAGCCTCTGGACCGGGCCGCAGGTGGCGTGGGGGATGCTGCGTGGCGTCAAGGGCGCGTTCGGCGGCGACAAGATCAACAGTCCGTGGATCTGGGGCGCGTTCTGCGCGGCGTTCCTGATCGGGCTCGGCAACTTCCGGCGGCCGCTGTCGCTCCGGAACCTCGACCTCATCATGCTGCTGTCGCCGACGGCGTCGCTCTGGTACTTCAACCATGGGAACGTCTTCACCGCCGTTCCGCTCTTCTATCCGGCGCTCATCTGGGTGATCGGGCGCGGGATCTGGGTCGGCGTGACCGGTCGCGGCTCCGGGTCGCGCGCGCTCTGGCCGACGTGGCTCCTGCTCGCGGCTGCCGTCTTCCTCGCTGGCTTCCGCGTCGGACTCAACGTCGAGGCGTCGAACGTCATCGACGTCGGCTACTCGGGCGTGATCGGCGCGCAGCGCATCGTCTCTCAGGGGCAGGCGCCGTGGGGGAACTTCCCGGTCGAGGACAGCCGCCCCGCCTGCGGTCCGGCTGACAGTTCCGGCGAGATCCGCGACCGCATCCAGACGAACGGCCGCTGCGAGTCGGCGAACCCGCAGGGCGACACGTACGGGCCGACGGCGTACGAGGCGTACATCCCGGGCTACCTCGCGTTCGGCTGGAGCGGCAAGTGGGACAGCCTTCCCTCCGTGCACTTCACGTCGATCCTGTTCGACCTGTTGTCGATGCTCGGGCTCTTCCTCGTCGGCCTGCGCTTCGGAGGTGCGCGACTGGCAGCGATGCTCGCATTCGCGTGGGCCGCCTATCCGTTCACGCAGTACGCGTCCAACTCGAACACGAACGACTCGATCATGCCCTGCTTCCTCATCTTCGGCTTCTGGCTCGCGTCGTCGCCGGCCGGTCGCGGCGTGTTCGGCGCGCTGTCCGGGTGGAGCAAGTTCGCGTCGCTCATCGTCGCGCCGCTGTGGGCGACGTATCCCGACCGGCGTCCGTCGCTGCGGTTCATGCTCGCGTTCGCGGTGACCACCGTGGCTGTCTTCTCCGTCGTTTTCCTCGAACCGAGCCCGCTGCACGAGCTCCGCGTCTTCTGGGACCGCACGGTCGCGTGGCAGATCGGCCGTGACTCGCCGTTCTCCTTGTGGGACTGGCAGCAGTACCACGCGCGCGGGCTGCCGAACCTGCACCTCGTTCAGCGCGCGCTCCAGGTGCTGCTCGTCATCGGCGCGGTCGCGGTCGCGTTCGTCCCGCGGCGCAAGTCGCCGCTCCAGCTCGCCGCTCTCACCGCGGCGCTCCTGGCCGGCTTCGAGCTCGTCCAGACGTACTGGCTCTACACGTACATCCCGTGGTTCTTCCCCTTCGCCGCTATCACCGTCCTCGCGCCCGCGACGCTCAGGCGGGCGCGTGTCCCCGCGCAGCAGATGGACTTCCGCCACTGGGCCGCCCCCGGCTAAGGCGAAAGTGCTGACGCACTTCCGCCTTGTGAAGGTTCCCGCTTCGCGGGAGCGGACGCGGGCGAAGCCCGCATCCTCTTATGAGTGTTGGCGACGGCTTTGTTCTGCGCTGGTGCGGCCTCCGCTAACGCTTCGCGTTAGCTCGGGCCTCTGGTGTCGGCTTCGCCAGGACGTCTAGAGCTAACTCATTCCGGTCGTGAGTCAGACGTTCACGCGCAGCAGCTCGATCCGCTCCGCGCGGCCGTCGTCCGTGCAGTCGACGACGACTCCTTCGATCCTGACGTCGCCTTCCGCCGGCTGGAAGCGCACGGGCAGGCGCGTGCGCATGCGGCGGATCGCCAGCTCGGCGACCACGCCGATCACGGAGTCGTGCGGTCCGGTCATCCCGGCGTCGCTGACCGCTGCGGTCCCGCCCGGGAGGATGCGCGCGTCGTTCGTCTGCACGTGCGTGTGCGTCCCGATGACAGCGGTGACGCGTCCGTCCAGCCAGCGCGTCAGCGCGATCTTCTCGCTCGTCGCCTCGGCGTGGAAGTCGACGACGACGACCGGCGCCTGAGCGCGCGCTTCGTCGACGAGCTCGTCCACCATTTCCCACGGAGACATCGCCGCGTCGATGAACAGGTTGCCGAGCAGGTTGATGACCGCTACTCGGACGCCGTTACGCGCCTCGACCACCGCGAGGCCGCGGCCGGGAAGCTGCGACCCCGCGTTCGCGGGACGGATCACGAGCTCGCTCGTCGCGAGGTACGCGCCGATGCCGTCGCGCCTGAACGCGTGGTTGCCGAGCGTGATCACGTCGGCGCCTGCGGCGAGCAGCCGGTCGGCGAGCTTGCCGGTGATGCCCGCTCCGTCGGCGATGTTCTCGCCGTTGACGATGCAGACATCGATGTCGAGCTCGTTGCGCAGGCCGGGCAGTCGCTCCTCGACCGCGAGCCGGCCGGGCGCGCCGAACACGTCGGCGAGGAAGAGGATCCTCAGTTGAGCGCCAATGCTGCGGACGCGCGCACTTCGATCGAGACGTGGTCGCCCGCGTCGTTCGTGTAGCGCGCGAGCGCCTGGCGCTCGACGCGCGACAGGTCGATCACCATCCCGACCTTCGTGCGGCCGCTGACGACGTCGTTGCCGACGCGAAGGGCTGCGTCGGGGCGGAGCTGCGTGAGCGTGACGACGAGCGACGGCGCGTTCTGCGGCTGAATGTCGATCTGCGAGCCGAAGTGCCGTCCGGCGACGACGAAGGGTGCGATGCCGACAACGGTCCCGTCCACCGGTGAGTACACGTCGGTCCCGGGTGAGGCGCCGACGTCGAGCGCGGAGAGTGCGCCGCCGTCGAGCCGGTACCACACCGGATGCCCGCCGGACCCGCCGAAGACTGCGTGGAACACGCGCTGGACGACGCCCTCGTTGCCCTGGCGGCCGAGCGGCGCGAGCGTGAGCGCGCCGTCGTTCGCCGAGTGGTAGCCGATGGCGGTCGTCTGACTCTGCGTGACCGGCATCTGCAAGCGCACGGGGCCGCGCACGGCGACGATCTGCGGATACGGCTGAGTGGCGTTCGCGATCGAGCGTGCGACGGACAACCTCGCGACGTCGTTCGACGCCCCTCCACCGAACGCGGTGAGAGCGAGGGCCACGACGAGGACAACGGCAAGCAGGATGAGCAGCGCGAACCGCCGAGCTCGGCGCGCGTCACGCACCTCCCGACGTTCGACGCGCCGCCTCCTGCTGGGACGCGAGGACGGCATGTCGACCGGCACCGTATCGGACGGCAGTGGGTCGTTCAACCGGGGTTCCACCCATTCGAGGGCCAGAGCGCCCTCCGTCCAGTCCCAGGAATCCCGCCGAATCCGGCTGACCCCCGCGATACGATCGCTCGGATGGCGACGGGCCCCGCTGCGTCGAGGATCGAGATCCCGCGCTGGGTGCAGCTGGTGGGGCTGCCGCTTCTGCTCGTGTTCGTGTGGGTCGTGGCGGGAGCCGTGCGTCACGTGGTGTTCCTCTTCCTCGTGGCGCTACTCATCGCCCTGCTCCTCAATCCGCTCGTTCGTGGACTGGGAAGGGTCTGGATCCCGCGCGGGCTCGCGGTCGCGGTCGTCTACTTGGCGTTTGCAGCAGCGCTCGCACTCGCAGTCCTCGCTCTGGCGACTGTTGTCGTGCAGCAGACGCGCACTGCCAGTCACCGGATCGACAACTACTTTACGGTCGTCTCCGGACAAACCCACGAGACGGGGGCGAATCACGATCTCGCCCGTCTGCAGCACTGGCTGAACGCGCATCACCTGAAGCAGGTCCACGTCGAGAAGAGCGGGAACAAGTTTCTCAACTCGATCGGGACGAAGGACGTCGAGAAGTACACGACGAAGGCGCTCAACTGGGCTGAAGGAGCTGGGCTCGCGGTCGTGTCGCTGCTCTTCAGCGCGCTGCTCGTCGTCGTCGTGTCCATCTACATGCTGCTCGACATGCAACGACTCGCGGGAGCGGTCGACCGACGGTTCCCACCGCACCCGGGAAGCAAGCCGCTGATCACGCGGATGGAGCACGCACTGGCGAGCTACGTGAAGGGCCAGCTCCTGCTCTCGCTCATCATCGGCGCGAGCTCGGGCATGGGGGTGTGGATTCTCGGGATGACGGGCCTGCTGCCGCACGGCGGCAGGTACGCCCTGCTGTTCGGTGCGTGGGCCGGTGTGACCGAGCTGATCCCATACGTCGGCCCGTGGCTCGGCGCGCTGCCGCCCGTGCTGTACGCGCTCGTGACGCATCCGATCTCGGCCCTGTGGGTGGCGCTGCTCTACCTCGGCATCCAGCAACTCGAGGGGCACCTCGTCGTCCCGAACGTGATGGGGCGCACGCTGCGGCTGCACCCGCTGCTCGTCATCTTCGGGCTCCTCGCGGGCGCCGAGATCTACGGGTTTCCGGGCATCCTCGTCGCGCTCCCGCTCCTCTCCGCCGCACGCGCGGTGTGGGAGTTCTTCGCAGAGCGCGTCGAGCTCCAGAAGTGGGACAGCGACGCGCCTATCGCGGTCGACGTCGACATCCTCCCGCCCGACGCACCGCCCGCACCCGCGGCGCCGTGACGTCCCCGCTCCTGCGCGCGCTGCGCGTCGCACGCCGCTACGGCGCCGTCGAGGCGCTCGCGCCGACCGATCTCGAGCTTGCTGCCGGGGAGGCGGTCGCGCTCGTCGGCGCCAACGGCGCAGGCAAGTCGACGCTCCTCGCGATCCTCGCTGGCGCCATCGACCCGAGCGAGGGCACGGTTGAGACACACGCGCGCGTCGGCTGGGTCCCGCAGCGTCCGGCGCATTACTCGCGCCTCTCCGCGCGCGAGAACCTCGAGCTGTTCGCGCAGCTCGAGAACGTTCGCGACACGCGCGCCGCTGCGACGCAGATGCTCGAACGGTTCGGGCTCCCGGATGCGCAGCGGCCGTCGAGCGAGCTTTCCGTCGGCAACCGCCAGCGCCTGAACGTCGCTCTTGCGCTGCTCGGCGAGCCGCGCGTACTGCTCCTCGACGAACCGACCGCCTCCCTCGATCCCGGCCAGCGGCGGCGGGTCTGGGAAGTTGCGGACGCCTTGCGTGCCGAGGGCGGTGCCGTGTGCTTTGCCACGCAGAACCTCGAGGAGATCGAGCACGCGACCCGCACGATCGTGCTGCAGGACGGCCGGGTCGTCTCGCTCACGGTCGAGGAGGCCTTCGGTTGAGCGCCGTTCTCCTTCTGTTACGGAAGGATCTACGCGTGCTGCGCCGCTCGCCACTCCTGCTCGGCGCACTCGTTGCGTATCCGATCGTCATCGCGCTGCTCGTCGGCCTCGTCGCCGGCTACGCGGCGGCGAAGCCCCGGGTCGCGTTCGTCGACGACGACAACCTGCCGCAGGTGATCGTCGTCGGCGGTCATCGCTTCCACATCCAGACGGTGATCGACGACGTCGCGAAGCAGGTGACGCTCGTGCGCCTTTCGGACGCAGAGGCCGCGCGCGAGCTCGACAACGGCAAGGTCGTGGCGACGATCACCGTGCCGCCCGGCTTCCTCGGCGACCTCGAGACGACGGTCGTCAGTCCGCACCTGATTCTCAAGACCGGGAGCGGCGGTCTTGCTCCGCGCGTCACGCAGCAGGTGCAGTCGCTCGTCTACCAGCTCAACCAGAAGCTCCAGGGCGGCTACATCGCCGCCAACCTCGCGTTCGTGAAGCTGCTGCTGCAGGGCGGCCACGGGAAGTTCGTCGGCAAGCAGTTCGACGTCCTCGGGCTCGACCGCACGTCGTTGGAGCTCGCGAAGCTGCCGCAGAGCAAGCGCGTCGCCGCGATCGCGAACTTCGTCCGGCAGGCGAAGGAGGGCCTCGCGCAGACGGGCGAAGCGCTGCGCGCGACGGCGAACCCGATCGCGCTCCAGCAGGCGAAGTCGCACGGCCGCACGTGGTTGCTCTCCGCGCAGGTGCAGTCGTACGGCATCGCGGTCACCGTCACGTTCCTCGCGCTGTTGCTCGCGGCCGGCGCGACGGCGGCTGAGCGGGACGAGGGGACGATCGGACGGCTGCGTCGCGGCCTCGTGTCCCTCGGGCAGCTCGTCTGGTCGAAGGTCGCACTCGCCGCCGCCGTCGGTCTCGTGCTCGGGGCCGCGATCGCGATCGTGTTCGGGATCGTCGTCGACGTCGGCGGCATCACCGGCGGCGAGCCGTGGTCGCGGCTGCCGCTGCTCCTCGCCGGCGTCGTCCTCGTTGCGGCCGCGGTCGGCGCCGGCGGTGTGCTGCTCGGGGCGCTCGCGCGCGAGGCGCGCACCGCGTCGCTCCTTGCCGTCCTGCTCGTCCTGCCGGTCGTCTTCCTCGGCCTCGTGCCGCGCGGCGCCGTGCCGCTCGCGTACTGGGTCAGCCTCTTCCTGCCGTTCGCGCACGCGGTCCGGCTCTTCAGCGCCGCGCTCTACGACACGAGCCCGTGGCACGTGGTCGGCGTGGAGGCGGCCTGGCTCGTGGGGATCGGCGCGGTCTCGTGGGTGCTGGCCCGCCTGGGCGCGCGTACTCTTTCGGCGTGAGCTCCTTTCCCGAAGTCCGTCTCCGCCGTTTCCGCCGCACCGGCGGGCTGCGCGGCCTCGTCCGCGAGACGAGGCTGTCGCTCGACCAGTTCGTCATGCCGCTCTTCGTCGCGCCTGAGGCGCTGCCCGACGAGGCGCTGCCGGCGATGTCGCGCGTGACGGTCGACGGCCTGCTCCGCGAGGTCGAGGATCTCGTCCGCCTCGGCGTGCGCGCCGTGATCCTGTTCGGCATCCCGGACGAGAAGGACGAGGAGGCGACCGGCGCCTGGGAGGAGGACGGGATCGTCCAGCAGGCGCTGCGCGCGCTGCGCCCCGAGTTCCCCGATCTCGTGCTCGTCACCGACGTCTGCCTGTGCGAGTACACGTCGCACGGTCACTGCGGCGTGATCGTCGACGGCGAGGTGCACAACGACCGCAGCCTCGAGTTGCTCGCGCGCACGGCGGTCAGCCACGCGGAGGCCGGCGCAGACGTGGTCGCCCCGAGCGACATGATGGACGGGCGCGTGCGCGCGCTCCGTGAGGCGCTCGACGACCACTCGTTCGAGTCGACCCCGATCCTGTCGTACGCGGCGAAGTACGCATCCGCGTTCTACGGGCCGTTCCGCGAGGCCGCGGGCTCGTCGCCGTCGTTCGGCGACCGGCGCGGCTACCAGATGGATCCCGCCAACGTGCGCGAGGCGCTGCGCGAGTGCGAGCTCGATCTCGACGAGGGCGCCGACGCGCTCATCATCAAGCCCGCGCTTCCGTATCTCGACGTGATCCGCGCGGCGCGCGAGGCATTCGACGCCCCGATCGCCGCCTACAACGTCTCCGGTGAGTACGCGATGGTGAAGGCGGCGGCCCGCTCCGGCTGGCTCGACGAGCGGCAGGCAGCGCTCGAGTCGCTGACGGCGATCCGGCGCGCGGGCGCCGATCTGATCATCAGCTACTGGACCAAAGACCTCGCCGCTTGGCTCTGACGACTCGCTCCGATCTCTATCGGCGTGCGCTCGAGCTGATTCCCGGCGGCGTCAACTCGCCGGTCCGCGCGATGAAGGCGGTGGGATTGGACGAGCCGTTCTTCGTCGCCCGCGGCGAGGGCGCCTATCTCGAAGACGTCGACGGGAACCGTTACCTCGACTGGGTGCTGTCGTGGGGGCCGCTCCTCTTCGGCCACGCGGACCCGGAGACGGTCGAGGCGGTGCGGGCCGCGGCGTTGCGCGGCACGAGCTTCGGCGCGCCGACGGAGGCCGAGGTCGAGCTCGCCGCCGAGATCGTCGACGCGCTCCCGTCAGTCGAGCGCGTGCGCCTCGTCTCATCCGGGACGGAGGCGGCGATGAGTGCGCTCCGGCTCGCGCGCGCATTCACGAAGCGCGACCGCATCCTGAAGTTCGCCGGCGGATACCACGGCCACGCCGATGCGCTGCTCGCAAGCGCCGGCTCCGGTGTCGCCACGCTGGCCATCCCGTCCACGCCGGGCGTGCCGACCGCCGTGACCGCGGACACGATCGTGTGCCCGTACAACGACGCGGAAGCGGTCGCCGCGGCTGTCTTGCGCTACGGCGAAGGTCTCGCCGCGATCATCGTCGAGCCGGTCGCGGGGAACATGGGCGTCGTTCCGCCGGAGCCCGGCTTCCTCGACCTACTGCGCGCGTTGTGCGACGCATCGGGCGCGCTCCTCGTGTTCGACGAGGTGATCACCGGCTTCCGCGTCGCACGCGGCGGCGCGCAGGAGCTGTACGGCGTCCGGCCCGACCTCACCATCCTCGGCAAGATCGTCGGCGGCGGCCTGCCGCTCGCGGCGTTCGGCGGACGGGCGGACGCGATGGACCTGCTCGCTCCTTCCGGCCCCGTGTACCAGGCGGGGACGCTGTCCGGCAACCCGCTCGCGACCGCGGCCGGGCTCTCCGTCCTGCGGCGCCTGCGGGACCCGCAGGTATACACGGAGCTCGAGCGCCGATCGGCACGGTTGGCGGACGGTCTCGCATCCTTCGGCGTGGTGCAACGGGTCGGCGCGATGCTGACGCTGTTCATGACGGACGCTTCAGTCCGCAACTTCGAGGACGCGCAGCGCTGCGACACCGATCGCTACGGCGCGCTCTTCCGTCATCTGCTCGACGCCGGCATCTACATCGCGCCGTCGCAGTTCGAGGCGATGTTCGTCTCGCTCGCGCACACGGACGAAGACATCGACAGGACGATCGCGGCGTGTGGGACGAGATAGTCGACGGCGCCGCCGACGAGAGCGTGCTGTGGCGCAGTTGTTTGCGCCCGAGTGACGAGCGAGAGCTCGTCGCCGTGTTCTCGCCGCTCGCCGAGCCCCGGTTCGCCGTCGGGCTGGAGACGATCTACGAGGGCTACCTCGCGCACTACGGGACGCCGCGCCTGTTCGCTCCCTCCGATCCCGACCTCGCGCTGCTGCTCGGCGACTACCTCTATGCGCACGGGCTCGTGCGCATCGCCGCGTTCGGGGAGACCGACGCCGTGTCCGACCTGTCCGAGCTCATCTCGCTCTGCAGCCAGCTTCGCGCCGAGGACGCCGACGGCGACGGGGCGCTCTGGGCCGCGAGCGCCGCGCTCCTCGGGACCGGCCCCCGGCTCGACGACGCCCGCGGGGCTCTGCGCGTCCGCGGCGACCCCGCTCCCCTCGAGGCGGCGGCACGCGCGGCTGCCGGCGACACGGCGGTCGACGAAGCGCTCGCCGCGCACCTCCTGCTTCGATAGATTCCGCCCGTGCTCGCGCAGCTCCCACTGCTCGCCGTCGAGACGGCCGCCGAGGAGGGCAAGAAGACCGTCCTCGTCATGCTCGCCGTCGGCCTCCTCTTCGTCGCGGTGATCGCACTTGGTGAGCTGACGCACTGGCTCCGCCACCGCCGCTAGTGGTCAAGGACCTGCGCGAGTGGATCGCGCTGCTCGAGCGGGAAGGCGAGCTCGTCCGCGTCTCGGCCGAGGTCGATCCCGATCTCGAGATCACGGAGATCGTCGACCGCACGGTGAAGGCCGGCGGGCCGGCGCTTCTCTTCAAACATCCGAAGGGCGCGCAGCATCCGCTGCTGATCAACCAGTTCGGAACCGAGCGGCGCATGTGTCTCGCGTTCGGGGTCGAGCGCCTCGACGACGTCGCGCGCAAGGTCTCCGACGTCCTCGAGATGCAGCCGCCCACCGGGCTGGTCGAGAAGGTGCGCGGCCTGCAGAAGCTCAAGTCGATCGCCGACTCGCTGCCGCACACGGTGCGCAAGGGCGCGTGCCAGGAGATCGTCCTGCGTGGCGACGAGGTCGACCTCGGCCGCCTTCCGATTCAACGGTGCTGGCCCGGCGACCCGGCGCCGTTCATCACGCTGCCGGCCGTCATCACGCGCGACCCGCGCGACGGCACGCGCAACGTCGGCATGTACCGCATGCAAGTGATCGACCGCGCGACCACCTTCATGCACTGGCAGATCCACAAGGACGGGCGCGCCGACTGGCTCGCGACCGAGGGGCGCATCCCGGTCGCCGTCGCGCTCGGCCTCGATCCGATCACGGCGTACTCGGCGAGCGCGCCGCTGCCGAAGAACGTCGACGAGCTGATGCTCGCCGGCTTCCTCCGCGGCGAGCCGGTCGAGCTCGTTCGCGGCGTCACCGTCGACCTCGACGTCCCGGCGAACGCGGAGATCGTTCTCGAGGGGTATATCGCGAAAGACGAGCTCGGAGAAGAAGGGCCGTTCGGCGACCACACCGGCTACTACACGGCGGCGGAGCCGTTCCCGGTGTTTCACATCACCACGATGACGATGCGGCGCGACGCGATCTATCCGTCCATCGTCGTCGGCAAGCCGCCGCAGGAGGACGCGTGGCTCGGCAAGGCGACGGAGCGCATCTTCCTGCCCGCGGTGCGCACGACCGTGCCGGAGATCGTCGACTACGACCTGCCCATCGCCGGCGCCTTCCACAACTGCTGCATCGTCTCCATCAAGAAGTCGTATCCGGGCCAGGCGCAGAAGGTGATGCATGCGCTGTGGGGCCTCGGCATGCTCAGCCTCACGAAATGCATCGTCGTCGTCGACGCCGAAGTGAACGTGCACGACTACGCCGAGGTTCTCTTCTACGCCGGCGCGAACGTCGATCCGGCACGCGACGTCATCCTCAGCGAGGGGCCGACCGACCATCTCGACCATGCTCCTGCTCGCCAGTTCGTGAGCGGCAAGCTCGGCATCGACGCGACCGCCAAGCTCCCGGAGGAGGGTGCGCGCCCTTGGCCCGAGGAGATCGAGATGACGCCGGAGATCAAGGCGCTCGTCGACCGGCGCTGGGCCGAGTACGGGTTGCCCGCGCAAAGGACACCCCGATCAGGTTGAATCAGGGCCGGATGCGCGAGGAGGGGATGACACCGGGGCCGCCCGAGCACGGCCCGTCGCCCACCATCTGGCCGCTCGGCTTCGCCGTCGGCATCGCCGTCGCCCTCGTCGGGCTGATCGTCGACCCGATGGTCATTGCCTCGATCGGCGCCGTGATCGCGATCGCATTCGGCTTCCTGTGGGCGCGCGAGGCGACTTCGGAGATGCGTCGCGCGGCGCCGACCGTCACCGCCGAGGTGCGGGAGGCGACGCCGGCGGAGGCCGCCGCCATGCCGGAAGCAAAGCCGGCTGCCGAGAGCATGCCGCGCAGCCGCTTCCTCGAAGGGGCGACGCTCGGTCTCGGAGGCATCATCGGCGGCCTCGTCACGCTTCCCGTCGCGGGCTTCGCGCTGCTCCCGTCGTTCCTCGGCCAGAAGGGCCACAAGGTGGACATGGGCCCGGTCGACGCCTACCCCATCGGAAAGTGGTTCATCTCGACGTTCACCGTCGATCCTTCGGAAGGTGAGGTGTCGCGGCGCACCGCGTTCGTGCGCAACAACGGCGCCGTCGGCAACAACGTTCCGAGCTTCACGATCATCTCGAACCGCTGCGCGCACCTCGGCTGCCCGGTGCAGGCGAACGGACCGACCGGCGCGATCCTCGGCGAGAAGAACGTGACCGAGCACACCGTCAACGGCGCGATCCTCCTGCGCCCGGTCGTGCCGGCGGGCTTCGGCTGCCCGTGCCACGGCGGTCAGTACGACACCGAGGGCAACCGCACCGCCGGCCCGCCTGTACGCGCGCTCGACCGCTACTCGTTCGAGATCGACAACGGCCACCTCGTGCTGCTGAGCACGTTTTCGGTGTCGCACGTCGTCGGCACCGGCGCCCAAGCGAAGATCTACAAGTACAAGCTGTCCGGGCCGGGGCAACACGTCGACGGTCCGGAGCAGTGGTTCTATCCCCTCCAGCCTCCGCACCACTGATGGCGATCCGTCGCGAACCAAGTCGCGCCCATGTCCGCCGCGAGCAGATGCTGGCCGCGGCGACGTATCCGCTCGACTGGCTCGAGGAGCGTTCAGGCCTCGTCGGCGGCGTGAAGTACTTCCTCTTCCGCAAGGTCCCGTCTGACACGAACTGGATGCAGACGCTTGGCTCGGCGACGCTGACGGCGTTTCTCGTCCAGGCCGTAACGGGCGTGATCCTCGCGATGTACTACAAGCCGTCGCCGCACGACGCGTACTCGTCGATCCAGAACATCACCGACCACCTGACGATGGGCTGGCTCGTCCGCGGCATGCACAAGTGGGGCGCGAGCGTCTTCATCATCCTCATGTTCCTGCACATGGGGCGCGTGTTCCTGTTCGGCGCGTACAAGTACCCGCGCGAGCTGAACTGGATCATCGGCGTGCTGCTGCTCGTGCTCGGGCTGACGGCGGGCTTCACCGGATATCTCCTCCCGTGGGATCAGACCGCGTACTGGGCGAGCGTCGTCGGCATCAACCTGAACGGGACGGCGCCGTTCCTCGGCCCATGGCTCGCGCAATTCCTGCGGTCCGGCCAGGAGATCAACGGCAACACGTTGTCGCTCTTCTACTCGCTGCACATGCTCGTGATCCCGGCCGGGATCATCTCGCTCATCACACTGCACCTGTACCTCGTCATCCGGCTCGGCGTGACCTCGCCGCCGTGGTCGCGCGAGGCCGCCGGACGCGACGTCGTCGAGGAGCCCTCGTCGGTGCGCACCGGGTTGACGCGTCCCGCGCCGCACGGCGGCGCCTCGGGAGGCAGTGACTGATGGCGGAAGAGAAGCCGAGCGGCCTCGACGAGCGCCGGGCGGGATTCGCGCGCTACAAGAAGGACGTCAAGGAGCGCGGGAAGTCGTTCTTCCCGTACGCGATGTTCCACGACACGGTGATGAGCCTCATCGTCGTCACCGTGATCGTGGGCCTCGCCGTCATCTGGAAGTGGACGTCGTACGGGCCGCACCACGACGGCCTGCACAAGGGCCTCATCGGGCCTGAGTACGCGCCCCCGGCCGACCCGGGGACGGTGAGCTTCGTCCCGCGGCCGGACTGGTACTTCTACTTCCTCTTCTATCTCCTGCGCATCTTCAAGTGGCCGGAGACGGTGTTCCTCGGGACGATCGGCGTCCCGACGATCGCGCTCATCCTGCTGCTCGCGCTCCCGTTCATGGACCTGCGCCGCGAGCGGCGCCCGTCGCGGCGCCCGGTGGCGATGGTCGCCGCCGTGCTGACGATCTTCTCCATGGGCATCCTCACGTGGAAGGGTGCGACCGCGAAGGAGGCGCTCGCCTCCGAGGTGATCGCAGACGTCCCGTCGTGGGTGACCCAGGAGAAGCTGCCCGCGGCCGCCATCCCGGGCGCGAAGCTGTTCGCGACCGCGGGCTGTACGGCCTGTCACACGTATCTCGGCACCGGCTCGTCGAACCTCGGCGCCCCCGATCTGACCGCGATCGGCACGCGCAACCTCGGCATCAGCTTCCAGATCAGGCACCTCCAGTGCCCCTCCTGCGTGAACCCGGGCTCGCCCATGCCGAAGTTCGCCTCACTGGGCACGGCGAGGCTGCACGAGCTCGCCGTCTTCCTCGAATCCTCCAAGGGCAAGCGGTAACAGCGAGAATCCCGGGGAATGCACGTATTCCTCGGGATCACGGGCGCTTCGGGCGCTCCGTACGCTGCCCGGCTGCTCGAGGCGCTCGCCGCGGCTGACTGCGAGATCGGCGTCTGCGCGTCCAGCGCCGGCGTCGAGGTGCTCGCCACCGAGCTGTACGGCAACGCGAAGCTCTCCCGGGACGAGACGCTCGCCCGCCTCCTCGAGCACGCGCCGCGGGCGGCGCTGTACGACCCGAACGACTGGAAGGCGCCCTACGCGTCCGGCTCGGCGAAGGTCGACGCCTACGTCATCTGCCCCTGCTCGATGGGCACGCTCGGGACGATCGCCTCCGGCGCCATGCAGAACCTCATCCACCGCGCGGCGTCGGTGGCGATCAAGGAGGAGCGCCGCCTCGTCCTCATGCCGCGCGAGACGCCGCTCTCGGCCATCCACCTGCGCAACATGCTCACGCTGCGCGAGGCCGGCGCGACCATCCTCTTCCTCGCGCCGGGCTTCTACCACGGTGCGGAGACGGTCGACGACCTCGTCGACTTCATCGTCGCGCGCGCGCTCGACCAGCTCGGTCTCGAGAACGTCGCCGCCAAGCGGTGGGGCCAGTAGTGGTCGAAACGGGACGCCTGCCGGCTGAAGGCGTGCAGCGCATGTTCGACCGCATCGCACCCGTGTACGACGCGATGAACCGCGTGATGACGGCCGGGCTGGACCGTCGCTGGCGGCGGATCACCGTCGAGCAGGTCGTGCGCAAGGGCGACCGCGTCCTCGATGCCTGCTGCGGCACGGGCGACCTCGCGCTCGCCGCCCGGGCGCGCGGCGCCGACGTCGTCGGCCTCGACTTCTCCGAGGCCATGCTCGAGCGCGCACGCTCGAAATCCCGCGAGATCGAGTGGGTGCGCGGAGACGTTCTCGCGCTGCCGTTCGACGACGCCTCCTTCGACGGGGTCACCGTCGGCTTCGGCGTTCGCAACGTCGACGACCTCGAGGCCGGGTTGCGCGAGCTCCGTCGCGTGCTTCGCCCAGGCGGGCGCATCGGCATCCTCGAGATCACGCGTCCGCGCGGCGCCCTCGCGCCCTTCTACCGCCTGTGGTTCGACCGTGTCGTCCCTGCTATCGGCCGGGCGGTGCCCGGCGGCGCGGCCTACACGTACCTGCCGGCGAGCGTGCGCCGCTTTCCCGCGCCGGAGGAGCTCGCGGCGCTGCTCGAGGACGCGGGCTTCGCAGCCGTGCGGTTCCGCCTCTTCGCCGGGGGTATCGTCGCCCTCCACGTGGCGGAGGCCGGTCAGTGACGAGCCTGGCGGAGATCCGGGAGGCGCCCGGCCTCGAGTCGTACCTCGACGCGATCGAGGAGCGGCTGGCGCGCACGGTCGCGTCGCACCCCGGCCTCGTCGCCGCCGTCGGAAACGAGGCGCTCGCCGCAGGGGGCAAGCGGCTGCGGCCGCTGCTCGTCTTCTTGTCCACGCCCTCGAACGAGGAGCCGTCGATCGCGGCCGGCGTTGCCGTCGAGCTCGTGCACATGGCGACGCTCGTCCACGACGACCTCATCGACCGCGCACACTTCCGGCGCGGGAAGGCGGCGGCGTGGTCCGTGTACGGGCCCGAAGCCGCACGTGCGACCGGTGATTATCTGTTCGCGCGTGCCTTCGCCGAGCTGACCGCGACGGGCGACGCGGGCGCCGTCGAGATCCTCGCCGACGCGACGCTGTGCCTGGCCCGCGGCGAGGCGCTGCAGCGGACGCAGACGCATGACCCGGCCACGACCGTGGACGCATATCTCGAGCGCTGCGCGCTCAAGACCGGGAAGCTGTTCGAGGCGGCGTGCCGGCTGGGCGGCGGCCCGGGCACGTACGGCCTCGCGCTCGGCGTCGCCTTCCAGATCGTCGACGACGTGCTCGATTGCGCGGGGACGACGATCGAGACGGGGAAGATCGCCGGCACCGACCTGCGCGACGGCACTCCGACGCTGCCGCTCCTGCTCGCCGCGCGGCAGGACGAGGTCGTGCGCGACGCGCTCGCAGGCGGGCCGCTCGACGGCGCGCTCGTGCGAGTTGCCGCGAGCGGCGCTCTCGAGCGGTCGCGGGAGGTCGCCCTCGACTACGCTAGGCGCGCCCGCGCGTGCCTCAACGGTCAGCTTTATCGCGACGAGCTCGAGTCGCTGACGCACGCGGTCGTCGACCGAGAGAGGTAGGCACCTTGGCAGTCCTCGACATGCTGGAGACCTTCGCCCCGATCCGGGAGAAGATCGCGACCGGCGAGCGGCTCGATTTCGAGGACGGCGTGACGCTGATGGAGTCGGACGACCTCCTCGCGCTCGGCGAGCTCGCCGATCTGGCGCGCCGGCAGCGAGGCGGCGGCGACGAGGTCTTCTTCATCCAGAACCTCTACCTCAACCAGACGAACGTCTGCCGCGTGAAGTGCAAGTTCTGCGCGTTCGCGAAGACCCAGAAGCAGGAGGACGCCTACACGCTCATGGCGGACGAGCTCGCGGCCGACGCGGTCGCCATGTACGAGCATGCGAAGTTC
>Ga0208219_1000118_pt1 | contig 33960 bp, 39 predicted proteins | sample NGESurshal072012_7_FD_184469 | JGI IMG/M metagenome (GOLD analysis project Ga0208219, IMG submission 184469) | Arctic peat soil microbial communities from Barrow, Alaska - NGEE Surface sample 53-2 shallow-072012 (SPAdes) | ecosystem: Environmental > Terrestrial > Soil > Wetlands > Peat ... | reverse complement strand
AGGGCGGTATGAACGTGTCGACGAGTGCGCTCTGGGCCAGCCTCGGCACACTCGGAATCCTGTTCGTGGCGAAGATGGTGCCGAAGCTCTGCGGCGTCTATCCGCTGGCGCGGAAGTTCACGTCACCGCACGCGACGTTCACGACGCTGCTCATGTCGACCGGGCTCACGTTCGGCACGATCACGTCGCTGTACGGGCTCAGCGCGCACATCATCGACCGCACGCAGTTCTCGCTGCTGATCGCGGTCGTCGTGTTGTCGGCGATCGTCCCGACGGCGATCGCGCAGCGGTTCTACCAGCCGACGGCCGCCGCGCACCGCGACCTGACCGCCCCGGTCGCGCCCGCGCCGGACTAGGCGGCGCGCGGTGTCAACGCGACGAGCAGCCCGCCGTCGTCGTCGTACGCCGGGAAGAAGTCGCCGGTGACCGGCTTTACGTGGCCGGAGCGCGCGCGCAGCTGCAGCGACTCGTTCAGCCGCCGTACGCCCCACTCGAGCGCGAGCTTCGCCGGGTTCTTCTCCTCCTCGAAGCCGGCGAGGCCGAGGCTGTCGACGAGGTCGGCGCCGATGAGGTCGCTGTCGCCCCAGCCGGTCAGCTCGTACACGCCGCGCCCGACGGCGAGGATCCGCGCTTCCTTGTCGCACACGACGAACCCGGTGCCTGGCGCCGGGTAGTAATCGTCGAGGAGCTCGAAAAGGAAACCGAAGCCGCAGTGGTGGCACGAGACCGGCTCGTCGAACAAGCCCTCCATCCGGTCGGAGTCCACCGACCGCTCCTTGCAGTTCGGGCAGATGAAGTAGGGCACTGATCCAGGTTAGCCACGAGGGTGTGCGTCGACGCGCAGCACCCATGCGTGCAGCGGCGAGTCGTCGCGGAGCGGCTGGTACTCGACGAGGACCCGGTGGAAGAGCTCGTCGTCGTCCGCCGGCAGGCCGAGGACGGCGTACTTGAGGAACGGGAAGGCGGTGACGTCGGCGAGCCCGAAGTCGCCGAAGAGGTAGTCGCGACCCTGGAGCAGCGCCTCGAAGACCTCGACGTGGGCGCGCATCTCCGCCGAGAGGGCGTCGGTGGCGCCCAGGTCTGCGATCGCGTTCGGCGCGCGCTTCCAGACCTGGTTGAACCAGTCGGCGAAGACCCGCACCTCGGCGCGGCGAGCGGGGTCGCGCGGGAGCAGCGGCGGGTCGGGGAAACGTGTCTCGAGCCACTCGAGGATCGCCGGCGAGTCCGCGATCACTTCGTCGTCGTCCGTCACGAGCACGGGGACGAGCCGCTGCCCGCTCACCGCCTCCACCGGCGAACGGTCGTCCGCGTCGACGTCGACCCACTCGATCGGAACGCCTTTGTGCCCGGCTGCGAGCGCGACCCGCTCGACGTTGGTCGAGAACGGGATCCGGTAGACCCGGATCAGATCCACTTCTTGCGCCGGAAAAACCAGAGCTGGATCAGCGTCGTCCCGACGATGATGCCCCACGAATACGCGTAGCCGTAGTGCCAGTGCAGCTCGGGCATGTGAATGAAGTTCTGTCCGTATACGCCGACGACGAAGGTCGGGAACAGCACGAGGGAGGCGATCACCGTCAGCACCTTCATGACTTCGTTCTGGTCGTTCGCGATCTTGGACTGGCTGTAGTCGCGCACGCTCGAGAGAAGGTCGCGCGAGAGCTCGAGCCCGTCGAGCGCGCGCATCAGCTTGTCGTACGCCGCGTTGAATGCGACCTCGACGTCCTTCGGGAAGACCTCGGGACCTTCGTCGACGTCGACGACGTCGTCGGTCACGCGCCGTACCGCGTCGCGCATCGGCGCGAGCGTCCGCCGGATGTGCAGCAGGTCGTGGCGCAGCGACGAGATGCGCGCGCGGGTCGCGCTCGCGGGCTGGTCCTCGACCTTGTCCTCGAGCTCGTCGATCTCCTCGTCGAGCGCGTCGACGAGGTTGAGGTAGCGCTCGGAGATCTCGTCGACGAGGCGGTACACCATCATTCCGGTGGAATCGCCGTCCTTGACCGCCTGCTTCACGATCGCGACGTCGCACGCGGCCCGGTTGCCCGGCGGCGTCTTGCGCACGGTGAGCAGCGTGTCGTGCGTGATGACGAGGTCGATCTCCTGGTAGAAGACGTCGTCCTCCTCGGGCACGGCGACCGCGACGAGGAAGACGCCGAAGATGTAATGCCCGTGGCTCTGCAGCGTCGGGCGCGGCTCGTCCTCGTGCTTGGGCGGGGCGAGCAGAAGCTCGACGGCGGACTCCTCGAGGCCGCTTGGCGCGTGTTTGCGAAGCTCCTCGGCGCCGGGGTCGAGGAGGTCGATCCAATTCGCGGCCACGGGGCCGCGTTTCGACGCGGGGTGGCCTAGACCTCCGCGGCGAGGGCCGTACCGGGGTGCCTTTCCAACGCTGAGAGGTACCGCTCGGCATCGAGCGCGGCCATACAGCCGGAGCCGGCCGCGGTGACCGCCTGCCGGTAGACGTGGTCCTGAACGTCACCCGCGGCGAATACGCCGGGGATGTTCGTCTCCGTCGAGTGCGGCTTCGTCACCAGGTAGCCGGCCGCGTCGTGGTCGAGCTGGTCGAGGAAGAGCGCTGTCGTCGGATCGTGGCCGATGGCGACGAACACGCCGTCGGTCTTCAGCTCGGAGATGCCGCCGGTGACTGTGTCGCGCAGCATGACCGCCTCGACCTTCGCGTCGCCGAGGATGTCGTCGACGACGGCGTTCGTGATGAACGAGATCTTGGGGTTTGCGCGCGCCCGCTCGAGCATGATCTGCGAGGCGCGGAACTCGTCTCGCCGGTGCACGACCGTCACCTTGGTCGCGTAGCGGGTGAGGAAGTTGGCCTCCTCCATCGCCGAGTCGCCGCCGCCGACCACGACGAGCTCCTTCTCCTTGAAGAAGGCGCCGTCGCAGGTGGCGCAGGCCGACACGCCGCGGCCCTGGAAGTGCTGTTCGCGGGGGATCCCGAGCCAGCGCGCGGTCGCGCCGGTGGCGACGATGACCGTGTGGGCGCTGTACTCCTCGTTCTCGACCCATACCCGGAAGGGCTGCTCCGAGAAGTCGACGCGGGCGACGTCGTCGGTGATGAACTCCGAGCCGAAGCGCTCCGCCTGGCGGCGGAACTCGGCCATCATCTCCGGCCCCATGACTCCGTCGGGGTAGCCGGGGTAGTTCTCCACGTCGGTCGTGACCATCAGCTGGCCGCCCCAGTTGAAGCCCTCGATGACGAGCGGCGCCAGGTTCGCCCGCGCCGCGTAGAGGGCCGCCGTGTACCCGGCGGGGCCGCCTCCGATGATGATCAGCTCACGTGTTTCGCTCATGTCCGTCCTTCGCTAAAGAGGTGTGCTCTCTATTAAACGAATTCGGCCGGTTGGACGTTCCCGGCCCCGGAGCTTGTGCGATCCGGCTCTAGGAGGGTCTGGCGGAATGGTGCTCGTCGCAGGGATGCGCTGGTCGGATGCGGTGCAAGGACGCGGCCGAGGACGCAGCAGCGCGCCGATCCAGCGCACCATCTGCGACACAGCCGCTATTCCGCCAGACCCTCCTACTAGGCCGCGTCGAGCGCCCGGACGTGGGCGGCGGCCGGAAGCTCGGCCTGCTCGTCCGCCGCCTGGTCGAGCTTCGTCTCGAACCGGTCGAGGCGCTTCTCGGCCGAGGCGTACTTGCCCTGGGCGTTCGAGAGGTGCTTGCCGACCAGGTCGAAGTCCTCCCGGAACACCGAGAAGTCCTTCTGGAGGGCGGCGCAGTACTGCATGACTTCCTCCGCCCGCTGCTCGATCTGCATCCCCTTCAGGCCGAGGACGATCATCTGCAGGTAGGCGGTGAACGTCGTCGCCGAAACGGGGAAGACCCGCTTCCCGTGCGCGTACGTGAGGAGCGCGCCGGTCTTGCCGGAGATGAGCTCGTAGTGGATCGTCTCCGCGGGGAGGTACATGAACGCGAGATCGAAGGTGCCGTAGTCGGGGCGGATGTACTTCGACGCGATCGCGTCGATGTGGCCCTTCACGTCGCGCGCGAACGCCTTCTCGTGCAGCTGCTGCTCGGCCTCGTCGCTCGCGGCAGCCATGCGCTCGAAGTTGTCGAGCGGGAACTTCGCGTCCACCGGGAGCAAGAGGCCGGCGGCGCGGATAACCGCGTCCACCCGGTCGCCGCTCGGGAACGTGTACTGGACCTCGTAGGCATCGCGCGGGAGCCGGTCGCGGAGCAGGTTCTCGAGGAGCAGCTCGCCGAAGCCGCCGCGCGCCTTCGGCGGGCGCAGCGCCTGCTCGAGGCGGCCGAGGTCCTTCGCGCGCTCGTTCATCTCCGCGGTCGCCCGCGTCACCTCGCCGAGGCGCTCGTGGATCTTCGTCGCCGTCTGGCTGCTGCTGGCGAGCCGCCGGTCGAGCGTCTCGGTCACGTCGGCGAGCCGGCGGTCGACGTCGGCGTTGCGCTCGCTGAGCTGGCGCGTCGTGTCGTCGCGCAGCGCCGCGAGCTGGCTCGCGATGAGCCGCGGGAGCACGAGCGCCGCCGCGATGACGGCGAGCACGACGAGGATGAGGAGTCCGATGACCACCGGGCCAAAGAACGCTAGAGGCCGGGTCGGACGGACCAAAGAAAATGCCGGCCCCAACCAACCCGAAGGTCCATCGGAACCGGCTTGCAGAGCCTATGTGCGGCGGCGCCCGGCCGTCAAGGAGGAAAAGCCCGCTATTTGCGGCTTCTTGGCCGGCCTACGCCAGGGCGTCGATCGCGGCGAAGAACGCCGACTCGGTGGGCACGCCCTCCCCGAAGTACTTCAGGGGCGCCCCGCTCTTGTTGAGGTACAGCGTCGGCGTGCCGTTCACCTTGTCTGCGGTCGCGTCCGCGTCGACGTCAGAGGCGGCCTTCTTCACCGAGGCGGAGCTCCGCGCCGCGAAGAGCGGGTCGATCTTCAGGCCGGGGACGCTGACCGCGATGTTGTAGAGCATCTGGTCGGTCAGCCAGCCGGTGTTCTCCGTGCCCTGGTTGTCGTACAGGTTCTCGGAGAAGTTGAACGCCTTGTTCTGCTTTGCGGCGGCGATGGTCGCCGCCTGGCCGCGGATCGAGTCGGGGCCGATGAAGGCCCACGGCTTCATCACGACCTTGACCTTGCCCGTGCGCACGTACTTGGTGACGAAGTCGGGGAAGATCGTCGTCTCGAACTCCTGGCAGACGGGACACTGGAGGTCGATGAACTCCGTCAGCGTGACCGGGGCGAACGGCGAGCCGAGCGTCGTTCCATTCTGGGGGATGCCCTTGAAGAGCGATTCGACCTGAGACGCGCCGGGGAGCCCGTTTGCGAGGCTGCCGACCGCGGCGTGATTCTTCGGGAGTCCGCCGCCCTTGCTCCCGCCGCCGAGGACGACCGCGAGGACGATGATGACCGCGATGACGGCGACGATCCCGCCGCCGATGGCGAGGGCGCGCGGCGACGCCTGGCGCCCGCGTCCGCCCACTGACCGGACGGGCGGCGGCGCCTTGACCGACGCCGTGCGCCGGGCCTCTCTGCTCTTTTTCCCGCTAGGCACCGGCGGGAAGGGTAGCTGGCTCCTCGCTGCCGCCTGCCGCCGCGAGGCTTAAGAATCCAATGAGGAGCAGGAAGCCGCTGAGCGCGATCGTCGGGATGGTGACGTAGCCGAACTCGTTGATCCACTTCACCGCGCAGCCGGCTCCGACCTGGCAGGCCGCGGGCGTCGCGACCCAGTGATTCTCGACGAGGATGTGGTAGACGGACACGCCCGCGCCGATGATCGGGAACGGCAGGAGATAGCGCGCGAACTTGTAGTCGCCGTGCCGCGCCGCGAAGAGCAGCAGAAGCGACAGCGGGTACATGCAGATGCGCTGGAACCAACACAGGTCGCACGGCACGAAGCCGGCGATCTCGGAGAAGAAGAGGCTGCCGCCGGTGCCGAGCGCGGCGACGACGAACGCGGCCCACAGCTCGTAGCCCCAAAGCGCGGCCCGGAGCCCGCGGAGAGGCGCGCGCACGCCGACGAGGGCGAGGAGGCCGATGAGCGCGAGGGCGGCGGCGATCGCCTCTCCGGCGACGGCGAGCACGGCGAAGGCGACGATCGTGTCGTGCGTCATGGCGAGACCTTGCCACAGCGCTACGCTCCGGGCGCCGGGGTGGCGGAACTGGTCAGACGCGCCCGACTTAAAATCGGGTGCCTTCGGGCATGCGGGTTCGAGTCCCGCCCCCGGCACCTCACTACACTGCGCGCGTGGCAAGCCTGGAGGCATCGCCGCTCGAACGCCCGCTCGAGTGGGACACGCCGCTCTTCCTCATGGCACGCGCGCAGTTCGAGCAGGCGCTGCCGCACGCTGAGGTCTCGCCGATGGTGGCCGAGCGCCTGAGCTTCCCCGAGCGCGCACTGATCATGAGCGTCCCGCTCCGCCGGGACGACGGCACGTGGCAGGTCTTCGCCGGCTACCGCGTTCAGCACTCGACCGTCCTCGGCCCGACGAAGGGCGGGATCCGTTACGACCCGGCGGTCTCGCTCGGCGAATGCGCAGCGCTTGCGTCCTGGATGACGTGGAAGTGCGCGCTGCTCCGCCTCCCGTACGGCGGGGCCAAGGGCGGCATCCGCTGCGACGCGCACGCGCTTTCGCAGCACGAGCTCGAGCGGCTCACGCGGCGCTTCACGTCCGAGCTGTTCGCGGCCATCGGCCCGCAGGAGGACATCCCTGCGCCCGACATGGCGACGAACGAGCAGACGATGGCGTGGATGATGGACACGTACTCGACGCAGATCGGTTACGCCGTCCCCGAGGTCGTGACGGGGAAGCCCATCTCGATCGGGGGCTCCGTCTTTCGCCGCGAGGCCACCGGCGCCGGCGTCGTCATGTGCACCGAGCGCGCGTGCGAGCGGATGGGCTTGGATCTCTCCGACCAGCGCTGCATTGTCCAGGGCTTCGGCAACGTCGGCGGCGTCGCCGCCACCGAGCTGCACGGCCGCGGCGCGACCGTCATCGCCGTCTCGGACGTTTCCGGCGGCGTGCACGCGCCCGACGGGCTCGACATCCCGGAGCTGCATGCGTACGCCGCTGAGCACGGCTCGCTCGCCGGCTACGACCGCTGCGAACGCGTCACGAACGAGGAGCTGCTCGAGCTGCCGTGCGACATCCTCGTCGTCGCCGCGCGCGAGGACCAGATCACCGGCGAGAACGCGGGGCGCGTGCACGCGAAGCTCGTCGTCGAGGGAGCGAACGGGCCGACGACGCTCGAGGCGGACGCCATCCTCGCCGAGCGCGGTATTCCGATCGTCCCCGACATCCTCGCGAACGCGGGCGGCGTCACCGTGTCGTACTTCGAATGGGTGCAGGACCTCGGCCGCCTGTTCTGGGATCGCGACGAGATCCGCATCAAGCTCGCGGACAAGATGGCGGACGCGTTCGACCGCGTGTGGGCGGTCGCCGACGAGAAGTCGGTCACGTTCCGGCAGGCGGCGATGGTGGCGGCGATCCGCGAGGTCGCCGGCGCGCTCGAGTCGCGGGGAATCTATCCGTGAGCGTCATCCGCGATGCGATGGTTCCGGAGCCGACGACGCTCTCGGACAAGGCGAGCGCGCAGGACGCCGGCCGCTGCTTCGCCGACACCCCGGACATGCGCGCGGTATTCGTCTCCTCCGACGACGGCACGCTGGTCGGCGTGATCACGCGCAAGACGCTCGTGCGCGAGGTCGTCGCCGCAGGTCTCGATCCGCGCGAGGTCGCGCTGCGGGACATCGCCGAGCCGCCGCACTACACGCTCGACGCGTCACTGCCGCTCGACGAGGGCTTCCGGACGCTGGAGGAGCTCGATCTCGAACGGGTGCCCGTCGTCGAGGGCGGACGCCTCGTCGGCGTGCTCTCGCGGGCGGTCGTGCAGCGGCGCCTCGCCGAGGACGAGCCGCCGGCTGTCGATCTCGTCGGATAGCTAACAGCAGGTGTATGCGCCCGGCGGGGCGTCGCCTTCGACCGGCTCAGGCAGCTCTGCGGCTACGAGCGCGACGCCGTCGAGCAGGTCGTGCTCGCTCACTTCGATCGCGTCGAGCGCGTAGGCATCGAGCACGGCGACGAGGATGGCGGCGCCGGCGACGATCACCGGTGCGCGCTCCGGCTCCATGCGCGGGAGGCCGCGGCGCTCGGCGACGCTCATGCCCGCGAGCCGCTCCAGTTGTTCACGCGCGCGCGCACGCGAGAGCTCGTAGCCGTGGACGTTCTCCGTGTCGAAGGCCGCGAGCTGCGTCACGGTTCCAGCGACGCCGATCGCATGTTCTGGGGAGAGGTTGGGAAGGAGCACGGTCGCCTCCCTTTTGAGGGACGGCAGTTCGTCTCCATATCTCTCGGTGAAGCGCACGGATCCCATCGGCAGGCTGACGTGGAAGTCGTCAAGGACGAGCTCGGTCGAGCCGCCGCCGATGTCGAGCACGAGCGTGCCGGACGGCGGATCGACGCCGCGCCGCGTCAGCTCCGCTTCCTCGTCGCCGGAAAGCAGCTGCGTGACGAACCCGTAGCTCCATTCCACCTCGCCGAGGAAGGCCTCGCCGTTCTCCGCGTCGCGCACCGCGCTCGTCGCGGCAGCGAGTGTCCGTTCGGCGCCGAGCGACTCGAGCGTGCGCCGGTAGTCGGCGAGGACGTTGCGCACGCGCGCGATGGGAAGGGGGAGGAGCCGGCCGCGCTTGTCGACGCCCTCGCCCAGCCGCGTGATGCGCGATTCGCGGTGCAGCTCCTCGACTCGGCCGTCGACGACGTCGGCGACGAGCAGCCGCGTCGTATTCGTGCCGAGGTCGACGGCCGCGACTCTCACTTGCGTGGGATGAGTGCGGTGAAGCTCGTCGCTTCCGCGAAGGCCTCGCGCAGGACGGTCATCCGCGCCAGCGAGCTGCGCAGCGAGGCGACGCTGCGATCGAGCTCTGCTGTGTCCGTCGCGTGCTCGAGCTTCGTCACCGTCGCGTCGCCGAGGTCGGCGAGCCGGTCGAGCTCCCGTGCCACGTGCCGGCGCAGCCGCTTGAAGCTCCGCCACGCCTGCAGCAGCCGCACGGCGAACAGCACGAGCGCGGCCAGGGCGCCGAGCACGCCAACGGCCAAAGCCGCGTAGATGAGCCAATTCCACATCGAGCGGATCGTAACGCGGGTGCTAGAATTCACCCTTGCGACGCGGGGTGGAGCAGCCAGGTAGCTCGCCGGGCTCATAACCCGGAGGTCGCAGGTTCAAATCCTGCCCCCGCTATTCAGGAAGCCCCGGAAACGGGGCTTCTTTTCGTTCAGAGGCGAATCGGGCGCGGTTCGGATTGGTGAGGGGGGAACACTGCTGAGGTCTCGACGATTCTCAAGTTCAAGCCGTCAGTGCCGATCAGACGAGAGTGACGACATTGGCGCATCGCGCCACGGATGGCGATCGCCGTTTCTCCGAGTGGGAGAGCTTGCCGTTCGCCCTCGTTGTCTTGAGCGCCGATGGCTGCGCGGCGCAGGAGAACGAAGCCTTCCGTTCCCTCACTGGGTACGAGGCCGAGGAACTGGCGCGGCTGCCGGTGTCGAGCTACACGCACCCGGAAGACGCCGCCGAGGCGGCCTCCTGCCTCCATCGCCTTTTGCGAGGTGGGATCACCTCGTACAGGCTCGAAACCCGACTGATCCGAAAAGACCGCGGAGTGGTATGGGCCGACTTCTCCGTCACGCTGAATCGCGCGATCGACGACGAGCCGCCGACGGCGCTCGCCGTGGTTCAAGACATCACGTCGCAAATGCAGAGCGATGCCCTGCTGTCGCGATTGATCGAGATCCGAGAAGAGATCGCCGCTGCAGACTTCGGGCTGGACGAGGTTGCACGCCTGGTTGCAGACCGTGCGCAGGAGCTGACTGGCTCCGACAGTACGACGGTGAGCGTCCTCGACGAAGGCGAACCTCTGGTGCACGTCGTCGCCGGAGAAGCCACAACGACAGCTGATCTCCGTGTTCCGGTCCTACGCAGGGGCAAGGAGGTGGGATCGCTCAGCCTCGCGAAGGCAGGCGTCACCGACACTGACCGCCGCATACTCGAGCTGCTCACGATCCTCCTCGCTTCGGCGGTCAGCGACGCGGCAGAGCGCGTGGCGCGGCGCGATCAACGAGAAGCGCTCAGCCGTTTCGAGACCATTTTCGAGAACGCCCCGATCGGCATCGGTCTCGTCAGGCTGGACGGCCGCCTCGAGAGCACGAACTCGGCCATGCGTGACATCACCGGCCGCAGCGCCGAGGAGCTCGCGCGCCGAAGCACGGTCGAATACACCGTGCCAGAGGACGTCGACGAGGTCGTAGGACTGTTCACCGGCATGGTCGAGGGGCAATACGACTCCTACCGGCACGAACTGCGTCTCTACGCCGACGATGGTGAGGTCGTCTGGGTCGATACCGCCACGGCGCTTCTGCGCGACGCGGATGGAACGCCTCGGGGGGCTGTCGCAATGGCCCAGAACATCACGAAGAGGCGCGCGGCCGAAGAGCAGTCGCGCCAATCGGAAGCGCGCTACCGCACCCTTGTCGAGCAGCTGCCGCTGATCACCTATATCGACGTGCCCTATTCGTCCGACGAGGCCGCCGAGTACGTGAGCCCTCAGGTTGAGGAGATTCTCGGCTACAGCTTCGAGGAATGGCACTCGAGCCCCTCCTTCTTCAACGAGCATCTTCACCCGGAGGATCGCGACCGCGTCAGCAAGGCGCATCGCGAGGCCCGCGAGAGCGCCGAGCCGCTGGAGCTCGAATACCGGTTCATTGCCGCCGACGGCCGGGTGGTCTGGTTGAAGGACAGCAACGCCGTGGTCCGCGACGAGACCGGCAAGCCGCGCTACACGCAGGGCTTCGCAGTCGACGTGACCGCCCAGAAACGGGCGGAGCTCGATCGCGAGGCGCTGCTCGCGCAGGCGCAGGAGCAGAACGAGCGCCTGCGCAAGCTCGACCGGATGAAGGACGAGTTCATCGCTCTGGTCTCGCACGAGCTGCGGACACCGTTGACGTCGATCTGCGGTTACAGCGAGCTGCTTCTGCACGATGTCAATCTCGCCGATCTCCCCGCTGCGCAGGTGAGCTGGCTCGAAGTGATCGACCGCAACGCCGAGCGCCTGCTGCGATTGGTCGAGGATCTCCTGATCACCGCGCAAGCGAGCGCCGGAACTCTCGCCCTCGAGATGGGCGAGCTCGACATCGCCGCGATCATCGCGCACGCGGTGGAGTCCAGCACGCCCGTCGCCACAGCGCGCGGGATCGCCCTCAGCTGCTCGACGGGCCCGCTTCCCGCCGCCAACGGTGACCGTCTCCGCATCGGGCAGGTCATCGACAATCTCGTCTCGAACGCACTGAAGTTCACACCGCCGGGCGGCACGATCGACGTGCGCGCCTATCCGCACGACTCGGTAGTGCGGATCGAGGTCACCGACACCGGAATGGGGATAGGAGAGAGCGAGCAGACGCAGCTCTTCGACCGGTTCTTCCGCACCGCACGTGCGCAGGAAGAGGCGATCCCGGGCGTCGGGCTCGGCCTCTCGATCTCAAAAGCGATCGTCGAGGCACACAACGGCCGGCTCTCCGTCAGCAGCGTCGAAGGAGCCGGCACCTCATTCTTCGTCGACCTGCCCGCAAGCTCGGTGCCTAGGAAATGAATGCCTTCCGGACAGCGGCGGCCGTCCATCTGTTCGTGCCGTGGATCGGCGGAACCCTCCCTGCGTTCAGTCGCGTGGCGATCTCCTCCAGCGACATCCGCTTCTCGAGCATCGCGTTGATCCTCGAGCGCCATTCGTAGTCACGTTGGTTGCAGCGCCGATGCGCCAGGCGGACGTTGTCCGGCGTGAGATGCCCTCCGCGCGACTTGAGCAGCGGGTAATGGTCTGGCGTCGGGGACCAGTCTGAGCTAGACGACTTCGGGTCGAAGTGTCTGCGACCCCGGGCGCAGTAGCACTGGGGCATCTCGCAACGCACGTCGACGATCTGGCCGCCCGCGCAAGCTGCATGAGGATTCCGTGTACTCCTAGGCCTGCAAGCGTTCGACAGCTGGTGTCATCGGTCGATCATCCGCTGGTTCGCTTCGGAGTAACGGGCGCCCTCGGCGTCGATCTGCGCTTCCTCGAGCTCGCGGAGGTCGTCAGGCGTCAGCTCGACGTCGGTCGCGGCGATGTTCTCTTCGAGCCGGTGCACCTTCGTCGTGCCGGGGATCGGAACGATCCACGGCTTCTGCGCAAGGATCCACGCGATGGCGACCTGCGCCGGCGTCGCGTTCTTCCGCTCGGCGATGCGGGTCAGCAGCTCGACGAAGGCGAGGTTCGCCTGCCGTGCGTCGGGGTCGGTGAAGCGCGGGACCGTGTTGCGGAAGTCGCCGCTCTCGAACTCGGTCGTCACGTCGATCTTCCCGGTCAGGAAGCCCTTGCCCAGCGGGCTGAACGGGACGAAGCCGATGCCGAGCTCCTCGAGCGTCGGCAGGATCGCCTCTTCGGGCTCGCGCCACCAGAGCGAGTACTCCGACTGCAGCGCGGTAACCGGTTGCACCGCGTGCGCGCGACGGATCGTCTGCGCGCCCGCCTCGGACAGGCCGAAGTGCTTCACCTTGCCCTCGCCGATCAGCTGCTTGACGGTGCCGGCGACGTCCTCGATCGGGACGTTCGGATCGACCCGATGCTGGTAGAGCAGGTCGATCGTGTCGGTGCGCAGCCGCTTCAATGAAGCCTCGACGCTGCGCCTGATCGTCTCGGGGCTGCTGTCGAGACCGCCGCGACCGCTTTCGAGATCGAAGCCGAACTTCGTCGCGATGACGATCCGGTCACGGACAGGCGCGAGCGCCTCGCCGACGAGCTCCTCGTTCGTGAACGGCCCGTAGACCTGTGCTGTGTCGAAAAAGGTGATGCCACGCTCGACCGCCGCGCGGATGAGTGCGATGCCCTCCTCCTTCGGGGGAATGGGCGGGAAGCTCTGGCTGAGGCCCATGCAGCCCAGCCCGATCGCGGTGACCTCGAGGTCGTTTCCGAGCGTGCGTTTCTTCATCTCGTCTCCTTGAGTCGTCCGGGGCATCGTCTCATCAATGTGGATAATCCCGCGTTCCTCAGGGCCGACCCCGATTCGACCTGAACGGGTGCGCTCGATGATCGCGGTATGACCGATCCGCGGGTCATGGTCGTCGATGCGCTCGACGAGCTGATCGCTCTGCTCGCCGCTCGCGGCTTCCGCGTCCTCGGGCCGACCGTGCGGGACGGGGCGATCGTCTACGACGATCTCGACTCCGCCGGAGAGCTCCCGATCGGCTGGACGGATCGTCAAGACGCGGGGACGTACCGGCTCGAGCGCCGCGAGGACTTCGCGCGCTTCGGCTACGCCGTCGGGCCACATTCGTGGAAGCGCTATCTGTTCCCGCCCCGAATTCGCCTCTGGCGCGCGCACATCGACGGCGAGGGTGTTCCCGCGATCGAGCAGGAGCGTCCCGAGGCGCAGCCGCTCGCGTTCATCGGCGTGCGCGCGTGCGAGGTGCACGCGATCGAGATCCAGGACCGGGTCTTCCTCGGTGGCCGCTACGTCGATGCCGACTACGCCGCGCGCCGCGAAGGTGCGTTCGTCGTCGCCGTCAACTGCTTCGAGCCGGGAGGCACGTGCTTCTGCGTGTCGACGGGGACGGGGCCGGCTGTCCAGGCGGGCTACGACCTGGTCCTGACGGAACTCCTTGAAGGCGAGCATCGGTTCCTCGTCGAGCCGGGGAGCGAGCGAGGTGCGGAGGTGCTCGCTGCGCTTCCGACTCGGCCGGCCGCCGCCGCAGACATCGAGGCTGCAGAAGCCTCGGTCGCATCCGCCGCCGACGGGATGGGGCGTTCGCTGGACACGTTCGACCTGCGCGGCCTTCTCGCGCGCAACCCCGAGGATCCGCGCTGGGACGAGGTCGCGCAGCGCTGCCTCACCTGTGGGAACTGCACGCTCGTGTGCCCGACGTGCTTCTGCTCGGCCGTCGAGGACGAGACCGACCTCTCCGGCACCGAGGTGGAGCGCAACCGCGTATGGGACACGTGTTTCTCGGTCGACTACTCCTACATCCACGGCGGGAGCATCCGGCCGTCGGCGCGGTCGCGCTACCGGCAGTGGATGACGCACAAGCTCGGTACCTGGCACGACCAGTTCGGATCCTCCGGCTGTGTCGGCTGCGGACGCTGCATCACCTGGTGCCCGGTCGGAATCGACATCACCGAGGAAGTCGCGGCCCTGCGCGCGACCGAGGAGCACGATGCAGCGGTCGCTTGAGAGCGTCCTCCACGACGTGCCAATGCTCGAGGGCCTCGGCGACGAGCGCCTCGCGCTGCTCGCAGGGTGCGCGCGCAACGTCCGCTTCGACCCAGGGTCGTATCTGTTCCACGAGGACGAGCCGGCCGACTCGTTCTATGTCGTGCGGCACGGCAGCGTCGCCGTCGAGGTGTACGTGCCGACTCGCGGATCGGTCGCGATCGAGACCATCGACGCCGGAGAGGTGCTCGGCTGGTCGTGGCTCTTCGAGCCGTACCGCTGGCACTTCGACGCCCGCGCGCTCACGCTCGTCCGCGCGACCGCCTTCGACGGCGCGTGCCTGCGCCGGAAGTGCGAGAGCGACCCTGGGCTCGGATACGCGTTGATGGGCCGCTTCGCGCAAGTGCTGATCGAGCGTATGCAGTGGATGCGCCTCCGACTTCTCGACCTCTATGGCGACGGCGCAGCTCGCTGAGCTCTCCAACGTCGGCGCGATGACACCGCGCCCGTTTCGCGTCGCCGAACGGGTGCAGGACACCGTCGACACGTGGACGTTAACGCTGGAGCCGGCATCGGGCACTACCCCGTTCGTCGCGCCCGGCCAGTTCATGATGGTGGACGCATTCGGGGTCGGCGAAGTCCCGATATCCGTCAGCGCGCCCCCGGTCGTGTTGACGGTTCGCGCGGTGGGCGCAGTGTCGAAGGCGATCTGCGCATCGCAACCCGGCAAGGTGCTCGGGCTGCGCGGGCCGTTCGGGAACTCCTGGCCGGTCGAGGACGCGCAAGGCGGCGACGTTCTCGTCGTCGCCGGCGGCATCGGACTGGCGCCGCTACGCCCGGTCGTCCTGCGTCTGCTCGCGCAGCGGGGCGCGTACCGGAACGTGACCCTTTGCTACGGCGCGCGAACGCCGGGCGACCTGCTCTACGTCGACGAGTCCGAGACGTGGAAGGGCCGGATCGACACGTACGTCACCGTGGACGCCGCCGACAGCTCGTGGTCGGGAAGCGTCGGCGTCGTGACGAAGCTTCTCGCGCAGGCGAGCTTCCTGCCGGTTGAGACGACGGCGTTCGTCTGCGGGCCGGAGATCATGATGCACTTCGCGATCCGCGAGCTGCTCGAGCGCGGGATGCCCGAGCACCGGATCCTCGTGTCGATGGAGCGGCACATGGATTGCGGAATCGGCTTGTGCGGGCACTGTCAGCTCGGTCCGACGCTCATCTGCCGCGATGGGCCGGTCTACTCGTATGCGCAGGTTGCTCCGTGGCTCGAGGTGCGTGAGCTGTGAGCGGGAAGCCAAAGCTCGCGGTCTGGAAGTTCGCGTCGTGCGACGGGTGCCAGCTCTCGCTGCTCGACCTCGAGGACGAGCTGCTCGCCGTCGCGGGAGCGGTCGAGATCGCAGAGTTTCCGGAGGCGACGCGCGCCTCCGTCGAGGGGCCGTACGACCTCTCGCTCGTCGAGGGATCCATCACGACGCCGCACGACGCCGCGCGGATCCGCGACGTCCGCAGCGCGTCGAAGGTTCTCGTCTCGATCGGCGCGTGCGCAACCGCAGGCGGGATCCAGGCGCTCCGCAACTACGCCCACATCGACGATTTCATCGGCGCCGTCTATGCGTCCCCGGAATACATCTCCACGCTCGCGACCTCGACTCCCATCTCCGCGCACGTCCCGGTTGATTTCGAGCTGCGCGGCTGCCCGGTGAACAAGCGACAGCTGCTCGAGGTCGTGACCGCGCTGCTCCACGGGCGCAAGCCGGGAATCTCGGCGACGAGCGTCTGCACGGAGTGCAAGCGCCGCGGCCTCGTCTGCCTCAGCGTCGCGCACGGCACGCCCTGCCTCGGCCCGGTCACACAAGCAGGCTGTGGCGCGCTGTGCCCGGCGTACGACCGCGGATGCTTCGGCTGCTTCGGGCCGATGGAGACGCCCAACGCCGGCGCGCTCGTCCCACTCCTCCACCGGCTCGGGATGACGGACGGCGGCGTCGAGCGCGTGTTCGCGACCTTCAACGCGGACGCGGACGCGTTCCGGGAGGCTTCCCGTGGCTGAACGGCGCGTGATCCGGACCGACTATCTCGCCCGCGTCGAAGGTGAGGGGGCGCTGAGCGTCCTGCTCGACAACGGACGGGTCGAGCATGTCGAGCTCCGCATCTTCGAGCCGCCGCGCTTCTTCGAGGCTCTCCTGCGCGGGCGGTCGTTTCTCGAGGCGCCGGACATCACCGCTCGCATCTGCGGAATCTGTCCGGTCGCGTATCAGACGAGTGCGGTGAACGCGCTCGAGAGCCTCTGCGGCGTCGAGGTCGACGAGCCGATTCGCATGTTGCGCCGCCTTCTCTACTGCGGCGAGTGGATCGAGAGTCACGCCCTGCACGTGTACATGCTCCACGCGCCCGACTTCCTCGGCTATCCCGGCGCGATCGAGCTCGCGCGCGACGCGCCCGCCGCGGTCGAGCGCGGGCTCGGCCTGAAGAAGGTGGGCAACGAAGTGATGACGCTCGTCGGTGGGAGGGAGATCCATCCCATCAACGTCCGCGTAGGCGGCTTCTACCGGGCGCCGACGCGTCGCGAGCTCCGTCCGCTCGTCGAGCCGCTCGAGCGCGCCCGTGAGGCAGCGCTCGAGACGGTTCGCTGGGTCGCGGGCTTCGACTTCCCGGAGCGGCTCGTCGAGTGCGACCTGGTCGCCCTCTCGCAGCCCGGCGAGTACGCGATCGAGCGCGGCCGCATTCGCTCGAATGCCGGTCTCGACATCTCCGCCGCCGAGTACGACGAGCACTTCGAGGAGGAGCACGTCGAACGCTCGAACGCGCTCCATTCCCGGCTGCGCGAGCGCGGCACGTATCTGTGCGGCCCGCTTGCGCGCTTCGCGCTGAATCACGAATGGCTCTCGCCGCTCGCGCTCGAAGCCGCGCGCGAGGCGGGCCTCGAGGCTCCGTGCCTCAACCCCTTCCAGAGCATCGTTGTTCGCAGCGTCGAGCTCGTGTACGCGTGCGATGAGGCCCTTCGCCTCATCGAGAGCTACGAGCAGCCGGATCGCCCGTTCGTCCCGGTCGAGCCGGTCGCCGGCTTCGGCTTCGGCGTGAGCGAGGCGCCGCGCGGGCTTCTCTACCACCGGTATCGCCTCGACGGCGAAGGGACGATCCTCGACGCGAAGATCGTGCCGCCGACCTCGCAGAACCAAGGGGCGATCGAAGACGACCTGCGCGGCGTCGTCGTGCGCTACTCCGATCTCGACGACGAGCAGCTGCGGGCGTTGTGCGAGCAGACGATCCGCAACTACGACCCGTGCATCTCGTGCGCGACGCACTTCCTGACGCTCGACGTGGAGCGACGGTGATGCGGCGCGTGGTGGCCGGCGTGGGCAATGCGTACCGCGGCGACGACGGCGCGGGCCTCGAGGTCGCCGCGCGACTGCGCGGACGCCTGCCGGAAGGCACCGAGCTCGTACAGTGCGTCGACGAGCCGAGCAGGCTCATCGACTCATGGCGCGGCGCGGACGTCGTCATCGTCGTCGACGCAGTTGCATCCGGTGTAAAGCCGGGCACGGTCTACCGCTTCGACGCCAGCGACGGGGACATCCCCGAGCAGATCTTCCGTTCGTCGACACATGCATTCGGCGTGGGGCAGACGGTCGCCTTGTCGCGTGCGCTCGGGCATCTGCCGCCGCGCGTCATCGTGTACGGCATCGAGGGTGCCGACTTCGATGCAGGCGAGGGCCTCACCGATCCAGTCGCCGGTGCCGTCGACCGTGCGGTCGACGCCGTTCTCGCCGACATCAAGGGTGGCGAAGGCTGATGCACGAGCACGCGCTGATGGCGGATGTGATGCGCAAGATCGACGAGGTCGCGCAGGCCGAGGAGGCGGAGCGGGTCACGCGCGTCGCGGTGCGGCTCGGCGCGCTTTCGCATTTCACCCCCGACCACTTCCGCGAGCACTTCGTCGATGCATCGCGCGGCACGATCGCGGAAGCCGCTCTCGTCGACGCGGTCGTCGACGACGACATCGCCGATCCGCGCGCCCGCGACGTCGTGCTCGAGAGCATCGAGGTCGAGCGCTGATGTGTATCGGAACGGTCGCGCTGCTCGCCGAGACGTGGCAGGACGAAGGCGCGCCCGTCGGGCGTTTGGACGACGGCTGCGTCGTCTCTCTGTCGTTCGTCCCGGAGGCCGAGCCCGGCGATCGGCTTCTTCTTCATCTCGGAATCCCCGTGGAGGTAATCGATGACGACTCGCGCTAATGGAATCGCGCTCGCGTTCGTGGCCGCCCTGGTCAGCGGCGTGTCCATCTACGTCAATGCGCACGCCGTGAGGCACTTCGGCGACGCGACGGTGTACACGACCGCGAAGAACGCCGTCGCCGGCGTGCTCCTGCTCGCGCTTCTCGTGATCGCGCCTCGGCGGAAGGAAGCAGCGCGGCCGCGCCTCGCCCACCATTGGCCGGCGCTCGCCGCGGTCGCGATCGTCGGCGGAAGTGTCCCGTTCGTCCTCTTCTTCGAAGGGCTCGCGCGCGCGCAGGCGACCGACGCGAGCTTCATCCAGAAGACGCTCGTCGTGTGGGTCGCGCTCCTCGCGGTGCCGATCCTGCGGGAGCGCTTTCGAGCCCCGCACGCGGCCGCGATCGTGTTGCTCATCGTCGGCCAGGCCTGGCTCGTGGGGCACCTCGGGACGGTCACGTTCGGCAGCGGTGAGGCCATGATTCTCGGCGCGACGCTGCTCTGGGCGGTGGAGACCGTGTTCGTCAAGCACCTGCTCGGCTCGATCCCGTCGCGCACGCTCGCCGCCGCACGGATGGGAGGGGGGACGGTCGCGCTCCTCGGCTGGCTCGCCGTCACCGGCAAGGCCGGCCAGCTGGGCGGCTTCGGCGTCGAGCAATGGCGCTGGATCCTCTTGACCGGGCTTCTGCTGACCGCGTACGTCGCCACCTGGTATGCCGCCCTAGCGCGCGCGCAGGCCGTCGATGTGACGGCGATGCTCGTCTTCGGCGCGGTCGTCACCGCTCTTCTCTCCGGTGCCGCGGACGGCGCGCCGGTGAACGTGACCGGTGCGATCCTCGTGGCCGCCGGCTCCGCAACCATGGCGTGGGCGGCAGTTCGGCGCAAGCCGGTCGAAGCGACGCCATGAGCGACGCAGGGGCGCTCCTGTTCGCGCGATACGCGTATCCACCGAACGCACTCGGGTACTGCGGCGAGGATGTGCCCCGCACGCTCCTCCAATACGGTGACGCGCGCGAGTCCGACGGCGGCCTCGAGGAGCTCGCGCGCACGTTCGACGGTGCATGGCCCTATCTGACACTGATCGCCGCAGCGAACGGGATCACGGACCCACTCGACGACCGCGTCGTCGAGGCGTACTGGGTCGGCAACCACCTTCTCGACGCGGTCCAGCCGCAGGATCTCGCGCGCCACGTCGACGAGCGCTTCCGCGGGCGGCTCGGCAGCGCGCAGACGCACATCGTCGACGCAGTCGCCGCGGGAGCTGTGCCGCACCACTGCTTCCACGTCTTCGCCGTCTATCCCTGGCTCGGCCTTCTTCGCACGGGCATCGTCGACGAGCCGCTCCGGATCCTCGACCAGTGCCGGACGACGCCCGCCGTCGTCTGCGCGTGCGACGGCGATGTGCTCGACGTTCTCGCCCGCCCGTTGAAGTGGGACGGCGCGCAGCTGTATCTCGACGTGGCCGAGCTCCGGACCGTGCACTGGCGAAGCGACGGGCTCGCGTTTGTCGATCCTCCCGCGCCGGGCGATCTCGTCACCCTCCACTGGGACTTCGTGTGCGACGTTGTCACCCCTCTCGCGGCCCGCCGGCTCGAGCGCGCGACGCTTCGGGCCATGACGGCGGTCAACCGATCGGGCGCGGCGGTGCACGCGCTGGCGGGGTAGCCGTGCCCGCGCGCGATTCTCTTCCCGACTCGTTCCAGCTGTTCCTCGACGACCTGCGTCACTACCCGCTCTTGCGACCCGCTGAGGAAATCGCCCTTGCCAAGCGGGTCGAGCGCGGCGACCCCGTGGCGAGACGCCGGATGGTCGAGTCGAACCTGCGCCTCGTCGTGTCGCTGGCGAAGACCTTCCGTGGTCAGGGCCTCGAGCTGCCCGACCTCATCCAGGAGGGGACGTTCGGCCTGATCCGAGCGGTCGACAAGTTCGACTGGCGGAAGGGATGCAAGTTCTCCACGTACGCAACCTGGTGGATCCGTCAGGCCTGCTCGCGCGCGGTCCAGAACCAGGGCGAAACGATTCGCGTGCCGATTCACACCGGCGAGCGGCGCCGGAAGCTTCGCGCCGTCAGCGGCCGGCTGCAGCAACAGCTCGGCCGCAAGCCGACTCCGGAGGAGCTCGCGGCCGAGCTCGACCTGACGCTGGGCCAGGTGACCGCCGCCCTCGAGGTCGCAGAAGTGTCCGCCTCGCTCGACGAGCCGATCGGAGACGGGACCGCCAGCCGGGGCGATTTCGTGCGCGACGATCGCGTCACCGATCCGTATGAGGAGATCGACGCGCGGCTCGACTGGCAGATTCTCGTCGGAGCAGTCGAGCGGTTGGCCGACCGCGACCGACGCATCATCGAGAGCCGTCTCGGCTTGGCCGGAGATGGTCCGCGAACGCTGGAGGAGCTGGGAGCGGAGCTGGGTCTCACGCGCGAACGCGTCAGGCAGTTGGAGACCCGGGCTCTCCGCCGGCTCAGCCTCGAGCTGCCGGCAGACGCGGGATCAAACCGCCAGCTGGCAGGGGCCCGGATGTGAAAAGCTCCGAACGAGGAGAACTTGACCGACTACGCCATCGTCAACCTGAAGGAGATCGAGGACTCCGCCGGCGAGCGGGCCCCCGGGGTGGAGGCGCGCTTCGCGCGCAAGCACATCGACTCCGAGCATCTCGGCGTGACGTACATCCGGTACGACGCCGGGGTGCGCTCGCCGATGGCGCACAGCCACCGCGAACAGGAGGAGGCGTACGTCGTGATCGGCGGCTCCGGCCGCGTCCGGCTCGGAGACGAGATCCGCGAGGTCCGGCAGTGGGACGTCGTCCGCGTCAGCCCGGCGACCGTTCGCGCGTTCGAAGCGGGTGCGGACGGCCTCGAGATCATCGCCGTCGGTTCAGACCGTCCCGAAGGCGGCGACGGGGTCGCGGCCGACACCGCCTGGATCGACTAGTCGGCCGGGGCGAAGCCGGCGCCGGTCAGCATCCGCCGGAGATCGACGATCATCTGCGCGTCGACGTCCTTGTCCTTCGGCGGATCGAGCACCTCGGTCTCGTCACCGAGAGTCACCTCGACACGGCCGTTGTGCCGCTCGGTCACGGTGCCGACCGCCTCGAGCAGGGACAGCACCTGCCGCCACTCGACGTTGCCGCTCGCAGGGTGGTCGAAGATCTTCTCGACGGTGTCCGCGTGTTCGCTGTTCACGGTTTTCGCCCGGCCCATTCGAGCTCGGCCTCGCGCTCCATCCGTTCGAGACGCTCGTAGTAGTCGGGGAACTCCTTCATGTGCGCGAGCGCGATCTTGCCGGTCACGACGGGGTCGTCGTGTGTCACGTCCGTCTGCGGGTCGTGCGACCCGTGCTCGAACTCGACGTCCATTCCCGCACGGAATGCCTCCAGATCGAAGCGATCCCAGTCGACGCCGATCGCATCGCCGACGCGCTGAGCCTCGTCCGCCGTCGTTCGCCGTCTCTCACTCATCGTCCCCTCCTGTTCGTCTGACGATGCGGACCATACGCGCCTCAGTCGGGCAGCATCGGCATCGTGATGCCGGGCGACCGGCCGAGCAGCACCGCCCGCGTGATCGCGGCCGTCCCGAAGCGGTCGCGCACGAGGTCGAGGACGGCGTCGAGCGCCTCGCTGTCGCGCCGGTCGAACGGCAGGACGAGCTGGAGCGCTTCCGCGTCGTCGAGGTTCGCGACGGAGATCCCGACGAGCGTGAGACCGCGCTGCTCGATCGTCGGCAGTGCCTCCGCCAGCAGCGCCCGCGCCGTCGACAGGAGCCGCTCCGTGCTCGTCGTCGGATCGGGCAGCGTCGAGGAGCGTGTCGCCCGCGTGTAGTCGTCGAAGCGCAGGCGGAGCACGACGGTGCGTCCCGCCCGGCCCGCGGTCCGCATGCGCCGCGCGACCCGGTCGACGAGCGTGACGAGATCGGCGTCGACGGATGCGTGCGACCACGGCGCACGGCCGCGCGCACGCTGCGAGCCGATCGACCGGCGCCGGCGCCGATGCTGCACGGGTCGCGGGTCGAGGTTGTGCGCGAGCGCATGGAGGTGATGCCCCGCCGCCCGGCCGAGCATCGACACGAGGATCGACTCGGGCAGGAATGCGACCTGCCGGACGGTCGTGATGCCGCGCTCGCGCAACTTCCGCGCGGTGACGGGACCGACGCCCCACAGCCGCTCCACCGGCAGGGGATGGAGGAATGCGAGCTCGTCGTCAGGCGGCACGACGAGCAGCCCGTCCGGCTTCGCAACGGCGCTCGCCACCTTCGCCAGGAACTTCGTCCGCGCGACGCCGACGGTGATCGGCAGGCCGACGCGCTCGCGTACGTCGCGTCGGAGGCGCGCCGCGATCTCGACCGGCAGGCCGACGCTTCGCTCCATTCCGCGCACGTCGAGGAACGCCTCGTCGATCGACAGGCCCTCGACGACCGGTGCCGCGTCCTCGAACACGCGGAACACCGCCTTGCTCGCCTCCGAGTACGCCGACATCCGCGGCGGGACGACGACGGCCAGCGGGCACAGGCGGCGCGCATGGGCCCCGCCCATGGCCGTGCGAATGCCGAAGGCCTTCGCCTCGTAGCTTGCCGCGAGCACGACGCCGCCCCCGACGATCACGGGCCGGCCGCGCAGGCGCGGATCGTCGCGCTGCTCGACGGACGCGAAGAAGGCGTCCAGGTCGGCGTGGAGGATGGAGGCCCCGCCCGACACGAACATATGTTCTCACAACGACGAGCCGGTTACGAGCGACGTGACCCCGCGCGGGCGGTGTTCACCTTCTCGCTCAGGCGCGCCTCGAGGCGCCAGAGGTTGTCGAGATGCTGGCTCGCCCACAAGAGCCGGAGCGCGCCGTGGATCGTCGCCTTGTCTCCGCTCCGCGCCGCGTGGCGCACGCACTCGAGCAACCGGGTGCGGCCGTCGGTGTCGCGGATGTGCGGCGGCGGCACGGGGCGGATGTTCACGAGCGCATAGCCGAGGGACACGAACCACGCCTGGAACGCATGCAGCTCCCGATCGAGGTTCCGGCCGCAATCGTCGAGCCGCACGGTGCCGTCGGCCATGCTCCCGAGCGAGGCGAGCGACTGCGCCGCGCGCCGCACGCGCGATGCGCCGCCGACGAGCCCCGCGACGTCCTCGACGTTGAACTCGGTTGCCGACCGCTCGGCGAGGTACTGCCGGAACGCGTCGTCGAGCCGGTGCACGGCCGCCTCCGCCGCACGCTCCGCAGTAGGCCGGTCGCGCCCTCCTTCGATCAATTCGTGCGCGGTCGCGACGACATAGTCGGCGCCGCGCGCATACGCGGCCGCGAGATCGTTGCGTAAGAGCGCAGACGCGCCGCGCGGCCAGAAGAGGACACCCACGCCGAGACTGATGGCGAAGCCGATCGCGACGTCCTCGACCCGGACGACGCCGACGCGCCAGCCGACGGGCTGGATGATGTTGAAGAGGATGAACAGGACGACGGTGAAGCCGGCCTGGCCGGCGGCGAACGAGATCGCGCGCGGCGCGTACGCGGCGAGCAGCAGCGCCACGGGCAGCACGCCCCACAGCACCGCCTCGTGCGTGCCGATCCCGATCACGAGCAGCGCGCCGACGACGATCCCCACCGCCGTCCCGGCCAGCGCGCTGACGATCGACCACCCGGTGCCGAGTGCGTTCGACCGCAATACCGACAGCGTTCCGAGCACGACCCAGAAGCCGTGCTGCAGTCCGGTGCGCTGCGCGATGAAGACGGCGATCGCGAGTCCGGCCGCCCCGCGCACACTGTTCTGGAACCACACCGACCCGAAGGTCGCGTGCTCAACCGCGAGGTGTTCCGTCGCCTCGATCGCCGCCAGCGGCGGCGACGGCTGGGCGATGTCGCGGTGTCCGAGCTCGGGTGTGTCGGCACCGGTGGCGAGCAGCGCGTAGCCGCCGATCTGGCGCGCGGAGTAGGTCACGACGCGGATCCGGAACGGTGGGTCGAGCGTGTCGAGGTCGGGAACCTCTGGGAGCCGCTGGATGAGCACGTGCGCAACGGCGTCGCGCGCAGCGTCGAGCCGTGCGAAGTCGGGGCGCTCGTCACCACCCTCGAGCCTCGTCGCGCTCACGCGTAGGACGGCTGCCGTCGCGGCAAGCGCCTCTTCGTCCTCCGCGGAGGCGACCTCGAGCGCGGGCAGCTCGGGACCCGGGGTGAGGAACGAGAGCAGCCAGTCGAGCTCGTCGGGAAGCGACGAGAGCGCCGCCGTCGACGCGGTCGGGCCCGTGGGCCGGTGCTGCGTGCCGAGGAACGTCCGCCCGAGCCCATCCACAGCCTCGCGCGCCGCGACGGCCCGATCCGCGAGCTGGTCCCGGGCTGCATCGACGAAGTCCGCGACGCTGCGCAACGCACCCGCTGCCGCCTTGCGCAGATCGGCGCGCCGCCGCGGAGGCCAGAGCAGCATCACGGCCGTGATGCCGACGCCGGTCGCGAGGCCCCATCCCTCGAGCCGGTCCGGGATGGCGGAGTTGGGCGCGGGGATCGTCACCGGGAGGACGAACGTGAGCATCACGCCCGTCGACGCTGCGGCGAAATACCCGCCGAGCACGCCGCTGAAGAGCGTGACGAAACCGACCGCGGCCATCGCACCGGCGCCGAGCCAGGCGTTGCGCGAGCAGATCGTCCCGAGCGTGATGTAGGCCGCGCCCACGACGGCGAGCGAGAGATAGGCCAGGAAGCGCGTGCGCCACGGCCCGCTGAACTCGACGAGCACGAGCACCGCGAACGATCCGATTGCAGCGAGCAACGATGTCTGCGGCTTCGCGATCACCTTGTCCGCGAACGCGAACACCGCGGGCATGACGATGGCGGCGCGGGCGGCGCTCTTCAGCGCGGCGACATTCAAGGGCTGGCTCGCTCCGTTCAAGCCGCGGCGGCTACGGGTGTCCACGTGAATCGCCAGAGTGCGACCGCGAGCCCGGCCGCCATCCAGAGCGCGAGCACGCCGAGGTCGATCCAGACGATGCCGGTGCCGTGCGTCGCGGGATCGAACGCATGGTGGAGCCCGTCGGAAAGATGCTGGACCGGGAAGACCATGGCGACGTCGCGCAGCCAGCGCGGCAGATTGACGTTCGGGATGAAGATGCCTGAGATGAAATAGAGCGGGAGCATGATCGCCTGCACCATCGGCTGCGCCGCGTCCTCGGTTTTGATCGCCGTCGTCAACGCGAAGCCGAGGCAGACGAACGTGATCGCACCGACGACGGCGGTCAGGATCACGCCCGGCAGGGTCCGGCTCGGCAGCGTGACGCCGTAGGCGAAGCGTCCGATGAGCAGGAGGATGGTCATCACGCCGAGCGCGACGACGACGGCCGTCAACGCGCGCGCGGCGATCAACACCCAGGCCGGCACGGGCGTCGCGCGCCGCCGCTTGAGCACACCCGTCTCGCGCTGCGCAGTGACCGAGATGACGAGGTTCACGAACGAGCCCGCGACCACGGCCAGCGCCGAGATGCCGGGCACGTAGTACGTGGAGGCCTTGATTCCGGTCGGGCCGAGCTTGTCGTTTCCGAACACGCTCACGAAGATGACGAGGAAGATGATCGGCAACGCCACCGTGAAGAAGCGGGACTGCTTGTTGCGGAAGAACGCGAGCAGCTCGTACCGCGTCTGGTGCGCGACGAGCTGAAGCGGCGTCCGCTTGCCGCTCCGGCGCTCGGGCTGCGACGCGCGGCGCTTCTTCAGGCGGCGCCGGATGAAGCGGATGAGCAGGATCACTCCACGCCGCCCGTCAGCTGCAGGTAGACGTCTTCGAGCGAGGGTTGGCGGACATCGAGATCCGGCAGTTCGAGGCTGCGCGCGAGCGCCCAGTCCGCGAGCTCCTTCAGATCTGCGAGCGGACGCTCGCTCTCGATTGCCACGCGGCCGTTCTGCGTCGAAGCGTGAAGCGGAAGGGTGTCGAAGCCGATGCCGTCGGGGAGCGTGAACGAGATGCGCGCCGCCATCCGCTCGCGGCCGCCGAGCGTCTGCGGCGTCCCCTCGGCGACGATGCGGCCTCCGGCGATGACGGCGATGCGGTCGGCGAGGTTCTCCGCTTCGTCCATGTAGTGCGTCGTGAGGAACACGGTCTTTCCGAGCTCGCGCAGGCCCTCGATCACACTCCAGGCGGCGCGGCGCGCGGACGGATCGAAGCCGGTCGTCGGCTCGTCGAGGAAGATCAGCTCGGGATCCCCGATGAGCCCGAGCGCGACGTCCAGTCTGCGTCGCTGGCCGCCCGACAGCTGGTCGCCAAGCGTCTCCTCCGTGCCCTGGAGGCCCACGAGCGCGATCGTCTCGCCGATGTCGCGCGGCGCGTCGTAGTAGCCGGCATAGAGCTGCATGCACTCGCGCACGGTGAGACCGGGCTCCGCCGCCGACTCCTGGAGCACCGTCCCGACGCGATTCCGCCAGGCCGAGCCGGCGTGCGCGGGGTCGACGCCGAGCACGCGCACCTCACCGTCGCTGCGCCGGCGAAAGCCCTCGAGGATCTCGACCGTGGTCGTCTTGCCGGCGCCGTTCGGGCCGAGGAAGGCGAAGATCTCGCCGCGACTGACCTCGAGGTCGATTCCCGCGACCGCCTCCACCGCGGCGTAGCGCTTGCGCAGCCCGCGGACGGTGATGACCGCGTCGTCCACCGTCCCACTCTCGCACAATGGGTACGGATGGCCGAAGGATCCCGCCGCTCGCTCCTCGCAGGCTTTGCCGCGCTCGCGTCCACGGTGGCGGAAGCCGGGGCGGACCGGCTCACCGTCGCGCTCGGTGGGAGGGAGCGCACGCGCGTGATCGTCGTGCTCGCGTGCGTCCTCGGGCTCAGTGCCGCCGACGTCACCACCGTCGGCGCGTCGGCGACCGAGCTGCGCCACGGCCTGCACATCAGCAACACGGACATCGGCCTGCTCGTCGCCGCCACGTCGCTCGTTGGCGCGGTCGCGAGCCTGCCGTTCGGCATCCTCGCCGACCGCGTGCGCCGCACGACGACGCTCGCCATCGCGATCGTGCTGTGGGCGGTTGCGATGCTCTGGAGCGCCGCGGTGCCGACCTTCCACGACCTCCTGATCGCGCGACTCTTTCTCGGCGCGGTCACCGCCGCGGCCGGCCCGATGATCGCGTCGCTCGTCGGCGACTACTTCGGCGGCTGGGAGCGCGGACGCATCTACGGCTACATCCTCACCGGTGAGCTGCTCGGCGCCGGCTTCGGCTTCGCCGTCACGGGCGATATCGCCACGGTGTCGTGGCGTGCAGCGTTCGTCATCCTTGCGCTGCCGGCGCTCGCGCTCTCCGTCTTCGTCGCGCGCCTGCCGGAGCCGAGACGCGGCGGTCGCGGGATCCTCGACCACGAGTCCGCGAAACCGCCGGAGGACTTCGTCGAAGGGCCGCACGAGACCGATGCGCAGCGGCTCGCGCGCGAGCGTGGCCTTGGGGCCGACCCGGAGCTCGTGCTGCACGGCGACGTGCGCCGGATGAACATCGTCGCCGCGACGCGCTACGTCCTGCGCATCCGGACGAACATCGTCCTCATCGCCGCGAGCGCACTCGGCTACTACTTCCTCGCCGGTTTGCAGACGTTTGGCGCCGAGTTCGTGAAAGAGCAGTACGGGATCGGGCAGGCGATCGCGAACCTGCTCCTGCTCATCATCGGCATCGGCGCCGTCGGGGGTGTGCTCGCCGGCGGAGCGGTCGGCGACCGGCTCCTCCGCGGCGGCCGGCTGAACGGGCGCATCTACACCGCGATCGGGGCCGCCGTGCTCACGCCGGTCCTGTTCGCACCGGCGATCTTCATGCGCAGCGCGGGCGCCGCGGTCCCGTATCTGATCGTTGCGGCGTTCTTCCTCTCTGCACAGAACCCGCCGCTCGACGCGGCGCGGCTCGACATCATGCCGCCGCTCCTCTGGGGCCGCGCCGAGGCTGTGCGCACGCTGTTCCGCTCGTTGGCGCAGGCGCTCGCGCCGCTCCTCTTCGGCGTCGTCTCGGACCACGTCTTCGGCGGCGGCCGAAGCGGGCTGCAATGGACGTTCGCCGTCATGCTCGTCCCGCTGGCCGCGAGCGCCTATCTGCTCTTCAAGGGGCGGCGGACGTACCCGCGCGACGTGGCGACTGCGGCGGCTAGCGCCTGAGCATGTCGTCGATCGCGCGGTCGAGCTCATCGAGTCGGCTGACGCCGAACGCGCGCACCGTTCCGTCGGCGTCGACGACGAGATTCGTCGGCACGCCGCGCACGCCGAGCGACCGCGCATAGTCGCCGGTCTCGTCGAGCAGCACCGTGCCCTCGAGCCCCCACATCTCGCAGAAGCGTTCGACCTCGGGCTTCGGATCGGAGCCCTCCCAGATGTCGATGTGGATCACGTCGAGGCCCGACCGGGCCCCCTCGCGCCGGCGCAGCTCCTCGAGGAACGGCGCCGCCGCATTGCAAGGCCCTCACCAGCTGGCGAAGAAGTTGATGATGTACCGCTTCTCGGCCCACTCGCGGCTCGTTCGCTTCTCGCCCGTGCGGAGGTCGACGAGCGTGAACTCCGGCAGCGGGTTGCCGACGAGCGGAGACGACTCCTCCAGTGCCGGCAGAGGCGGCCGCCCCGCGAGCAGGTCCTCGACGATCGTGAGCGTGCCGCTGCCCGCGTTCGCGACGAGCAGGCGGCCGTCGTGCGGGTCGACGGTGACGCCGCCGGGACCGTCGCCGACCGGGATCTGCGTCCACTCGACGCCGTCCTCGACGCCGAGCACGCTGACCGTGCCGGCGCCGCGGTTGCTGACGTAGATGCGGTCGTGCGCCGGCCCTACCGTGAGGCCGACGGGTGCTTCGCCGACGCGCAGCTCCTCGACCACGCGCGCCTCGTCGAGGTCGATGCGCGCGACCGTTCCCGCGACGGAGTTGACGACGAACGCCTCGCCGCGCTCGGGCACGACGCCGACTGCGCACGCGCCGGTGCCGACCTCGAGTCGTCCGACCGGCTCGTTCGTGTCGGCGTTCACGAGCGTGACCGATGCGGCGATGAAGTTGACGCACAGGATCAGCCTCCGCGTGCGGTCGAGCTCGATGGCGCCGGCGCCGATCTCGGCTTCGACGGTCGCCACCGTCTCGAGCGTGTCGACGTCGAGGACGCTCATCGTCCCGCCGAGCGAGTTGCCGACGTAGAGCCGTCGCGCATCGGCGTCGTACGCGAGGCCGGACGGATACGCGCCGACGGGGATCGTGGCTGCGACCTGCAGCGTTTCGGCGTCGACGACGGAGACCGAGTCGGAGTGCGCGTCGGCGGTGAAGATCCGGTCGGTCGGAGCGTCGAACACGAGGTCGATCGGCTCCGCGCCGACGGGCACCTGCGCGATCGCTTCGTGCCGCTCGAGATCGACAACGGTCACCCAGTCGCTGCGCGAGCACGCGACGTACGCGAGGCGGCGCGCGACGTCGACGCCGACTCCCTCGGGATCGAGCCCGACCGGGATCTCGGCGATCTTTCGCGAGTGCGCCGGCACGTCGATCCGGCAGGCGGCGCCGACGCCGAATTCGACCGGGTCCGTCGCCGTCATCGAGGTTTATGTAACCACACCGTTCCACTCCGTTTGCCGACATGTCTCCCACGTCCGCTCGGCCCGGCGTGAGCATCGGCGGCGTCCGTCAACTTCTGCAGGAGGGGTGAGTGATGAGAAATCGGATCCGCTGGATCCTCCCCGTGCTCGTCGTGGCCGCCGCCGCCGCGACAGCCGCGGCGACGTCGAGCGCGAACCCACACGGCGACGCTTCGACCGCGACGCCGATCAAGCATCTGGTTGTCATCTTCCAGGAGAACGTCTCGTTCGATCACTACTTCGGCACCTACCCGGATGCCACCAACCCCCCGGGCGAGCCGGCATTTCATGCCGCACCGGATACCCCATCGGTCAACGGACTGCAGGGAGCGCTGCTGACGGAGAATCCGAACAGCTCGAACCCGCAGCGGCTCGACCGCTCCCAGGCGCTCACCTGCGACCAGAACCACGGCTACACCGCCGAGCAGAAGGCGTTCGACATGGGGGCGATGGACAAGTTCATCCCGTACACGGACGTCGAGAGCTGCTCGCCGCCCGACACCACCGCGCCGGGCCTGGTGATGGACTACTACGACGGGAACACCGTCACCGGCCTGTGGAACTACGCGCAGAACTTCGCGATGAGCGACAACTCGTACAGCGACACGTTCGGCCCGTCCACTCCGGGCGCACTCAACGTGACCGTGTCCAACACATACGGCGCGATCTGCGGACCGAGCAGCGCCGTCATCAACGCGGCGCCGTGCACGGCGTCGCCCGGTGCGACGCCTCCCACGCCGCAGGCGCCGACCGGGACCGGCACCGTCTACAGCGACGCCGATCCGAACTACGACATCTGCTCGTCGACCCAGGACGGCAGGACGGCCGCCGCGACGATCCAGATGAGCGGCAAGAACATCGGTGACCTACTGGACAGCGAGAACATCACCTGGGGATGGTTCCAGGGCGGCTTCGCCAGCCCCAACTATGTCTCCGGGAAGCCGAGCACCGATGACCTGTCGGCGGTGTGCACCGCCAGCCACACGAACGTCGGCGGTGCCGTGCAGAAGGACTACAACCCGCATCACGAGCCGTTCCAGTACTTCGCCTCGACGGCGAACCCGACGCACGTGCCGCCGACCTCGATTGCGAAGATCGGCGAGCAGGACCAGGCCAACCACCAGTACGACCTGAGGGACTTCTGGGCCGCCGCCGACAACGGCAACATGCCCGCGGTCTCCTATCTGAAGGCGGCCGACTACCAGGACGGCCACGCCGGCTACTCCGACCCGCTCGACGAGCAGACGTGGCTCGTCGACACGATCAACCGCCTCGAGAAGCTGCCGACGTGGAACAGCACCGCCGTGGTGATCCTCTACGACGACAGCGACGGCTGGTACGACCATCAAATGGGTCCAGTCCTGATGCAGTCGCAGACTCCGCTGGACGCGCTGACCGGGACGGGGCAGTGCGGCTCGAACCCGGCCAAGGTTCCCACTGGCGACGGCGCAGTCCCCGAGCAAGGGCGCTGCGGGCCTGGCCAGCGCCAGCCGCTGCTCGTGATCTCGCCGTACAGCAAGCACAACTTCGTCGACGGCACGTTGACGACGCAGGCCTCGGTCGTCCGCTTCATTGAGGACAACTGGCTCGGAGACGAGCGGATCGGAAACGGGTCCGAAGACGCATTCGCAGGGACGCTGAACAACATGTTCAGCTTCGATCACCCGCAGGGCCCGACGAAGCTGTTCCTCGATCCCTCGACCGGAGAGCCGGACTCCGGACACTGACGGAAGGGTCGTCCTTCGGTTCGATCAGTTAGAGGGAGCTGGCGGCCACGAGGGCCGCCAGCTCCTTCCGCGTCCGGGAGAGGTCGCGCTTGTGCTCCCGGAGCGCGGCCGCCCGTGCTCCGCGCACCTTCAGCAGTTGAAGCTCTCGTACGCGCTCCCGGATCTGCTCCAGGAGCCGTTCGACTTCGCGCTGGTAGCGCCGCCGGTCGTCGGTCATGCTGCCTCCTCGATCGGTGCGAGCTCGCCCAGGAGGATCGCTTCCTCCTCGACCTCGGCCGGCTGCGATTCGATGAGCGCCGCCGAGATGAGGCCGCCTGCGAGCGAGATCGCAGCAAGCACGTAGAACGCGATGACGAAGCCGTGCGTCAACGCCGTCGGCGACGAGGCCGTGACGTGGTGATGCGTCGCGAACCGTGTCGTGTACGTCGTGGCGATCGTCGTCGCGATCGCAACGCCGATGGCTCCGCCGATCTGCTGCGACGTGTTCAGCAGGCCCGATGCGACGCCGGCATCACGACGCCCGACGCCGGCGAGCGCGCCGATCGACATCGGCACGAAGACGAACGCCATCCCGATCCCGCCCACGAGGAAGGCGGGGAAGAGATCCCAGAAGTAGTGCCCGTGGACCGGCAGACGCGTGTACAGCAGCAGCCCTACGGTGGCGAGCAACAGGCCGGTCGGCAGGACGCGGCGGATGCCGATCCTCGTCACCACGGCCTGCGACACGCCGGAGAAGACGATGATCGCGAGCGTGAACGTGATGTACGCGGCGCCGGTTTGCAGCGCCGAGTAGTGCAGCACCTGCTGCATGTACAGCGTCAGCAGGAAGAACTGCGAGAAGATCGCAGCGCCGGAGAGCAGCGCTGCGGCGTTCGAGCCGGAGAGCGTGCGCAGTCGGAAGATCCGTAGCGGGAGGAGCGGCGCCGGGGAGCGGAGCTCGACGACGATGAACGAGGCGATCAGCGCCGCGGACGCCGCGAGCAGGCCTGCGGTGGTCGCGGTCGCCCAGCCGTGCTGGCTCGCGCGCGTAAGCGCATAGACGAGCAGCATCAGACCGCCGGTGATCGTGGAGGCACCGGCGACGTCGAAGTGCCGGTGGTCGAGCGCCGCGCGGCTCTCGCGCAGCAGGATGGGGGCGAGGACGAGCACGAGCGCGCCGACGGGGACGTTCACAAAGAAGATCCACGACCAGCTGAAGGCGCTCGTCAGCGCGCCGCCGAGCAGCACTCCTGCTGCTGCGCCGCTCCCCGAGACCGCGCCCCAGATGCCGAGCGCGAGGTTGCGCTCGCGTCCCTCCTTGAAGGTCGTCATCAGGATCGACAGCGCCGCGGGTGCGAGCAACGCCGCGCCGAGGCCCTGCAGGGCGCGGAACGTGATCAGGGAGGTCTCCGACCAGGCGAGCCCGTCGAGGAGCGAGCTGACCGTGAACAGCGTCAGGCCGCCCATGAACAGGCGCCTGCGCCCGAGCAGGTCGGCCATCCGGCCGCCGAGCAGCAGCACGCCGCCGAAGAGGATGGAGTAGGCGGTGATCACCCACTGCAGGCTCTCCTGGCTGAAGTGGAGGTCGGTCTTGATGGTCGGAAGCGCGACGTTGACGATCGCGATGTCGAGGACGACCATGAACTGCGCCGCCACCAGGACTGCGAGGCCGAACCAGCGCTTCCGATCGGCCGCGCTGTCTTCCGTAGTCGTTACAATCATAGTTCTACTCATTCGATTTCCCCTCGAATCGTTGACTGGTTCCACGATACACGTAGTCAACGATCCTTCGCTACACTTATTCCGCAATGAACCCTGAGCTCTCCCAGAACTGCCTCCCGCTCGAGATGCTCGCGCGCCCGGGATTCCTCCTGGGCCGGGTCGGCATCGCCGTGAAGATGGAGACGATGGACCGCTTCGAGGAGGCCGGGTTCAGCGCGTACCACTACGGCGTCCTCGCCGTCCTGGACGAAGGCGCGCGCGAGACGCAGGCCACCATCGCGGATGCATTGGGAGTCGATCGGAGCATGCTCGTCGGCCTCCTCGACCAGTTGGAGGAGCGAGGGATGATCGAGCGCCGCCGCGATCCGAACGACCGCCGCCGCCAGATGGTCAGCCTCACGGCGGCCGGCAAGCGGCAGCTCGCCGCGTTCCGGACGATGGTCCAGAAGATCGAGGACGAGTTCCTCGCCCCGCTGGACGAGGACGAGCGCGCGACGCTGCACGATCTGCTCCTGCGGGTCGCGGCGCAGCGCGACAGCCGCTTCGTGCCGGCCCAGACCGCCTAGGAGGGTCTGGCGAAATAGTGGCTGTGTCGCAGATGGTGC
>Ga0208219_1000117_pt1 | contig 34012 bp, 25 predicted proteins | sample NGESurshal072012_7_FD_184469 | JGI IMG/M metagenome (GOLD analysis project Ga0208219, IMG submission 184469) | Arctic peat soil microbial communities from Barrow, Alaska - NGEE Surface sample 53-2 shallow-072012 (SPAdes) | ecosystem: Environmental > Terrestrial > Soil > Wetlands > Peat ... | reverse complement strand
GCCCGAAGGCGTGGGTGGTCGGGCTCAGCAGCTCGGTGCGGATCATCATCGCAAAGAGCCCGCCGGTGAACAGGAACAGCAGGACCCCGACGGTGTACTGCATCCCGACGACCTTGTGGTCGAGGGTCATGCGGAAATACCGCCCCCAGCCAGTGTCGTGCACTGCAGGTGTCGGCTCGCGACCGAGCATCTTCAAGAGCGGGTAGTTGAGCGCACCGATCCCCGCCAGCCATCCGATGACGCCGAACGCCAGGCCCAGCACGATCGCCACGTTGTTGGTGCCGCTGTTCGCCGCCACGGCATAGTTGCCCCCGATCAAGTTCCCGGCCCAGTAGCCGAGGACATAGCCGAGGACGAAGCCCGCCATCGCCCACAGCAGGTTCGGACGCAGCCAGCCGGGCCGCTCCTTGATCCGGTCGCCGGGATGGAATCCAGGCGCAGTGTCGACTGGCCGAGTGTCGATTGCCATGGCTCTCAGCCACCTCCAAGGTGCGGCGCGCGGTGGTTAACGGCAGCTCGGGTCACGTCGCCGGTCACTGCCCGGCCGGCTGCGTGGCGCCGTACTGCTCGACAGGGCTATAGGGGTCCGCGGTGTCGGGGTAGTAGCCCCCGTCCGCGCCGTTCGCATCAGGCGTGTAGGAGTAGGCGAACGCCGGCAGCAGCGCCGTGTTCACCGCAAGTTGACGCTCCGTCGTCGTGGCCCAGTTCTCGAAGGCCTTAGGGGTGTCCACCCGCCCCGTGTTGAACATCGAACCGTGCCAGATCCCGCACAGCTCGGCGCAACGCACCGTGAAGCTGCCGAGCTGCGTCGGCGTCGTGAACGCCACGTTGTCCAGGCCGGGATTGGCGTCAGCCTTCACGCCGAGCTGGTACGCCCAGAAGCTGTGGATCACGTCGATGGACGTCACGTGGAACGCGACGGTCGTGTTGTCGGGGATTACGAGCTCGTTCGTCTCGAAACCGCCGAAGGAGGGGTAGCGGTAGGACCACTTCCATTGCTGGCCGATCACCTGAACCTGCAAGACGGTGTGCGAGGCCGGCGTCCAGAGCGGTGTTGGACCCTGGCCGCCACCGGCACCCTCTGGCTGGACGAGCTCATAGGTCCCGAACCCAGCGAGGAACAGCACGACCACCGTCGTGATCGTGATCCAGCTCGCCTCGATGCGCCTGTTGCCCCGAGCCCGCTCGCCACCGACGGGTTCCGGTCCGCCCCGGCCCGATCGCCACGTGATGATGGCGTAGACCATGTACACCCAGATGGCGATCATCACTGGCACGGACATCACGATGAGCACGTTGAAGTCGAACGCCGCGCCATTTGAAGTGTCGGTCATGCGACCCGGCGGGACGTGCGGACCGACGAACTCCAGCCACACGACGTCGAAGGCAATTGACAGCAACGCCCAGATCGCAACGATCCGCCACCAGTGCGAGGCGTCGTCAGCTGTTCCCGCCTGGACCGGCGGGGTGTTGGCGGGGTCGCTCATCATGCGACCTTCATGAAGCCGCCCATGTACCCGAGGGTTCCCATCGGGCCACCGTTGCCATAGAGCCACCCGAGTCCACACGGGACGAAGCACTGCCACGAATAGGTGCCGGGACCCGGGCTAATGAACGAGAACGTGATGATGTTGTGCGGCGAGCCGGTCTGGCAGGGCGCCACGCCACAGAGCGTGTCGTTGCCATTGACGCCAGCGAGCGGGACGCTGACACCAATCGACGGGATCGAGAAGGTGTGCGCGACGCCGTTGCCGACGTTGGAGTCGTTGACAGAGAAGCTCTTGGGGGCTCCGCAGGATGCTTGTGACGCACCGGCGTCGCACCGGGTGAGCGTCGCGGTGTCACCAATGGTCCCGGTCACCTGGCCCAGCTGCTGGTTGCGAAGGGGACTCCCCGAGTCGTACTGGTAGATGGTCACGTTCACCCTCGTGTGCGCGGGGACCTGCCAGATCGTGGTGTGCTCCCAGTTCCCCGCGGGCGACTGGGTCAGGTAGGACACCCACGTGGGATGGGGCTCGGTTCCAATGGAGCCGACGCTCTGCAAGGTGACATTGACCGCGCCGCTGGACTCCTGAGTGAACGCGATCGTGTTGGGCTGGGACATCAAGTTGATGAAGGCGAACGCGACGATGCCTGCGGCGACCAAAGCGAACACGGCGGCCATTGCAACTCTCGCCGACTTCGTCACGGATCCCCATCCCCCCTGCGCCATGTCGCGCTCGAGTCCGGCTCGCACCGGGCCTCGCCCAATCTGACGTTAGGACCCCTCAACCTGCAGAGTCAATGACCCTCGATTTGCGTGCCGTTGTCGCTCATCCTGGGGGTCCCAGCTCCCCGAGCGTCGGTTGGGCGGCGCGGTGGAAGAGCCGGTCAATGGCCCCGTCGAGTCCCCCATCTCGGTCGATCGCGCCCCTGATGACAATCACGAGCGCGGGTATGGCCCAGAAGTCGCCGCAGACCCACAGGATCGCGGCGCCGATCTGCTGGTCGGCGAATGGCGAGAGCGAGACGCCAGGGAGGTGGTTGTACACGTCGTACCAGGACCCCCTGGAGAACAGGCTCATTGACATCGCGAGCACGAACATCGTGATGTTGGTCGAGATGATCGCGCCCGCCTGCCAGAAGGGGGTGGCCTTCGGCCGCAGTGGGTGCGACGGGATGATCTGGAGCCAGAAGAGGACGCCGGCGACGAGGAAGCTCCCGTGCATGAGCCAGACGTGGACAAACGAGTTCGTCTCGGACGCGTCGAACGGCCCGGGCACGTGCCACCCGACCATCATGACGTTGAAGGCGACCAGGGCGGTCCATGGGTTCATAAGGAACCGGCCCACCGAACGCAGCGGCACGGACCAGCGGCCGAGCATGACGGCACGGCCGAACCTGCGACGGGACCTGAGCGGGATCGAGAAGACGAGCGGGACCCACGGCGCGCCCACGACCACGAGGATGGGCACGTAGAACGCGAGGATGATGTGCTCAATCATGTGCACGTAGAAGTACTCGCCCGACCAATAGTCGATGGGCGACTCCACGGCGACGAGCAGGGCCGCAAGCCCCGCGTAGAACGCGAATGACCGCCTCCGGCGCCGCGCGGTCCGAGTCGCGTCAGACCTGGCCCTGAGGCGCGCGAGGCCGATCTCGTGGAGCACCACGACGCAGACCACGACGACCAGGAGCGGGTCGAAGCTCCAGTGGCTCGTCACGTACGTCATCTGCGCTCGACTAGTGCGAGAGTCCCTGCAGCACGAGCGCGATGCCGTGGCCCCAGGTGGCGATCTGGTCGACCGGCAGGAAAGCCTTGCCGCTCGCGGTGTGCTCGTCTGTCGGGAACGCGGCGTATCGCTCGTGGCCCGTCGGGTCGATGAAGTACACGATCGAGGTGTGGATGATGTCGGCGTTGGGGCCCGGTGCGATGACGTCGATGTTGTAGGCGTGCCAGACCGCCGCGAGCGACCTGACCGAGCCGGTGAAGAAGTGCCAGGTCGGGATCGTGCTGAGCAAGTGGGCCTGGGAGTACGAGGACATCGCGGCGACGCTGGTGTGGAACTTGTTCACGTTGACCGCGAGGAACACGACGTTGTGGGCGGCCTTCCCGAGGTCGTGGTAGGCGTCGACGAACTCTTGGGAGACGATTGGGCAGATGTCGGTGCAGTGGGGATCCATGAACTCGAGCACCACGGTGCGGCCCTTGAAGCTGTCGAGCGACATCGTGCGGCCTCGCTGATCGGTAAGGACGAAGTCGTCGACGGCGCGAGCGGGAAGCTTGGTGAGACCCATCAGGTTGGCCGTGCTCGTTGAGATGGTTGCCGGCAATCCGCTCGTGCGCAGTGGGGAGGTCGGCGCTTGATCCGCATGGATCTTGTTCGCAAAGACTGCGAAGACCGCCGAGGCCAGCACCACGACGCCCAGAATCGTCAGTACGAGGTTGCTCGGCCCGCTCCGCGTGTGACCCGCCAATGTCCACTCCCGGGAGCCACGGCTCCGCCGTTGGCGAATCTATCCCGTGAGCGCAATGTTGTTCGAGATTGATCGACAGACTCGGATTCCGTCGCCCAGGACGTTTGCTGACCTGCAAGACTGGCGCCGGACGGTGAGTCGACTGGGTGGCCGCGGCGTCGATGACGTCGAGGAAGGTCGGGGCTCCGAAGGGCAGGGTGCTCGCGAAGCGAGTCGGGGCGACCCGAAGGAAAGTGCCACAGAGAACAGACCGCCGATGGCCGGCAACGGCACAGGCAAGGGTGAAACGGTGCGGTAAGAGCGCACCAGCGCCTCGGGCAACCGTGGCGGCTTGGTAAACCCCACCCGGAGCAAGGCCAAGCAGGGGACATGGGCTGCCCGTCCATCCGGGAGACCGGAGGGTCCCCAGGTAGGCCGCGCAGATGGATGGCCACCCATCCCCCGCAAGGGGGTGGACAGAACCCCGCCTACAGGTCGGCTCACCGTCCTTTTGGGCATGTACGAGATCGTCGGAGGCGTCCCGGGAGCCAGACCCTCTTCCGTCCCTACGCCGCGTCGGTGGCCCCTCACGACCCTGGTCGTGCAGGGCGAAGTCGCCACTGCGGCGCGGTCGTGGCTTGTCGAGGCATTCGATCTGATCGGCGACCGTGCCGCGTGCCGCAGAAGATGCGTAGCTCAGGGCAGCACGGCACTCAGTTGGGTGCCATTGCCGCCAGGACCGCCAGGTCCTTCTGGACGCCGCGAACGAAGACCGCGGCATCGGGACATGTCTCCGGATCAGCGAGGAAACCCATGGAGAACTCCCCGTCGTAGGACATCGCCGCGAGCCCGATGGTGAGATTGCCAGCCAGTGGCACGAACGGGTAGATCTCAAGCAGTCGTGCGTTCAGCATGTAGAGGGATACGGGCGGCCCAGGCACGTTGGTCACGATCAAGTTGCACAGAAGCTGATGGTTCGCGAGCTTGCCGAGTCGTGCCACGATCGGCTGCGGCATGGGCGCCAAGAAATTGAGAAGGCTCTCAGCCGCCAGCTCTTCATGCTGGGCGCAGGCACGTCTCGTCGACTCGGACACCGTACGGAGCCGCGCCAGAGGCTCTGCAGTGCCTACGGGCACACGCACGAGCCACGCCGAGAAGTCGTTGCCCAGCTCATTTCGAGAACCAAGCTCGTGCCCAACGGGCACGAGGACCTGGATGTCGACAGGGAGCTCCTCACCTCGCTCCTCGAGGAGGACCGCGACGCCACCACCGACTGCTGCGAGCACGATGTCGTTCACGGTCACGCCAAGGCAGTGCGCCGCCGCCCGCATCTCGCCGAGGGGTCGGTGGGCGACCTGCACGTTTCTGGCACGGCCGATCGAGCGGTTCAGCGACGTGGCGGGTCGAATCAGGCCGGTCCCAGCAAGGGTCGTGAAGGCTCGGCCAACTTGCAGTGCGGCGCGTAGCGCGCTCATGGGATGTCGCATCGCTTGCCAGCGGCGTCCGGCCAACTGCCAACCCATCTCGTGTAGCCGACCGAGATCCTGAATTGCTCGAAGCGCGACGCCGGGCATCGGCTCGGGGAGCCAGGTCTGCAAGGGCTCGCCGGTGATGGGATTGTCGGGTGGCTGAGGCTCGAGGTCAAGCACGACCGAGGCGATCTCCACTCCTGCCACTCCGTCAGCAAGTGCATGGTGAATCCTCCCGATAACCGCAATGCGGTCGTCGGACAGGCCGTCGACGATGGACAGGTGCCAGAGCGGCCTCGTGCGGTCAAGCAGATGACCAAATAGATCGCCACAGAGCTCCCACAGCTGCTGCTCCGAGCCCGGAGACGCCAGGCTGACCTCCTGCACATGGAAGTCGATCTCGAAGTGAGGGTCGTCGGACCAGACTGCGGGTGCACCGGGAAGCGTCGCGCGCTCCACGCGACGCCGGAGCTTCGGCACGAGGTCCAGACGTCGTTCGACCCATTTGCGAATCTCGTCAAGCCGCACATGCCCGACACCGTCGCGGAGGGCCGGACCCTCGAATATGATTGCGCATCCGATGTGCATTGGCGTCCGGGCGCTTTCGAGCTCCAAGTACGCGGCTTCGATCGGAGAGAGTCGCTTCGGACTGCTCACAGTTCTCCCTTCGATTCCAATCCATCTGCTGAATCGACTCCGGTCGCATCGTCGTTGCCGACGTCTAACGAATGTCCCGGCTCGGCCACGACAGTCCCGTCTCCCTTGCCGGGGTTCCATGCCTTCGAATCTTTCGCTCGGACCACCATTTGCGCGGCGCGCTCCTCTGGTCGCCGGCGTAGCCCGGTACCTGTCAGTGTCGAGCTGCCGCGCCCCACGGACAAGGGACCTAGGTCACGAATGCGGCACGGGCCAGGTCACGAATCCGGCACCGATGGGAATGGTCACGTCTTGCGGGGGCGTCACTTAAGGGTCCAGCCCCGCTCGGCTCTCCCGCCAGTCCGTCTCGGGAGATGGCGGCGCCGAAGGATGCTCCAATCCCTAGTCCATCCCGACCGGCGGGTGGTCGAAGGCACAGGGTCCAAGGCGTGCTCCTGCAGAACTGCCGCTGTTGGCGGAGTTCATCGCCGTGCGACATTTCTCCGCTCTTTGTCACCTGAACGCATCTCGCACGAAGCTTTCGGGTCTTCGAACGTCGTCTTCGAACGTCGTCTTCGACCGTCGTCATCGACGTCCATCTCGGCTGAAGCATGTCTGCGAGCGACGACGTCGGTACCGAGTACGACGATTCTGACTCCGAGGCATTCAACTCGCACGGCGTCGCCGCCTCGGACTGGACCCGCGACGAAGGCGGTCGCATCTCTGCAGAGGCGACACGCCCGACGCTCGAGTTTCGCCCGACCTGGGAGTGGGTTCCGCCGAGCCCAAGATCGCGAGCTCGTCATCGACCTTTCGGCTGTGACTTCCTCGCACGAGGCTCAGGTCATGCGGGCACAGACGAACCGACGGCCTCGCCCGCAAAGTCAGCAAGGTCGGCGAGGCCGAAGTCCGGCTCAACCAGCCGACGGCCGTAGCGTCCGACGTGCACCCTGCGCGCGAGCAGCGACCGGTAGACGCCCGCCCCGCGGATGTCGCCGGCGAGCTGCACGCCCGAGATGCGGTCGTCGCGCAGGTAAATCGAACGCAGGTCACCGCGATGCTCCCAGCGAAGCACCTCATCAGCCCCGTCGATCGAGCCGATGGCCACGATAGGCACGCCGAGGTGCTTCAGGCTGTTCATCACCTCCGCTCCCTCGTAGCGAATCCGGGCGCCGAGCAGGTTCGACGCCGCGATCGGCGCCTGGGCCACCGCGTTCGGGAAGATCGCGTGCACGTACCGTTCCCCGGTCTGGATGTCCGCAGCCTCCGCAACGTCGCCTGCAGCGACGATGCCCGGAACGGACGTTGCGAGGTACTCGTCGACCTGGATGCCCCACTGGGTCGCGATGCCCGAGCCCTCGAGGAACTCCGTGTGGGGCCTGACGCCAGTTGCCGCGACGACAAGGTCGGCGCACAGCTCCTCCCCGTCCTTCAGGCGCACGCCAATCCCGGAACGCTCGGTCGTGATGGCGGTCGCCTCGACACCGAGCCGGAGCGTCACGCCTCGCCTGGTGAGGGCAACCTCAGCGACCTTCGACGTCATAGGATCGAGCACGCGGGGCATCACCCATGGTCGTCGGCCGACAATGGTGACGTCCACGCTGAGGTCGGCGAGAAGCAGCGACAGCTCGACGCCGATGAAGCCGTTGCCGACGACAAGGACCGAGGACGCCGCGCCGCTTCGCACCTTGTCGATGATCTCGGTCGCCGCCCCGAGGGACTTGAAGTCGAGCACCTCGGGGAGATCGGCCCCTTCTAGCGGGGCATAGAGCCGACTACCCGACGCCACGACCAGCCCTTCGAAGCCGAGGCGTCTGCCGTCGGCCAGCACGACCGCGCGGGCGTCGGAGTCGATTGCCACGACATGGGCGTCTCGCAGCTCGACGATACCGAGGCGATCGGCGACGTCGGTCCCCTTCCAGTACAACGGCCCGTCCCGGCCGGTCAGGAAATGGTCGGCCAGCGCCGGCGGCGAGTACGGGGGGAACGGCTCGGCCGAGAGCGCCACGACGGTGCCCGCCGGATCGAGGCGGCGCAGCGTGGCGGCAGCGGTGATGCCGGCTGGGCCCGTCCCGATCACGACGGCGCGCATCAGACCAGCGCCTCGAACAGATGACGGACGCCGACGACGGTGTCGAGCAGTTCGGCGGCCGCGCGCGCGAACCGCGATCCCTCGAGCAACGGGCCCACCGAGGGCTCGGACGTGCGCACGAGCTCGTCATGCGGCAGGGACGTGACGGAGGTGAACGCGAACCCCCCCAGCGTCTCGGCGTGCTCGAGCGCTCGAGCAACGTCGGCATCCGAGGACGTCCGGTTGACGACGAGGTGCACGTCATCGATGCCGAGCTCGATCGACATCCGCGCCGACTCGAGGCCGACCTGCACGGACGTGAACGTCGGCTCGACTACCACGATGGCCGTGCCAAAGCCACGCGCAAGGGCACGGCCGAAGTGCTCCACGCCCGCATGAGTGTCCATGATCACGACGTCTGCGTCGCCCGTCCGCATGCCTCCCACCGCCGCTGCGAGGAGGGCCGTCTCAGGGCACAGGCAGCCAGACCCTGCGCGACGGACGCCGCCCATGACTAGCAGTCGAACTCCCTCAGCGGCCACGACGGAGCACCTGGCGACCACGTCGGCGGTGTCGGGATTGAGCCGGAGCATCGACCCTTGTCCCTCGCCTGGACGCGCACCGGTCTTCTCCTCGACGTATCCGGCGTCCTCTGCCACCGCGACGACGCCGGCGGCCTCACTCGGTGCCATCCCGAGCGCGACGCCGAGGTTCCGCTGCTCATCGGCGTCCACCGCGAGCACGTCGTACCCGCGGAGCGCGAGCAGTCGGGCGAGGACCGCGCTCAGCGTTGACTTCCCGACCCCGCCCTTGCCGACGACAATGATCCTGCTCGACGAGTGCGCCGTCGTGTCACCGTCCTGAGCACCATGGCCCCCGCACGTCCCGCACATCTCTTCAGACCCCCGCTGCGGCGGGCACGAGCTCGTGTGCGACGCCACTGTCGTCAATGTCACTGGACGGGAGCACGAGGCCGCGCCGCTTTGCCTCAAGGAGCCGCCGGATCAGCAGTGCGGCGCGGGCAGGGTCCGGCTCGACGGCGAACTTCGCGCCGACGACGTCCTCCAGGCCACCCGCGAGCAGCCCCACCACGTTGGGGCTCCCGAAGATTGCCGGCGGGACGCCCAGCACGGTGGTGATGCCCGACGCCACGACGTAGGCGCCGATCGCGACTGCCTTCTCCGAGTACCACTCTGGCGCGGCGCCGGCGAGCGGGAGGGCGTCGATGTCCACGCCGAGGTGGTCGGCGAGTGCCGCCGCGAGGACCATGACCCTGCTGTTGTCGACGCAACTTCCCATGTGCAGCACCGGCGGAATGCCGAGCGCCTCGCACACTGATCGCAGGCCGGGCCCGGCGAGCGCCGCCGACTCCGGCAGCATCTGTCCTGCCTTGCCGTTCGCGATCGCCGCGCAGCCCGTGACGAGCACGAGCACGTCGTTCTCAATGAGCCGCTTCGTCAGCTCGATGTGCTCGAGATCCTGGGGGAGCTTCGGGTTGTTGCAGCCGACGACCGCGACGACCCCTCTGATGGTCCCGGCGGCGATCGCGTCGACGAGGGGCTTGGGCGTTCCGCCGAGCGCGCCGAGGATCGCTTCGACGGAGAAGCCGCCCATCATGCGAACCGGTGCGACCGGGATGCGGACACGTTCGCGGTTGCGATCAGGATATGCCTCCACCGCCATTCGCACGATCGAACGAGCGATCTCCGCGCCGTGCAGGGGCTCGAAGGACACGTGGGTCGCCCCGGTGAACTTCGCCTTGTCGGACGTCGAGATGATCTTCGTGTGGTAGCACTTCGCCACGTCGACAACCGAGGGCATGATGCACTGGTAGTCGACGACCATGGCCTCGAGCGCGCCCGTGACGAGGATCAGCTCTTGCATCAGGTGGTTGCCGGCCATTGGCACGCCGCGGCGCATGAGCATCTCATTGCCCGTGCAGCACAGACCGACGACGTTGATCCCGGTCGCGCCGAAGGAGCGCGCGAGCTCGATGAGCTCAGGGTCCGCCGCAGCGTCAAGGATCACGTCGGAGAGCATCGGGTTGTGCCCGTGCATCGCGATGTTGACCTGGTCGGTGCGCAGCACGCCTAGGTTGACCTCCGCGATCGAGGGCGTCGGCGTCCCGAACATCACGTCGGAGAGCTCCGTCGCGATCATCGAGCCCCCCCACCCGTCGGAGAGACCGGTGCGGAGCGCGTGCAGGAGCGTGTTCACATAGTCGTTGTCCACGCCCATGTGGGTTCGGTGGAGCATCTCGACGTTCTCGCGGTCCACCCCTCGCGGCGTGATGCCGAGCGAGGTCCACTTGGCGCGACGAGCCCCTGGGACCCGTCCGAGGAACGACAGCGTGCCGCGCTTCGTCCCATAGTCCTCGAGGAGCGTGTCCGCCACGTCGACGGCGACGTCGGACGCCGCACGGCCCTCGATCGCCAGCCCCAGCTCCGTGGCGATCCTCCGCAGCTTTGCCTCGTCGGCGATCCGGTAGCCGGAGGTGTCGCCGTGCGCCATCGTGCGGAATGTCTCGAGGATGTCGCGGCCGTGGTCCGAGTGCGACGACGAGCCCGCGGCGATCGTCCGCCCCAGATTGCGGGCCACGATCACGTCGGCGTCGGCGCCACACACGCCTCGCTGTGGTCCCTCGCCGAATGGGTCGATGCGGCACGGCCCCATCGCGCAGTTTCGACAACTGAGCCCGAGCGCGCAGTAGCCGCACTGGGGCTGCTGGGCGTCGAGTCGGTCCCAGACCGTATCAATGCCCTCTCGGCGCGCAACGTCGATCATGGCCTGTGCGTCCTCGTTGACCGTCAGACGCTTGACGTGACCGTTCGATGTGACTCCACTCATGGCGGCCCTCCTTCGTTGTTGCTCGCCGTCCGAACTTGACCATCTGTTCCTGCGGCCGAGTCCGCGACCGTCCGTCCCCACTGGTGCCATGCGGCGAGGGGGTCTAGAACCCTCCGGCCGCCGGATGCCGCCGTCTCTGCGGCAAGGATCCGACCTGCCTCGCGGAGCCGTCCCTCGGCGAGCAGCTCGTTCAACTCACCGAACACCAGCGCGTCGACCTTGCAGACCTCAGCGCAGGCGGGGATCTCCCCTCGACGCACTCGATCGATGCAGCCGTCGCACTTGACGGCGACCTTCACCGGTGGCGTGGGCCCATCTGCCAGCTCATGGAACGTGAGTACGTCGAACGGGCACACGACGGCGCACATCGCACAACCGATGCACCGCTTGGCGTCCACGAGCACGAAGCCGAGCTCGTTGTCCCGGGTGATCGCCCCGGTCGGGCAGACCTGCAGGCATGGCGCCGGGTCGCAGTGGCGGCAAGTGTTGGGGAACGAGAACGTCGGCACGGGCCCCGCCCCGACGTGCACCCGCTTCCTCGGAACCGGCGCCTCGAGGAAAGCATCGGACTCATCCTTGCTCGTCGAGTGCTCGACGGCGCAAGCGAGCTCGCATTGGAGACACCCGATGCACCGCTCGGGATTCACGAAGACCATCTGCACGGCGCGCCTCCTCTGGCTGATCGCCGGAATCGCCCGGTACTGGTCAGTGTCGAGCGACTGCGCTCCACGGACAAGGGACAAAGGTCACTAATGCGGCATGGCAGAGGTCACGAATCCCGCCCCGAGGAGGGGCTCGTCACTTGCCCTCACGCGGAGAGCTTCCCCGCCTAATCCGTCCTTCGCCTCAGGCGTCAACCACCTTGCAGGCACCTATCCGGGCTCTCGGTCACCAACGGCCGTGGCGGCGCGTTGCCGATTCATGGTCATCGCGGCGATGACGGCAGCGACGAGCATCCCGATGCCGGCGGTTACGAGCGCCTCATTGAGCCCGTTCTTGAAGGCGGCATAGGCTGCCGCGATCACGTGGTCCTCGATCGAGCTCCCACTCCCCTTCCCACCCCCGATGCCGCTCGGCACCGAGCCCGTCTCGATCGCGTTGATGACGATCGTGATGAAGTTGGAAGGAATGTGCAGCGCCTTCAATCGCTGCGTGAGCTCGCCATTCAGATGGGCGTTCACGAGCGCGCCGAGCACCGCGACACCGAAGACGGCACCGAGCTCCCTACTCGTATTGGTCGCTGATGCCGCCATACCGGAGCGCTCGGGCGGGACCTCGGAGAGCGGAACCGAGGTCATCGGAACCACGCTCGACCCAAAGCCATAGCCCGCCAGCGCCAGTGTTGCCATCAGCCACAGGGACGGGGGGCTCGAGTTGAGTAGCAGGGCCGAGAGGAGGATCCCCACGCCGCTCATGAAGCACCCCTCCGCCATCGGCAGGCGAGCGCCCACGCGGGCGACATACCGGCCCGCGAGCACGGCCGAGGTGATCATCGCCGCAGCCATCGGGAGGAACTCCACGGCGATGCGCTCCGGGGAGTAGCCGACGACCGCAGCGAGGTACAGCGCGGTGAAGAAGAAAATAGAGAAGATCCCGAAGTAGAGGAGGAACGCGACGGCCATCGCGCCGCTGAAACGCGGTGACCGGAAGTAGGCGAGGTCGAGCATCGGGGACTCGCTGCGGCGCTCGATGCGAACGAAACTCACGAGCGCGATGACCCCCGCCAGGAACAGTCCGACGACGATCGACGAGCGGTAGCCATCCGTCTCCCCGAGTGTCACGGCAAATGTCATCGCTCCCAACCCGACTGCCGCCGCAACGAACCCTGCGAAGTCCGGTCGGGTGGCCTGTGGATCGGCGCTCTCGGGGACACACCGCAGCGCAAGGACGCAGACGCTCGCCACAGCCGCGACGTTGAACCAGAACACGTTCCGCCAGGAGCCAAGCGCGACGAGCGCGCCGCCGACCACGGGACCAAATGCCAGCGCGAACCCCGACACTGCCGCCCACAGCCCGAGTGCGCGAGCCCGCTGCCGAGGTTCGGGATAGAGGTGACGGAGGATCGAGAGCGTCCCGGGTTCCGACGCCGCAGCGCCGATACCCATGATCACCCGGGCACCGACGAGCACGTCAGGGTTCGGCGCGAGTGCCCCGAGCAGCGAGCCAGCGGCGAAGATCATCAGTCCGGCGACCATGACCCGCCGCCGTCCGATGCGGTCGCCAAGAGTACCCGCGAGCAACATGAGACTTGCAAATGTGAGTGCGTAGCCGTTGACGACCCACTGCAACTGCGTGACGCCTGCATGCAGCGTCGCTTGGACGCTGGCGAGAGCGACGCTCACGATCGTCATGTCCAGGAACGTCAGGAACATGACGGCGCAGACCACGATCAGCGCGAGACGGTGCGGCAGGCGCCCGATCGGAACGACACGCGTCGTCGTCACGATGCCACGTCGCGACAAGCGGTGAGTCGGCGTGACGAACTCACTCCGTCGATGACAAGCCGACACCACCTCGGCACGGCCACATCGAGCAGTATTGCGCCTCGGTAGTGAATTGTTGGGACTTAGGACCCTATAGGCCCCTCGTCGAGGACGACGAGGCTGATGGACATGGAATCAGCCCCGGGACATCAGGCAGGTCTGCGCGTGCTGCGAACCCATGTCAGCGCGCGCCGCATTGCGACGCTCGTCGCTTGCGGCGTGCTCCTCGGCGCCTGCGGGAGCTCACCGACGACGCCTTCTGCCGCCTCCAAGATATCGAGCAACTGGGTCACGTTCTTCAACGGTGCCACGCCAGCCGCCACCAAGATCTCCCTCCTTCAGAACGGCTCGGAGTTCGCGCAGATCATCGACGCGCAGTCGTCGATGCCGCTCGCAAAGAGCGTGACCGCAGCGGTTTCAAGGGTCTCCGACATCACGGCGAGCACCGCAAGTGTGCGCTACGACCTGCTCCTCGGTGGAACGAGCGCGCTGAGCAATCAGCTAGGTCGGTCCGTCCTGCAGTCCGGGTCCTGGAAGGTGAGCGACGCCAGCTTCTGCGTCCTGCTTGCGCTGGAGCAGGTGACCGTGCCGGCGTGTGCGGCTTCGTAGCGCGACCCGCCGACAAGACCCCCTGCCATCGGAGAGAGCGCACGCAGGTGACGAGATTTCCTTTCTGGGACCAACGGCTCTAGCGCCTGCTCCGCCCCTCCGCCATCATGAACGCAGCGGACGAGCTTGAGAAGGAGACGGGCATGCAGGCACACGTAGGCGATCGAATCGTCATCGGAGGGCATCGGAATGGACAGGTCGATCGCGACTGCGTGGTCCTCCAGGTTCATGGCGACGCGGGCAATCCTCCATATGTCGTGCAGTGGGGCGACACGGGCCACGAGGGCCTCTTCTTTCCTGGTTCTGACGCCCATGTCGTGAGCCCACCGGTCCGCAAGGGAGCGCGCTCCTCGAAGCCTTAGGTGAGGATTTCGAATAGTTGAGACCACCCAGGGCACGTTCACGAGCAAGTGCCGCAGACGTGCCTTCTCCATGAAGTCTCGATCGACCCCGCGTTTGGGCGTCTCTCCCGAGTCCCTCATCCCCTGCAAACCACCGAATCTCGGGCGTAGATCCGCGTCGACCCCTTAGAGGCGTATCCCCCGATCGGTGCCCATGACCGCAGTCACCGCCTAGCACCCACCCGAACCCCGCCTACAGGTCGACTCACCGTCCTTTGGCCAGTTGGAGGGGGATTGTCGGGGTTCACGGAGGAGTCAGTCCCTCGTTGGTCCCTCCGTCGAGATGATGACGACTTCAACCGCGGCAAGTGTCCCATCGGGCTGTCCATCCCCGCAGCAGTCTCAGGGATCTCCATCGGCCGCATCCCCGGAGGCCACCGAGGCTGCCAGGTGAGCTTCCGGCGACTGACGTGTCCGCGTACTCCAGCGCGGGCAGTCGCGGACTGCCACATCTCTGGACGTTCATTGGGCTTACGAAAATGTTGCATCGAAAGCGACCCAATCTCGTTCCGCTGTACGACAGGAGGGTCCGAAGGTTCTACGAGATCCGTCCAGATCAGCATCCGAGGATGCAGGGGGCGCCACTCGATCACGTGCCCCGACGAGGTTGGTGTGGACCGGACCTCTAGCTGAGCTTCAGCGTCACGATCGCCGTCGCCGACTTGTGCGCCGGCATCGTGGAGTCGGTCACCTGGACCTCGAATGAGTACGTCTTTGACGCGAGTGACTTGGCGGGGGTTCCCGACAGGACGCCCGCGGCACTCAGCGAGAGGCCCTTGGGAAGTGTGGTGAGCCTCTTCCACGTGTAGGGCACCGGGCCGCCTGCGGCGTGCAGCGTCAACTTGTACCAGACGCCCCGCTTGCCGTTGGGCAGAGAAGTGGTCGTGACGTAGAGCCCCGACACGGTCAGCGTGAACTTCTGCGTGGCGTCAGAACCGACGCCGTTGTGGGCCGTGAAAGTGATGTGAAAGACGCCGCTGACCGTCGACTTGCCGGATAGAACGCGGCCCTTGAAGGAGACCCCGGTGGGCAGAACACCTGTCTCGGTAATGGTCGGTGTGGGCCTGCCGGTTGTGGTCACGGTGAAGCTTTTGGTGACACCCTTGGTGAACGTCGTGCTGGCAGCCGACGTGATCTTCGGCGCGGCGTTGACGGTGAGCGTGAAGTGCTGGATTGCATCGGGAACCACGCCGTTATGAGCAGTGAAGGTGATCGGATAGATCCCATCGGTCAGCGGCGTGCCCGACAGGACGCCCGCCGAGAAGGTCACACCCAGGGGCAGCCCTCCCGCATTGGTGATCGAAGGATCCGGAGTGCCGGTGGCGATCACCGTGAACGTGGCGAACGAACCCTTGATGAAAGTCGTGCTTGATGCCGACGTGATCTGTGGGGCGACCACGTACATGAATCCCCCCGAGGCCGTCGCAACGCCTCCAGCGGTAGTCACGACAACGTCGACCAAGCCGGCAATGCCCGGGGGAGTCGTGACGGTGATCGAGGTGTCGCCGCCGCCCGTCACCGTGCCGGGGAAGCCGCCGAACGTGACCGAGGTGGGTGACGAGAGGTTCGTGCCGGTGATCGTGACGCCGGTTCCTCCAGAGACCGGTCCCGACGACGGGGCGATCGAGGTGATCGTCGGCGCGGTGGAGGCCCCCTCGATCTCGAGCAGCCCCCGCTGGTCTCGGTTCGTGACGGAGTACGACCCGGCGGCAACGCATGAGTCCGCGGCGGGGCATGCCAGGACCGAAAGGGACGCCGAGTAGGTCGGATTTGCGTTCGCGGGGAGGGGTGCCCCACTGGGCGCCCACACGCCTCCTGAGAGCGTCTCAAAGAGGCTCTCTGAGTTGCCCGTGACGTTGGAGTTCCAAAGGCCGACGGCGACGCAGGATCCCGCAGTCGCGCAGGTCACCGCGGAGAGTGCTGTGTAGGTCACTGAGGTGGCGTATGCAGGAACCGGCATGTCGCTGGCAGTCCAAACTCCCGATGCGAGCGTGTAGAAGTAGGCCGATTGCAAGGAGTACCCCGCAGAGTAAGAACCAGCCGCCACGCAAGAACCAACCGTTGGGCAGGTCACGGAAGTAAGAGAAGGGCTGTTCGCCGAGTTCGCAGGGAGCGGTACCTGGCTGGCCGTCCAGGTTCCCGCAGAGAGCGTCTCGATGAGGCCGCTGTATGCGGAGCCCGTGTAGAAGTAGCCCACCGCAACACAGAAGTCCACAGTTGGGCAGGACAACGCCGAGAGAGTGGGGTACTGGACCGTGCCCGCGCCCACGGGGAGGGGCGCTTCGGTGGGCGACCAGGATCCAGCAGAGAGCGTCTCGATGAGTCCTTGTCTGCTGGCGCTTGCGCTTGAGTCGTCATACGAGCCGATCGCCGTGCACTCGCCGGCCGCTGCACACGTCACGCTCGACAGGACGAGTGCTGGATCTGAGTTGGCGTTCGCTGGCTGCGGCGCCTGCATCGTTGTCCAACTTTCACCCGACAAGGTTTCGATCAGTCCCCCGCTTGCTCCGCTTGCGTCTGTGTACTGGCCCACCGCGACACAGCCATTCGGCGTCGGGCAACTCACCGACGAGAGGAACGTGTACTGCGTCAGGTTGGCATTCGTCGGGATCAGGGCTTCAGAGGGCGTCCAGGAACCTCCTGCGAGAGTCTCAATGAGACCCTGCTCAGTACCGGTCGAATAGTCAAAGTAGAACCCAACCGCGACGCAAGAGCCAACTGCCCAGCAGCTCACAGCGGAGAGACTGTCGTATCCCGACGGATCGGCGTTGGCAGGAAGTGGAGCCTTGAGGGTTGTCGCGGTCCCCCCAGACACTGTCTCGAGCACCCCGTGTTGGAGCGCGCTGGTGTCGTCGTACGAACCGACCGCGACGCACGAGCCCACGGCCGGACAGGTCACTCCGGCAAACAAGATGCTGCCTGCAGTGTCCACGCCAGCGGGGAGAGGCGCTTCCATGGGCGCCCAGGTGGGCTGGGCGGCACCGCTCGGGGAAATTGAGCCGACGATGCTCGATGCGACGACGAAGCACGCGGCGGCCGCGAGGCAGGACAGTGACATACGCGTCGTGCGCTTGATCTGCGGCCAGCCTCGCGGAGGGACAGGAGCGCGCGATGTAGCGAGACGAACAATGTGCTGACGCATCATCCCTGCTTCCGATTAGAACGCCGGGAGTTCTGCGTCGGCGGCACGGTAACACGCCACATGCGGTTTTCCATGTCCCGTGACGCGTGTCCGCGGCCGAGTGATGGTACCGACGCCCCACCCGTCACGCAGGGTCACTCTGTCGATTACTCGATGGTCCGATCAGGTCTGATTCGTTGTTTGATCAGAAAGGTCGGTCATGCATCTCATCAACGCACGACTTCCTCGGTTCCCAAGACGCAACCAGTGGGTCCGACAGGTCGCAGGCATTGTGAGCTGCGCGAGTCTCCTCGTCTCCACGGCGGCATTTCTCGCGCCTGGTGTGGCATCCGCTTCGGGAAATCGGTGCGCGACCAGCGCGAAGATCGTTGCTCGCACAGGCCCCGGCTACGTACTGTGGAACGGCAAGGAGACCCAGGGTGTCGCCAAGAGGTTCAACCGGAACCGTGCTCACCTTTGGCGTGCACTTCTACGAGCTGCACGGCGAGGACATCAAGGTCACCTTTGGCGGTGACACCTACACCCTCGGGCGCAACGAGATTTTCGACCTCGGGTGCTCTCTCCCCGGTCAGCGCCCATATCCGCGGGTCACCGCGTTGCACCCATCTAAACCCGCCTACAGGTCGACTCACCGTCTTTTGGCGTGCTTGTGGGGAATTGTCGGGGGTGACCGAGGAGTTGGTCCCTCCGTGAGGGTGATGACGTCTTAGTCTGAGGCTCGAGTCGCGCCGATCGCTGCCGGATGAGGGTCCGGCGCAAAGAGGACAGGCCTCCGAGCGATGCCCCAACCCGGGACACCACGGCGTGGGACAGCCGCGTGTGAAGCATCGTCCCTGAGTTGGGCACCCGTGGCGCTCAGTTCCGCACCCTCACCTTCCACGCCTGAGGGTTGTGGTCCTCCGGGCGGTGCGTGCGGCGTAACAGGGCGTCGAGGGCGGAGCGTGAAGGTTCGTTACGGACCCCGAGCTGCTGTGTGTGAAGGTCTCGGCCGCGGAGTCGCCCCGGCAGGTCGGGTGGCATCTGATCGTGATTCAATTCATGAGATCGATCCATTGACCGAGGTCCCTTGGCTACCCCCGGGGTACGAACCCCTTCTCCGAAGCACGCTGGCGGTCCTCGAAGCCGACGAGCGAGTGCGTGCTGCATGGATTCACGGCTCGATCGCTCGAGGTGACGCGGACGAAGCTTCGGATCTCGACGTGATGACCGCCGTCGTTGACAGCGAGCTTCAAGACTTCGGCAAGGAGTGGCGGTCCAGGTTGTCTGCCATCACGCCCACCGTCATGGCACGGCAGAGCTTCGGGACAAATGGCAGCTGGCTGTCGATCACGCCTGGGGCCCTTCGCTTCGATCACTGGGTGGAGCCCGTCAGCCAAGTGGCGAACTCCTCCGTCCGCGACAGACATGTGCTCTTCGACCGAGACCAATTGGACAAGACAGTCCCTCTGCCCTTGGAATCACCGCCGACGTCGATCCTAAAGCTCAACGAGCTGCGAGCCTGGGCTTCGGACTGCTTGGCACTCCAACCGCACTCGCGCGGGCTCCTGTCCTTGGAATGCACTCACACGCTTCGGTGGATTCTCTACATGGCGATGGTCGAGTTGAACAGACCGTTGCCGACTACTGGACTGAAGCAGTGGAGTCGAAAGTTGACCGACGCGCAGCGGACCGTCTTCGAGAGTCTGCCGACCGACGATCCCGATCCGACCCGCGCCGAGTTAGACGATCTCCTTGGTCCAATCGAAGTGGCCGACGCGCGTCCAGACCTTGGACGGGCCCTTGTAGCGCCGGAGGGCTACATCCGAGGTCTGTTCTTGCCGGACCTCTCACGAGATGAACAGTTCCAGCGGCTCTCTGAAGAATTCCTCGCGCTGCACCTCTATCTAACGGTCATCTTGCACAGGGAGGATTGGCTACTCGGGGTCGAAGGTGTCTACAGCCTCCGCCGACTCCTTCACGAGTTCTTCCTTGCAGGGATTAATCGTCCCTCCACCCCTGACGCCCTTTCGTGGGAGCAACGGTTGGATCCGTCGCGGCGAGCAGAACTCATGAGCTTGCCGACAGGGTCCGCGGCCAAGGACGCCGTCATCCACGACCACCGGGTCATCAAGGAGGTATTCACCCGGGTGGCGCGAAGTGAACTAGGGGACCAGTACCCGACCGAACTCGAGCAGGTTGTCGAGGCGCACATTCGCGAAGCGGCGATGGAGCCGTGAGAGGCAGCGCTCAGCGCAAAAGTCCGAATGATCGGATTCAACCAACCGCGCCGGTGAATGAGCTGATCTTATTGACCGGACCCGGGTGGTCTAGTGCTCGCGCGGGCGCTCGCCAAGAGGGATCGTTCGTTGTGTCTGCCAGCGCGATCCGTCGAATGCGGTGATTACCACGCGGTCGACGACGAAACGAACGTCGACTCGCTCATTGGCGAGTTCTGCTCAAGCCTCCTCGCAGGCCCAATGGTCGCATTCCTCTGCGAGGACAGTTGTTTTCCTACTGTCCCTCACATCGTCTCAAGTGCGCTGATCAGGAGGTTTAAGGGCTTAGGAGTATTTACTGTCTTGCGTTCGTCACTGGATCATCGGTTCCTGTCCTTGGAGCAGCCAGTCGGCGTTTGATTTCAAGGGCGGTGCGGGCGGTAATCAATTCTTGAGCCCGTCTCGAGCACGTTCGAAGAGCCTGATTCCTTCTTGCGCATCTAGCCACTCGGAGAGACGAGCCAGTTGATGTTCTCCCGGCGCGTGTTGACACCCCTGGGGTGAGTCCGTCATGGCCCCGCAACGTCGACAGACCGCCATACGCCCATTTGTCTCTGGAGCATGATGCGCGTCGAGTTGCGCGCCCACCTCGCATGCGTCAGGTGAGATCACGAGAATCCCCTCAACCGGCAGTTCACTGTGGCTAGCGCCGAGTAGGAAGGTCCGCAGCAAGTCCGATGCGAGCGCACTCGCCCTCCAATGCACCCTACTTCGCACCTTTCATCCATCATGTCGACTTTTCATGATTCTGAGTGACAGGGCGCTACATTTTGTGCACGCCATGCAGGACGCAACGATAATGAAGCCCCGTGGCCATCAGGTCCTTCGAGACCGACGAGCCGAGCCGGCTGGCGGGCGGGACAAGGCGTCCCCGCGCCACTTGTCGGCGCGAGGACTCCCACGTAGGGTCCTTCGGAACGCTCGCGCTCGAGAACGATCCGGGCGAGACGAAGTCGCTGAGGAGGCCCATGGGCGCACGAGTTCGCATCCGGACAGCGCACCGTCGACCAGGTCGCCGCGCTCCCCATTTTGCGTACACAAATCGGTGAGTAATGCCCGGGTCGTGGGGTGTAGCGGCTTATGACCGGGCACGCGGGAGTCGACGAGCGGGAGCCCACCGAGTCTCCTGAGTTGGCTGTGTTCCGGCGCAAGGCGCGGTCGTTCCTCAGTGAGCACGCACCGAGGCGTGCGGCGAGCAGTGATGATGATGCGACGGCGCTCGAAGCCACCGCCCCGGACCTCGCGAGCCAGAAGGAGTTCCAGGCGGCGCTCGCTGACGCCGGCCTCGCCGGGATCACCTTGCCGAAGCCATGGGGACAGGGCCTCACCGCGGAGCACCAGCACGTCTTCAACGACGAGGCCGGCGGCTACGCGCTTCCGACGAACGCCTTCCTCATCGGTCTTGGCATGGTCATCCCGACAATGATCGAGTTCGGCACGGACGCGCAGCGCGAGCGCTACGTCGCAAAGGCGATGCGGGGCGAGGAGATCTGGTCGCAGCTGTTCTCCGAGCCGGGCGCGGGCTCGGACGTGGCCAGCGTGCAGATGCGCGCGGAGCGCGACGGCGACGAGTGGACACTCAACGGTCAGAAGGTGTGGACCACCGGCGCGCAGGTGTCCGACTTCGGTGCCGTCATCGCACGCACGAACCCCGACAAGCCAAAGCACCGTGGCATCACCATGTTCATCGTCGACTTCAAGGCCCCGGGTGTGGAGATCCGACCCCTCCGCCAGATGAACGGCGGTTCAGGGTTCAATGAGGTGTTCTTCACCGATGTGCGCGTCCCGGACGCAAGTCGGATCGGCGGCGTCGATGATGGCTGGCGTTGCGCGATCGCCATGCTCATGAACGAGCGTGTCGCCATCGGTGCCGGTGGCGGCGGCGGACGGAGCGTCGGTGTGGAGCCGATAATCGAGCTCGCCCGTCGTCGCGGGCGACTCGAGGACCCCCTCGTGCGTCAGGGAATCGCCGACGTCTACATCCGCACAAGAATCCTCAGCTACATCGGGCAGCGCACCCGCGACGCGCTGAAGGCGGGCAAGGCGCCTGGCCCCGAAGGCTCCATCGCGAAGCTCGTCGGGGCCCTTCTCGCCAGGCGCACGTCCGATCTCGGCATCGCCATCGCGGGCGCCGGCGGTCAGGCGTGGACGGACCCCCGAGACTCTCGCTGGGCCCTGGGGGTCCTGTCCGCACCGGCGTCGCGCATCGCTGGTGGGACCGACGAGGTGCAGCGCAACATCATCGGCGAACGAGTTCTCGGACTGCCGAAAGAGCCGCAGGTCGACCGCGAGATCCCCTTCCGGGAGCTCAGGGTCGGCACCCATTCGCCCTGAGGCGCACAAAGGGTCGGCCCAGAGACTTTCGCGCCAATCGGTCCCTCCCGGGTCCCTCATGCCCCGCAAAACCACCGAATCCAAGGCGTAGACGCGCATAGATGCTCTTGCCGCGTAGCCCCGGTCAACGCCCATATCCGCAGATTGCGGCCTGGTGCCCACCTGAACCCCGCCTGCAGGTCGGCTCACCGTCCTTGGACCAGATTGAGCAGGACTGGTAGGTGCGACGGACCATCCATTCCCTCTTCCGTCCTCCGACGGCCTGTTGTACTCGTGACAGTGTTCCCCGCCGGGTTGGGCAGCCATCCGGCGGCGCTTCAAGAACCACACGGTCATCGGATTGGGGCCCTGCGGAACCATGAAGGCGCGCGCTCGTCATGGACCGCTTGAACAAGATGGTCCTCGATTGACGTCGAATCCAAGGGACTGGCGGGCCATCAGGTCCTGTGGGGTGTAAGCACGCGCATGTGAGCACTCGGGGCTTGGTGAAGCGCTTCGCGGCGGTACTAGCTGCGATCCTCGTCATGACGGGAGTCTCGACCAGCATTGCGAATGCCGGGGCACCCAACGGACCTCGCTGGGGCGTCAGGATCGTGTTTCCAGGATCCTTTTCCAACTTGTTCGCGGTGCGTGGCGATGCCTACGCCATTAGGGACTGGGGTCGGGAATCAGGGCACAATCAGATTGCTCGCATCGATCCGGTCGCCGGGAGGGACCTTGCGCTCTCGTCATATCTCCCAGGTGCCGACTCCCTGATCTATGCGAACGGATCGTTGTGGACCACTGGCGTCGCCTCGATCACGAGCAAGGGCGCCGGATCTCCTGTGATTGTGCAACTCAATCCCTTGACGCTCAAGAAGGAGAAGACGTTCGTCTATCCATCTGCTTCGAAGCCCATTCTCATCGACGGACCGAGCGGAGAGATCTGGGCGTACGGAGGGTGGTCCAATGGTCCGGTCTGCGAAGTGCGTCGGATCGATCCATCAAGCGGGGCGGCACTGGCGGTCTATCGGCTGCCAGGCGCTGACGGCGTCTGCGCCGGAGCCGCATTCGACGTCGCCGGTCGATTCTTGTATGTCGCAACAGGAGGGGGAGGCGGAGTCGTCGCCCTCTACAAGATCGATCCGAGGTCCGGCAGGATCGTGGGCCGCACGCCGCTCCCTGACTTCTCGGAGTTCGTGACAATTGCGGCGACACCCGCCAGGGTTTGGATGGCGGGCGGCGAGCCGGGAGCAAACGGCGATGTCCTGTACTTCTCGTCGTCGCCGCTTCGACTGCTCGCGATGTCATCCCCCGACGGGCCGCCCTCTAAAGGTGTCTCGGCGTTGCCTGATTTCAGCCAGTTCGCCTCCGTCGACATCTCTGGCGGAAGGGTCTGGGTCGGCAGCGACGGCACCGTGGGGTGCTTCAGGCCATCGAGCCGAACGGTCCTGGCCACCTACGTCGCGTACCACGGGCCGGTTCTGACCGACTCCTTCGTCGTGGTCGGGCGTGAGATGTGGGCCAACTCGAACACCGGTGGACCTCCTCCCCCGACCGGTCTAGCTCGGGTTGGCCCACCTGCGGCCTGCTGGCGCTGAACCTCGTCGCAGCTAGGTGGTCCCTCTTGAGTCCCTCGTGCCCTGCGATCCACCGGCTATCAGGCGAAGCCATGCGCAGACGCACGAGGAGCAGTACCCCCGGTCAACGGCCATATCCATAGGTCACGGCCCGGTGCGCACCTGAACCCTGCCTACAGGTCGGCTCACCGTCCTTTGGCCAGTATGCAGGCGGATCGTCGAAGATGTCGGGAGAGGGAGTCGCCCAGTGTGTGGCATGTGCGAATCGAACGTGCGCCGTGCCGGGACAAGAAGACGGGCGAGGACCAAGGAGCGTCGCATTCGTCGATGGCGAATGTCTTAGAGGTCTCAACTTCCACGTTGTTGGTCACTGCGCAATCTCGAGTTGGTGATGGTACCGGTCCGCCGGTTCCGTCCTTAGGAAGAGCCGACCGACGTCGTCCATCTGCCAGAGCTCCATCGACTCGCCGAAGGGCCTGTCTCGTCCCTCCGAAGAAGAGAGTCGAATAAGGCCAGCAACATGGCGTCACGTGGTAACGAGTGACCACGCATGCTGGCGATCCGGCGCAACAAATGCAGCCGGCCCTGGATCAGATCCAAGCCAGCAAGAGTCCGCTCAGTCAGCTGGCTTGATCTTGTAGACCAGGTTCGCTGAAGCGGAGGATGAAGAGTCCGACGAGCAGGAAGACGACCACGCCGACTCCGACGCCCAGGGCGATCAGCGTGTTCTGAAACTCGGACTGCGAGAGCGAGCCACTGAGCGTCAGGCGAGCCGAGGCGCTCAGAATGTCTCGCACGCCCGCAAGGATCCCGATCACGAGGAACGGCCGAACAGGGAAGACCGACGCACGCAGATGCCCGAAGACGGTGTGTGCGATGTCGAGAAGAATGATGACGACCAGTATCCCGTCGATCGCCGCGACGATCGTGAGCGGAAACGCGTTCCAGTCTTTGAGGAAGTCAACGACAGTGCGCACAAGGACAATGCCGGCAACCAGCAGCAGACTGGCAATGATCGCGTACTCAATGACGACAATGACCCCTCGGATGATCGAATCTGCTCTGAGATCCGACTGTCCGCCTCCAGCCGCTTGCGCTCCCATGAAATGGCAACGTAGTGCGGGGTGGCATGCCTGCCCGTGCATGGTCGCCGTGGACTCCGGCCCGTCGTGCCCTGCTTCCACGAGGCTCAGGCGTTGGCGTGCGAAGACCGGTCAAAGGACTATCCGCCGGAAAGTGCGCGTCTTTGAGGTCGCGCCCCTTTGTCAACCTGAACCCCGCCTACAGGTCGGCTCACCCCCCTTTGGGCGCCTCTTCGACTTGAACCGCCCGCAGGTCGGCTCCCGGTCCCTTGCCAGATTGGTAGTCGATCATCGGAGATGTCGGAAGGCGTCGGTCATTCGTCCCTCCCACGTTCGGGTCGCGGATTCGGCTCCGAGCGACAACTCATAATGTCAGTCGTCGCCAGATCTGGGGTCGTGACCAGCCAGTGCCTCCAGCTCAAGCACAAGATCCGCGGTCTGCCCCACATCGGCGATCGCCGACGACAGTCGAGCAGCACTCGAGCGGAAGCGGTCGTCGTTGAGCACCTCCTTCACGGCCTTTGCGATCCGTGATGCCGAAGCTCGAGGCGGGAGACGCACGCCGACTCCATGATGGACGAGGCGCGCCGCGGTGTCGTTCTGATCCCGCCCCATCGGAATGCAGACCATAGGAACTCCTGCGGCCAACGCCTTCATCGTGGTGCCGTGGCCGCAATGAGACACGACCAGAGCCGCCTCAGCGAGGATCTGGGTATGGGACGCTGTCGCGACAACTGCGACATTGCCGGTTGCGGTGAGTTCACGGGTATCGAGCATCTGACCTGCGGTGACCACGGCTCGAACCGGTAGCGCGGAGAGCGCCTCGATGACCCGCCGAAGCACGGGTCCTTGGTTTTGGTAGGTGGAGCTGAAGCCAACCAGCACCAAGGGCCGCTCGTCGTCATCTGGCCATGGGCTCTCCCATGGTTCGACCCAGTCAGGATCATCCAGAATCGGGCCGACGTACCTGACATTTGACGGCACCGAACTGGCGGCGTAGTCAAAGGCCGGGCTGGTGAGGACCAGGATTCGGTCAGTGTCAAGCGCCTGGTCGTAGAAGGAGGACAGCGGTGCGAGCCCGTACTCCAAGCGTGCCTCGTTGATCACCGGAAGACCTGCGCCGAGCACTCGATTGACGATTGCCAGCATCGCCGCATCTCGGGTGCGTCCGAGTGCCGTTTTGGCGAGCGCAAAGCCGGGGCCGATCGCTGGCGTGCCAGAGGTGGGGAGGATCCAGATGTTGGGCACCAGTAGCGCGATCGGCAACGATGCGGCTTGCGCCGCGATGATCGAGCCGAAGAGGAACGCATCAGGCACCACGACATGAGGGCGGAAGTCATTGATTGCGGCGGAGGTGTCGGCAGCAAATGCGCCGGCCGGTCCCGCGATGAACCGGTCACGTGCCCGCGACAACATGACGAGTGGGTTCTTTGTCTCCCAGTCCTTGATCGGGTCTTCGGCAGGATCGAGTGAGGAGCGGTGTGGTGCGCGCCGCCACGGCGAGAACGTGCAGCCCGCAGCCAAGGCCGCCGGGCCGATGGTCGGGTCCGCGAGCACGTGGACCTCGTGTCCCCGCGCAATCAACCTTGCGGCGACGCCGAGCTCCGGTGGGACGTTCCCACCGCCTTCCCACAGCGTCAGAAGAAACCGACGCGTGCGTATATCGCTCATTCCCCACCACCAATCTGCGCCAAGCTCAGTCGAAGTGTGACCCGCTCTCACGTGCAGTCCAAGGTGGCCACCCCGTGCGCAGCCACTCGTACCACCACCCCTCCGATCCTGCGGCGCCCAGGTGACGGAGCGGCGGAGTCCGTGCTCGCAGCGACCAGGAACACGGGAACACGGGAACACGGGAAGGAAGAGCTCGTGCGAGCCGTGTGTGTCGTCGTCGGACTGCGCTGGGGTTTCGTCTCCGAGGGCCACCTCGACTACAGGTCGACCGTGACCAATCTTCAGCGGTTGTCGAAGATGCCGGAGGCGTCAGACTGTCGAGGTGTGACTGTCTCCAGTGTCATTCACCTCCCATCTGCTCGGAGAACCCGGACCGGTTCATCGGTGATAATCCCGTCGACACCAAGGTTGATCAGCTGTTCGAGCCGTCTGTCCCCCAACCGCTGACCGACCCACACGTTCACGCTCAAGGATCGCTTCTGTGCTTCCCCCATGAAGTCTCGATCGACCATGGTGTCGTACGGATGCACGATCGCGTGGCCGTGCTCCACCACCTCATCCAGTAGCTCACCAGCAGGTCTGCGGCTGAGGCAGAGGACGGCAGTAGGAATGTGGGGCGCCCTAGCTCGAACCAGGTCCAAGGATCCGAAACCAAAGCAGGAGATGATCGTCTGGTCACGATCGTTTCGTTGCGCGAGCCGGTCCAGGATCAGCTCTGTGATGCGCTCCGTCGGGTCGAATGCGGGGTCGCGCGAGAAGTTCTTGATCTCGATATTCACCAGGAGACCGTGGCAGCGATCGAGCGCCTCATCCAATGAGGGGATCCCGGGCGGAAGGTCGCACGACTGCGTGGCCGATACCAACCGTCCATCCGAAAGTTCGTGATCGTGAATGACCACCACCACGTCGTCTGCTGTTCGACGAACATCGCACTCAATGCCGTCTGCACCCGATCCCCGCACCACGTCAAAGGAGACGAGCGAGTTCATCTCGTTGCCGGGGCGATCGTCACCATGCCCAAACACGAGCATTGCAGGCCGCGCCTCATCGTCTGTGAGAAGTGCTCTAGGGAGAGCAGCTTGTCCGAAGTGGATCGCAGGGAGTATGCCGCACCCCGAACCACCTCGCGGTGACAATCAATCCTGGTTGCCAAACGACGTAACCGGGGACATGGTGTGGCTCGCTCGCAGCTCGTTGCGATGACCGCGGGGACTCCGGCATCGCCATCTTCAAGTTGGCTGCATTGGGACGAGCCTGGGGGCGGGCCGATAGGGCGGCTCATCTTCTATCAGCCCGCAATTCGTGGGAGATGATGGGCGAGCCAGTCCCCGTTCAGTCCAAATGGGACCTCGCTGAGGCCGCCGGTCCCGTCGGGCAAAAGAACGCCCCACTCGGGACCTCTGAGCCACGCCCTTGCGGTCCGTCGTCTGGCCTCGCTGACAGTCAGCATCAGGCGATCTCGTGTCCCAAGCCGCCGCGGTACGTTTCGGTGGTGGACGATCGCTTGAGCCCCCTCGACGCCTCGTTCCTGCATGTCGAGGACTCAGTGAGTCACATGCACATCGGCTCTGTCGGGATCTTCGAAGGCCCGGCTCCCCGCTACGAAGAATTCATCGCGGCGGTGTCCGGCAAGCTTCCTGGCGTACCGCGATACCGCCAGGTCGTCCGCCGCGTCCCCGGTGACCTTGGTCGACCCTTGTGGGTGGACGACCCCCACTTCAATATCGAGTACCACGTGCGGCACACCGCGTTGCCGTCGCCGGGCGGCGAGGAGGAGTTGCGTCGCCTCGTCGGCAGGATCATGTCCCAGCAGCTCGATCGCGCCAAACCGCTCTGGGAGATCTGGATGGTCGACGAGCTCGAGGGCGGGCGGTGGGCGCTGGCGTCCAAGGTCCACCACTGCATGGTCGACGGAGTTGCCGGGACAGAGTTGCTGTCGCAGATCATGGACGTGACGCCCGAGTTCCGGCGTATCGATCCAGCCGAGTGGGCGCCGCGACCGACGCCAAGCTCGTTGTCCCTCGTGACCCAAGCGCTCTGGGACATCGCCATGAGCCCGATCCGCCCGGCACAATCGCTGCGCGAAGCGTTGCGCGTCCCAAGTGAAGCCGTGGGACAGCTCGCCGAGGTCGCACGGGGACTCAGCTCGATGCTCGGGGTCATGCGGCCAACCCCGTCCACCTCGCTCAACGGCCCGATCGGCCCGCACCGGCGATGGGGGTGGGCGACCGCGACCGTCGATGATGTCAAGGAGGTTCGCGCGCGCCACGGCGGCACCTTCAATGACGTCGTCCTTGCATGCATCACGACTGGCTTCCGCGAGCTCCTCATCTCGCGAGGAGAGTCTGCCGATCGGATCGTGAGGACCATGGTGCCCGTGTCGATCCGTCCGCGCGACACAGGAGGCATCGCGGTGGGCGACGGCGAGCTCTCGAACCGGATCTCGGTGATGTTCGCGGACCTGCCGGTCAGCGAGGCCGACCCCGTCACCAGGCTGCATGACATCACTATCCAGATGAATGGGCTGAAGGACTCCCATGAGGCGGTGGCGGGCGAGGCCCTGACGTCGATTGGGGGATTCGCCCCTCCGAACCTGCTCGCGCTTGGGGTTCGCTACGCCTCGAAGGGCTCCCAGCGGAACATCAACACGGTGACCACGAATGTGCCTGGCCCACAGTTGCCCCTCTACGTTCTCGGCCGCCGGATGCTGCAGGCATTCCCCTTCGTACCGCTTGGCGTGCAGATGCGGATCACCGTCGCCATCTTCTCCTACGACGGGCAAGTGAACTTCGGGGTCACAGGCGACTACGACACGGCCAGCGACCTCGGAGTCTTGTGCCGGGCAATCGAGAAGGGGCTCGCGGACCTTCTCGCGGCCGCCTGATCAGACGGAGAGGTTCTCGCTGCTCACGACGAGCGGGTAGAGGCGCCGGAGGATCGACGGCGCCCGGAACGGTTGCCACTCCCCCTGTGGCAGCGCGAGTCGATCGGCGACCACCCACATCGCGGCGGGATTGTGGCCGAGCCCGCAATGCGACCCGACGACTTCGATGTTCTCGCGCTCATGACCAGGCTCGTGCAGGCACGACTGCCAGGTGACGATCCCGTCGCCCCGCGAGTAGATAGCCGTGAGCGGCACCTCGAGAGGCAAGCGATCGAGTTCGGCGCGCGGCAGTTCCTCGTCGGCGACGTGGAAGCGGCGAAGCCGATCGAAGGGACCCGAGGCGTGGCTCGCGATCGGGCGGTCGCCTCGATACGGGCTGCCGAGGGTGATCACCTGCCGGACGAGCTCGGGCGACTCGCGACCGAGGCTCCTCGCGAACATCCCTCCGAGGCTCCAGCCAACGACGCTCACCTTGCCCCCGGAGCGATCCACAAGACGCTCGAGCTGCGCCTCCATTCCCTGCAGGATGCGCGAAGCGGGGCCAATGTTGCGGCCGAGCTCCCATCCGTAGGCGTGGTAGCCAAGGAACTCGATATACCGGCGCAGGACCGACGTCGACCGGTCGTCTGCGAGGAACCCTGGGAGCACGAGCACGGTGTGTCCGTCACCGCGAGCGGCACGGCGCAGGAACGGCCCCGCCACCAGCAGCGTCGCGAGCTCCACGGCTGCGCGGCCGGGCTCGGACCACAAGAGCCGCCACGAGGGGGCGCCGTCAGTTGTCACCTTGGACACTTCGGTCACCCGCACCACCCTCGCTCCCATGACGAACCCGCGTGGTTCAGCGGCTTCAATTCAAATTTCTAGTCCCCAAAGGCGCATCGACGATCACACGGACCTGAGGCCCGTCCCCTAGTCCGCTCCGGAGGTCACAAGAATCAGTCGTCCTGGATCCCGGCGCACAGATCGGCTCAGCGTCCGTTGACAAGCCTGAGAGGGGTCGCCGGAGCCTTGCGGGGAGCCGGTCCTACTCCCTCCCCTGGTCAGACGGCACAAAAGGGAGAATGGGCCGACGGCGGCGAGGTTGCTTCGGCCCTGAGCGACGAGCAGGCGCCGCTGTGCCGTTGGTGTGACGCGCCTCGGCCACGCTCAGTGCGGCAGCCCTGCCTCCGAAAGGACTCCAGATGGCCCAGCTCACCCTGCGCTCATTCCGACGCGCGCCTCAAGAACCAAGTTCGCGCGTAGGTACTCGGACCGTGCGACTCCTGGCCCTGGCTCTAGGTGCGTCACTTGGCGCGGCATCGCTCGTCGCGGCGTCACCCGCTGGGGCCGACACGTTTCCTGGTCCCGTCACTTTCTCGTACACCGGAGGCGAGCAGTCCTACACGGTTCCGGCTGCCGTCACGCTGATCCAGATCGAGGCTGTCGGCGGCAATGGGTCGCCTGACGCCACCCACGGCGTAGGAATGGATCTCTATGCCGCATTGCCCGTCACGCCGGGCGAGGTTCTCTACGCCGAGGTTGGCGCGGCGGGAGGCGTGTCGACGTTCGGAGGTGGCGCCCCAGGCGGCCCGGGTGCGGGCTCGGGCGGCGGTGCGAGTGACGTGCGGACGTGTTCGAACACGGCGATCACCTGCCCAGGTGGTGGCACGTCTTCTGACTCGAGGTTGGTCGTCGCGGGCGGCGGCGGAGGTGGCGGGGCTCCACCGCCGGCCTCCAATTTCGGCTCGACGTGCGGCAACTCCGGTGGTGGCGGGAGCGCGTCGCTCGAGACGACCCCTGTCGCTGTGCCTGGGGGCACGGTCCTTCCGGGAGACGACGGGAGCGGCAACGCCCCGGCGATCCTCGCGCAAGGAGGCCAATCCAACTCGCCCGGCAACGGCGGCACGACGCCGGACTGCAACGGGTTTGCGGCGGACTTCGGGGGGGCCGTGAGCGGCTCTAACGCGATCGGCGCAGATGGCGGCGCGGGCGCAGCCGCGGTCGACTCCCCGCCCGGCGGTGCTGGCGGAGGCGGCGGCGGCGGCTACTTCGGCGGCGGCGGTGGTGCCAGCGGCCAGACCGAAACGGCGCCGATCCCCAATCACTCGGCATCAGAGGGCGGCGGCGGCGGTGCAGGGGCCAGCTTCTACTCGTCAACGGTGACCGGGGACATCAGTGTTGGCCACAACGGCACGGACACGCCGCCGTCGATCACGATGACGCCGCTGATCGGCATCGCCTCGCCGCCTGACGGGGCAACCTATGCGCTCGGCCAAGCGGTTGACGCGAGTTTCACGTGCCAGCCCTTGGACGGCGGCTGCAGTGATTTCACCGTTGCCAACGGCGCACCGATTGATACGAGCGTCGTCGGCATCCACTCCTTCGTCATCTCGGCCTTCAACGCGACGTCGACCGTGCACTACACAGTGGTCGAGCCACCCAGCATCACGAGCGCGAGCACGACCACAATGACCGTCGGCCACAGCGCCTCATTCGGCATCACGACCGGGCCGAGCTACCCGGGTTCACCGAGCGTCTCGGACGGCGGCGCGTCGCTCCCCACGGGCGTTGTCTTCACCGATGACGCGAACGGATCCGCGACGATCTCGGGCACACCATCGGCGGGGACGGCGGGGACGTACCACTTCACGATTACCGCATCCAACGGGATCAGTCCCGACGCGACGCAGTCGTTCACTCTCTTGGTGATCGACGTGCCAGGTGCGCCGACGGGCACCTCCTTGAAGCCTTCATCGGGCTCAGTCGTGGTGTCCTGGCATGCCCCTTCAAGCGATGGGAGCTCGGCCATCACCGGCTACACGGCAACGGCAACGCCAGGAGGCGCGACCTGCACCACCGCCAGCGCGCTGCACTGCGCCATCACCGGGCTCACTCAGACGGCGTGGTACTCGGTAAGCGTCGTCGCCCAAAATGGGGCAGGCACCGGGCTTCGATCGGGCGCTGCGAGCGGCTATCCGGCGACGAGGAGCTCATTGACCCTCTGGGCCGTACCACTCGTTGCTGCGAGAAACACCCCCATCGAGCTCGGGGCGATTGGCGCCGTTCCAGCAAGCACCGTTGACTTCGGGATCCCGAATGAGTCCCGGGTGTCGTGCGTCGCAGATGTCGTCGGCCAGTGCCGGGCGGCAGGACAAGAGTCGCGAGCCGGAGTCTGGAAGCTGAGCGCAACCTCTCTGGGCAAGGCGAGTCACGCGACAATCTACGTCCCGCTTGTCCGCGCTCCCACGACAGAGAAGATCGGTCGCGCCGCGAGTGTGGTCGTGAGCCACTGTCCTGCAGGCTCAACCGTGACCGTCCGTACCAGTGACGGACGAACCTTCTCAGTAAAGGCACCTTCGGGGGGAAGCGCGACTATCCATGTCTTCGCAAAGGCAAAGGGCGTGCTCACGCTGACCGTCACGGTCAACGGCGTGAAGGTCGGCTCAGCGAAGCTCACGGTCACGGTCACGTAACGATTCCTTGACGGCACCAGCACCCAGAGGCGATGGCGTTGTCGGACTCCTCGCGAGAAATGACTTCGCCAGCAAAGGGCAGGACAGTCGTTCTGTCCCACGCCGGGGCGGGCCTGACGGGGGCGTTGTGGCCTGCCTCATCCACCGACGACGATGAGCCATGTATGCCGCGTCGACGAATGCCACCGTTGAGCGCCGCTTCGGCAAGTCACAGGTCCATTGCCGACCACACCCCCGGTCGGCGCACCGACTTCGAGCTTGATGGGGGAACGTCCGAGGTGTCGGATTATGCAGTCCCTCATTCGTCCCTCGGTCGGCAACTGGCATCTCGGGATCACGCCGCCTTAGGCCGAGCACGCCACCTTCGCCGTTAGGTCACCTTCAGTATCTGGTGAACCAAGGACGCAGGCAGGTAGGTCGCGTTCCCCGCCTGGTTGGCGTCGATGACGCAGGTCCCGGCCTTGAGGAACTTGACCTTGCCGCTCGAGATGCTGCAGATCGATGCCGAGACCTTGTCGAGCGTGATTGCGACCACGAGGTGCGACGTCGACGTGGCAGTCACGGCATAGGTGCGGCCCACCTTGGGCGAGGTGGGCGCCGTCGAGGTGAACGTGATCGTCTGGGCAAACCTGTTGACGGTGAAGGACTGATAGATCAGCGGGGCGGCAAGGAAGGTCGCATTCCCCGCCTGGTTCGCGTCGATGACGCAGGTCCCGGCCTTGAGGAACGTGACCTTGCCGCTCGAGATGCTGCAGATCGATGTCGAGCCGCCGTCGATCGTGAGGGCGACCACGAGGTGCGACGTCGACGTGGCAGTGACGACGTACGTGCCGCCGATCCTGGGCCACACAGGCGGCGTCGAAGTGAACGTGAGCGTCTGGACGTCCTTATTGACGGTGAGGGACTGATGAGCCTGGGGAGCCGCTAGGAACGTCGCGTTCCCCGCCTGGTTGGCGTCGATCACGCAGGTCCCAGCCTTGAGGAACGTGACCTTGCCGCTCGAGATGCTGCAGATTGATGTCGACGTCGCGTCGATGTTGATTGCGACTACGAGGTGTGACGTCGACGCGGCGGTCACGACGTAGGTGTCGCCCACCTTGGGCGACACCGGCGCCGTCGAGGTGAACGTGATCGCCTGGGGGGCCTTGCCGAAGGTGATCGTCTGCTGGACCTGAGGGGCG
>Ga0208219_1000116_pt1 | contig 34756 bp, 29 predicted proteins | sample NGESurshal072012_7_FD_184469 | JGI IMG/M metagenome (GOLD analysis project Ga0208219, IMG submission 184469) | Arctic peat soil microbial communities from Barrow, Alaska - NGEE Surface sample 53-2 shallow-072012 (SPAdes) | ecosystem: Environmental > Terrestrial > Soil > Wetlands > Peat ... | reverse complement strand
CGCGGACAAGGGCTACGGCTTCATCGCGGTAGACGGTGGTAGGGACGTCTTCGTCCACTTCTCAGCCATCCTTTCGGATGGCTACCGCAGCCTTGAAGAAGGCCAGCGGGTTGAATTCGACGTCGAGCAGAGCGATCGCGGCCCGCAGGCCACAGGCGTTCGCACCGTATAAGGATCTGACTGACGTGCCGGAAGGCCCGGCGTCCCGGCTCCGGGGCGGCGGGCCTTCTGTGTCTGGCCTGGGCGGCTTGGGCCCGGGTGCCGGGTGCGGTGCGGTGCGGGGTTCCCGGCGGGCCTCTCGCGGGTAGGCTGGACCTCGGTCCGGCAGGCCTGGCGGGACGCTGGATGGTCCGGCCTGGCGCCGGCTCAGGCTCGTTCCGGCTCGCCGGCCGCACGCTGACCGGTAGATCCGGCAGGCGCACCAGTGTCTGCGGGCCGGGCATTTCGGGTCCTCTCCTGATCCCTGCCTGCCACTGACCTGCCGGTTCTTCGCGGGACCGGTTCGCTAGCTTGCACTCTCACCCTGGGAGTGCTAAACAGGACGTTGGCACTCTCGGGGTGAGAGTGCCAGCGCAGTGGCGTTATCGGGCGATGAGGCCGGGCCGGCGGCATGAAGGGAATGTCCGCAGGATCGGCCGTCCGTCGCGGGCGTTGGCCCGATCGGCCTGCAAGGCAAAAAGTTCCGGAGGACTGGAGCCTATATGGCAGCGAAGATGATCGCGTACGACGAGGAAGCCAGGCGCGGCCTCGAGCGCGGCATGAATCAGCTCGCCGACGCCGTCAAGGTAACTCTCGGCCCCAAGGGCCGCAACGTGGTACTTGAGAAGAAGTGGGGAGCCCCCACGATCACCAACGATGGTGTGTCCATCGCCAAGGAGATCGAGCTCGAGGACCCGTGGGAGAAGATCGGCGCGGAGCTCGTTAAGGAAGTCGCCAAGAAGACCGACGACGTGGCCGGAGACGGTACCACCACGGCGACGGTGCTCGCCCAGGCGCTGGTCCGCGAGGGCCTGCGCAACGTGGCCGCCGGCGCCAACCCGATGTCGCTCAAGCGCGGCATCGAGGCGGCCGTCGAGCGGGTGAGCGAGGAGCTGTCCAAGCTCGCCAAGGACGTGGAGACCAAGGAGCAGATTGCTTCGACCGCCTCCATCTCGGCTGCGGATAACGCGATCGGCGAGATGATCGCCGAGGCGATGGACAAGGTCGGCAAGGAAGGTGTCATCACCGTCGAGGAGAGCAACACCTTCGGTCTTGAGCTTGAGCTCACCGAGGGCATGCGCTTCGACAAGGGATACATCTCGCACTACTTCGTGACTGACCCTGAGCGCATGGAAGCGGTCCTCGAGGACCCCTACATCCTCATCGTCAACTCGAAGGTCTCGGCAAACAAGGACCTGCTCCCGCTCCTCGACAAGGTGGTACAGGCCAACCGGCCGCTGGTCATCCTCGCCGAGGACGTCGAGGGCGAGGCGCTCGCCACCCTGGTGGTGAATAAGATCCGCGGCCTGTTCAAGTCCGCCGCGGTGAAGGCGCCGGGGTTCGGTGACCGTCGCAAGGCCATGCTGGGTGACATCGCCATCCTGACCGGTGGCCAGGTCATCAGCGAGGAAGTCGGTCTCAAGCTGGAGAACGCCGACGTCGACCTGCTGGGCCGGGCGCGGAAGGTCACCATCACCAAGGACGAGACCACCATCGTCGACGGCGCTGGCGACCCCGAGCAGATCTCCGGCCGGGTGAACCAGATCCGGGCCGAGATCGAGAACACCGACTCGGACTACGACCGCGAGAAGCTGCAGGAGCGGCTGGCCAAGCTGGCTGGCGGCGTGGCCGTCATCAAGGCCGGCGCGGCGACGGAGGTCGAGCTGAAGGAGCGCAAGCACCGGATCGAGGACGCGGTGCGCAACGCCAAGGCCGCAGTCGAGGAGGGTGTCGTCGCCGGTGGCGGCGTGGCCCTGCTCCAGGCCGGCAAGATTGCGTTCGAGAAGCTCGAGCTGACCGGGGACGAGGCGACCGGCACGCAGATCGTGCGCCGGGCGCTCGACGAGCCGCTCAAGCAGATCGCGATCAACGCCGGCCTTGAGGGCGGCGTGGTGGCCGAGAAGGTGCGGTCCCTAGAGCCCGGTTTTGGCCTGAATGCGGAGACGGGTGAGTACGTCGACATGTTCAAGGCCGGGATCATCGACCCGGCTAAGGTGACGCGCTCTGCCCTGCAGAACGCGGCCTCGATTGCGGCGCTGTTCCTCACCACCGAGGCAGTGATCGTGGAGAAGCCGGAGAAGAACCCGGCGCCGGCGGCGCCAGGCGGCGGCGGGGAGATGGACTTCTAGTCCCGCAGCCTGCCCGCGTCAGGGCAGGGCGAGACGATAAGCCCGTCGAGCCGAGTGGTTCAGGACGCAGAAGGCGGTCCCGGTTAGCGCCGGGGCCGCCTTCTGGCATGAATACGGTCTCCATGCGCCTCAGGCTGCACTTAGGCAGTACCCAGCGCGGATTTTTCGTGCGAGCCGGCTCCACAAGGAGGTCTAGAAGGGGGATTATCGGGCCATGAACCCCCCGACCGAGCAGCTGGTCCGCGACTACCTTAATCGCGTGTCTGTTGCTGCCCGCGGTCGGCTAAGTGCGGAAGACCGGCGTGCGTTCCTGGCGCGCACGCGCGAGTTTATTGATGCGAACACCCGGGCTCTCGGACATACCGACTCCGCGGACGTGCTCAACCTGCTGTCAGACCTCGGCGACCCGGCCGGACTCGTAGACCGCGAGCGCGATCGCCTGGCCGACCAGCGCGCGGGATCCGGTGCGGGCGGCGTGGGTAGCCCGTTCGGTTCAGCCGGTCCGGTTGGTTCGGGGGCGCCGCCCGGCGACCCCGCCAGTGCGGCGCGGCCGTCGGCCAGGGCCCGGCGCTGGCGGCCCGCCAAGGCCTCCCTGGCCGACCTCATGGCCGCCCGCGCCGCCGCGGTGCCACCGGGCCGGGTGGTGCCGGTGCCCGAGCCAGCGCCGGATGTTCCGCTCACCGGCGAGCTTCAGTTCCAGACCAGGCCCATCACCTCCAGATGGCGGCCGGGCGCGCCCATGATGCCCAAGCCGCCCCGCCAGCGCCGCGCCGGCATCCCGCGCAGGCTGCAGTCCGATGATGCGCCGCTGGATGACGGGCCGGCCGGTGGTGCGCCGGCCGGTGGTGCGCCGCCGGGCAGTGCGGCGTCGGATGGCTTGGTGTCGGATGGCTTGGTGTCGGATGGCGGGTCGTCAGGTGACGGGCCGCCGGGGGAGGCCGAGGAGCGCCGCGCCGCCGCTGCCCCGCCTGACGCGGCCGCGGATCAGCAGTCCGCTGAGTCACCCCACGGAGCTGCCAGCCGGCAGCCGCGCCTCCGTCGTCCCGAATGGCCCCTGGTATCCCCGAGACGGCCCGACGCGAGCGTGGGCGTCGGGGCCAATGGCCAGCAGCCGCCTGGGGGCGCCGACGCGCACATGTCCGGCCAGGCGCACTCGAACGGCGCCCAGTCGGGCGGCGAGCAGCTGAACGGCGCGGCGGATGGTGCGCCAGCGAACGGAGCCGCTCCGGATGCGATCGGGCCGAGCGCGACCGCGTCGGGCGGCACCGAGCCAAGAGCCGCCGCGGAGCCGGACGGCGCCGATTCGGGCAGTGCGGCGTCGGGGGGCGCTGTGTCTGAAGGGCCGGAGCCGGGCGGTGCGGAGCCGCCCGAGATCGCGGCGGGCAGTCTGGACTCGGGTGGCGCGCAGTCGGATGGTGGGCCGCCGGGCGGGACCAGGCCGGCGTGGCCGCAGGCGGGCGTTATCCCGGCGCAACGGATTTCCGGGGACGATGCCCAGCCCAGTGAAGCGCCGCCTTCCCTGCCCCAGGCCTCGGGACAGTCGCCTGGCCCGCCCCAGCCCCAGCCAACGAGTGCCGACACGGGGATTGCTGGCGCGGATAGTGGCGACGTCCCGGAGACCGCCGGAGTGTCCTCCAGCGAGCTGGTCGCGGGCCGGGCACCGGGCAGCCGCCGGCTGGCCGCGGTTGCGCGCGGCAGCGGCTGGGCCAGCGGGGTCCGGGCCAGGGGCGCTCGCCTGGCCGGGGCGCGGCGCCCCGGCCGTGGCACCGGGGCGGGCGGTGCCGGGGCGGGTGGGGCGGGGAGTGCCGGGGGCAACGAGCCGGACGCCCAGCCCGACAGCCTGGACAGCCAGCCCGGCAGGCCTGCTGAGGACCCGCTGAGCGGCCTCTGGCCAGACCTAGGCCCGATCGGCGCGGGTGCCGCGAAGCTGGCCCGCACCGTGCTGGCCAGAGCCCGGCGGCGTCCGCTGGAGGCCACCGCCATCGTTCTGCTGGGCCTCGGCGGCCTGATCTACCCGCCCGTGTGGCTGATAGGTGCCGCGGTGGCGCTGGCCTCCAGGGTCTGGGATTTCCGCGACAAGTGGATCGGCCTGGCCGTCCCGGTATTCCTGGTCATCATCGGCATGGTCGCCGACGTCTCGCTGGGCGGAAACCGGTCTGGGCTGGGCGGTTACATCAGGGAAGCCTGGATATTCGGGGGGCATCTCAGCCGCCTCGTTGCGGTCCTGAGTGCCGTCTACCTGGCCTGGCGGGCAGAGCGCGGCCGTCGCTCGCCGCCCGCGGCGCCATGGAACAAGCCCCGCCGGTTCGGCTGACGGCCGCCCCGGCCGCGGTCTCCGCGCAGGTCTCGGCCGGGGCCTGCGGCCGGCCGCGAGCCGGTCAGAAACTCGCCGGGGACGGGCCGGGCACCAGCGCGACCTGCTCCGGCTATTCCGCATCGCCGAGATGTGCTGGCAACCGATAGCCTGGTGGTGCGGTCACGATGGGTGTGACCGCAATGTGACAGTCCCTCTTCCCGTTAGGTTCCCGCTCGTGCCGACTGGCAAGGTCAAGTGGTATGACGCCGACAAGGGGTTCGGCTTTCTCACCCGCGATGATGGCGGCGAGGTGTTCGTGCACTCCACCGCCCTGGATTCGAGCGGGACGACACTGCGGGCGGGCCAGCGCGTGGAGTTCGGCGTGGCCGAGGGCCGTCGCGGGGCCCAGGCGCTGCAGGTGCGGGTTCTCGAACCGCCGCCCACGGTGGCCAAGTCGAGCCGGAAGGACCCCGATGAGATGGTCGTGCTCGTCGAGGACCTGATCAAGCTGCTCGACGGGGTATCGAACACTTACCGGCGCGGCAAGCATCCCGACAGCCGTGACGCTAAGAAGATCGCTGCCGTGCTTCGCGCCGTAGCCGGTGATATCGAGGCCTGACCTTAAGGGCGGGAGGCCTGACCTTAAGGGCGGTCAGCCGACGCTGCTGACCTGAGCGGGCGCCCGGCGACCGCGCAGGACCCGGCGGCGACGGGCGAGCACCAGCGCGACCAGGGACAGTCCCAGGCCGGCGGCGGCGAATGTGAGCCCGGCGACGCCGCTGTTGGTCAGTGACATGGCCAGGCCGGCCAGGCCGCCCGCAACCCAGGACAGCTGGTGCAAGGTCTCGGAGACCGCGAAGGTCGAGGAGCGGACCTCCTCGCCGATCTCCCGCTGCAGGATCGAGTCGAGGGCAAGCTTCACCAGCGCCTGGCCGCCTGCGGCCGCGAGGGCCACAACCAGGGCCGCCCAGAGGCCGAAGAACACCGCGCACAGCGCTGTGATGATGGTGGCCAGAGTGAGCATCCCGTAGACGATGGCCTGCGGGGCGCGCGAGCGCAGGGCGGCCCCGATGCCGGTGCCGATGAATCCGCCAAGCGCTGCCGCGCCGATCATCTCGGCCAGGGCGATCTTGTCCTGCGTCCCGGGGAAATGCACGGTCCGCAGGATGAAAGCCAGGAAGAAGATCATGAATCCCGAGTAGGCGCGAAGCGCGGCGTTCGCCTGCATGGCCTCGCGGACGACCGGACCGATCGTCGGGATGGTGAGCAGCTTGCGCAGGCCGGTGCGGCCGCGGGCGTCGCGCGGATCCTGGCCGGCGGGCATGGGCCTGGTGCCCCCCGGGCCCATCTGGCTGGGGCCGGGGGATGCGCTCGGGTGCGGCGGGCCAGGCGGGCGGGGCTCGGGAGCCCCAGCGCCGGGCCCTGAGTACGCACGGGAGCCGACATACCCGCCGTGGCCGGCCCTCGCCCCCGCCGGCCCGGCGTCGGCGGCCTGCTCCGGGGTGTCGACGCCGTCGGGCAAGCGCAGCGCCAGCGCCGTCGCGGCCAGGTAGATCACGGTTCCGGCGCGCAGCACCCAGGCCGCCCCGCCCGATCCGCCGCCGCTGATGGCGGAGATGGCCACGGCAGCCCCCGCGCCCAGCGTCGATGCGATCAGCCCGCCCAGCGCCGAGCGAGCGTTAGCCGTCACCAGGCTGATCTCTGGGGGAAGCAGCCTCGGCGTGACGGCCGCCCTGGTCACGCCGTAGGCCTTCTGCAGGACCAGCACCCCGAACGCCGCCGGCAGTAGCGTCACCGCGTCGTTGTGCTGAACGGCACCCGCCATGCCCCAGCACAGGAGCCCGCGGGCCAGCAGCGTTCCCATCAGGATGTAGCGCCGTCCTTGCTGGACCCGGTCGAGCATCGGCCCGAGAAAGGGGGCCAGCACCGCGAACGGCGCCATGGTGATGAGCAGCGCGAGCGCGACACGGCCGCGCGCCTGGTCGACGGACGCGCTGAAGAACAGGGTGCCAGCCAGGGCCACGGCGACGAACGCGTCACCGACGCTACCCGCGGCGGTGAGCTCGATCAGGTTGGACAGCCCGGTCCGGCTGGCCCCGGAGGCCCCCGACAGGCGATGCACGACCCGGCCAGCGCCGCCGGCGGCGGCCGCTCCGGCGCGGCCAGCGGTCTGCGACGCCGATGCGATTGACCGGCCCGCCCGCCTCGCCCGCGCCCCGCGGCCCGAGTCATCCATCCCTCAAGTATTCTGCCTATGCGTGACCAGGACTACCAGGCCCCGCTGGCCGGCGTTCTGAGTAGCGCCGAGCGCGGTGTCTTCCACCAGGCAGATGAGGAACAGGTACCTAACGTGAGCCCCCTTCGCACGCGTACCAGGGAACTGGACGAGGCCTGCGCCGCCGCCGTCGATCTCGCCCGGGCGGCGGCCACGGAGTTGGCCGGAGCAGGCCAGGTCGGCCTGCGCGTCGGCGCGGAATCGGACGGCGATCGCCTGGTCACCCATCTGTTCGCCTGCCTGGACCCGGCCTACGTCGGCTGGCGCTGGGCGGTCACGGTCGCCCGCGCTTCGCGGGCCAAGGTGGTGACGGTTGACGAGTGCGTGCTGCTGCCCGGGCCGGACTCGCTGCTGGCTCCGGACTGGGTGCCGTGGAGCGAGCGAGTGCGGCCGGGCGACATCGGCGTCGGAGACCTGATGCCGGCGCCGCTGGATGACGAGCGGCTAGTCCCCGTGGCGGCGCTTGAGGGCGACGACGGCGTGCTGGACTGGGACGACACCAGCGCCTGGGACGACGGCAGCGAGCTGGCCGAATCTCTGGGCCTGACTGAGGAAACCAGGCCGACACTGGAGGTCGGGCGCCCGCGGGTGCTGTCCGCGATCGGCCGGGACGCCACGGCGATCCGCTGGTATACCAGCGATCACGGGCCGAGCACGCCGCTGGCCCATGCCGCCCCCGGGCACTGCGTCACCTGCGGGTTCCTAGTCCGGCTGGCCGGCCCGCTGGGGCAGCTCTTCGGCGGCTGCGCGAACGAGTACGCGCCCGACGACGGCCGGGTGGTCTCGCTCGATCACGGCTGCGGCGCCCATTCCGAGGCCGTGGGCACGGTCGCGGGCCAGGGTGCGCCGGTGCCGGTCATCGACGAGGTCGGCTACGACCTGGTGGACACCGCCGGCGTCTCCATGGTCGACACGGTCTTCGAGTCCCTGGACCCCGGGGCGCCCTGAGGGCTCGGAGTCCTGGACGGCGCGCAGTCGGCCGCAGTCGGGCGCGCGGTCAAATACTGTCGCTGGCATGGGCAGTCTGGCGCCCGGCCGCGCGCTGCCGCGATCGTTTCAGCAGCGGGACGTAGCCGAGGCCGAACGCCCCGATGCAGCAGCCCGCGACCGCGACCCAGACCCACCATCGGTCGCTGGGCGCCAGCTGGCTGCGTTCCAGCAGCAAGACGATAAGGGCGATCACCCAGCCGCCGGTGATGACAGCGGCGATGAGCTCGTCGTTTCCCTCCAGCGGAGGCGGGATCGGCAGGCTAGAACGGGCCACAGGCCCAGGCTAACGCACGGCCACATCACGCCAGGCGTGCCTGCATGCCAGGCATGCCCGGGTGGCAGGAGATCCCCGTTTACGCCGCGCAGCCGTTACTCGTGCTGGGGGTGCGGCTTGGCCTCGTGCTGGGGGTGCGGCTCCGCCTCGTGCTGGGGGTGCGGCTCCGCCTCGTGCTGGGGGTGCGGCTCCGCCTCGTGCTGGGGGTGCGGCTCCGCCTCGTGCTGCGGGTGCGGCTCGATCTCGTGCTGCGGGTCGGGCTGAGTGGTTGCCATTATCGTCCCCTCCGTATGTAACTCGGGCCGAAAAATGAGCTACGAAGCGTACCTGGCGTGATAATGCTAGTAGCACACATCCGGCGAACCAGCTGTATTACCAAAAGCGCCAAGAATAGCGGCCTTGCCGCCACCGTCGTTAGCCTGGAATCCGCCTCGGCAGGCCTAGTCGTCCAGCTCGGAACGTATCTTCGCAGCCTGCTTGTCATCCCCAAGGATTTCGAACAGCCGAACGGCCCGTTCCCACGCCTGGCGAGCCTCCGCAGGCCGGCCGTCCCGGAAGCGGGCGATGCCGAGGTGCTGCAGATCCTGGGCCTCGCCGTAGATGTCACCCTCGGTGCGGTGGATGGCCAGCGCCTGCCCCAGCAGATCGGTGCCGTCGGCTAGGTACCCGTGGTCCAGGTGTGCCCGGCCGAGGTTGTAGAGGACGTAGCCCTCCAGCCGCGTCGCGCCGACCTCCCGGACGATCGGGAGTGCTTCCTGCGAGCAGGCGATCGCCTGCTCGTACCGCCCGAGCTCGAGATACGCCTCGCCCAGGTTGCACAGGGCCACGCCCTCGCCGTACCGGTGGCCCACCTGCCGCTGGAGCTCGAGCGCGTCGAGCAGCGCCGGGATCGCCTGGTCGTGCATCCCCCGGATCTGGTAGTCGAAGGCGATGTTGTTGGTGACCTGCGCCTGGCCAGGGCGGTAACCCTGCTCGCGGTGCAGAGCCAGCGCCCGTTCCAGATAGCCGAGGGCTTCCTCGGCTCGTTGCTGGCTGAGGACCATGCCGATGTTGTTGAGTACCCAGGCTTCGCCGTGTCGGTCGCCGGCGGCGCGGGCGCTGGCCAGGGCGACCTGGTGGGTAGCGAGCCATTCGGCGCGGTACCCGTGCCGGTCGAAGCAGGCCATGATGGCGACGGGCAGCTTCCAGGCCACGTCGTGCAGGCCGTAGGCGGCTGCCTGGCGGGTCGCAGCCACTAGGTTGGCGCGCTCCTGGCTGCTCCACTCCAGCGCCTCGTCCGCGGTGGTGAACGTGAGCGCGCCGTCGGGCGGGCAGTCGGGCACCCGGTCGCGGTAAGGCGCGACCACGCTCGCTGCCGCGTCCGCGGTGCCCAGGTACCAGCGCAGCAGCCGGCCGACGGCGTCGGTCACGGCCGCCGGCGGCTCCAGCGTCCGCGCTCGCTCGGCGGCGTAGGCCCGCAGCAGGTCATGGAAGCCGTACCATTCCGGTGCGGGGGATTCCAGCAGGTGGGCATCGACCAGGACCTCCAGCGCGTCGGCGACCCCGTCCTCGGGCTGGCCCAGCAGGGCTGCGGCTGCCTGCAGGCTGATGCGCGGCCCCTGCCAGACGCCCAGCAGGCAGAACGCGCGTGCGGGGTCCACGCCGGTCCCGGTCGTCAAGTTGCGCAGGGCGTCGAAGCTGACGTCGAAGCACGTGCGTACCGCCAGGTCGCCGGCGGTGAACTCGTCCACCCGTCGGTGCTGGTCCGCGAGGCGCCGCGCGAGGGTGCGGACCGCCCAGCCGCGCCGGGACGTCAGCCGGGCGCCCGCGATCCGGATGGCCAGCGGCAGCCCAGCGCAGGCGTCGAGCACGTCCTGCACCGGGCCGGGCTCGGCGGCCGCGCGCTCCTCGCCGATCATGGCCGTCAGCAGCTCGCGGGCCTCGTCCTCCCCGAGGACATCTAGGTCGACTAGGCGGCTGCCCGCCAGGTCGGCGAGTCGGTGCCGGGAGGTCACGATGACGGCGCACGACCCGCTGCCGGGGAGCAGCGGCCGGACCTGCGCCGCGTCCTGCGCGTCGTCCAGAACGATCAGCACCCGGCGGTCGGTCAGCCTGGTCCGGTAAAGCGCCGCGCGTTCCTCCTGGCCGGCCGGTATCTGCTCAGGGCTCACCCCCAGATCGCGCAGCATGCGGGCCAGGATCTCCTCGGGCACGACGGGCTGCTCGCTGGCCCCGTGCAAGCTGACATACAGCTGCCCGTCGGGAAAGTCGCGCCGCAGCGCGTGCGCAGCGTGCACCGCCAGCGCAGTTTTCCCCAGGCCCGGCGTGCCCGCCACCACCGCCACCGTCATCGCCGCCGGATAGTCTGCGGCCGCGGCGCCGGCCAGCAGCGCCCGTAGCTGCCCCAGATGCGCTTGGCGGCCGGTGAAATCTGCGATATCAGCAGGCAGCTGCGACGGAACCTGCTGCGGCGGCTCACCGGGGGATGACGCACCGGGTGATGGTGCCACCCTCGAGGTAGCGGAGGGACGGGACCCACCTGCTGCTCCTGAGTCCACCGGGGTAGTAACGGATGCCCCTGGCTCGGCCGTTACGCCCGCGCCGCCATTCAGCTCTGCGCCACCTGCCAGCTCCGCATGGCCAGCGAGGTCCGCGCCTCCCGGGAAGCCCGTTCCAGCCGCCGCCGCCGCTGCCGCCGCCGCGTCCGCGTCGGCCCTCAGCAGCCGCTGGTAGAACTGGGACAGCTCGGGACCTGGCTCCACGCCCAGTTCGTCGGAGATGACCTGTCGAGCTTCGCTGTAGGAGGCCACGGCTTCCGCGCGGCGCCCCCGGCTGTCCAGCGCCTGCATGAGCAGCGCCCACAGGCCCTCACGGAGCGGATGATCGGAGAGGAGCCTGCGCAGCTCCGGTACGAGCTGAGCGGGACTGCCGCAGCGAATGTCGGCCAGGATCCGCAGCTCCAGCGCACTCAGCCGGGTCTCCTCTAGCCGGTCCGCCTCCGCGGCGACCAGGCTGGAAGGCGGCACGTCGACTAGGGCCCCGTCGCGCCACAGGGCCAGCGCCTGGGTGAGCAGCGCCGCGGCCGCCGGAGCGTCTCCGCTGGCCAGTGCCTGCCGCCCTTGGCTGGCTAGCGTCTCGAAGCTCGATGCGTCAAGGTCGCCGGGCTCCAGCCGCAGCAGGTAGCCCGGTGCGTGGGTGACCAGCACGCGGCCGTCCCGGTCGGCCATCAGGCGGCGCAGCCGGAGGACGTAGATGCTCACCAGGTTCGCCGCGCGGTCAGGCGGCCTATCACCCCAGAGCTCGGCGCTCAGTCGCTCGGTCGAGACCACCTGGCCAGGGTTGAGCAGCAGGGCGGCCAGCAGCGCCCGCCATTTGGCTGCGCCGATTCCGCTCCAGTCCTGGCCGGTCCAGATCTCGAGCGGTCCCAGAATGCGAAACCGCACTGTATGCCTCATCCGAGTCCGCCAGCCCCGTCGTCTCGGCGGGCTGATAGGCCTGCGTCCGCTTTCCGGTGAAGATCATGAACGCATAGCTCAATCAATACTTAATCACGGCCTAAGCCTCGTTCGCCATTCTGTGCCGCTCAAGGGACCGCGACATAGCGGATCGTGACGTTTGGCGCGCCGTGCGGCGCCGGTGCGGCGCGCCCGGATTCCAGCGGCACAGTCAGGCAACCGGCGCTCAACCCCCGCGCAATAGATGACGGTCATGCTCATACCAGTCAGACCCGCTCAACACTCCAGCGGTCTCGGGGGAGCCTGCCGGAGCTGGAGAGAGCGGCTGGGCTCATGGCCCGCGGACCGCCTTGCGGGGGCGCAGTCCGCGGGGGCCGCAGCCGGTGGCTGTCACCGCCGTACCTATGGGGGGCGGAGGTGGCGGCCACCCTGGCTGGACGGTGAGCACCTCCGCCGGGGCGAGGGCTGGCCGCTCAGCCTGGGCGGGGCTGGCTGGGCGGCTAGCCTGGCCGGTCCCGCCACCTGCTGATAGTCAACTCCCGAGCGGCTGCGCAGCGTAGTCACGCCTCACTAGCCGGCCACCCGCAGCTGGCCTGGAACAACAATCGGCCGACTGTGCCGCCGATGGTGCTCCGACAGCCCGGCCGACAGGCACAATTACTGCAGGGGCCGCCCGCATGCCGGGCGGCCGCGCTACCCGGCGCGGCGAACCGCAGTCTTGACGGAATACGCGGTCCGGCCCTATAGTTAGCTAAAGTAATGACTCAGGTTAACGAAAATGACGACATCGCAGACCAGGTCCGACGCGGGCCTGGCATCGGAGCTTCGGATCTCGGTCAGCCGGCTCGCCCGGCGGCTCCGGGCAGAGCGCATCGCCCGCGGCGTAGCGACCGAGCTGTCCGATACCCAGCTGGCTGCCCTGGCGGCGCTGGAGCGGCACGCCGCGATGACGCCGGGCGCCCTGGCGGAGCACGAGAAGGTGCAGCCCCCGTCCATGACGCGGGTGATCGCCGCACTGCTGGAGCGCGGGCTTGTGACGCGGGCCCCGCATCCGACCGACGGCCGGCAGGTCATGCTGACCGTGACCGACCAGGGCCGCGAGCTAGTACAGCAGTCGCGCAAGCTCCGCGAGGCGTGGCTGGCCCAGCGCCTGCGGGAGCTCAGCCAGGAGGAGCGGGCGACTCTGCGGGCGGCAGCCCCGATCCTGCAGCGCCTCAGCCAGTCCTGACCGGCGGCCGCCCTAGCCAGGGCAGCCCGCCAGCCTCGACCGACCAGCCGCAACAGCCGCAACAGAGCCGCCGGGGCGGTCGCATGTTCGGCTCTCTCCGCACCCGTAACTACCGGCTGTTCGCCACCGGGCAGGTGGTCTCGAACACCGGCAGCTGGATGCAGCGGGTCGCCCAGGACTGGCTCGTTCTCAATCTCACGCACAACAGCGGCGCCGCGCTCGGCATCACCACCGGACTACAGTTCGCCCCCATGCTGCTCAGCCTGTGGGGCGGCGCCGTCGCGGACCGGTACTCCAAGCGCGGCATCCTGATGGTGACCCAGGCGCTGATGGGCGGCCTGGCCCTCGTCCTCGGCGTGCTGGCGCTCACCGGTACCGTGCGGATCTGGCAGGTGTACCTGCTGGCCTTCGCGCTGGGCCTGGTCACCGTGGTGGACAACCCGACCCGGCAGGCGTTCGCGGTCGAGATGGTCGGCAAGGACGGCATGGCCAACGCGATCGCGCTCAACAGCGCGGTCTTCAACCTGGCCCGGATCGCGGGCCCGGCTGTCGCCGGGCTGGTCATCAGCGCGGTCGGGACACCCGCGGCCTTCATGGTCAACGCGGCGTCCTACGGGGCGGTGCTGGTCAGCCTCAAGCTGATGCGGCCCGCCGAACTGCTCCGGGTGCCGCGGGCCCCGCGGGCCGCGGGGCAGCTGCGTGAGGCGATGGCCTACGTCCGGGCCCGGCCGACCCTGTGGATGACACTGATCCTGATCTTCTTCGTCTCGACGTTCGGGATGAACTTCCAGGTGACGACCGCACTGATGTCGCGCGGGGTATTCCACACCGGCGCCGGCGCGTTCGGCGTCGCCTCGACGGCCTTCGCCTTCGGGGCTCTCGGCGGGGCGCTGATAGCCGCCCGCCGGGGCCGGCCTACCCTGTCCCTGCTGGTGGCGACCTCATTCGCGTTCAGCGTGTTCGAGATGCTCAGCGGCCTGATGCCGGACTTCCTGTCGTTCCTCATCGTGCTGGTGCCGACGGGCCTGGCGCTGCTGACCCTCACGACCGCGGCTAACTCGACGATGCAGCTGGGCACCACCGCGGCCATGCGCGGCCGTGTGATGGGGCTGTACATGCTGGTCTTCCTCGGCGGCACGCCGCTCGGCTCGCCGCTGGCCGGGTGGATCGCCGAGGTCTTCGGGCCGCGGATGAGCATCATTTCCGGCGGTCTCATCTCGCTGATCGCCACGGTGGTCGTGGGCCTGGTGCTGGCCCGCCGCAGTGGCGCCCCGGCGCGCTCCTACCTCCGGCCTGCCCAGCTCGCCCGGCTCGTGAGCTGACCCCGGCAGCTTGGGGCGGCATCCGGGAGCAGAGAGACGGCCGGCCGGACGGGCGGGAAGCTGCTAGTAATAGCGGCGTGCGGCTCTTCGTGGCGATCGTCCCCCCGGCCGCGGTGCTGGCCGAGCTCGAGGACCGGACGGCCTGGCTGCGGGCGCAGTGGCCGGCCCTGCGCTGGACCGGCCCGGACGCCTGGCACGTCACGCTGGCCTTTCTCGGCGAGGTGGGTGAGCAGGTACTGCCCGACCTAGGTGTCCGGCTGGAGCGCGCGGCGCGCCGGCATCCCGGACTGGACCTGGCCGTGCGCGGCGCTGGGGCCTTTCCCAGTGCCCCCCGGGCCCAGGTGCTCTGGGCCGGCGTAGACGGCGATCTGGCTGGCCTCCGGGCGCTGGCCGCGTCGGTGGCCGCCGGAGCCCGGCGGGCCGGCGCCCCGTCGCCGGACGAGGGGCGGCGGTTCCGGCCGCACCTCACCCTGGCCCGCCTCCGGGAGCCTGCTGACCTCCGCCCGCTCACCACCGAGCTGGCGGAACTGGCCGCGGGCCGCTGGGCGGCGGGCCGCATTGACCTGATCCGCAGCCACCAGCCCGGACCGGCGCGCGGTAGCCGCCCCCGGTACGAGAGCCTGGCCCGGTGGCCGCTGGCGCAGCCCCGGCGGGCAGCCACCTGACGCCGTAGCGGGCCAGTCCCGTCGCCGCGCCGCCGGCGCCGCGCCGGCGCGGCGATGTGCTAGAGGTGCTCCACCACGTAGTCGATGCAGGCCGTGAGGGCCTGGACATCCGACGGCTCGACGGCGGGGAACATGCCGATCCGCAGCTGGTTGCGGCCCAGCTTGCGGTAGGAGTCGGTGTCCACGATGCCGTTGGCGCGCAGGATTCCCGACACCGCCGTGGCGTCGATATCCCCGGCCAGGTCGATGGTGCCGACCACCTGCGAGCGCTGCTCAGGGTCGGTGACGAACGGGGTGGTGAACTCCGTCCGCTCCGCCCAGTCGTACAGGTACCCCGACGACTGGGCCGTTCGCGCCGTCGTCCAGTCCAGGCCGCCCTGGGCCAGCATCCAGTCCACCTGCTCGGCCAGCATGATCAGCGTGGCCAGGGCCGGAGTGTTGTAGGTCTGCTGCTGGCGGGAGTTGGCGATCGCCGCCCGCAGGGACAGGAACTCCGGGATGTACCGATCGCTGGAGGCGATCTGCTCGGCTCGCTCCAGCGCGGCTGGCGACAGCAGGCCGATCCACAGCCCGCCGTCGGACCCGAACGACTTTTGCGGCGCGAAGTAGTACGTGTCAAACTCGCTCGCGGTCACCGGCAGCCCGCCCGCGCCGCTGGTCGCGTCGACCAGGATCAGCGCGTCGTCGTCGGCGCCGCGGACCCGGCGCACCGGCATCGCCACGCCGGTGGAGGTCTCGTTCTGGGTGAGGGCGTAAGCGTCGGCCCCCGTCTCGGCGCTGGGCTCGGGGTGCGAGCCCGGCGCCGACTGGATGACGGTGGGGCCGTCCAGCCAGGGCGCGGCGGTGGTGACCGCCGCGAACTTGGACGAGAACTCCCCGAACGACAGGTGCTGGGAGCGCTGCCGGATCAGGCCGAAGGCCGCGACCTCCCAGAACGCCGTGCTGCCGCCGTTGCCGAGCACGACCAGGTACTCATCCGGGAGCGAGAACAGCTCCGCCAGGCCCTCCCGGACCCGCTGCACCAGCTCCCGGACGGGGGCCTGCCGGTGGGAGGTGCCCAGCAGCGCCGCTCCCGGCCCGGCGAGGGCGGCCACCTGCTCGGGGCGCACCTTCGACGGCCCGCAGCCGAACCGGCCGTCGGCCGGCAGCAGCCCGGCCGGGATCGCGATCTTCGGTGAGTCCTCAGACATTGTGATCCAGGACGTCGGCGGCCCCGGGCACGTCCCGGACCGGGCGGGACGGCGGGCCCACATACCGGGCACTGGGCCGGACCAGCCGTCCGGTGCGCTTCTGCTCCAGGATGTGCGCCGCCCAGCCGGCGGTTCGTGCGCACGTGAACATCGACGTGAACATGTGCGAGGGCACCTCGGCGAAGTCCAGGATGATGGCCGCCCAGAACTCCACGTTGGTGGCCAGCACCCGGTCTGGCCGGCGGGCGTGCAGCTCGTCCAGGGCCGCCTTCTCCAGCGCTGCGGCTACCTCGTAGCGCGGCGCGTTCAGCTCCTGGGCGGTCCGGCGCAGCACCCGCGCCCGCGGGTCTTCCGCGCGGTACACGCGGTGCCCGAACCCCATCAGCCGGTCACCGCTGTCCAGCGCCTGCTTGACGTAGGCCACGGCGTCGCCGGTCTTCTCGACTTCCTCGATCATGCCCAGCACCCGGGCCGGAGCGCCGCCGTGCAGCGGGCCGGACATGGCGCCGACCGCGCCCGACAGGGCGGCGGCGACGTCCGCGCCGGTGGAGGCGATGACCCGGGCGGTGAACGTGGACGCGTTCATGCCATGCTCGGCCGCCGACGTCCAGTAGGAGTCGATGGCCTTGACGTGAGCCGGGTCCGGCTCGCCGCGCCAGCGGATCATGAACCGCTCGGTGATGGTCTTGGCCTCGTCCACCCGGTGCTGCGGCACCATCGGCAGCCCGAGGCCGCGCGCCGACTGGGCGACGAACGACAGGGCCATCACCGAGGCGCGCGCCAGGTCGTCACGGGCCTGCTCGTCGCTGATGTCGAGGAGCTGGCGCATGCCGTAGGCGGGCGCCAGCATGGCCAGGGCGCTCTGCACGTCGACCCGGATGTCACCGGAGTGCACCGGGATCGGGTAAGGCTCGGCCGGCGGCAGGCCGGGCGCGAACTTGTTATCGACCAGCAGTCCCCAGACGTGCCCGTAGGAGACATGTCCCACGAGCTCCTCGATGTCCACGCCTCGGTACCGGAGTGAGCCGCCCTCTCTATCGGGCTCGGCAATCTCCGTCTCGAATGCGACAACGCCCTCTAGACCCGGCGTGAAGTCGGACATCCGTGCTTCCTCCGTCTCCTTGTCCGCGGCGGCCGGCGGGCTGGCCAGATCAGTCAGGCCGCACCTACACGGGCGGCGGGGGCCAGCGGGCATGTTCGGCCAGCATGCCTATTGAACCGCGCGATGGCTACGGACCGGTAACCCGGCCTGGCGCTACGGCACCGGTCAGCTGCCCCGGCCGGGCCGGCGAGGACCTCGCCGCCGGGCTAGTGCCCAGCGTGGTGGCCTGCCACGGCAGTGTGTGAGGATCAGTACCCGTGAGCGACGACCGCCAGACCACCGATCTTGACGACCTTCAGCAGCGGCCCGAGCTGGACGACAGGCTCGACGAGTCGATGCTGCCCGCCAGCCCGCTGGAGCTGTTCAGCCGGTGGATGGCGGACGTCCTGACCGCTGGGCTGCCCGAGCCCACCGCGATGGCGCTGGCCACCGTGTCGGCCGACGGCCGGCCGCGGGCCCGGATGGTGCTGCTGAAGGACTACGGCGACAGCGGCTTCACCTTCTACACCAACCGGACCTCGCGCAAGGGCAGCGATCTGGCGGAGGTGCCCCGGGCAAGCTTGCTGTTCCCCTGGTATCCGCTGCAGCGGCAGGTAATCATCGAGGGCACGGTTACGCCGCTGTCCACGGCCGACAGCGAGTCCTACTTCCGCTCGCGGCCGCGCGGCTCGCAGCTCGGGGCCTGGTCCAGCCGGCAGTCCACGGTCATCGGCTCGCGCGCCGAGCTCGACGACCGGTACGCCGAGCTGACCGAGCGCTGGCCCGACGGGACCCCGGTGCCGATGCCGGATTTCTGGGGCGGCTACCGGGTCGAGCCGCAGATTATCGAGTTCTGGCACGGCCGGGTCAACCGGATGCATGACCGGTTCAGGTATCGCCCGCAGCCCGGCGGCGGCTGGGCTGCCGAGCGTCTCGCGCCCTGAGCCCGCGCCCACGCCGGGCGTCCCGGATTATTACATCGCGTCGCTGTCAGTTCGCGCCTGCGCCATCCCGGAATAGCATCAATCCTGGAAGGAGTGCTAGTGACGGCGCACGGGCTAATCGATACGACCGAAATGTACCTTCGCACGGTCTTCGAGCTCGAGGAAGAAGGCATAGTTCCGCTGCGCGCGCGGATCGCCGAGCGGTTGTCTCAGAGCGGGCCGACCGTAAGCCAGACGGTCGCCCGGATGGCCCGCGACGGCCTGCTGACGGTGGAGGGCGACCGGCAGCTGGCGCTGACGCAGACCGGCCGGACGCTGGCCATGCGGGTGATGCGCAAGCACCGGCTCGCGGAATGCCTGCTGGTCGGGGTGATCGGGCTGCCCTGGGAAGACGTGCATATTGAGGCCTGCCGCTGGGAGCACGTGATTTCCGACAGCGTGGAGCGCCGGCTAGTCGAGCTGCTGGAATATCCCGTCTGCTGCCCGCACGGCAATATCATTCCCGGCCTGGAGGAACTCGGCGTGCCGGAGGACGCGAGCAAGCGCGCCGCCCAGGCCGAGGATGACGGGGGGATCGCGATGACCAAGGTGGCCGTGACGACTGGCGAGCAGGTCATAGTGCGCCGCATTAGCGAGCAGATCCAGAGCGACGCGGCCCTCATGCTTAGACTCAAGAACATTGGGATACAACCCGGACGCGAGGTAACCCTCGCCATGAGCGATGAAGGCATACGGGTGACAGGTGGGGACACAGCCGGCGAGCCGGGAGACGAACTGCCCCAGCAGATCGCGCTGCCCCAGCAGATCGCGTCGCATGTGTTTGTTACGCGGCCGTGACCCCCGTTGGGGCAGGCCGAGGCGGTGCAGGCAGGTGAGTGCCTGGTGACCCCGGCCGGTAAGGCGAGCGGCGCGGCGCTGCAGCCGCTGCTCAGTGCTGACACCGTTCTGGACAGCATGTCCGCCGGCGTGGTGGTGACCGACCTCGACGGGCTCCTGCTGTATGCCAACGACTTCGCCGTCTCGCTCTTCGGCTTCCCCGACGACGCCGAGCACCTGGCCGGCCGGTCGCTGCTGGCCCTCGGCTTCGAGGAAGGCGACGCCCGCAAGGCCCGGGACATGACCCGGCAGGTGTTTCGCGGCTGGCCGTGGGAGGGCACCTTCGCGACCATGCGGGTGGACGGCTCCCGGGTCTTCGTCCGGGCCCACGCCGCCCCGCTGCGCGGGCCATCCGGCCAGGTGACCGGCATCGTGATCATCGCCCGCGAGGCCACCCGCCGCGGCGGCCAGCGGCAGAGCGACCGCATCGGCGTGCTGGAGCGGATCGGCGAGCGGCTGGCGGGCTCGCTCGAGCTCAGCGTTACCCTGCGGCAGGTGGCCGAGACCCTGGTGCCGCAGTTCGCCGATCACTGCTTCATCGACCTGCTGCAGGGCGACAAGCTGGTGCGCCGGGCGCAGCGCAACTCCCGCGGCTGGACGCCCGAGCCCGGCACCTGGGCCCGCGTCGGCGAGCAGATCGTCTACCCGGAGGGTCACTTCTGCCAGCAGGCCATGGCCCGGATGGACACCGTCGTGGTGGAGGACCTGAGCGAGGAGAGCTTCCCCCTGCCGCGCCCGGAGAGCGGGCAGATCTGCGACGAGATCGGGCTGGCCTCGGTGCTCGCCGCGCCGCTGGTCGCCCGCGGTGAGCTGCTCGGGGTGATCAGCCTGGCGCTGTCCGGGCTGGCCGAGCGGCGCGAGCGGCACTACGGCCCCGACGACCGCGACTTCCTGAGCGCCGTCGCCAGCCGGGTGGCCATCGCCATCGACAACGCCATGCTGTTCGAGGAGGAGCGGCGGACCGCGCTGGCCTTCCAGACCAGCCTGCTGCCGCTGGACCCGCCCGCCCTCGACGGGCTGGAGGTCGCCTACAAATACGTGCCGGCCAAGCCCCTGGAGACCCACGGCCAGGGCATCCAGACCCAGGTCGGCGGGGACTGGTACGACATCATCCCGCTGTCGGCCGGCCGGGTCGGCATCGTCATCGGGGACGTCGAGGGCCGCGGCGCCCGGGCCGCGGCGGTGATGGGCCAGCTGCGGGCCGCGCTGCGGGCCTTCGCCCAGGACGACAAGCCGCCGGCCGAGATCCTCCGGCGGCTGGACGACTGGTGCCGGACGCTGGTCCCGCCGCCGGCCGCCGACCACCATGCCGATGCCGCCGACCCGCCCACCGTGAGCTGCACCTACCTGGTGTATGACGCGTGGTCGCGGATCCTGTCCTTCGCCAACGCCGGGCATATGCCGCCGCTGCTGATCAGCGGGCACGACGTCAGCCAGCTCGAGGTCAAGCACAAGGGCGTGCTGCTCGGCGTCCGCGGCCGCGGCATGCCGGCCCTGCCGACCTACCGCGAGGAGTCCCGCTACCTGCCGCCCGGCTCCACCCTGGTGTTCTACACCGACGGCCTGGTTGACCGGCGGCAGCGCGAGCACGGCGACGGCCACTACAGCGACGCGGAGGTGCAGCAGATGCTGCGCCAGGCACTGCACGATGCCGCCGACGGCGGGGTGGCGCAGGTGGCCGAGGCGGCCGAGTACGCGGTCCCGGGCGAGATCGACGACGACATGGCTGTCGTCGTGGTCCGCACCTCCCCGGTCAACCTGGCCTCCTGGGAGGGCCGCTTCGCAGCCGAGCCCATCAAGGTGTCCGAGGCCCGGCGGCTGGCGCAGGAGAACTTCATCAAGTGGGGCATGGACCTGGAGCAGGCCGACCTGGCCTGCCTGCTGGTGTCAGAGATCGTCACCAACGTCGTCCTGCACGCCGCCACGACCCCCAGTCCCCGGCACCAGTTCCTGCTCGAGGCGGCCGGCCCGGGCAGCCTCGGGGTCCCGGGCGCCGGCGCCTGGGACATGGCGCCGTTCGGCGAGCTGCTCCCCGGTCAGGCCGGCAGCGAGTTCACCCTGCGGTTGCGCCGCGGCCAGGAGGCCATCTGGGTGGAGGTCTTCGACACCGACCTGCGACTGCCCCGGATCCGGGCCGCCGGGGAGAGCGACGAGGGCGGCCGCGGACTGTACCTGGTCGACCAGCTGGCTACCCGGTGGGGCTCACGGCCGACCAAGGACGGCAAGGCCGTCTGGTTCGAGCTGCCGATCCGGAGCGGCTCATAGCCGGCGGCTACTGCTGGGCCACCCAGACCGTGAGCATGATCAGCACCACGCCGATGATGACCGTCGTCCAGTGCTTTCCCGCGACGGGCAGGCCCATCCGGCGCCGCGCCCGGGTATAGAAAAAGGCACACAGCAGCCCCAGGAATACCAGCAAGATCAGCCCGGGCGTCACCGGCGCCTCCCAGAAAAGTCGGCCGTCTTCACTGAGCATAAGACCGATCCGCGATAACGGAAGCCCGCCGCAGCCGCGGTCCGCCCGGTGGCCGCCCGCCGCCGGTGACGGCACGGCGTTTACCACCGCGTCATCGTGTGCGAGACTCCCGAGGATGGACAACCGGGTCGCCACGGCCATCTCGCACTGGGCGCCGCGATTCATCGCCAACGGCGTCGACCCGGGTGACTTCGCGCGGGTTACCGCTGGCATCGACAAGTGGGACGGCTGGTGCGCCGCCTGGTCCGCGGCGGCCGCCGAGCACGAGGAGCTCGGGCGCACCGCGCTGGCCAGCGGACGCGCCCGGTCGGCCGGCGGCCATCTGACGCAGGCCGCCGCTTACTACCACTTCGCCAAGTTCCTGTTCGTCCAGGACCTCCTGCAGCTCACCGCGGCACATGAGGCGGCCGTCCGGTGCCTGCGCGACGCCCTGCCGCACCTCGACCCGCCCGGAGAACGGGTGGCCGTGCCGTTCGATGGCGCTGAGCTCGTCGGGAACCTGCGCCGCCCGGCCGGCGCTGGCCCGCACCCGGTCGTCATCCTCATCGCCGGGCTGGACTCGGCCAAGGAGGAGTTCCCCGCCACCGAGGAGCTGTTCCTGCGCCGCGGGCTGGCTACGTTCTCCGTCGACGGGCCCGGTCAGGGGGAGGCCGAGTACGACCTGGTCATCCGGCCGGACTGGGAAGTCCCCGGCGGGGCCATCATCGACGCGGTCATCCAGCAGCCCGGCATCGATCCGGCCGGGGTCGGGATCTGGGGAGTCAGCCTCGGTGGTTATTACGCCGCGCGGCTGGCCGCCGGTGACCACCGGGTGCGCGCCTGCATCACGCTATGCGGACCGTTCTGCTTCGGGGACGCCTGGCCCCAGCTGCCGCAGCTCAGCCGGGACGCCTTCCGGGTCCGGTCCAAGCTGGCCACCGACGAGCAGGCTGAGCGATACGCCGGCGAGCTGACCCTGGCCGGACGGGCCGGGCGGCTCGCCGCCCCGCTACTGGTCGTGGCCGGCCAGCAGGACCGGCTCATCCCGTGGCAACAGGCGCAGCGCCTGGTCCGCGAGGCGGGCGGCCCGGCCGAGTTCCTGCTGCTGGCTGACGGCAACCACGGCTGCGCCAACCTGACCTACCGGCACCGCCCCTACAGCGCCGACTGGATGGCCCGTCACCTCCAACCCGCCCCCCTCTAGAGCGACCGACCCGCTCCAAGCCGCCGCGATGGAGCGCGAGCCGCGCGAGACGAGCTAGGAGGCGCTTGCCACTGCGGCGGCGGACTGGTCGGTATGGCTGGTCGCGCCGAGGATGGCCGATACCGAGGTGGGGGCGTCCGGCTCGCGCACCGAGTCATGCAGCCGGCGCAGCACCGTGACCTGCCGGGCCAGCGCCTCGATCCGGTCCTCGACCAGCCGGGCCGCGGTGTCCCGCTGGCCGGTGGTCACCGAGCGGCCGATCGCCAGCCGCGCCAGCGGCCTGATCTCGTCCAGCCGGAAGCCGAGGTCCTTGAGGGCCAGCGTCGCCGCGATGTAGCCGCCGTACTCGCTCGGGTACTTGCGCGTGCCACCGGCCGACCGCCGCGGCTCAGGCAGTATCCCGAGCTCCTCGTAGTAGCGGATCGTCCGGCTGCTCACCCCGGCGGCCTTGGCGAGCTGCCCGATGCTCACCAGCTCGCCCGCGTCATCAGTGGTTCTTGACATGCCTGCGGCTACTCCCCGTGCTGTTCCCGCCGAGCGCGGCACCTGCCGCGCCCCCCTGTGGCGGGCGACCTGGATGTTAGCTGGCCGGACCAATTCAGCGCTCTAGCCTCGGCTTATTACGGATAGTAGCCGGATGGAGGCTCAGCGTGGGAGGAAATCTGCTGGACCGTCTCAGCCTGCAATCCCGCGCGATGCGGGCTGCCCAGGGGTATGGCAGCGGCAGTACTCCGGGGTAACCTCGAAAAGGTAACCGGGGCCACAGCTGATCAGTGGCCTGACATGGAGGTCATGGTGTCAGAGGCATACATCGTCGGAGCGGTACGGACGCCCGTGGGCCGGCGAAACGGGGGACTTGCCGGCGTGCACCCCGTCGACCTGGCCGCGCACGTGCTGACCGAGCTGATCACCCGGACAGGCGCGGATCCGTCCGCCGTCGAGGACGTCATCATGGGCTGCGTCTCGCAGATCGGCCCGCAGTCCATCGACATCGCCCGCAACGCCTGGCTGTCGGCCGGGCTGCCGGAAAGCGTGCCTGGCGTCACCATCGACCGCCAGTGCGGCTCCTCGCAGCAGGCCGTCCATTTCGCCGCCCAGGGCGTGCTCTCGGGCACTCAGGACCTGGTGATCGCAGCGGGCGTCGAGAGCATGAGCATGGTGCCGATGGGCTCGACGGTGAAGCTGCCGCTGGAGGCCGGCATGGGGATCCCCTACGGGAACCGCTGGCATGAGCGGTACGGCGACCAGGAGATCTCCCAGTTCCGCGGCGCCCAGCTGATCTGCGAGAAGTGGGGCATCAAGCGCTCGCAGCTGGAGGAGTTCGCGCTGGAGAGCCATGCTCGTGCGATCCGCGCCATCGACGAGGGCCGGTTCGACCGGGAGATCACGCCCATCGCCGACGTGGTCAGCGACGAGGGCCCGCGCCGCGACACCACGCTCGAGAAGATGGCCGAGCTCAAGCCGCTCCGCGACGGCTGGGAGCTGACCGCGGCCACCGCCTCGCAGATCTCGGACGGAGCGGCGGCGCTGCTGATCGCGTCGCCGACGGCCGTGCGGCGGCACGGGTTCACGCCCCGGGCCCGGATCCACTCGCTCGCCGTGATCGGCGCGGATCCCGTCTACATGCTGACCGGACCGATTCCCGCCACCGAGATGGTGCTGGAGAAGGGCCATCTCGGCATTGACGACATCGACGTCTTCGAGGTCAACGAGGCGTTCGCGCCCGTGCTGCTCGCCTGGTCGGCCGACACCGGCGCCTCGCTGGAGAAGGCCAACCCCAACGGCGGCGCGATCGCGCTCGGCCACCCGCTCGGCGCCACCGGCGCGATCCTGATGACCAAGTTGCTGCACGAGCTGGAGCGCAGCGGCGGCCGGTACGGCCTGCAGACCATGTGCGAAGGCGGCGGGCAGGCCAACGCCACCGTCATCGAGCGCCTCAGCTAGCCCGTCTCCGGCCCTACTCGGCCGACCGCGGCCCTACTCGGATAGACGCCATCCGCCGCCCTCAGGAGATCGAGCTCCGCTTTGACCTGTCCGGCGTCGACACCAACAGCCTCGACGTCACCGTGGACCGGGGCGTGACGCGGAGAAGATCGTGGCCGACTACGAGGGCGGCGTCCCGAAGGTCCGCGTCCCGCTGTAGGAGAAGGCGCAGCCCCGCAAGGTCGAGGTCAGGGCCGCCGACAAGGCCAGCTGGCTGCCGAAGCAGTCTGCTCAAGTCCGGCGATACGCTGCCAGGAGGCCCGTGCGGCTGCCCGCCGCGCGGGCCTTCGCCAGCTAGGCGCTCGTGTGGAAAGGAGACCTGAGCCATGGCATCACTGCCTCTGGACAATGCGGACCTGCCGCTGTTCACAGTGGGTCAGGTCGCGGGCATGCTGGAAGTCCAGCAGGCGTTCCTGAGACGGCTGGACGAGCATGAAGTCGTCCGCCCGTCCCGGTCCAACGGCGGCCAGCGCCGCTACACCCGCAACGAGATCACCGTCGTCCAGTATGTCGTGCGGCTGGTCGACGAGGGCATGACACTGCCCGCCATCCGCCGCGTGCTGCTGCTGGAGGCCGGAATCGAGGACCTCAAGGCCTTGATCCGCGAACTCGAGGCCGACCGCGCGCAGCTACGGGTAGCGCTGGCCGAGCGGGACGCGCTCCTGGCCGCGCTGCGCCAGCCACGCCCGGACCGGCCGTCGTGACCAACGGCGGTCAGCGGCAGGACTGATCGGCCGCCACCATCGCGCTGCCCTCGCTGCCGGCCCGCCCGATGATACGGCCGAACCTGCTCGTGAGCCTGGGCTTGCTTTCCGCCGCAGCGTCGTCATCCACCCGGCTCACGAAGACCTGCGGGCTGATCCGGTGCAGCGCGGTCAGCATCGTGCCGAGATCATCGTCGCGGGGTAGCTCCAGGACCACGTCACCGGCCATCTGCGCGGCATTGGCCGGCCGCGGCGCGAAGTTCAGCTCGGTTACCCGCTGGCCGTCAAGCGCCTGCTTCAGCAGCGCGCGGCTGTGCGGATCGTCTGACAACGTAATCCGTATCCTCCACAGCGGCATGCGGCCTCCCGATAGGTATGGGCTAATCTCTACCGTCCAACGCGTGGGTTGCCGGGCTGATTCAGGTTCGTAACGGGAACGTGAAATGATCAGCTGATGGCGTTGCCGTTTGCACGGTGCCGGCCGGCGGTCTGACGCTAGCGGAGCAAGCCGGGGGAGCACGCGGAACTGCCGAAAGCCGGGGCAAGTCTTGATCGAGCTCGGGGTCTTGCCCGTGGCGCGCGGCTGGCGGCCGGGGCGGCTGGGCCCGGGCGAAGCGGGGCGCTGCAGGCACGCCGGTTCCGGTACGATGTTCGGGCGACGGCTGACAGGCTCGATGTCGGGTAGCTCGCGCGGGTGTAGTTCAATGGCAGAACATCAGCTTCCCAAGCTGACAGTGCGGGTTCGATTCCCGTCACCCGCTCCGAAGAAAGGCCCAGGTCAGGACCGGCAGCTATGAGGAAGACGGGGGGAGACCAGCGGTCGGCTCACGTGGTGCAGAGCTGCCGGTGGTCGATCGGCTTGCACGTCGGTTTAGCGCGATCTGACCTGCATAACTGCTGATCACCAATGCTAGACCGACTGTCCAGAACCACAGACCGCGAGCGTCAGTGATCAAGAAGAGAATGATCAACGCCACTACGTGCCCGCACCACCAGAAAAGAGCCGGAATGTTGTGACGTTTGCCCTTGCCGGGGACCGCAGCGGGCACAGCCGACTCCTGTCGTCGCGAGCCGATGATTCTAGGCAGAGCCAGAGATCCGGAAAGAGTGCGAACAGCATCAAAGCATACGCCTCCGGCTCGCTGTGCTCCGGCACGAGCTGAGCCCGCTCCAAGATCGCCATGCCTGTGAGCCGTGCCCGTTGCGTGCCCGACCGGACGGTGACCAAGGGGGAATCGCGGACTGGCGGGCAAGCCACGTTGGCGCTTACCTGCAAAGGCCAGGTCAGGCAAAGCCGTCCACGATCTTTGTAAGCAGGGGGTCAACCCGCCCTCATCGTCGCGCGTCGGCGGGCGTGTCCGTGCAATTAACGTGCAATTAGCCAGGGGCGTGAGCGGTAAATCGCGGGTACTGGCGGTAAGACCCATCGGCAGGTCAGCAGCCCTAGCGGCCGCCCGGATGCGGCCATTTCCCAAGCTGACAGTGCGGGTTCGATTCCCGTCACCCGCTCCAGGTTATCTTCCCAGTTCAGGGCCATGATCCCGGCCCGACTTCTCGTCTGATTCCTAGCTAGCGGATGCTGGCGGGCCATTAACCTCGATCTTTCTTGATCTTGGGTTGGTGGCCTGATCGGGCGGCTGAGTCTGGCGACGGTACCGGGTTCGACTGGTGACCGCTCCCAGCCAGCTGCGGATATTCCGGGGCCGTCAGCACACCATTACGCCAGGGGAGCAAGCTCGTCCGGCCGTCGCCGTCACGGCTTACGTTCCTTGACTCAAGCAGCTCACGGTCGTCCTCGGCCGCTGGATCCCGTCGTTGTCGTGGCAGCCGGAGAGGCTGCTGAGAGCGGGTGCTCCTATTTGTCGGAGGTGGCTACTATCTTGGCGAACCTGGTCGCGGGCAGGGAAGGAAAGTCTCCATGCTCCGTGGAATCAGCACCATGAAACTCTGGGCCGAGGACCGGCCCGCCGTGCAGTAGGCGGCCCTCTCCTGCTGGAGGAGTCACACGTGTCGACGGAGCCTGCCGCCCGCGAAGCCCGGGTGATCGCATTCCGCGACGCTGCGGACTTCGAGGCCTGGCTGGACGCACACGTCGACCTGCAGGCCGGCGTGTGGCTAAAGATCGCGAAAAGGGCATCGGGGCGCCCGTCGTTGACCGATGGCGAGGCAGTCGACCTGGGCCTGTGCTTCGGCTGGATCTCTGGCCAGCGCAAGGCCTACGACGAGGTCTACTACTTGCAGAAGTACGTGCCCCGTCGGCCACGCAGCCGCTGGTCCCAGGTCAATGTGGCCAAGGCCGAGGAGCTGATCGCGGCCGGGCGGATGCGACCGTCCGGCCTGGCTGAGGTTGAGGCCGCGAAGGCCGACGGCAGATGGGCCACCGCCTACGCGTCGCAGCGGAACGCCACCGTCCCGCCCGATCTCGCCGCCGCACTCGCGGCGAGCCCGCGGGCGGCGCAGGCGTTCGGCGCACTCAGCAAGACCCAGCGCTACGCCCTGATCCTTAAGCTCATCACCGCCCCCACCGCCACGACCCGCACCGCCCGGCTCCACAGAGCGATGACCGCCCTCGAAGCCGACATCGGCGGAGACCCGGCCGCCCCGATCAGCCGCTGAACTAGTACGTGCTGACGCTTACGTGCCCGTGGTCTTCTACTGCATCGGGGTCGTCCGTGATCATCAAGGGCCGGCGCAGGTGGGCAGCCGTGAGCCGTGATCGGCTGTCAGCCGTCGGCTGCAACCGCGCAGTGCGACGTGAACCGGTCAGGAGATGCGCTGCGCCGGGGCAGCTACGGAAGCTGGTTTCGTCGCTCCGGATCGATGCCCGATCTCAACGGCCAGCGCGAGGGGAAGGATGAAGTCGATGAGCGCGAAGGTGAGGGCCGGACCGAGGTAGGTCGGGTTCCCGTGCAGCTGCGCGCCGATGATGATCAGTCCCAGTGATGCGAAGCGGAAGACCGAGACCAGGCCGGTCGTGGTGCGGATCTCAGTGCTCCTGCCGCCCGCCAGCAGGCCCAGCAGCAGGCCCAGGACGCCAGCGACGATGACGACGACGATCGCGGTGACGATGACCCACGACCCGAACATCGACACGATCGTGCTCCAGTTCCCCGCTATGCCAGTGGCCAGCGCAACCACCAGCGCCAGGTTGGCTGCCTTGACCAGCTGCGGCTGCCAGTCCTTGGCATGAGCGGCGTAGCGGGCGCGCGCGAACAGGCCCACCACCAGCGGCAGGAGCACCAGCAGGAGCAGGCTTTTGACAATGTCCCATGCGCTGATCGACGCGCCGGTGACGACCTGCCCCGCCCACACCGGAACGGCGATGATATTGACCAGCTGGAGCACCACGACCACCGACACAGCCAGCGGCAGGTCCGCCCGCTTCGCCAGCTGGGCCGCTTTCAAAGATGCTGCGCTGCCTGCGCCGAGAGTGGCCAGGACCAGGCCCGGCACGTACTTGGAGCCCATCGGGGTTATCTCGGCGATGCCCCACGCGGCCGCCGGGATCACTACCGCGTTCAGGACCACCATGGCGATGACCAGCACGACGCGATGAAGCGGTGCGACCAGCTCGCCCACGGTGAAGGTCATGCCCAGGGACAGGACGGTGGCGCCCACGGAGATGGCGATGCCAGCGTTGAACAACGCGGCCAGCAACTGCTGAGCGCTCAAGCCCGTTCCTCTCGCCTCAGAGCGCAGCCGGAGTCCCGCGGACGGAATCCCCCGACGACAGCCGCTCTGTGATCTATCGCCGGGTCGGTGGCGATTCCGCCCGCCATGACCATGGCACGCTGCTCCGTCACCAGGCATCCCCCGCCAGGGGTGATCCGTGGCCAGCCAATCAATTCAGCGAAATGCCGGCACGGGACAACTGCCGGGCGACTGATCAGCCACCTGTCTGCGGCACTGCGACGCTTCGGCGGTGCATCATGGGACTGCGATGCTTCTGCCTGAGACGGATGGGGGGAAAGATGGACATTAAGGCGGTTAACCGGCGAGTAATCGACCAGTTCAGGGCCGGCGGGGAGGTCGACGGCATGCACCGCGACCGCCTCGTCTTGCTGACTACCGTTGGCGCGAAAAGCGGGCAGTCGCGCACGACGCCGATGATGTTCCATCGCGACGGGGATCGGCTGCTCGTCATCGCCTCGAACGTGGGTGCGCCGAAGCATCCCGACTGGTACATCAATCTCGTGGCCAACCCGCGGGTCACTGTCGAGGTCGGCGACGAGAGCTACGAAGCGGTCGCAGCGACGGCCACGGGTCCAGAACGCGAGCACCTGTGGGCCACGCTCAAGGAGGCCTATCCGTTCTTCGCTGATCATGAGGCCGGCACCGACCGCATCATTCCCGTCGTCATACTGACCAGGGCATAGCCGGACCGCCGAGCGGAGGCGGGATGCGGCTCGACGATCTGCCGGTAACTGGTGTGCGCAGCCCGCTTGTCGCGCGGCGAGCCGAGTTCCTGGCCTTGCTCGCGAAGCTGAAGTCGGTGGATCTCCGCGGCCCGAGCTCCGTCTACTGGGACGACGGTGGGCATCCACATCACCGGGATCGGCTCGTGGCGGCTGACCCGGGGCGCCGAGGCCTGGAGCCTGGACGACGGGGCGGCCCTCGCCGCATCAGCGACGCTCACCATGACCGGTGACACCGCCTGGCGGTTTCTGACCGGTGGCCGTTACGCGCCCGAGAGCGTCGCCAGGGCCGGCCCGGGAAGCCTGCTGGCGCCGCTCCTGCGCGTCAGAGGCGTTATCGCGTAGCTGGGCACGTGTCCTGCCTGTCGATCTCCAGGCCTGAACCGCCGGAGCCTCCCGCCCGCTTCAGGTCCGCTCAGCGCTTCGGCCAGTACCAGGCCGGCTGGTCGAAGGTCTCCTGGCCGGCCACGACGGTCTCGCCGAAATCCTTGGTCAGCTCGATGGTGGTGACCGGTGTCCCGTCGCCACCGGCCGCGCGGAGGAGGGCGTCGATCAGCGGCCGGGAATGGGAGACCGTGATGATCTGCGAGCTGACCGCGGCACCGCCGATGAGCTGCGCAAGCGGCTCCAGCAGGTCCGCATGCAGGCTGGTCTCGGGCTCGTTGAGGACGAGCAGGCTGGACGGACGCGGCGTCAGCAGTGCGGCGATCCACAGCAGGTAACGAAGCGTTCCGTCGGACAGCTCTGCCACCCCGAGCGGCCGGAGCAGGCCGTGCTGGCGCAGGCGCAGGTCGAGGCGGCCGTGGCTGTCGTGGTCGATGCTGATCTGGCTGCCGGGGAAGGCCAGCTCGACCGCGGCGTCCAGCGCCTCGGCGTCGCCGATCTCGCGGATCGTCTGCAGCGCCGCCGCCACGTCGGCGCCGCCATGGTCGAGCACGGGGGTGCGGGTCCCCACCAGGCTCCGGCGCGCGGGCGCCGTAGCGTCCGTGCGGAAGTAGTCGTAGAACCGCCAGGACCGGATCCGCTCTCGCAGGGTTACGACTTCCGGTGCCCGCTGGGGGTCGGCAAACTCGCTCAGCATGCTGTCATAGGGCCGGATGGAGTACGGCGCCGTCCAGGTGCCGTCATCCTCTCGCAGCCGCACGATGCCGTTGGCCCGATCGCAGAGCAGCGCCGCGCGCCGGAGCACGGGGCCGCTCCAGATGCTCTCGCGCTTGATCTCCGGGTCCAGGGCAAACGCCGTCTGACTGGGCGGCGGGAGGCCGAAGTCGATGGCATAGCTGAAGTCGTCGGCGCCGAAACCCAGGCGCAGGCCCACCGCGTCGCCGCCGGCCGTTCCCTGCACCGGGTACCGGCCCTCGCGCACCGCCCGGCTGATCTGCCGCGGACCCGCCCACAGGGTGGAGGGCAGCCCGCCCTCCCGGGCCAGCGCGGCGACGGCCCCATTCCGTGAGCTGTCGGCGAGTAGCCGCAAGGCCCGATACAGGCTGGACTTGCCGCTGCCGTTAGCGCCCGTGACGACGTTCAGTGCGGCCAGCGGGATAAGCAGGCGTCGCAGCGACCGGTAGGTCTCGACGGCGAGAGTCTGGATCACGGGCTCGACGGTACGCCGGCGGCAGTCCGCTCAGGGGCGGAGCGCCGGGAGGCGAGGAGGGGCTGGTCAGGTTGACACCGTCAGGCTAATCAGTATATATAGCCTAGTTCGGCCAGTTTTCGGTTGGCGGGGCTTAAGGGGCGGGATTTGGCTTTTTCCGATATCGATCTGGCTCGGCTGCTGATCGCGCTGGCCGTGCTCCTGCTGGCCGCGCACGGCATGGGGAGCCTATTCGCGCGCTTCCATCAGCCGGCTGCCATCGGCGAGATACTGGGCGGCGTGCTGCTAGGCCCGTCGGCCCTCGGGGCCGTCTCGCCGACGATCCAGCACTGGATCTTCCCGGCCACGGGCTCGTCAGCGGCCGCGCTCGGGGCCGTCTACCAGCTGGGCCTGCTCCTGCTCATGTTCGCCGCCGGCGCTGAGATGCGCCGGCTGCTGCAGCGCAACGCTGTCCGGACGGTCGGGCTGATCGCTTCGTTCGGCCTGGTCATCCCGTTCGCGGCGGGCCTGGGCATCGTGGTGGTGCTGGGCGTCCGCCAGTTCATCGGCCCGGCGAACAACTACACGGCGCTGACCCTGGTGTTCGGCATGGCCGTGGCGGTCACGAGCATTCCGGTGATCTCGCGGATCATGCACGACGTCGGCCTGCTCGGCACCCGTTTCGCGCGCATCGTGCTGTCGGTGGCCGTGATCGAGGACATCGTGCTGTACGTCATCCTGGCGGTCGTGGTCGGGCTGGTGCAGACGGCCGGCAGCACCGCGTTCGGGCTGCCCACGGCCCTGAACATCCACAGCGTCGCCCAGAACAGCGTCTATCACGTGATCGTGGCCGTGCTCTTCCTCGCCGTGGCGCTCACGGTCGGGGGACGGGTCTACAGGTGGCTGCGGGCCAATCCGCTGGCCATGCGCAGCCCGGTCGCGTTCCAGCTGCTCTGGATGCTCGCGCTCTCGGCGGCCGCGCTGGCCCTCGGCCTCGTGCCGCTGTACGGCGCGTTCGTGGCGGGGATCGCCGTCGCCGCCGCCGACGGTGAGGAGGACGAGGAACTCGGCGAGAGCGTAACCGTGCGGCAGCGCAACACGCTATCGGGTATCTCCTTCGGCTTCTTCATCCCGATCTATTTCGCCATCATCGGCATCAAGCTGGACCTGATTCACCACTTCGATGTGCTCTTCTTCCTCGGGTTCCTCGCCTTCGCGTGCGTGGCGAAAGCGGCCAGTGTGTACCTGGGGGCGCGGCTGTCACGCGAGAACCGGTTCATGTCCGCCAGCCTGGCCATCGCGATGAACGCCCGGGGTGGTCCGGGCATCGTGCTGGCCGCGACGGCATACGCGGCTGGCATCATCAACGAGACATTCTTCGTCAGCCTGGTCATGCTGTCGGTCGTGACCTCGCTGCTGGCCGGTTCCTGGCTGGAACGCGTCGCGGTCAGGCTCGGGGCCCCCGAGCGCAAGCCGGCGCAGGACGGTCCCGACGTCCCGAGCGAGCCCAGCGAGCTGGGCACGGCCTGACCGCCTGCGGGTCGTCGGCCGCGGCTCAGCGCGGGTCGCGGTCCAGCGCGGGGAGCGATCCCGCGCTGTCGCGAGCGGCGGCGTAGCGCGCCCGGACCGCCGGCTGCGGGTCGCCCTCATAGCGCTGCGCCTCGCCCATGGCCCAGGCCGGCGGGGCAGCCTCGCCGGACAGCAGCCAGGCCGCCTGCCGGGCCGCGCCGTCGGCGACGTACTCCCGGGGCGCCGGGACCACGACCGGCAGGCCGAAGATGCCCGGCGCAAGCTGGCGCGTCGCCTCGGAACGGGCGCCGCCGCCGATGAGCAGGACGCGCCGCACGGGGACGCCCGCGGCGCGGATCGCGTCGAGCCCGTCGGCCAGGCCGTTCAGCATCCCCTCTACCGCGGCCCGGGCCAGGTTCTCCGGCGTGGTGTTGGCCCTGGTCAGGCCGTGCAGCGCGCCGGTGTCACCAGGCCGGTTGGGGGTGCGCTCGCCGTCGAGGTAGGGCAGCAGGGCCAGGCCGTCCGCCCCCGGATCCGCGGACAGGGCCAGCTTGGCCAGCCGCTGCAGGTCCACGCCGAGCATGCGGGCGACCGAGTCGATCACGCGCGCGGCGTTCAGCGTGCACACCAGCGGCAGGAAGTGACCAGCGGCGTCGGCGAAGCCGGCGATGATGCCGGTCGGATCGGCGGTAGCCGACGTAGCGACGCCGAACACGGTTCCTGAGCTGCCGATCGAGATCGCGACGTCGCCGGCCTCGATCCCGGCGCCGAGCGCGGCCGCTGCGTTGTCGCCCGCCCCCGGCCCGAGCAGCGCCGCTGGCCGGCCGGTTGCCGCCGTGGCTCCCGCCGCCGTTGCCCCGGCCGCCGCTGGAGAGACCTCGCCCGCGATGGCCGTGGGCCCGAGGACCTGCGGCAGCTCGGGCAGGCGTCCGCACGCCCGGTGCAGCAGGTCCGGCCGGTAAGACTCGGTGGCGGGGGACCAGTAACCCGTGCCGCTGGCGTCGCTCCGATCGGTACGCAGCGCGTCCAGGCCGCCCATCCGGCCGGTGAGCTGCCACGTCAGCCAGTCGTGCGGCAGGCACACCGCCGCCGTCCGGACCATCGCGTCCGGCTCGTGCTCGGCCAGCCAGCGCAGCTTGGTCACGGTGAAGGCGGCCAGCGGCACGCTGCCGACCGCGGCGGCCCACGCCTGCGCGCCGCGCTGCGGGTCACCATCACCGAGCTCGGCGACCAGGTCGGCGGCGGCGCCCGCGGAGCGGGTGTCATTCCACAGCAGGGCGGGACGGACCACCTCGCCGTCTTCGTCCAGGCACACCATGCCGTGCTGCTGGCCTGCCACGGAGATAGCCGCGACATCCCCGAGGCCGCCCGCCTGGGCCAGGGCCGAGCGCATCGCATCCCGCCAGGCGGCCGGGTCGACTTCGGTGCCGTCCGGGTGCGCCGCCCGGCCCTCGCGGACCAGCTCGCCGGTGGTGGCGTCACGGATGACGACCTTGCAGGACTGGGTGGAGGAGTCGATCCCCGCGACCAGCTCGGTCACCGGGCGCCCATGAGGTGCTCGATGGCGAGCTGGTTCAGCCGGACAAACCCGTAGCCGGGAGAGCCGACCGTTACCGCGTCGAAGTCTTCGTACGCGCTGGGATCGGCGAGCAGATCGCTGTAGCTTTCGCCTGGCGCCAGGGTGGGCTCGCGCAGCTCGCCGACCCGGCTGGCCGCCAGGGCCTCCTGGACCTCGGGGTCGGCCCGGAAGGTCGCCGCCCGCTCCTTGAGCAGCAGGTACATCCGCATGTTGGCGGCCGCGGCGGCCCACACGCCGGCCTTGTCCTCGGTGCGGGCCGGCTTGAAGTCGAAGTGCCGCGGCCCGTCGTAGGCCGGGGCGCCCTGGATCCCGCCGTGCTCGAGGAGGTCCACCAGCGAGAACGCGTTCATCAGGTCGCCATGGCCGAAGACCAGGTCCTGGTCGAACTTGATGCCGCGCTGGCCGTTCAGGTCGATGTGGAACAGCTTGCCG
>Ga0208219_1000115_pt1 | contig 35057 bp, 49 predicted proteins | sample NGESurshal072012_7_FD_184469 | JGI IMG/M metagenome (GOLD analysis project Ga0208219, IMG submission 184469) | Arctic peat soil microbial communities from Barrow, Alaska - NGEE Surface sample 53-2 shallow-072012 (SPAdes) | ecosystem: Environmental > Terrestrial > Soil > Wetlands > Peat ... | reverse complement strand
GATGGTCCGAGATCGACGGAACTACTCGTCCAGGTCAAATGTGGCTCCCGAAAATCGGGCCGAGAATCAGTCGGCCGAATTGTTCAACACGCTCCTAGCGCGAGGTGCCCGGATTGAGGGGCATGGGCGCACCTTCTGCGAGCCGCCCGGGAACTACCTACGAGCCAAGTCGCCAGTGGTTGGTAGCAGATCTAGCGCGTCGGCCCTCCGACACCAGGCCGCTCTTAGATCGTCCCATAACGAATCCACTTCCGAGCGCCAGAAGCATTCCCCATCAGCGCGAGGTCGACTCAGGGTGTCGGAGTACTGAGTGCGTCCAGGTCCCGCTCGGCGTACAGCCGGTGCTGCCACTCCTCGTTGAGGACGATCCGAAGGCATCGAGCGATCGGGAAACTCTCCGACGCGGGGTAGCCCGGTTCCAAGACCACTGTGGTTATGCCACCAAGGGATTCGTCGGTCAGATTGGCCAGCACATGGCGCACGGCGTCCACGCGATGGGCGCGCACGGCGAGCACGTCGTCGAGGGTCGGCCTCGCGTCGTGGGCGCGCGGGATGTTGGGATCGTCGTCCATCTCGTCATGAGGTAGATCCAGCGGATCCCATGGCGAAGGCACTCCGAGGATCGCGCGTCGGACCCAGGCGTCCGTGGCGAAGACGAGGTGGCGAAGCGTTTCGATGAACGACCACTCGCCGTCAACTCGGATATGGAGCGACGCAAGGGGCATGCTGCGAGCACGCTCGACCGTGTTTTCCCAGAGCTGCTCTAGGACGGCCCACGCCTCGCGGAAGCCGTCGGCATCCAATGGTCGCATCTTCGCGCGACCCGGGTATCGACGGTCAAGCTCGGCGTCAACCAAAGGCGCGACGTCGACGCCGTTGATTCGAAGATTCTCGATGTCGCCGGTCACCTCTACGTCCACGAGGTCGACGGCCCGGAACTTGGTGCCGGTGAGATCGACGGCATCGAATCGCGCGTTGGTTAGGACGACCTTATTGAAATGGGCGCCGGTCAACACAACGCGATCAAAGCGCGAGGCGGTCAGATTCTCGTCGGTGAAGTCAGGCATCCAACCATCTTTCTACTGAACCCAAGGAGCTCGAGGCGCGCCCGGTCGCACTGAATCTTGGCGTACCTAAACGCCGGTCGGGGTCATCATGTCGACCAGGGGTGAATCCTCCACTCGGAGAACGTGCACATCGGCCCTCCGACACCAGGCCGTTCTTGAAGCGTACCAATGGGTACATCCGGGATGCCTCGCGACCCTACTGTTGTGGCGTGTGGCTCCCACTCCTCCGGCCAGGGAGATCCAGAACGGCTGATGTGCTCCTTGCTATCACGCTTGTAGCCGCGCTCGCGCTCGGTGCCTTCATCGTGTTCGGCGATAAGGCACATGCCACGTCCACGCTGAAGATCTTCATCTCGCCCAATGCATCGGTGGATCAGATCTTTGCCATTCACAATCCCTTGCTAACCATGTCCGGTCTGTCCAGCTGTACCTACTGGTCCAAGGCGGACTACGGGGAGGCGACGCTTGTCGGAGACTCTGTCGGCCCCCACTCTCTCCAGTTCGAGAGCACACTGCGGTTCTTCCGATGCCAATCGTCTTCCAGTGCCGACCTCGCTGCAGCCGTCCGACGCTTCAGAAGTCAGCCGGGTGTGTACGCAGTGGTCGGCAGTCCATAGAGCGACGATTTCATCTTCGCCCAGAGGACCGGCTGTCCTCGACCGCCGGATAAGGGTCGATCGGCTCTGAGCCGCGGGCCGGTCCACAAGCGTCTACGGACCAAGTCGCCAGTGGTTGGTAGCAGACAGAGCGCGTCGGCCCTCCGACACCAAGCCGCTCTTCAACCGTCCCCAAACACACTGCCACGGTCCGTTGCCTTGTTCGAGGGTCTGGCGAGAATTCATGCTTGAGGAACGGTCGTCCTGATGGGCGGATGACCTATTCGTCGAGACGTGGGGTGCACGCGCGTCTGCTCGACGAAGTCGTTGCCGTGGCCCAACGTGCCGAACTGATCACGTAGCAGCGACGGGATACCCTTCACCGATGGGCCAAGACATAGTGACGGGCGCGAGCGTGGAGGTCTCTGTCGAAGTGACGGGCACTCCGCCGCAGATCTGGGATCTGGTCACCGACGTCACTCGGATAGGAGAATGGAGTCCCGAGTGCGTGGATGCGTGGTGGAGCGACGCGGAGCACGAGTTTCCCACGATCGGCGCGCGATTTGAAGGACACAATCGCTACCCGGGAGGCTTCGAAGCAACCGCGCAGTGCGTCGTCACCGAGGCCAGCCGCGCCGACACATTCACCTGGGTCGTCCTCGACTCTGATGAGTTGGTCGATCGTCCGGGTTCCACCTGGAGCTATCAGCTTGCGCCGTCTGGCCCCGACACGACGATGGTGACCCACCGATTCGTCCATGGACCCGGCATGACCGGGGTGAGGTCGGGTGCCGACAGCAACCCTGAGAATGCCCAGCAGATGGTGGACGCACGGTTGGCCTTGCTACGCAAGAACATGACGCAGACCATCGAGGCCATTGGCAGGTCGGTCAACTAGAGGGATCCTGTCAAGAACGCTGGCACATCGAGCTCGGAAGAGCAGGGGATTTGGGGAGCCGTTCCCCTAGTTGCGGTCTCCCAGGCGCCCCGGGAGGCAATCGCGCTGCATATCGAGTCGCTGAGAGAGCACGGCGAAGAGGTCCCCCGCCAACTTCGCGTGTTGTCTCAGTACAAGTCGCATAGGCATGACTCGGGAACACTGAATGGTCGGGCAAACCACGTTGGGTCGCTCGAGCCCTCCATCACCAAGACACCCAAAACCGGATCAAAGGCGCCCTGACCAAGGCTCGATCCGCCAGTCGGAGAACGTTGAGATCGGTCCTCCGACACTCTCGGCCAGTCACTGCGCACCTAGTCGCCAGTCGTTGATAGCAGACTTAGCGCGTTGGCCATCGAGATCCTAAGGAGCTGCCACGATTATGTCGATGGATGCCTCGATCTTGCGAGCAGAGTTACTCGATGCTGCAGGCATATCCCCGAGTTCGGTCAGGGAGCTGTCCGATCCCGCCGTAGCGAACCTGATCGCGTGGCGCTGCTACGAGAGTCTGCTCGCTGAAGACCGTGAGACGGCATCTCGGATACTGTCTGCAGTCGAGTTCGCGCTGAACGATGGCGACGACGATGCAATGCAGCTGGTTACGACGGGAGTGCTCGAGGACCTCGGGAACATCACCTCGCATTCCTGCTCGGACGTCGGCGTCGAAGACGTCGTTGAACTTCTTCGCCCACGTTCGGTCGTTGCTTGGTCATGCCTCGGTCTCTTGTTTGATGCAATCTGCCTCCGACTCCCAGAGATCGAAGAGGTACTTGAGCGAAAGAAGGGTGAACCCGTCAAGCACTTCGACATTGACGTTGCGTCTCAGGTGGGGAATGAGGAGCTCCGGCGACAGCTCATGTCCACAGTCCGAGTGGTTCGAGCGCGGACCGTCGGGACCTATGACCTGGCGACATATGAATCGATGGTCGGACCGTGGTTTCTCCTGGTCCTCAAGGCAGCGCTCGCGCCTCTTCGGACTGAGTTCTCGTAACTCACCGGTTCGGCACCGGGCAGTCAGTCACCGCCCAACCTCCACTCGGAAAGTGTGGAGATCGGTCTGCCTAACGCCCCGAGCCGGGAAGGCTGGGCGTACCAAAGAAGTGGACTAGCTCCTCGCGTGGAAGTTCGAACGTGACAATTCAGCGTCGCGGGGGCTCACCCAACCAACTCCCGCTCGGCCACTCAGTCATGTCAGGGCCCGAGCCGCCAGTGGTTGGTACCAGACCTAGCGCGTCGGCCCTCCGACACCAGGCCGTTCTTCAAGTCACCTACCGAATCCACTTCTGCCACACCCCTCGAAGGACATCCCCGAGCGCGCGGATCCACCACAGACTCGCAAGGAGACTGAACGCAGGCCCTACGAGTGCTACGAGGGGATCTTGTGCGTGAACTTGAGATAGCGAACATGCCGGCGAGCCATAGTTCTGAACGCATCGCGGTCTTCGCCTGAGCTGAATGCCCGTACCGGAAGAAAGATGAAGCGATTGACTCCGGTTGACTTCAAAAAGAATCCGTCGTCCCACTCACGCAACTCTTCGTAGTTGGTCCACGACATCCTGGAGTCCATCGACCTTGAACTGACCTCCACGCCTTCCTCGGAGAACCGGTAGCTGCGATCCTCGAGTGCCCCTGGAAGCGAAAGTGCCTTTCTCACGCCTACGAACCAGCCGCGAGTGACCACGAACAGATTGAAGCAGCCGAGAATCAAAAGAAGCGTCGAGATACTCCGGCCCGAGCCGCCGAGCAGACCTCCAAGGCCCACAAGAACGCAAACCACGCCGATGACTGCGATCGTCCAAATTCTGCTTGATTGCCGGAACATCTTCCACAGAACCGATCGAATCTCCGCGGCAGTCATTGAGAATTCTCGGCACTCGACGTCACTTCGGGCGTCCATTTCGGCAGTTTACTTTTTGGGTATGCGACTCCGAGAAGTCGAGTACCCAGGCAGACGAACTCGATGATCCCAGCTCAGCGTCTCCAACCGCCGGCTTTGTGAGCCACACTTCGTCCCTCGCCGAGCGCCTACTCACCAGAGGGCACCGCTGCAGGCGTGTTATAGAGTTCAGGACGATCCTAAGAGGAGCATCCGCCATGAGCATCGTCGTCCGTCTTAGCCCCGCGTCGTCCGTGACTGCCGAGCAGTATGACAAGAGCTGGGAAGCGTTGGAGAAGGCCAAGCTGGAATGGCCTCCCGCGGGACTCGACTACCACGTCTGCTTCTTTGGCCCGGATGGAAACGTCCTGGTAAGTCAAATCTGGGACACACAGGAGCAGTTTGAGGCGTTCGGCGAGCGCCTCATTCCGGTCCTCGCCGAAGCTGGAATCGAGTTTTCCGCCCCCCCAGAAATCTTCGAGGCTCACGACATCCGGAAGCCCTAGAACTGACGCGAATAGGGACTGGTACATAACGCATCGGGTCGGTGTGGAGAGTGCCCCCGAACTGCCGGGTCGGGGTCATCGTGCCTCCCAGGGTTGAATCCTTCTCTCGTGGATCGTGAAACTCAGCCCGACGGCCCGGGTCACCCGATCAGGTCTCCAGTCGCCAGTGGTCGGTACCAGACCTAGCGCGTCGGCCCTCCGACACAAGGTCGTTCTTCAACTGTCCCCAAACGAATCCTTCCGGCTGGGCGTCCCGCCCGGGACCATCGAGCCCGGGCCAATGACCTCTCATCCATCGAGCGATGGGACGCTGATAGACCTTGCAAATGGGGTACGAGCCTCACGGTCCAGCCATCTCTGTGATGCTCGCTGTTTCCGATGCATCAACAGCCGCTCGGTGGTACGCCGAGGCAATGGGCGCAACTGAGTTGTGGAACCTTGGTGGCGTAGTTGGACTTACGGTCGAGGGAGCTCCGTTCTTTCTTGGTGAGCCGGAGGACAATGGTTGGGATACGCCGACGTCACTCGGAAGCAGATCGGTCCGGATCGAAGTCTTCGTAAACGACCCCGACCGATTCATTGGTCGGGCAGTAGCGGCCGGAGCAGACGGCTCAATCGACGAGATTCGCGACCACCGAGTGCCGTGGGGGGTACACCGGCAAGGTGGATTCATCGATCCATTCGGCCATCTTTGGCTGGTCGGTGACCGCTCGCCGTTGGGCGCTCATCCTGGCGCAGGAGGAATGGCTGGGTAGTGCGAACTCAGAGTTGCCCACCACCGTTCGACCTACCCCACAACAATCCGGGGTCAGCGTCGTTATGCCGCCCAAGGCTCGATCCGCCACTCGGAGATCATTGAGTTCGGTCCTCCGACACCGCCGAGGACGTGTAGGCATTCGCGCGTCCGCCGTCTGACCGCCGTATCGTGCAGCCACCATGACGGACGTGACACTTCGTGCAGTCGCCGCTGACGATCTTCCTGCACTCGCGGGCACGGACGCCGCGTGGGGAGAGCAATTCGAGTTCTTCGGCTTCCCTGCAAGCAATGGGTATCAGCGTTGGTACGCGGAGTCGGGATGTCTCTCTGAGAAGAGCGGGCTCCTGGTAGTAGAGGTCGATGGCAGCTTGGTTGGCCGGGTTACGTGGCACGTCGTCGAGTACGGACCTGGTTCAAACAGCAACGCCCTCCGAGTGGGGATCGCACTCCTGCCCGATGCTCGGGGAAGGGGCATCGGAGCTGAGGCACAGCGAACGCTTTCTGAGTACCTCTTTTCCACGACCACGGCTCATCGCATCGAGGCTGGTGCGGACATTGAGAATCTGGCCGAGCAGCGCTCCTTGGAGAAGGCGGGCTTCACTCGAGACGGGCTCATGCGAGAAGCTCAGTTCCGGGACGGCAAGCGGCACGACATCGTTGTCTTCAGCCGGTTGAGGACAGACCCTTAAGGGATTCGATCGGCCGAGGCGGAGCGCCGCGCCAGTGGAATGCGGCCCACCGAGGATAGAGGTGCAGCCCTCGCCTGAAGTCTCCAGTGCCCCTTCGCTCGCTTGGTAGCAGACCTAGCGCGTCGGCCCTCCGACACCAGCCGGTCTCCAATCGTCCCCTGTCGAGGCAACCGGGGATAGATGCAGCAGGTGCGGCTATCCACGCCACCACTTTGACCGCGGTTTGTAGTCCTTGGAATAACCAGTCCCATTCAACTGATCTGACCCCTGGTCAATGCGTGTATTCAGCGATACCGCGACCGTTTCGAGTCCGCTTTCGATCATGAGTGCATCGGAAGTGGATGCATCGCAAGCAATGTAGGTCGAAGGCATATCAAAGTCCGTTGCAACCAGCCACCGCCGGTCCTCTGGCCAGATGCACGTGGGTCCCGGAAGACCTGCCACTTCAATCACAGCGTCGAAGTCCTGCGGCTCGCCCAGATATGCAACCGGTTCATCGTTAGGAGTCATGAGACCGACATGGCTGTAGATGAAGAACACGTGCTGACTTGGACCGCTCGTCGCAAGAACCGACATCATGGTGTTCGCCGTTGACCGTTCAATCTGGCCCTCGAAGGTGGCATATCTGCGACCACCATCTGACAAGATCGGAACCACGGACTTGAGGGAGTTCCACTGCAACTCGCCATGGAACACGATCCCATTTTCGGCTGCGAGCGTTTCCCAACTCCGCAACCGGTCTCTGGGAACCGGCTCTGCTATCTCGGAGTCCCAGGGCACGAAGGGGTGAAAAAGCCTGAGATAGGAGTCATACCCGGAAGGCAACAACTCGTCGACCCAATGCGCCCATCGGTTCGAGCTTCTAGCGAGCCTGGGTCGAAGCCAATCCATCTGCTCCTTACCACTGCCGGCGGTCACCACGCCGATATCATCCCTCGTCGTCACGGACTCGTCCCTGCGACTATTTCAAATCAGGCCGCCATACCCAAGGCTCCGTCCGCCAGTCGGATTGTTGAGCTCGGCCCTCCGACACTTTCAAGGACGGTGCCTTGTCCGGCCCCAGCCATTCAACCGCAACTAGTCGATAGAACCCTTACGAACCACCCATTGACAGGGTTGTCCGGTCACTCTTGAGATCTGGTCGAAGTCTGCGTCGTAATGCAACAGAATCAATCCGCCTGCCTCGGCAGCCGCTGCGATCAGCAGATCTGGGATCTTGCGGCCTCGCTGGCTGCGGGACGCGAGGAGGCGCTGTACCTGGCGCGCACGCTGAACATGCGCCGCGGTCGTCTCGACTAACTCGAATACGGAGAGATCGGACATGTCCTGATCCCACTCGCGGGCATTGCGACTGCCGTAGCCGACCTCGAGATCGGTGATGCCCGCTCGACCAACTCGGCCGTTCGTGACGAGTGGTTCGACAACTGCCTTGACCGACGGCGTACCCAATCGGGACACCACACTCGTATCAAGGAGGTGGGTCAGCGCCATGCCTGCTCGCGCGGCCCCAGTTCCCGACGACCGAGTCGGTCGAGGGCCTTGGAAACCCGCTCGTCTCGCTCGGCGCTCGCCCGCCGAAGGGCCGCATTGACAGTGTCCTTCATGGTGGGTGTTCCCAACTCGGCCTGAGCCGCCGCGAGGGCAGATTCATCGATGTCAACCAAGTGTTTTGCCACGCGAGAAGTATATCCGAAACGACCAGTGTCTATACGGACCAGTCCTTCCGCCTGGAAGCGTCGCTCGGACAGCGCGGCCATCGTCGTCGCGGGATCCTGGCGGCGACCCCGTGGCGCCCCCTGCGGGTGCGCGCGGCGGCCGGTCAGTTGCCGCCGCACTGCCGCCTGGAGGCGCTCGGCTCGAAGCCGAGCAGTGCCGCACGCGCGAGTCCCTGGTTGGACCGAGCGGGGAGCGCGCAGCCGGTCTCTCTGTGTCGGCACTTGTAGGACACGCAGCCATGGCCGATCTCTGCGACCGCCATGCCGCGATCGCAGAGCCCACAGCGGACCTTGCCCGAGAGCAGGTCGCATGACCGACGACGGCCGGGGACAAAGCCGCGGTTCGCTACTCGCCACTCCTCTTCGGTGACGATTGCCTCGTGGCGCCCTGGGAACCACGAGCCTTTGTGCGGTATCTCGCCGAGATACACCCTGGACTGCAGAATCGACATCACCGTCGAGTACCGGATCCAGGTGGTGGCGCCAGTCAGTCAGGACCTCCTACCGAGAGCAGGCAGCCTTCCGAGAGGCATTCCCGACCCTGGAGTCACCTGCCCAGATCTTCGTGGACCCCGCCGTCAGGTCAAAGGTCGCGGCAGTCGCCAAAGTTTCAGATGCCGTCGAGAGGGCCATCTCCGACGTCAAGAAGGACCTCAGGAACCTGGAGTTCGCCATGATGCCGGCCAAACTCAGAGATCACTGAAACCCAGTCCCTTAACGTGGAGCACGTCAGGAGAAGGAATGAGACGACGAGCTCTCTTTGCCCTCATTGCCGTTGTCGCAATGGCGGCGGTCGTGATGGGATTCGTTCTGTTCAGGACGCCAGACCGGCCTCGACAGGGAACCGCCCTGCAGAACTTGGACACTCCAGGTACGTGGGGGACGAGTTGGTCAACTAGTGGCCTGGCAACCGTGTCGTCCCCGCCGCTTGGTGACAACTCCAGTCGAGGGGTGAGAATCAATTCGGCGACACTCGAACTCGCCGGTTGCGGTGCAACGATTCTTAGGTCCAGGGCGTTCTGGCTCACATCTAGCCAAGGATATGTGGCAGTCCTCGATCGTCCCATCATCGTCGGTGCTGCAGGAGGTGGGCTATTCATCAGCAAGGGACATGGGGTTGCCAATTTAGCCCTCACGTCGACCAGTCCTGCGTTTTTCATCGCGTTTCTCGTTCGAGGTGATAGGACCTGTACTCTGCACGTACCATCCGCCACAATTCGCTATGACATCAATGGGGTCGGTGGCACATATCAGGTGTTCCATCACCCAATTATCCTGCATCCGTTCACCTGGAGATCCTAAGTTTTAGTGCCAGTGGTCAATTACTCCTCTGTGGGTCGGCAGATTGTTGGAACCGCAGCTCGGCGAAGCGGTAAGGCTCGAGCCTTACGTAAGCAATGCAGTTTGCGGGTGCGTTACAGGAAGCGCACCCGCGGCCAACGTGAGCCCCTTGTCAGTGGGGACAACCCTCGATCCACGTGACCAAGGTATAGGGGGACAGGCCGACATCGCTTCTGACTTGATTCACATCAGACCGAAGTCTGGAGAACGCACTATTAGCGACGCGTGCCGTACCCGTATTCGGATTCGCGGCGAATGAAAGTGATGCCAACCGGAAGCGGACAGCCTCGGCGGCCAAGAGATCAGCGTCTGGGGCCACGGCAGATGACCATGAAGTCGCCCTCAATTCCGCAAGAGGCACGCGAAGGCCGGCTACAGCCGTATCCATCGCTCGCCGCATCTGACTGGGTCCATTCACACTGGTGACCGCGAAATAGCTTGAGCACCACGTCGTGCGGAGTTCGGCTGAGGTGATCGCGATCTCTGCTGTAGAGGACCTAGGGGTAGAGGTATTGCTAGCAACGACTAACCCAATAGCAATAGCGCAGAACATCACAACTGCAAAAATTGCAGCGGCCATGCTCTTCTTCATGCCCACAACTAGCATTCTTCCACACTCTCAACACGCCGACTATGCCAGGAACTCCGTCGTCCACGGTCGAGTCCTCCAGTCGGAAATCGTCCAGGTCGGCCCTCCGACAGTGGCCCGACTGTGCGCAGTGGCCAATGGAGTTAATGACCGCCATCGATCCTGAGCGACGTGTGGCGAGACAGCACGTCGAATTCAGCGTCGAGGTGTAGGACGGCCACGTCAGCGCGAATGGCAATTGCCGCAATGAGACAATCAATCAACTTCCTTGGTGTCTCACCGTTGCGGCGACAGATTCGGTAAAGGGCGGCAGCCTCTTCGTAGTCGATAGACGTCGTGATTAGCAGCGTGGCGCCAGCAAGCAGGCGGCGGAGTTCACTGAGGTGTCGCTCGTCCCGAGCTCCGGCAAGAATCTCCATCCAGACCGGTTCGCAGGTGGCGATCTCTTCGCCAAGTAGGGCGTCTACGCGAAGACACACTGGGCTCCCTGTGTCACGCAGAAACTCGACCCATGCTGACGAGTCGATCAGGGTCACGAAATCCGACTCGCCCGCAGTTCTTCGAGATCGCCCTCCCAGCCCGATCCTCGCAACGCCTTCGCGCCCTCGACTGTCAGCGGTTCACCTGCCAGCAGCCGAAGTGCGAAGTTGACGGCCTCCCGCTTCGTCCTGAAGTGATATCGATCCATCACCGCACGACAGGCTTGGTCGTCAATGTCCACATTGGTGCGTCCTATACACCAAGCGTACACCTATGGAATCGTCCCGTCTCAAGGAAGTCGCCAGTGCCTGGTGCTGGTAGCAGACCTAGCGTGTCGGCCCTCCGACACTGGCCAGGATCAGCTGCTGCCCCGAAGTCGCAGTCGGGGTTCGGCCATCGCCTTCACCACCACCCAAGGGCCAGTCTTCTTGTACATGCAGAGTTTGTCCTGTACATTCTGTACATGAGCACTGCCGAGTCCTTCAACGTCACAGACGCCCGAAAGCAGCTAGCGACCATCATCGATCTTGCCCGATCCGCCCACGAGCCTGTCTATGTGACTCGTCGGGGACGACGGGTTGCAGCGGTCATCGACGCTGAGGACCTTGCTCTCATCCTGGAGCTCGCAGAGGATATGGCCGACATCCGCGCAGCTGAGGCCGCCCGGGCAGAGATGGCTGCGACGGGCGAAGCCGCAATCCCCTGGGAACAGGTCAGGGCCGATCTCGGACTGAGTTGACCTACAGGATCGAGCTCGCGCCGTCAGCCGCCAGACAGCTGAAGAGGTTCACCCCAGATGTCCGTCGCAGGATTCAAGGCGTGCTCGAGCTACTCGCTGACAATCCCCGCCCCCCGGCCGCGACGCCGCTGGTCGGTGGTGCAGGCGAGTGGAGGGTACGGACGGGGGACTACCGAGTCATCTACGAGATCCACGATTCCCTCGTCCTGGTTCTTGTGCTTCGAATGGGCCATCGACGAGAGGTCTACGACCGGTGAGGCTGCTCCAGTCTGTCAACACACTGGCGCCGTCTTAGGTCTCCAGTCGCCAGTTGTTGGTAGCAGACAGAGCGCGTCGGCCCTCCGACACCGGGCCGCTCTTCAAGCGTCCCCAACCAGTACATCCGGGCGCCGCAGATCTGGGGTTACACGGGTAATCAGCAGCGGCAGCTGGCTAGAATTGTGTCTTGCATTTGAGAGTTCTGTCTGACACAATGAAGAAGGTGAAGCCCGCTCCGGCTCACACCGGAATCCCGCAAGCACCGGGTCGGCAAGAAGTCCGCGTACCACGTGATCGCCATGACCGCCGCCACCATCACTACCGATCCAGATACGGGTGAGACGACGCTCAGCTGGGTCGCTGACAACGAGCGCGGACGGGAGCTCGAGATCGTGGCGATCGAGAAGCCCGACTGCTACCTCGTCATCTACGTGGTGCCTACGCACTATCGAAAGAAGGGTCAAATGACACGCCGCAAGATCAAGCCCGGAGCGATCGGGCCCGACGTCGATCTCGACGCCGAAGAGGTCTACCTGGCCGATGGGCAACGCCTGACCGAACAGGTCGCCGAGGAGTTGGCCCAGCGCGCCCTCGCCCGACATCGCGGTCGACCGTCGGTGACGGGCGAGAACGCACGCACCCCCAGCCTCACTGTTCGTGTTCCACCTGAGACGAGAACCGCACTCGAGGGACTCGCCAGGGCTCAGGGCAAGCGACTGGCTGACGTGAGTCGAGAGGCTCTGGACGAATACGTATCGCGCCACGCCAGCTGAGAGTCGCTGCCCTCAACCGCCGGGACGTGGCCACCGGCCGTTCGCGCCGGAACGCGTGTCTGGCAATCCCGGTCGATCGCGGACAGGATTCCGGTGTGCCCAGCGATGAGTTCTCGCACGACAGCTCGTCGGAGAACCAGTGATGACGTACGTTCTCCTTCATGGCGCGGGCTCCGACTCTTGGTACTGGCACCTTGTCGTGCCCGAGCTCCAGGCACGGGGTCATCAGGCGATCGCCGTCGATCTCCCCTCCGATGACGACGCGGCCGGTCTCGACGACTATGCCGAGGCGATCCTCCGGGCCCTCGGGAGTCAGACGGAACCGATCCTCGTCGCACAGTCGCTGGCCGGGTTCCCTGCTCCACTGGTGTGCGTTCGGAGACCAGTCGCTCTCTTGGTCCTCGTCAACGCCATGGTGCCGCGCCCAGGCGAGACCGCTGGGGAGTGGTGGTCGAACACAGGGCACAACTTCCCCGAGCCGTTCGATCCCGTGAAGGTCTTCCTCCACGACGTGCCCGAAGAAGTTGCCGCCGAATCAGCCCGCCACGTACGTCGACAAGCGGACAAGGTCTTTGAGCAGCCCTGGCCACTCGACGCTTGGCCGCCGGTGCCAACCCGGGCGATCGCCTCCCAGGATGACCGGTTGTTCCCCATCGACTTCCAGCGAAGGGTCATCCGTGACCGACTCGGGATCGACCCCGACGAAATGCCTGGCGGCCACCTCCCCGCGCTGTCGCGTCCACTGGAGTTAGTGGAGCGCTTGGAGGCGTACCGACGTTCTCTGACCTAGCGATAGCCGAACGGCGTGCTCGTGTGTCCCACCTCGCCGGTTGGGGGAGCGGCCGCTGTGGCATAGCCAGTGCGTCAGCGCCCGAGCCGCCAGTGGGTGGTAGTAGATCTAGCGCGTCGGCCCTCCGACACCAGGCCGTTCTTCAAGCGTCCCCTAACGAAAGCAGCATGGGATAGCTCTCGGCGGTGTGGAGGCAGACTCCGGATCATCGTCACCGGTCAACTCGCGTACCCACGATCGCCGGGCATGGGTTGCACTTTGACGCCAGCGGAAGTGAGTAACTGTCGGATCTGGGAGGCATGCTCAACGACGTGCAGCGGGATGCTGCCGACCATCACTCCGAACAACGTGCCGTGGTCTCGATGGGCGTTAGGGAGTGGCCGGGTCGCAGCGCCCTCGGTGAGGGAGTCAAGCGTGCGGCGCACCCTCTCGCGGCAGTAGTCGAGGTAGCCGAGCAGCTCGGCCTTGGTGAATACACGGTTGGGAAAGGCGTAGGAGTTCTCGTCAAAGGGCTGTGGCGGCTTCCACGGCTCGAACTCGCCGGTGAGGTCGTAGTCGAGGCAGAACAGCGCGTGGTATGCCAGGAACCAGGGGGCTGAACCGTGCAATCCCCCGTGCGCCGTCGGACCCGTGGGCGCCTCGTCCGGCCACAGGTCCCTCTCCCAAAGGTGGTCGGGACAATCCGTCAGTGCCGCCTCCATCAGCCGCAGCGCTTCCTCGAAGTTGCTGGCCATGCTCTGTACAAACGGATTTGCCACGCATTACGTAATAGCGCATTTCTACGGATCTGGGAAGCGACAGCTGGCCCATAGCGCGCCTCCATCATGCGTGCTGATGGTGTCCCCGATCGCCGCGTAGGGGCGCAGCTGCTGCGAGCCGCCGGGGAACCACCTACGGGCAAAGTCGCCAGTGGCGGGTAGCAGATCTAGCGCGTCGGCCCTCCGACACCAGCGCAGAGAAGTAGTCTCGGCCGTTCTCAAGGAGCCGACTATGAGGCGGCGAACTCGCTTGCTTGCATTGGTCGCGGCGGCAGTTGCAGCAGCCCTCCTGTCAGTGCTTCTCCTGCGATCCTCTCCCGTTCAGCCCGCACGATTCGACGCCACTCCGGGCAACTTCAGCTGGTACTCAGGAGATAGTCAAGTGATGTTCAGTCTTCGAGTTACCAATGTTGGAGGACAGCAATCTTCATTTCGATGCAGCTTCAAGGTATTTGGAAGCACTGGCGCGGATCTGCTTCTTGGCATCCGAGCCCTTGCACCAGATGCATCCCGTGTGGCTCCACAGGCGGTGGCCTTTGTTCCTTCGACACACCGACACGATCCACTGGCCACGGTGGCCAGCCACCTTGAGCCTGTGTGCATTCCGACACCGCCCTACCACCCCACCCCGTCAACTTCTCCGTGAGCCGCCGGTCGGCGTATGTGTAGCTCGGGCCCCCGACAGCTGACAACTCAGCCGAGTCGCCAATGCTTGGTGGCAGATCTAGCGCGTCCCCCCCTCCGACACCAGGTCGTTCTAAAATGCCCGCACACCGCACGATGGAGATACGGAACGAACCGTCCTCATGTCAGTGTTGGCAATCGTTGAGACTTCGTACGTGGACTTTCCAAGTGACCCAGGGCTCGTCGCTGTGGCGCTCCGATTCGGAATCGCACCAAGCGCGTTGCTGGGGCATGGCGCGGAAGCGTGGGTGTACGCCCTCGACAATGAGCGGGTGCTGAGAGTTCTCCACGACGGAGGAAAGAAGGCGGACGTGCTGCGTCGCATGGCGCTCGTTCAGGAACTGGCTCTTTCGCACCCGGTCTATCGACTCCCAGAGGTTCTCGACCTAGGCGAAGTCGAGGGCAGAACCTACGCGATCGAACGAAGGCTTCCCGGACGGTCAATGATGGAGGAGCTTGGTCGGCTCGAAGGGGCAGAACGAGAACGCTTGATCGAGGCGTATCTCGATACCTCCGCGGTGCTCGGAGACCTCCGTATCCCTGCACACACTGGATTCGGCGACCTCATTGCAGACGACTCGATCGTCGCTCCGACATGGCACGAGTACCTAGAGGAGCGTGCGGCCAGGAATCTCGCGAGGTCGATCCCAGAGCTCCGGCAAGTCGACCCTGTCGGCATTGCCGACGGACTTCCCGACACAGGCGCTCCCTCGTTCGTCCACCTGGACCTGTTCGCGGGCAACCTTCTCACTGATGGCGTTCGCGTCACTGCGGTGCTCGACATTGGGGCTTCGAGTCTGGCCGGTGACCGGCGGCTCGACCCGATTGCATCGGCGGTCTATCTCGCCGATCCCCATGTCACGCCCACGGCGACCGCGCACGACGTGGACGTCGCCCTGGCGTGGTTGCGCGCGGCGGGGCTTGCCGAGTGGTTTGAGCGTGGCCGTCGGTGGCTCGCCGCATACTGGTCATTTGAAGTTGACGACCCGAAGGTCATCGCGTGGTGCAGCGAGGTTCTTCTCCGCTCCTAGCCAATCATCTAAGCGACTTACGCAGACCCTCTTATCGTTGATCGACGGTCTTGTGCGTGTCCGACTGACTCTCTATGTCTAGCCATACGTTCAGATCGCAGGTGAGCAACCGCGTTCATTCGGCGACTACGGTTACCGCGACTCCATATGCAGCCTCATCGATCACCGAGTTGCGATGGTCGAGGAGTCGTCCCAGGTCGGCCGGCTGATTTCATTCGATCTGGGAACCGTCCAGGTCAATCCTTCAAGCGTCTGGTCGTACCTGCTCTGTGGGCGTCCGACTCGCCTCAGCAGGAGTAAAGCGAGCTGCCATCGCTGTCAGCGCACAGCACCAACGGTGTCGACGCAATCTCGACGCCGAGACGGCGACCGCAACCACGACATTCCGCGCACGGGAGAATCTCGCGTTGCGGGCAAGCTCATCTGGAGGAGCGCCGACTGAGGTCGCGGGCACAAGCTCAGATGGTACGCCGGAGCTCTTCACGTCGTCTGATGGATTGAGGTGCCCCCAACCAGAAAGGTGCGCGGATTCTGCCGTTGTCGGCCGCCAATCGGAGAACTGGGTCGAGAGACAGAATGGATGACCCGCCGGGTCCAGGAGCACGAGGTGGCTGTCGGGATCCGGCTGCCACTCTGCCCGTGCACCGAGAGAGAGCGCCCGCTCTTCTGCCTTCGGGAGGTCGTCAACATCGAGGTCGATGTGGGCCTGCTTGGGCGTCGGTCCTTGCGGCCAAGTCGGCGGTCTGTGGTCTTCGACGTGGTAAGCGTTCAAGAACAAGTCGCCGAGCTTCACGACGGCAAGGCTCTCTGAGGTGTAGATGATCTCTCCGCCAAGCAATGCGGCCCAGAATTCGCTCAGCTGAACTGGATCGTTGCAGTCCAAGCCGAATCCGCCCAGTCGCACCTTCAGCATTCTCGAATACTACGTAAGCGTCGTCGATCCTCACAGCGATCGTTGACGTCGATGAGATCCTCGCATCTCATAACGCTGCCGGCTCTGAGGCGATGGTCCAGTCGGTCTTTGACGGCGACTCCGCGTCGTCGAGGTCTGGACAGTTGTTCGTCACCCGCCATCCACCAACTGCAAGAAGACGCCTCGGCGGTAGGGGTCGAGTCTCGCTTAGGTGTCTTCGCTCGGGGCTTGGGCGTTTGCCGCAATGGTCGCCTTGACCGAGGCGATCACGCTCACGACGAGACCGGGAACATGCCGAACTTGACGAGCCGTCCAATGAGTCGGGGCACGTTGCGAGGTTATGCGCCGAGGCCGACTCAGGCCAAAGTGCTGCATCACTTCAGGTCAGCTTGCACGTACGGAGGCAGTTCACCAAGCTATTCGGGTGTCCTACCGCCGGAAGTGGGGCGCCGACTCAAATAGCGCGAACGTCCACGACTCCCTCGAGCCCTCGGAAGTCCTCCTCGTTCCGGGTGAACAGCGGAAGATCCATGGCGCACGCGGTCGAGGCAATCAGTAGATCGAGGGCCCGTGCGCCGCGCGCCTTGCGCCCCGCCGCGGCGACCGATGAGAAGACTCTCCCGTAGGCGCGTGCCGCGTCGGCGTCGAATGGCAGTGCGTCGAACGCGGCTTCGGCACGCTGGAGCCGGTCCTGTCGGCGTGCGCGCTCCTTAGGGTCGTCAGTGGCGTGGGGACCCGCTGCCAGCTCCGCCATCGTGAGCGAGCTAACCGCGAGCTCGAAGGGAAGCGAGGTCGGATCGATCGCCTCGAGGTCGATGACCACCGACGTGTCGATGATGCCCCTCTGCGGGCGAATCGAGTCAGCCACGTGGTTCGAAACCCTGGCTCGCGATCTCATCCAGATCACGGCGAAGTCGGCCAAGATCCACGCTCGGCGCACCCCTGAAGGTGGCCACGGCGGCCTCGGCGGCCACGAAGCGATGACGCCGCAGCGGCGCGAGCTCCCCGACGGGAACTCCGTTGCGCGTCACGACGTAGGTCTTGCCCTGATCCAATCCGCGCATGATGTCGCCGCTGTTGTTCCGGAGCTCTCGTTGGGTGACTTCGGTGCTCATCCCGAAAACGTAGCACTCCGTGCTACAGGCCATTCAGTAGGGCCTGATGGGGAGGGCCCGTGCCCCTGACGCCGGGTCCGGGCGCCACATCAAGCCGACAACATGGGTCGGGACGTGCTCCTCACCGTCAACGGCTGTCCTACCGGATCGCACTGCACTGTCATCGGACCTGAGGCGACCTGGAACGTCGGGTGAGTGGTGCTCAGGGCGTCCCGGGCCCCCAAAGGTTGGGAGTGTGGAAGAAAGTATCCAGCGCATTGTCATCCCTTTGATACTCCGCTCGCTCTGCGGCAGTGGGCATAGCGTCCGGGAGAGTCAAGAGGTTCTTGAGGTATCGGATCGCGGACGGAAAACCAACCGTCGATTCCCCCGTCAGACCTGCGAGCCGGAGGTCGTCGATCGCGTGCTCCACAGGGATCCCCTGGTCCGCCGATCCAGAGACGTCCGGTGCAAACAGCCACTCTGCTCGAGCCGTGCCGTATGCGGCGCGGGAATGCGCTGGACTCGTCGTCGTCGTAGTCGAGGATGACTCAGAGCTGCCGCAGCCACCAAGTGCGATGGCCATCGTCAGGCTGGCGGCCAACACGATGAGCCTTGATCTCACGGATCGACCATAGGCATCAACAGATCCAGACGTCCGGGGTGTCACACAACGCTGCCGGGTAGGGACGCACCTGCTGCGAGTCGCCCGGGATCGACCTACGCGCCAAGTCGCCAGTGGTTGGTAGCAGATCTAGCGCGTCGGCCCTCCGACACTACCCATGTGCCCCCCTACCGGCTGAGTGGGGCACCACGCATCAAGCTCGCTCTGTCGAAGAACGGAGTGGCAGAAGTTGCCGAGTTTCGTCGGTTTCCTCGACCGGGAGGCAACTCTGGGCTCGGTTACGTCAGCCCGCAGCGCTCCTCGCTGCGGGCTAGGGAATTGAGACTGGCGTGGCGCCACAGCTGTTACCCAGGCACCCAAGGCTGAAGTAATTCAGCAGTCCGCGCAGCAAGCCGTAGTGGTCGTACGAAGTGCCATTGGTGCCAAAGGTGACATTCGCGCCCGAGATGTCAGCAAAGACGTGTCCGCCGCCACCAGCATGATCTGATGTAGCGCCTTCATCGAAAACCACAATCACGGTGGCGCCAGCTGCCACAAACTTGGGAACGTAGGTGCTCAGCCATGCATCGCCCTGTGCCGGAGTGCCGTTATGGATGTCGTGGACGAGGTTCGGTGTGACAAAGCTGAACGCTGGAAGGCTTGAGTAGTCGAATGAACTTAACGGCACGTCGGTGTTGTTGCAGACCGAACCAGCGAGGTTCGCGTAATAGACCTCAGGATTGTGCCATGACGCATATGGGTTTAAGGTGCTCTTGTCGCACGCGCTTGGCATGCTCTCCTCGAACGATGCGAATGAGTCTTGAGCCCGGTTCAACTCGTTGAAGATGTTGTCTTGAGTGAAAGAATTGGCTGGACAGGTGTCCCCGCAACCCTCTGTTTGCCCCGAGGTAAGCGCGTCATAGTTTGGCAATGACGGATGGGCGACAGCGTCGTAGTTGGTGAGGAGCATTGAGTGCGGAATCAACGTGTTGTTGATGAATCGCATGCTGCCATTGCCGACCACCGAACCGTAGCCAAGGTTTTCCATGAGGATCTCGACAACGGGAGCTTTGGCGAGAGGTGCAGCCACGGTGGTCACGACGAACGAGTCCAATGTGATCGTTGTTCCTGAGGACTTCGAGACGTGCTTGCCAGAGACATCAATCGTGGTTGTGTGCACGCCAAGCGGCAACATCGGCGAGGTGTAGACGGTGCGTTGGTAATCGCTGCGCCGCGTGTACCAGCTGACAGACACCCGCGCCGCGTGATCTGTGGAAACGTACCCGATCCCGAATCCCGGTGAAGCTCTCCCTTGAACAGAGAGGCGCACCCCCCGCCAATGAATCGTTGCGACGCCTCGCCTCGAGTGTGAATAGTGATCGCTCCCGCCGTAATCCGAGGACTTCACCACTGACACAAATCCTGTGTACGAAACATGGTTCGGGCTGGTCCCAATGGCGGTGTCGTCGACCTTTGACCACGAGTAGGACGTCGCTGGACTCGATCTAGCGAGCGCGGCTGCCCCAGGCGGTGCCATTCCTATTGCTAACGCGAGAGGTGTCACGAGTACAGCAAGCGCTACGAGAGGTTTCGCGATCATGGCTCTACGACTCCAAGGTTTGCCCGGCCGACTCACCACCGAGCCTAGGACAATGAATTGACGGAAGCCGTGGCGTGCCTCACGTCGCCGAGTCGGGGTCACTCGCAGGTGAGGCCAAATAGACCTCTCGTCCGGAGTCGCCAGCGGTTGCCGGCAGAACGAGCAGGCCGGTCCTCCGACACTGAATTGCCCCTGAATGGATGGGGTCGTACACGCGGAGAGACCCTTAACGTTCAGTCGCCAGTGGTTGCTTGCCGATCGAGCGCGTCGCCGCTCCGACACCGGTCAACGACCGTCCAAAGGACAATTCGGGGTTATTTCGAATTGAAGATCGCCATCCGCATTCTTGCCGACCATACATTTGCCGCCTTCGCGAAAAGGTTGGCCACGAGCTCCTACTTATGGCATTGGTTGCGGCGCTTGCAAGGGATTCTCAGGGACGCCGCTGTTCATCAAATCCTCGGATCCTGTCGAGGTTGAGAGCGTCGACCGTGCCGTCGGCGTGAGCCCAGGCCCGCCGGTAGCGATCCACGATCTCGCAAGCTGATTTTTTGATCTCAGCAGCCTCGGTGGACTTGCCAACGCCTGTAGTTCGCGTGTTCCGCAAATTTGGAACTGGCATTCGGCGAATATCTCATGTTGGACCGTGAGAGCATCCCCCATAGCGCCGGATCTGGGCACCAGGTCATCAGTCACGACACATGACGTGGCCGCGCGACTATTCCATGGCTGAAGAAGGTCCTGCAGCCCTGTCTGTCGAGGTGGCAGGACTTTGCGGCTGCGGTTGGAACCGGTCGACGTCTGCCGAGAAGTACCGGCGCCCCTTGCCCCTGAGGACCCGGCCGAACTGCAGTCCCGGGAAGTGAGCCGCCGTCATGAGCGTCTCGGAGCCCTCAAGCTCACGCCAGAGCGCCTCGCGCGTCCTCGCGGCGAGGTCGGGGTCCACGTCCGACATTGCGTAGAAGTCCGGCTCCTCCAACTGCAGAGGGCACTCGACAGCGTCTCCGAGGATGAGCGCCCGATCGGTCCCCGACGAAACGACGAGCCCGTAGTGGCCAGGCGTGTGCCCGGGAGTGTGACGCGCCGTCAGACCTGGCGCGATCGCGATGTCATCTCCGTCGAGTGGCTCGAGCCGTCCTGCCGACGACAGCGTCTCCATGATCTCCTTCGTGCGGCTCTCCCCGCCGGGCGCGTCGACGAACTGCGCCCAGTCGGCGTGGCCATAGCGCACGGTTGCATTCGGGAAGAAGGGCCGGCCGTCGGAGACGAGCCAGCCGATGTGGTCGATGTGGAGGTGGCTGCACACGACGATGTCGACGTCCTGCGGCGTCGTTCCCGATGCCCGCAATGCCGCCGGAAGTTCACCACCACGCGCCCAGCCGACGTCGACGTCCCCGAGGCCGGCGTCGACGAGGACCGTGGTGCCGCCGGTTCGCAGCAAGAAACACCCGATCGGGATGTGCACCCGCCCATCATCCGCCAGCAGCTCCTGGTGCGTGGCGAAGTCAAGCCCGATGTAGAACTCCGGAGACAACTTGCACAGCCCGTCGTTCAGCGGAACGAGCTCAATGTCACCGACCTGCACGGCGGAAGCGTCTGGCATCGACCCAGACGTATCACACCTCGCGTCGACGTGCGCCTTTGGCCGGTTGTTGCATCTGGTTGGTGGGCATCGTCTGCTCGGACTCCGCCGCGCGGCCGGTGTCTGCGGGCTATTTGAGACGAGCCTCACATTGCCTGTCGCGACGATTCCCATGGGAGTCGTCCTCCGTGACCGCGTTCGTTTTGCGGCGTCATGACTGCTCGATCTGGAAGGGGAGGATCGACACGGTGTCGTGGACGGCCCGCGTGGCTTCGGTGCACTTGTGTGGCAGATCTTCCACACGAGGATCTCGACCTCAGGGAAGTCAGCGGCTAAGTCCCGAGCCGCCAGTGGTTGGTAGCAGACCGAGCGCGTCGGCCCTCCGACACTGGCCGGGCTGCGCCCGAATCGTCGCGACTCCTCCTTCTAGTTGTCCAGCTGCCGCTCTCGGACGCTTCTCAGCACCGAGAGGACTTCTTCAATAACGGCGCTCGGTCGTTCACGATGTAGATAGTGCCCGCCACTGACCTCCAGATGTCGGCCGGTGGGCGACGCGGTCGCGACGAGCCGCTGATGTTCGGTCCACGCGGCTCGCATCTTCTTGCCAAGGTTGCCAGAGGTCGCGCTCATGACGACGATCGGCACATCAATCGGGCTAGGACTGACCGCATTGAACGTACTTCTGGCACCCATAACAAGTCCTCGCAACTCCGCTGCCGACGTCCTTCGTGCCGCGGCGCTAAGCAAGTTCTCGAGTAATGCTCCGGCCACGGCCTCCTGTGCCTGAGGATCATGAACCGCAACAGATGCCTCCCTCCGTGCGACCGAGCGCGCAATCCGCGGCCAGAGCCCGATTGCGGCTAAGGCTCTCGGGAGCCAGATGGAGAATCGTTGAATTGCGACGAGACCTCGCTTCTCAAGAATTGCCGGATCCGCAGAGTCGACCAACACCAGTCCGGCAACGAGATCCCGTCGGCAGCGATAGGCCTCGGCCGCGATGAGGCCGCCAAGGCTGTGGCCAACCAAGACCGCGGGACCCTCCTGGAGGCTCTCGATGAGTCCAGCGAGCTCTAGGGCCATGACCTCAAGCGAACGCGTTCCATCAATCGCGGGGCTGGCACCCATTCCAGGACGGTCGTATGCGATGACTCGACAGGTCCTCGCGAGTTCGGGGAGTACAGATACCCAGGTGACAGTCGCATCACCAAGCCCGCTGATGAAGACGATGGGTGTTGATCCCTCGCCAGCGAGGAGAGCGAAGATCCGGGCTCGACCCACATCGACGACCCTCGTCGTCACATTGGGAGGAGCGACTAAATGCCATGCGCTCTCCTCGGCGGTCTTCATCGCCTTGGTAGGGAACTCCCAGTCATTCACGAAACGTAACCGACTGCGATGGCGGGAACGCCACAGAGGATCCCGGCCGCGATGTGAAGTCGTGCAAGAAACTCGACATCAGGTCACCCCTAGACGCCAGTGCCTGGTAGCAGACCTGTTGCATCGCCCCTCCGACACCAGGTCGCTTCTTCTAGCGTCCCGTGTAACGAATCAGGCACTTCGGGGTCACTTGATTCAGGTAACTAGGCACATTTTTGCCGCGCACTACATTGGGGCGAAGTCCGATCCCGCGAAAGGTGATCACCGTGGCCAAGCTGATCTTCTCAGCGATCACGTCGCTCGACGGGTACGTAGAGGACGAAGATGGCAAGTTCGACTGGGGGGCTCCTGACGAGGAGGTGCACAGCTTCGTCAATGACTTGGAACGACCGGTTGGCACGTACCTCTACGGACGCCGGATGTACGAGACGATGGTCTACTGGGAGACTGTGCAGGCTCTTGCCGACGAGCCGCCCTGCGTACGGGACTTCACTGAGTTATGGCAGGCAGCGGACAAGATCGTGTACTCCAAGTCGCTGGAAACCGTGTCAAGCGCCAAAACGCGCATAGAGCGCAAGTTCGACCCGAGGGTGATCCAAGAGATGAAGGCCTCCCAGGAACGAGACATCACCGTGGGCGGCCCCAACCTGGCTGCGCAGGCGTTCAAGGCTGGGCTCGTCGACGAGTGCCAGCTTTTCCTGACGCCCATTGTCGCGGGAGGTGGCAAACCATCACTGCCCAACAACGTCCGCCTTGACCTCGAACTGCTCAGCGAGCGCCGTTTCCGCAGCGGCGTTGTATTCCTCCACTACCGCACCTCGATGGCTGACTCAGAGCATTCGCTGCCGGGTCGGTGACCTAGATCGGCTGACCGCTAAGAAACCGCGGGCCTGGCCCGCTCAGCAAAGGAATCCAGGAAAGCCGCAACTGCCCCGACGAGCTCACGGCCAGACGGCTGACCCTCAGCCACCCACTGCTCGCGGTCTTCGTGCCAGACGTTCGTGACGCCGACAACTGACCGCAGTGCGGTCTCCACTCCGGTAACGAGCTCGCTCTCAAGCGGGTCGTCGCGAATGAACTCTGCCACGGCAACGACAACACGCCAGCCGTCACCCGCCGGTAGGTACGCCTCGACTCCGCGCACTTCAAACTCGTTCGAGAGTCGCTCCCACTCCTCGACGTTCTCATCGTCCACGAGGGGGACCCGCTGCTGGACGTCTTCGCACATCGAGTTTCGGTAGGACGCGCGTTGAGCCGATGCCAGTCGGATGCCCCCACTCCCGACACTCACACAGGTATCCCAGATCACCGGGATGGAATCGCCATTTTCTAGAAGCCTGCCAGCACGAGCCGTCGTGAGACCATGAAACTCTGGGTCTCACCAAGAACAAGGAGTTGATGTCGTGCGCAAGGTAGTTGCATACGAGTTGTTGTCGCTCGACGGCGTGGCAGAGCAGCCGGACGAATTCGTCACCGACTGGGACGCGGCGATGGATGAGAACCTCGGTCGCGTTATCGCCACCCAGGACACCGTGCTCCTCGGTCGCCGGACCTACGACGATTGGGCCGAATTCTGGCCGACCAGTGGCATCGAACCGTTCGCCAGTTTCATCAACAGTGTTGAGAAGTTCGTGGCGACCTCGACGACACCCAGACGAACCTGGGCGCACACCACAGTCATCGACGGCGACCTTCCCGAGTTCGTCACCGAGCTGAAGCGGCAGTCCGGTGGTGATATCGGGGTGCACGGGAGTATCGCACTGACACAATCGCTGCTCGAAGGGGGCCTGGTCGACGAACTGCGGCTGGTCATCGCCCCGGCCTTGCACATGCACGGCCGCAAGCTCTTCGACAGGGGATCATCGAGACCGGTAACTCTGACCCGACACGTCGCGTCTCCGGCCGGTTACCTTCTGCTCGACTTCCAAGTCGGCAGCTGAGGTCGGGGCACTTTCTCCGAAGCGAGATGTGGCGGCCATCCCGTGAGTGTCGATCCCAACCGGGACGCAGAGTGCACCCACCGCCGGCTGCGTGGTTCGCACCTGGACGGCCCGGATTCAGCAGTGCTTTTCATTGAACACCGCCTCGTTACTCGGATTCGGACTGAATTTCCCGAGCCTGGGAGCTCAGTTGAGAGCTGAACGCCTGCTCGGTGTAGCTACAGACTCTGTGCGCGTCCAGGATGCAGTCGTCGTCTACCGGGGCGGAACCATGAGGAGAGTCGAAGAGTCTGCCGTCGCAAGAGAACGAGGACTGGGGAGCTCGCATGGAGATGCTGCTCGGGCCGGAGCCTTGGGGCCTTCGACGATTTTCTGTGCCCCGGATCACCGGATCGGGATCCCTACGCCGACCATGGTTGCATCCCACTCGGATTGAATGTTGACGTCGGCCCTCCGACACCAGGTCGTTCTTGAAGCTTCCCCCAACGAGTCAGGCACCTTGGGGATGCGGTTGACCAGAAGGTCGAGACGCGTCTCGCAGGGTAAACATCTGCGCAATGACTTCGTTCGAGTCGGTCTCCACATGGCGGCAGCCTGAGCCAGTTCCTGCATCTGCTGCGCGGACCAAGCTCATTGGCCATGGCCGAAGCGATCACCCGGCTCTCACGTTCGCGTCTCCGCATCGCGATCGACGGGCGTACCGGCGCTGGAAAGACCTCCTTCGGCCACGAGCTCGGTGCGGCCCTTCGCAGACTCGGCCGCCCAACGCTGAGAGCGAGCCTTGACGACTTCAAGCACCCTTGGCGCGACACCCGCGAGCGAGGGTACGACCGCGTCAGCGGCGAGGGCTATTACCGCAACGCCTACGACTTTGATTCTGCGGTCCAGCTGCTGCTCGTGCCGGCTGGAGCTTCAGGGAGCGGCAAGGTCGTTCTCTGCGCGTCCGACCCGCTCACCGGGATGGACCACCGCGCCACCTCCGTGACCGCTCCCGATGACGCGGTCCTGGTCGTCGACTCGGTCTTCGCACTGCGGCCCGAGTACGACGGGTACTGGGATTATCGGATCTGGCTCGACGTGGATCCGGACGCTGCCCTCGCTCGGGGTATCGGTCGGGACCTGGACGCCGAAGGCATCGAGGAGGCGACGAGCGTCCACCGGGATCGCTACAGGCCCGCAGTGGAGATCTACATCGCGGAGGAAGACCCAGTTTCCAAGGCTGACCTGGTCATCGACAACAACGACCTCGCGAACCCGAGGATTATGCGATCCGGCAGCGTCTGATCGGTTCCGCACCGTTGATGCGCCACAGAGTGCTGCCGGCTCCGGGTCATGGCGCACCACTCGGTAACGTCCTTCGCGAGAAGGCGATCAGGGGGAGCGATGACCGAGAGCCCAGGTGCCGCGACCATCGAAGGGACGCTGCACTCCAGTGGCGGCAAGGGAAGGACTCATTTCAACATCTCTAAGGCTCGCAGGCGTCGGCCCGCCGACACCAGGCCGTTCTGAGGCCGCACGCCGACCGCATTTCTGGTGGAGAGGCTTCCGGTTGAGGCGCCGTCCAAGGCATCTCAGGGCTCTCCTCGATACACTTAGATTGGTGTCAACCCTGGCCAAGAGGCTGTTGACCATGAGTCTGTTGGTCGTGTCCATCTCATCGATCGCCTACACACCGCAAGCATTGTCTGCTGGCCGAACGATCTCGCAGGTCCCTTCATCAGGTAGCTCCGTGGAGCTTGTAGTAGTCCACACACCGGTACTAGGCAGCAAGCACCTCGACAATCCTCACTCGGGAGCAACGGGCTGGGGCACCCCTGCGCCCCGGATGATCTTCAACGGCGGTGACCCTTCTGGACGTGTGACGTCGATCCGATGGCACCGGTGGGGGAGACGCTTCGCACTTGGATTCGGCCGCACTTATGTCTTCCGACCGAAGGGGGGCTACTACGGAAGGATGGTCGAAGCGGAACTTCGACCATCTGATCTAGGTCGCTGCTCGGCGCACGGCCCGTTGGCGTATCGCCACCTTGTCGCGCGGGAGCCCTCCAAGCCGGGTGGTCCGCTTGGGAAGTGGTTCGGTTGGGCGGGGTGGCCTTCGATCTGCTGACCTTCCCTGGCCCTCGGTGCCCCTAATCGTTGCCGGTCGCTGAACACGCACGCTCGCAATAGCCGTTATGCCCAATGCCCGATCCGCCAGTCCGAGATTGCTGAGTTCGGCCCTCCGACACCAGGCCGTTCTTCAGGCTCCCTTAACGGCTGCACTTAGTGGGCAGTGCCCACAGGCTGATCGACCTCGCCGGCCTTATCTTGGTGTTGTGAGCGGTGACACCTGGGCCGGCTTGGCTGACAGATTTGCCGATGAGGCCTATGCCACGGTGAAGGGGTATGTGCGCACCTATGTGATGCACCACCAGCTGCTCGAACATCTACCGCCGCCTCCAGCGACTGTGCTCGACGTCGGCGGCGGCGCGGGACATCAATCGTTTCCGCTTGCCCAAGCCGGCTACGACGTGACGTTGCTTGATGCGTCGCAAGCGATGCTGGGCAAAGCTCAAGAGCGACTCCAGCGGCTGCCTGCCGATGCCCAGCGGCGGGTGACGCTCCTGCAAGCTGACGGCGAGAACGCCGACGAGGCGGTGCATGGACGACGCTTCGCCGTCGTGCTGTGCCATGGTGTGCTCGGGTACGTGGAGCAGCCGGAGCCGTTGGTCAACCAGCTGTGCCAGTGCGCCGCTGCCGGTGGCGTGGTCTCGATCATGACGGGCAACGCCAAGGCGGCGGTGGTGCGCCCGGCCCTGGAACGGCGGTGGGACGATGCCCTGGCATCGTTCGACGCCAGAACCGAGATCGGGGTGCTGGGAGTGCCGGGTCGAGCCGACACCGTGGAAGAACTCAGTGAGCTCATGCAGAGCCGGGGCGTGGAGCCAATGGGCTGGTACGGGGTATGGCTGTTCGTCGACTGGCTCGAGTTCAGTGGAGCCGAGTTAGACCCCAGCGATTCAAAGCAAGTCGCGGCGACGGCCGCAGTCGAACTCGAAGCCAGCCGACGAGACCCCTACCGCCAACTCAGTCGCGTCTTTCATCTCGTGGGGCGTAAAGGTCCGAGATGACAGAGCAACATCAGCTAAGTGCTGAGGTCAGCCGCCGCGTTTGTTCAGCCTCCAACGAGGTGCCCCCGACCGCTGCCGAGTCGGGTCCTCATGCCGCCCGGGGTGAGTCCTCCACTCGGATTGTGGACGTCGGCCTCCGACACTGGCCCGGGTGTGGACAGCTCGGCTACCCCGTCCCTTAAGGTTCGCCAGATTCCAGATCGACACGCAAGACTCAGATGATGCCTTCGCTGAACGGTCGCGTGACCTTGATTCTCACGGTGAACGATCCTGAATCGAGCGCTCGGTGGTATGCCGGCGTCTTCAACATGCAAACTGTCAGCGAGTACACCGATCCAGCCACCCGAGCAAGGAACATCTTCCTACGGGAGCCGGTAAGTGAGCTCGATATATGTCTCCGAAACGATCCGGATTCCAGTAGTAACCGATTCAATGAAGCCAACATCGGACTGGATCACGCAGAGTTCTTGGTCGAGGATCGCTCCGACCTCGACGCGTGGGTGCGCCATCTCGATGCTTTGGGAGTTGCTCATTCCGGGATCAAGGCGCCTACATACTCACCGAACGCCATGATCACGCTCCGTGATCCCGATGGCATTCAGTTGGAGCTGTTCTGGGTGGGCAGGCAGACGACCTAATCCGGTTCTGCGGTTGGATCGATCTCCAGTCGCCAGTGCTTGGTCGCAGCCTTAGCGCTTCGGCCCTCCGACACCAGGCCATCGGTCAAGCGACACCGCTGTGAGTGCCCTCAAGCGCCGCCTCAGGGATGCACGATCCGAGCAGAATTACAGTTCACCTTCTCAGCGCGCAACAACCAAATGCATCAGATACAACGACGGGCTAGGCGGAGAGGGTCAGCCTGAATGTAAAGGCATCTGCGGTCACAAGCGCCGGTCTGTCGTCGGGATCGAGCACTGCTGCGATCGTGAAGCCTGCGGCAGCGGCAAGGTCGTAGAACTGGGCTTGGGTCCACCAGTGGACAACCCAAGGCCGCTCCATCACCTCGTTCGTATCTGGCGTGGATCGTTCGTAGCGGAGCATCGTTGTCTGGACCTGTCGGTGTTCGTCGCGCTGCTGGGCCACTGGGGTGACACGCAAAGTCACCCCATCCTTCGATCGGAACTCTCGGGCGCGGCCGAGCTTGTCCCTGGACGTGACTGTTGGAATGAACAGCGGGATGAGCGCCGATCCATGCGGGTCGAGATGTGCGCGGATACGCGACAGAGTTTGGCTGGCCGAGTTGTCGTCGGGCAAGAGGTTGAAGGACGGCCCTGCGACGAAGATTGATCGATAACGGCGCGACAGCTCCATGTGCTGCATCAGGTGGTGGTGCAGTACGACCTCCACGCCCTCTTGGGCAGCCGCGCGCCGACAGCGCTCCAGCATGTCTGCCGATGCATCAAGTCCTTCGACGTCCAAGCCCCGCTTTCGCAGTTCAATGAGCGGCTCCCCATCGCCGCAACCCAGCTCCAATGCGGGTTCGCCCGCCTCGCCGATAAAGCGCACGTATGGCTCCGGATCAGGCGACGCCGACTTCAAGGGCGCATAGAGGTCGGCAACAAGCCCCGTGTAGAACTGCGATGGCTCCACCTTGACAATCTTGCCGCGGCGCGTGCCCAGGCTCGTGGGATGCCGACACTGTGCCCGAATCGGCGGCGGCGTGCGCGATGACCTTCCTGGGGTCAGACTTCGTTGCTCCTCGGAGGAAGGCGACCAGCGCGGAACACTCGTCTCCGCGCGATCAGGTGAACCGAACCGTCGTCCTCACTGTGGCGGCGTAGAACGAGCTGCTCCCCGAGTACGTCGCAAAGACGGCGTAGGTCCCCTTGGGGAGGTGCGTGGCGGCGTTGCACCTCGCGACCCCACCCTTGAAGGTCGCGGTACAGAGGGTCGTCGAGTGCGCTGTGAACCTGATCGTGCCCGTCGCGAACGGGACCGAGACGTGCGCAGTCAGCGTGATGGTGGCGCCAGACTTCGCCGTCGTCGGTGACACGCCGACGACGACCTGCAGGCGTCCCCTCGCGGTCGCGAGTGTCTGGTGCTGCGTATATGCCCGCTCATAGTTGGCGTTCCCTGCGTCGATGAAGTCGACCACACAGGTGCCGATCGTGCGGAACTCCACGACGCCATGGGCGAGCCGGCAGCCAGCGGAGTACGCCCCGAGCGCGAGCCGGACGGCGTCACCGGAGTTCGACGTCGCAACGGGCGTGTAGCTGCCACCTGCCTTCGGGCTCTTGGGCGCGGCCGACGTGATGGTGATGACGCTCGCGCCCTTGCCGACCGCGATGCTCTGCTGCTGCATGGGCGCCGCCAGGTAGGACCCACTACCGCCCTGTGTGGCGTCGATCACGCACGTGCCGACCTCGGCGAAGCGCACGGTGCCGCTGGCGAGCGTGCAGCCCTTGCTGATCGAGTCGAGTACGAACGAGACTGCAAGTCCGGACGTCGCCGTCGCTTGCGGCTTGTACGGGGTGCCGCCGACGCTCGCCGACGTGGGCGCGATCGACGTGAACGAGATCGTCTGGGCAAGGCCCGTGACGTTGATCGTCTGCTGCGCCTGGGTCGCCGGGGCGTATGTCGTGTTGCCGAGCTCGTTCGCGTCGACAACACATGCGCCCGGGGGCGCCAAGAACGTGACGGTGCCCGCGCCGTCTACCGTGCACCCCGAGGTCGACGATGCATCGACCGAGAACGTCACGGGGTTGAGCGACGCTCCGCCGACAGCCGCGACGTCGTACGTCGCGCCGATGGTGGGCGAGGTGGGAGCCGTCGACGTGAACAAGATCGTCTGTGAGAGGCCCGCGACGTTGATCGTCTGCTGGGCGACGGCGGGCGCGTAGGTGGTCGATCCCGGCTGGTTGGCGTCGACGATGCACGTACCGAGCGGCGCGCCAAAGTAGACGTTGCCCGAGCTGTTGATCGTGCAGCCCGACGTCGAGGTCGGGTCGATGCTGAGCGTCACCGGGTTCCCTGACGTACCGCCCACGGCGCTGGCTGCGTAGGACCCGTCGACGGTCGGCGCTGGTGGCGGCGTCGAGGTAAACGCGATCGTCTGGGGCGCCGTCCCTGGCAACGTATCCCACAGGGTCTCGATCGACGCCTCGAGCGCCGTTTGGTTGGTGAGCGACAGGTAGTACTGGTCGCCAGTGCCGAGAGTGAAGGTGTTGGCGCCGTAGGTTCCGATTGCGTTGGTTCCGGGTCCGACCTCGGTGAGCGAAGCATCGGTCGGTCGGATCGCGTGGTAGATAGCCGTCAAGTCGAACGACGTGATGCTCTTGTTCACGCCGCCGAACGCCTCCATCGCGACGCGGACCGGGGAGTTTGCAGGATGCACCGACGAGACCGTGTGGCCCGTGATCACGTTGGCGCCAACCTCGTAGCCGGAGTAGACGATCTTCGTCGGCCAGTTCGTCGCGACGAAGCTCGCGGCGCCCGCATTGCCTTGGAAGTTGTTCTCGCCGACACTGCTCGGGTAGCCCCCGCCCATGACCACGAGCGTCTGCACCTTCTGCGCGACGAGCTGCGCGCCGTTCAGCGGGCTGATCGAGTCGGGCGACGAGTTGAGGAGGCTTTGGAGGTTCTCCTCGTACCCGGTCTCCACGAAGACGACACTGCCGTCCGGTTGGGCGGCGAGTGCCTTGCGATAGAGCTCGACGGCCGGGAGCGGCTGCGGCGTGTGCGGGCTCGCGAGCGCGGCGCAAGGCCCGATGAAGTTGAACGACGATGGCGGGGGTCCGTTGTCGGGCATATCTGAGCCAATCGGGATGTTCGGGTACCCGTAGAACTGCGCGATGGCGGCCATACACTTCCAGGAGTCCGTCGCGACCTGCGGTCGGTTGAAGCGCGTGTTCACGCCCATCGCGATGACCTGAACCTCGCTACGAAGTTCGAGCGCGAGCAGCGCCGCCTCTCCGCCGACGGAGTCGGGACCCGAATAGAAGTCGGTGTCGAGGATCACCGGTGTGAGCGAGCTCACCGCTCCGGCGCGCGCACCTTGCGGGACGACAAGCGCGATCGCTGACACGACGAGGCACGCGAGAAGTACGCGCGACGTTGCGTGGCAACGTGGGCGGGCGTGCGGTGCACCAACGCGACTTTCACTTCCGACGATGCGTGAACGACGAAGTACTTGCACGTGTCCCCCTATAAGAATGATCTGCAACCGGGTTGCAACCTACGCGATTCGGGGCGTCGTGTCGCATCGAGACTCGCCATCGTCGTCGATGAAAAGTTCGTCAAGTCACCTCTCCCATCGCCACCATCGGATACGCCGTCGGGGCGCGCGGGGCCTTGTCGCGGCAGCGCTCCTCGCGTTAGGAGCGGCGAGCGGCCCAACCCTCCCCCGAGCGCGCAGGATCACTCGGCAGACGACTCAGGACTGAGGCCTCTAACCGCCAGGCGACGAGCTGGACGATCCACGTCATTCCGACACCGATGCGTGTGACCCCAAATGATCGGGTGCAAGACACTGCGATTTAGGACGAGAGCAGCCCCGGATTACTCCATCTACGAAGTCTCCTGGTTGGGGGCAGAACGAGCTCGTTTCCCCTCCGACGCTGGTCCGGGACAGAGGCCAACAGCTTCGTTGGCCTTCATTTCGGGCATCAACCGACGGCACATCGTGAGCAAGGAGGTCGGTTGGATCAGCGATCTTCGTGGCTGAGGTCGACAATGCAGAAGCGGTTACCGTCGGAGTCTGCGAGTTCGACAAAGTCTGGAACTTCCGGATTTCGATCCCAGGCGATCCGCTCTTCGCCTTGGCGACCGCAGGCACTCGACCTCGACGCTGGAGTCGCCAGCTGCTTAGTGGCAGAACCGGCGCGTCGATCCTCCGACGTGCCCGGTACTTGCCGAGGGCGTCGCACTTATTCACGCGTCCCAAACCGCACTTCTTCGGATACGCCTCATAGCATCGACTGGACCGCAAGTTCTTGGGGTAGGAGAATGTATGTCCTGTGTCACAAGTCTCAGTGGTTGTGATCTCTAAGGACGAGCCTTCTCTCGCCATAACGCTCGACGAGCTCCGTGCGCAGTGCGCGGAATTCGGCGCCGAGTGCGTCGTCATGGACGCATCCATGGGGCGTCTCCACGATGTACGCAACGACCACCCCTGGGTGCGTTGGAACGACTACGTTGGGCCCGGCGACCGCGCGATCACGATCCCGCACCAGCGCAACGCCGCCGTGGCTGTCGCAACGGGCGAGGTCATCGCGTTCTGCGACGCTGGCGGGATTCCTGAAAGCGGTTGGCTGGCGCAGCTCACGGCCCCGATCATTGGTGGCGGCGCCGCCGCCACCGGAGGTCCGATTCGCTCGCTGCGCCGCAGCTCGTACGGCACGCTCAATGACCTGCCGTCCGGCGCGGCCGTGCGTAGCGTAATCACCTGCAACTTCGCGTTCAGCCGGGCGCTGTTCGACCGTATCGGTGGCTTCGACGAGCGGTATGACTACGGCTCCGACACCGAGTTCGGTTGGCGCATCAACGAGGCGGGGGAGTCGGTGGTGTCCGTCTCCGGCGCGGTTGTCACCATTGACTGGGGAAGTCGCCGACGCCAACTGAATCGGGACCTGCGATACGGCGAGGCGAAGGCCCGCCAGGTGCTCCTGTGCCCTGGACAACGGCGCAGGATCCTCCAGGACAACCCGGAAGTGCTCGTCTACCCGCTCCTATTCCTCACCGCCCCATTCGGGGTGCTGGGGGCGCTGCTCTCGCGGACGTGGTCCCTCGGCACCCCTTGGGCGCTCGGATGCGCCCTCATCTACGGGAGGGACTTGCGATTCCGGCGGCCGCACGGTGCGATGCTGGACCACCTCGTGGTCAGCGTCGGGATCTGCCGCGAGCTCGCGAGGGCGTCGCTCGCCAGCATGCGAAATCCAGACAGGTGGCATCTGCGCCTCTCGCTGCCGGTTCGGAGACACACTTAACGAATTTGTTCAAGCGGACCAACCCTGCCCGCCGGCGTTGCGTCCCGAATTCGCCAGTTGCGGCGTGACAACCATGGGCGGATCCGCCAGTCGGTGATCGTTTTGAGGTCGACCCTCCGACACCAGACCGTTCTTCAGAACGCTCCTTACCGAATGTGTCACTTCCGGAGTTTGGCGGCTCTGTAAGGTAGCCCCAGAGCGGGCAGAGCCGTGGCTCGGGTGCATCCAGTTGGATGACGCAATCGCGTGCTTTCCGAGAAGCCGGGACCGTGCAACGATGTGTCCATGAGCAACGTCGGTAGGGACGCTCAGTCTCCGAAGATACGGCGACCGACAGTCAGGAGTGCTCTATCCCTGTTCGTCACCGTCGCTGTCGCGGTGATCTTGTCGTTCAGCATCAGGGCATACGCCGTGCAGGTCTACGTCGTGCCTTCGGGGTCAATGATCCCTACGCTCCAGATCGGGGATCGGATCGTTGTCAACAAGCTGTCGTACACGATCCACCGGGGCGACATTGTCGTATTCAACCGTGCGCCCGGCGACCACGATCCTCAGTTCCCCGTGCTGGTGAAGCGGGTCATCGGACTACCGGGCGAAACGATCTCATCGGTTGGCGACACGATTCTGATCGATGGGAAGCCCATAGCTCAACCGTGGCTGCCCAAGCTGACCGGTGCTTGCTTCCAGGCATCAGCCAACATCCCTTCGACCGCCATTCCAGCGGGGCAGTACTTCGTCATGGGGGACTGCCGTGGAGACTCAGATGACAGTCGCTCTTGGGGAACGGTTCCTGCTGGCAACATCATCGGAACGGTGATAGCGGTGATCTGGCGTCATAGTCACCCGTGGTGGCACTCGTTCTAACCCGGGCAGTAGTGCCCCGGAGCACCGGGTGAGGGGCACCCTCGCTGGAGGCGTGGGCCGCCGGCGAGCCTCATAGTTGCCGGGGCGGCAGGGCTCGGTAGCAGAAGACTGACGTCGGTCCTTCGACACCAGGTCGTTCTTCAAATCGTCCTCACCGAATTAATCGTGCTCGCCCGGGGTCCCCGAGCTGCGCGATGTGGCTCTCGGCCGCAACCGCTCTACAGCGTCGGACAGGCCGTTCTTCGATGAACGGCCTAAGCCTCCTTGGAGGATGCGGCGAGCCGTTCCCTTCCACTCGGAGTCATACTGAATGAGGCCTGTGGTCTACTTGATCTGATCGCCCTCGGTTGAAGGGTCGCTGGCTCTAGGAGCGTGTTGAACAACGCGTCTTTCATGCGTAGATTCGGGGGCGCAGGTCATCCTGGAGCCTGGACCGAAGCGCCGACATGAAGAGGGTGAAAGT